>Ga0116186_1000527_pt1 | contig 44916 bp, 50 predicted proteins | sample AD_JPNNA4_MetaG_FD_89806 | JGI IMG/M metagenome (GOLD analysis project Ga0116186, IMG submission 89806) | Active sludge microbial communities of municipal wastewater-treating anaerobic digesters from Japan - AD_JPNNA4_MetaG | ecosystem: Engineered > Bioreactor > Anaerobic > Digestate | place...
ACCGCGATCCCTCCTCGATCCGCGCGTTCATCTCGGAGGTGGCCGGGCGGGGCCGGGTCCCGCGGGAGGTCATCGCGGCAAGGACGCCCGCAGCTGCGATCGGCGGCGCCGATATCGTCTGCACGGCGACCACCTCGTCCACCCCCGTCTTCGCCGATCGCGACCTCGACGACGGCGTTCACATCAACGGGATCGGCTCGTACTCCCCGGATACCGCGGAGATCCCCCACCGTACCCTCGCCCGTGCCCTGGTCGTGGTCGACTCGCGGGCCGCCGCCCTCTCGGAGGCGGGCGACCTGGTCCTGGCGATCGCGCAGGGGGCGATCACGCCCGACCACATCCACGCCGAGCTCGGAGAACTGGTGGTTGGACGGGTACAGGGCCGGACCTGTGCCGGGCAGGTGACCGTCTTCCGGTCGGTCGGGATCGCGGTCCTGGACCTGGTCGCCGCCTCGATCGCCGTAAAGAACGCCCGGGCCGAGGAGATCGGCCGGGAGTGCCGCTGGACCTAGAGGGCAGCCCGGATCGCATCGGCGATCCGGAGGTTCTCCACCCCCTCCGCGAGGGTGACCGGGAAGGCGGGACCGCCGGAGACCGCCGCGAGAAAGGCCTGGAGCTCCACCCGGAGGGGCTCGACGCGGTTGACCAGGAGCTTCTCGATGATGTTCTCCTGGACGTACCGCCCCCCGTTGGAGGAGTAACGATCGGGTTTACGGTAGACGTAGACCTCCTGGGTCATGAAGTCCCCCTCGATCGTGAGTCCCTCCTCCTCGATGTAGAGGGAACGGATCTTCTTCGAGGACCTCCTCGAGGCGGAGATGTGCGCGTGGCAGGCGCCCATGGCGAAGAGGGCCGAGCAGATATCGCTGTCCCCCGCGGCGGAGATCCGGCAGGAGACGCCGGGAAACAGGACGTTGGCGAGGATGTCGATGTCGTGGATCATCAGGTCCTCGACGACGGAGGTCCCCTCGATCCGGGACGAGGCCGGGTTGTGACGCTTCATCTCGACGTAGAGGGGGTGGGAGACGAGTCGGGCCACCTCGCCGACGACCGGGTTGAACCGCTCGATCTGCCCGACGCCCGCAACGAGCCCCCGGGGGACGGACTCGAGCAACCTCTCTCCCTCGGCGAGGGAGGCGCAGACCGGCTTCTCGACCAGCATCGGCACTCCGGCCGAAGCCACGCGCTCCGCCACGGCGAGGTGATGGGGCGTCGGGACACAGATGCTGACCGCGTCCACGCCGTCGAGGAGTCCTTCGAGCGTGGGGGCCACCGTTGCCCCGACGTCGGCGGCCGTCTGAACGGCCGCATCCCGGTTCAGGTCGCAGACCAGTACCTCGTCGACCGATCGGAGCTCGGAGAGGACCCGGACGTGGTTCTTCCCCATCACGCCGGCCCCGATCACCCCGACCCTCATCGGCACGCTCCGTTCACGGCGTCCACGATCCTTTCGAGCTCGGCGGGTCCGACCCCCCGTTGGACGGGGAGGGAGAGCACCTGGCGGGCGAGGCGACCGGCCACCGGGCAGGCGGACGGCGGCGCCGTGCCGCGGTAGACCGGCTGCTCGTGGACCGGGATCGGATAGTGGACCGCGGTCCCGACCCCCTCCTCCCGGAGGCGGTCGGCGAGCGCCTCGCGCCCGAGTCGGCAACCGGCGCCGACCGTCACGACGTACTGGTGGAAGACATGGGTCCGGTCCGCGCCCGTCGCCGGCAGGACGATGCCCGGGGCGTCCAGGTGCGCGGAGAGGTAGTCGGCGTTCTCCTGCCGGCGGCGGTTGAAACCGGGGAGGCGGCGGAGCTGGACGCGCCCGATCGCCGCCCCGATGTCGGTCATCCGGTAGTTGTAGCCCAGTTCGGTGTGAAGGTACTTCTCCGCCTGACCGTGGTTGATCAGGCGCCGGATCCGGGCGGCGACCACGTCGTCGTCCGTCGTGACCATCCCCCCCTCACCGGTCGTCATGTTCTTCGTCGGGTAGAAGGAGAAGCACCCGGCGTCCCCGAGCGAACCGACCTGCCGGCCCCGGTAGGCGGCGCCGTGCGCCTGCGCCGCATCCTCGACGAGGAGGAGGTCCCGTGCCTCGCAGAACTCCCGGACCGGGTCGACGTCGAAGGGCTGGCCGAAGAGGTGGACCCCGATCACCGCCCTCGTCCGGGGTGTGACCAGGTCCCGGAGCCGGTCGGGGTCGAGGGTGAAGAGGTCTAGCCGGACGTCGGCGAAGACCGGACGGGCGCCGCAGATCGAGACCGCGGTCGCGGTCGCGATGAAGGTGAAGGAGGGGACGATCACCTCGTCCCCGGCGCCGATCCCGCACCCGAGGAGGGCGGCGTGGAGCGCGGTCGTACCGTTCGAGACCGCGATCGCGTGCCTGGCCCCGACGAACCCGGCGAACTCGGACTCGAATGCGGCCACCTCGGGTCCGGAGGCGAGCATCCCGGAGCGGACCACCCGCGCGGCGGCCTCCGCCTCCTCGTCCCCGAGCTGGGGACGGGCGACCGGGATCACCGGCGCACCTCCGGCACGGGTCTCGGGCGGAACCGGGCCGGGTTGCCCACGGCGAGCATCCCGGGCGGCACGTCCCGGGTCACGACCGAGCCGGCGGCGACGAGCGCCCCGTCCCCGATCCGGACCCCCGGCAGGACGGTCGCGTTCGCCCCGATCGCCGCCCCTTTCCCGATCACCGGACCGGCGAGGCCCCCGATGCCGGTCGGGGGATACCGGTCGTTCGTCAGGACGACGTGGGGTCCGATGAAGACCCGGTCCCCGATCTCCGTGTTGGTCGGGATGAAGGCCATCGACTGGATCGAGACGTCCGAGCCGATCCAGCAGTGCCCCTCGCAGATCGTGTTCGTCCCGATCGAGACCCGGTCGCCGATCCGGGTCTTCTCCCGGACCAGGACGTTGTGGCCGGTCTGGAAGTCGTCGCCGGCGACCACCTCGCAGTAGATCACGGTGCCCGAACGGACCGTCGCGTTCCGCCCGAGGGTCACCCCGGGGAAGTCGGTTGATCCGAGGTACTCCCGGGAGGGGAACCCGAGGGTGATCGGCTCGAAGAGGCGCGCCCCCTCGCCGATGGTGTTTCTGCCAAGTGCGGTCATTCGACAGTCACGCTCTTTGCGAGGTTGCGGGGCTGGTCCACGTCCCGTCCCAGTGCGACCGCCGTCCGGTAGGCGAGCAACTGGAGGAGGACCGAGGTTGCGATCATCTGGACGAGCTCGTGGGACCCGGGGATCGGGATGAAGACATCGACGATGTCGATCAGCTCCCGATCGCCGTGGGCCCCGATCCCGATGATCGGGGCTTTGCGCGCCTTCATCTCCTTGATGTTGGAGAGCATGATCGAGTAGGTGTCCCCGGGCGAGCAGAGCGCGACCACCGGTGTCTCCTCCGAGAGGAGGGCGAACGGCCCGTGCTTCAGCTCTCCGGCCGCGTACCCCTCGGCATGGATGTACGAGATCTCCTTCATCTTCAGGGCCCCCTCGAGCGCGATCGGGTAGAAGAGCCCGCGCCCCACGTAGAAGAGGTGCTGGGCCGGGCGGCAGATCTCGACCGCGCGGTCGATGTCCTGGAGGAGCACCTCCTCGATCGCGCTGTTCGCCCGTTCGAGCGGTTCGGCGAAGTCGTCCTTTTTGCTCATGAGGGCGACGAGCTGCAACAGCACCGCCAGCTGGGCGACGAACGACTTCGTGGCGGCGACCGAGATCTCGGGTCCGGCCCGCATGTAGAGGGTATGGTCCGCGATCCGGGTCACGCTCGACCCGAGCACGTTCGTGATCGCCAGCGTCGGGCAGTTGTATGCCTTTGCCTTCTTCAGCGCCGCGAGTGTGTCCGCGGTCTCTCCCGACTGGCTGATCACCATCACGATCCCCTTCAGGGGCGGGGTGAAGTACTTGAACTCCGAGCCGAGTTCCGCCCGGACCGGGATCCGGCAGGTCGACTCGCAGAGGTACTTGAAGACGAGGCCCGCGTGGTACGACGAGCCGCAGGCGACGACCGTGATCTCGGAGGGACGCCGGTAGCGCTCGGGGAGCGATTCGGGGGTGATACCGTGGAACGTGTCGTAGAAGACCTTCGGCTGCTCGTAGATCTCCTTGAGCATGAAATGGGGGAACCCGCCCTTCCGGACCGTCTCGACGTCCCAGGTGACATGCTCGATCTCCCTCCTCACCGGAGTGGTATCACGGAAGACGTGCCACCCATCACGGTCGAGGCTCGCCAGGTCCCCGTCCTCCAGGTAGACGACCCGCTCGGTGTAGCCTAAAAGGGGGGTGACGTCCGAGGCGGCGAAGAACTCCTGGTCCCCGATCCCGAGCACCAGCGGGGACGCATCGCGTGCGGCGACGATCTCGTCGTGGCCCTCCGCGGTCACCAGGAGCGCGTACGACCCCTGCAGGCGGGTGATCGCCTGCCGCACCGCCGCGACCAGGTCGCCCCGGTAGTACTCCTCGATCAGGTGCGCGACGACCTCGGTGTCGGTCTCGGAGCGGAACCGGTGTCCCCGCTCCTCCAGTTCCCGGGTGAGCGCCGCGTAGTTCTCGATGATCCCGTTGTGGACCACCGCGATCCGGCCCGTGCAGTCCAGGTGCGGGTGCGCGTTCCGGTCGCTCGGGACCCCGTGGGTCGCCCAGCGGGTGTGCCCGACCCCGATCGAACCATGGAGCTGCGCCGCCGCACGGTCATTCTCCGAGATCTTGCCCTCGCACTTGTAGACATCGATGTGGGGGTTGTTGGTCGCGATGCCGAACGAGTCGTACCCCCGGTATTCGAGCTTCCGGAGCCCCTCCACAATGACGGGCGCCGCCTGGCGGAACCCGATGTAGCCGACGATGCCGCACATCCTAGATCACCACCGCGTCGTCCGGTATGATACCGGTCACCGTCGTGTTCCCCGACTGGATCGAGGCGTTGTTCCCGACGATGCAGTTCTTGAGGATCGTATACGGCGCCGAGCGGACGCGGTCGCCCAGGACGGCACCGAAGGAGGCCTTCTGGAACCCCTCCTTTTCACGTTCGAAGATCGCCTCCGACGTCCAGGTGGCCGTATGATCGGCGAGGCGGCACCCCTCCCCGATCACCGCGTCGATCACCCGGGAGTGCGAGCCGATCACCACGTCGTCCATCACGAGGGAGTGGGCGACGTAACTCAGGGGTTCGATCGTCACCCGCGCGCCGATCGAGGTGTTGGGCAGGATCACGCAGTTCGGGCCGATCCTGCAGCCCTCACCGATCATGACCGGGCCGTGGATGTAGGTGTTGGGGCCGATCTCGCACCCCTTTCCGATCCGGATCAGCCCGTAGAGCTTCGATGAGCGGGAGATCGTCCCGGCACGCTGCGTCTCGATCCGCGCCAGGAGCCTCGAGTTCATCTCGAGCAGGTCCCAGGGGTTGACCGCGTCCAGCCAGTCGACCGCCCGGACCGGTGTCACTCTGACACCGTCGAGGATCATCGCCTGGAGCGCGTCGGGGACCTCGGGTCCGACGGCGTACCTGAAGAACGACCGGTCGAGGGAGTAGATCCCCGTCGAGACGATCTTCCCGTCCGTCGTGGTCGGCTTCTCCCGGATCTCCCGGACGAGACCGTCCCTGGCGATCACCACCCCGAAGTCCGTCGGTCTGGGGTGGTCGGTGACCAGGATCGCGTTCCGCTCGTTCTTGATCTGCGCGATCGAGGCGGCGTCGATGTAGTTGTCCCCGGCGAGCAGGAGGAACCGGTCCTGCAGGTACGGCTCCGCGCAGCGGAGCGCGTGCGCGGTCCCCAGCTGGTTCTCCTGGTAGACGACCCGCACGGGCAGGTCGTGATCGTTCAGGTAGCGGATCACGTGCTCCTTGCGGTACCCGACGACCACGATGATCTCCCGGATGCCGTTTGCGAGCAGGGCGTCGATCACGTACTTCAGGATCGGCGTGTTGGCGACCGGGACGAGGGCCTTCGGCCTCGACAGGGTCAGGGGGCGGAGACGCGTTCCCTCGCCCGCCGCAAGAATTACAGCCTGCATGGTCTCACCTACGACTGAAATGAGGTCCCCTCGTCGATCCACCCCTCGACGAAGGAGTGGGGGGCGACGTTCACGCCGGGTCCGATCACGGTCCCGACGTTCACCGAACAGTTGATCCCGAGGTTGACCCGGTCGCCGACGATCGCGCCGAGCTTCTTCCGCCCGGTCACCCGTCCGGCCACCTTGACGATCTTGTGGTCGTTACGGAGGTTTGCCACCTTGGAGCCGGCCCCGAAGTTGCACCCGCTGCCGATCACCGAGTCCCCGATGTAGTTGAAGTGCGGGATCTTCGTGTCAGGCAGCACGATCGTGTTCTTGATCTCGGTCGCATGGCCGATGTGGCAACGATCGCCGACCGCCGTTGAGGGGCGGAGGTATGCATGCGGACCGATCCTGCACCCCCGTCCGATCACGCACGGCCCCTCGATGTAGGTGCCGGACATCACGACGCTCCCCTTTCCGACCGAGACGGCGCCCTTCATCACGACCCCCTCCTCGATCTCGCCCTCGACGAGGGGCTCGTGGTCCTTGAGCAGTCGGGCGTTCGCGTCGAGCAGGTCCCAGGGGTAGCCCATGTCCAGCCACGACCGGAGCATGTGCGCCCGCAACCGGCGCTCTCCGATGTACCCCTCGAGGGCATCGGTCAGCTCGAGCTCGCCGCGGCTCGACATCCCGATCCGCCCGATCCGCTCGAAGATCTCCTCGTCGAACCGGTAGACCCCGGCGTTGATCAGGTCGCTCGCGGGTTCCGGCGACTTCTCTTCCAGGCCGGTGATGAACCCGTGCTCGCAGGTGACGACGCCGAAGTCCTTCGGGTGGTCGGTCCGGTGGATCCCCATCACCGCTCCGTCCATCGCCGCGATCGCGGCAATGTCCTCCGCCCCGACGATCATGTCGCCGTTCATCAGGAGGAACGGCCCGGAGACCAGGCCGGCGCACGCCCTGACCGCGTCCGCCGTACCGAGCTGCTGCCGCTGGGTCACGTACCGGATACGGCACCCGAACCCGGTCCCGTCACCGAAGTGTTCCCGGATCTCCCGCTCGCCGTACCCGACGACGAGCAGGAACCGGGAAAAACCTGCCCTGACCGCTGCCGCAATCAGGTGTTCGAGGATCGGCCGGTTCGCGACCGGCAGCATCACTTTCGGACGGGACGCCGTGAGCGGGCGCATCCGTTTGCCCTCGCCGGCGGCGAGGATCACGCATTGCATCAGGGTAGTGCCTCCTGGTCGTGGGTCGGACGGACCCGGTTGGGGGACGTCCGGCACCACCGATGCCCCGCAGACGGCAGGGGTCCGGGCGACGGCTCCCCGGTGGTGCCGGCGATCATAGCAATATAATTGTTCTCACCGGATATGAGATTTCGGTCATGGTCTCAGCGACCATACGGGCACCAGTGTGAACATTCAAGGAGCGTGGCGACTCCTGCCGTCGACGGCCCGAGCATGAGGACGCGCCGGACTCCCGCCGAACCCTCGACGGCTGCCAGGCCGGCGTCGGTCACGAGCCCGTGACCGAGGACGAGCAACAGGTCCGCCTCCTCCGGAGTCGCCGCCAGCCGGTCCCCGAGCCGATGCTCCAGGACGGGCGAGGGGCCGACCAGGAAGACCCGGCATCCGGCGGTCTCCTCTGCCAGACGGCCCAGGCAGGCGGGCCGGTCCTCGTCCGCGCAGCCCCCGAGCCGTCGCGAGAACCCGAAGAACCCGGTCACCGCGTTCAGGACCGCGCCGGCGGCCGACCGTTCCCGTTCACCCGAGAGGGGCGCACCCTGGAGCATCGTGATGCGGACCCGGGCCTCCACCGGGCTCCCGGTCACGAACTGGGCGATGCGCCCGCCGTGTTCGGCCTCGAGCGGGACCCCGCGCTCGTACGGGCAGACCCGGGCGTCGTGGTTCCGGGCGATCGTGATCGCGCCGTCCTCGCATCCGCAGCCCTCGATCCGGTCCATCAGCACCCGGGCCGCCCGGACGAAGAGGTTCACCCGTCCACCTCCAGCACGACACGTGCCGGCGCGCCGTCGCCATCCCGGACCCGGAGCGGGAGCGCGATCAGCCGGTAGTCCCCCGGGGGCACGCCGGAGAGGTCGAGGAGCTCGATCACGGCCCCTCCCCGGGCGAGCAGGGTCCGGTGGACCGTCCCGTCCGAGCCGTCGGGCTCGATCGACGGTCCGTCCGTGCCCACGATGCGGACACCGGATGCCGCGAGCGACCGTGCCGCCTCCGGGGTGAGCGCCGGGAAGGGGGAGACGAACCGGGTCCGCCGGGAGAACCAGGTCCGGAAGAGGACCCTGGTCACGCCCTCGAGGCGCCCCTCGAAGACCCCGGGACCGATCACCGTCTCCTGCGTCTCCAGGACCCGGCAGGGGCCGATCAGGAGATCGAGCGGGAGCCGGTCGACGGTCCGCCCGTCCCGGAGGAAGTGGTCGGGGGCATCGATATGCGTCCCCGAGTGGGAACTGAGCGTGAGGGAGCTGATCAGGTAGTCGCCGGTATCCTGCTTCTCGATCCGGGGCTCCAGGTCCCCCGGGTAGGTGACCACGCCGGGAGAAAGGACCCGGGTGACATCGATGTACCTCACCATCCGTGCTCCCCCACAAGCGGGACGAACCGGACCGGCCCGGCGTGCTCGTACTCGTATCGCCCGCCGCGGCGGACGACGCGGACCAGTTCCTGGAGGTCACGCCCTCCGACGGGGGCGACGAGCCGTCCCCCGTCCGCGAGCTGCTCGAGGAGGGGTGGCGGGACCCGTGGCGCCGCCGCCGTGACGATGATCCCCTGGTAGGGAGCGGACTCGGGCCGGCCCCGGGTCCCGTCGCCGACCACCACCTCGACGTTTTTGACACCCACCCGCTCCAGGTTCCGGCGGGCCTGGGCAGCGACCTCGGGGAGGCGCTCGACCGTGATCACGCCGCCGGCGAGCCGGGCGAGCACCGCCGCCTGGTAGCCCGACCCGGCTCCGATCTCCAGCACCCGGTCGTCCGGGCCGACGTCCAGGAGGGCGGTCATGAGGGCGACGATGTACGGCTGGGAGATCGTCTGCCCCTGGCCGATCGGCAGGGGCGAGTCCTCGTACGCCTCCCGTTCGAACCCCGGGGGGACGAAGAGATGACGCGGGACCTGCCGGAGTGCATCGAGCACCCGGGGGTCGTGAATCCCCCGCCTGGCGATCTGGTATTCGACCATCGCCAGGCGCATCGGTTCGTACGGGTCCCGCACCATCCCTAGAACCCAGACTCCGCGGCGTCGATCGCGGCGTCGATCTGCCGCTGGAGCGTCTCCGGCAGCCCCCGGATCTTCACATCGAGGAACCCCCGGATGATCGTCGCGGTGGCGGTCTCCTCGTTCAGGCCGCGCGACATCAGGTACTCGATCTCGTCGCGTGCGATCCGGCCGACCGCCGCCTCGTGCGAGAGCTCGGTGTCCACCACGAGGCCGGCGATCTCGGGGATCGCGTGGATCAGGCCGTCCTCGAGGATCAGGCCCTTGCACTCGATATGCCCCTTCGTGTTCCCCACCTCGCCCCGGATCTCGCCCCGGCTCACGATCGAGCCCCCCCTGGTGATCATCCGGCTGACGATCTCGGCGGAGCACCCGGGCGCCTGGAGGACGGCCCGGGAACCGAGGTCGAGCTCGGAGCCCGGGAGGGCGACCACGACCGAGGAGAACCGTGCGACCGCGTCCCTCCCTTTCAGTGTCGCCAGCGGGTTCATGTCGATGTGCCGCACCGGCTGCATGCAGACGTAGTTGGAGAGGAAGACCCCGCCCTCCTCGATGATCGACGCCGAGCGAGGGTAGACCGAGATCGACTCCGACCAGTTGTGGATCATCGTGGAGGTGACGCGCGCGTTCTTCCCGACGTAGAACTCGGTGACGCCGATGTGCGCCCCCCCGGTGGTCCCGGCGGAGGAGACGCACCCCGATATCAGGTGGAGCTCGGCCCCCTCCTCGGCGATCACGATGTTGTGGACGTGCTGGACCCTGGCGCCGGCGAGGTAGAGGCAGGCCTGGAGCGGGTAGATCGCCTTCGCCCCCTTATGGGCGATGATCGCGAACCCCCGCTGGACCTCCTGCTTTGCGACGTACTGGGTGAACCGGTCCTTGTCCCGGTCGACCGCGTGCCAGCAGTAGTCGTTGAGCCATTCGTACTTCCGGAGGGCATCGGCGATCGGCAGCACCTCGATCCCCTCGGCCCCCGAGTGGACGTGGCGGATCTCCTGGTCAACCTGGAAGAACGAGCCCGAGCGCTCCTCCATCGCCATGTCCAGGCCCGCGAGTTCGAGCCGGTTCCGGTCCTCCTCGGAGAGGTCCTTGAGTTCGTCTACATCCGCTGGCATTCGATACACTCCTGGTACCCGTGGGTCTTGATCGACTTCAGGATCTCGCGGGGGTTGCCATGGCACTTGAAGACCCCGTCGATGAGCACGTGCCCGATGTCCGCGTCGATGTAGTCGAGGATGTACCCCGTGTGGGTGATGATCAGCCCGCTCTTCGTCCTGTGGATGAGATGCTGGTCCTTCTCGAGGAGGCGGGCGGTGGCGTTGCCGATCAGGGAGATGTTCTCCAGGTCGACGCCGGACTCGGGCTCGTCGAGCATCACGAACGACGGGTCCTGGACGAGGAGCTGAAGGATCTCGCTCCGCTTGATCTCGCCGCCCGAGAACCCGGCGTTCACGTCCCGGTCCAGGAACCGGTCCATGTTCAGTTCCCCGGCGAGGGTCGCGATCTGGTCCGCCCGTCTCTTCGCGGTGACGTCCAGGAGCTTCCCGAGCTTGAGGCCGGCGATCGTGGGGGGACGCTGGTAGAGCATCCCCATCCCGCGCTGGGCACGCTCGTGGAGGGGCATCTGCGTGACGTCCTCGCCGTTGAAGACGATCGAGCCCGAGGTCACCGTGTACCCCCCGAAGCCCATGATCGTCCGGAGCAGCGTCGTCTTGCCCGATCCATTGGGTCCCAGCATCACGTGGGTCTCGCCGTCCCGGATCACGAGGTTGATGTCGTGGAGGACCTCCTTTCCTTCGATCGAGACGTGCAGGTCTGTGATCTCGAGCATGGCTCTTCGGCAGATGTATCGTCCCCACAGATTATACCGTTGCCGATCGGGGGAATACTTTCACGGGGCGAGCCTGCCTCTTTTCGACCTGCCCGCCAGGGATCTCTGCATGGAACGAGAGACCTTCCGGTACATCGCCGAACGTGCTGCCCGATACCCGACCCTGCAGCGGCGGGGATCGCTCGTCCGGGTCCGCCCCATCGCCCCCGAGCCGGATCGGTCCGCCTTCTTCTACGGTCTCGTCGCCCGTGCCGGGTCCTACACCCGGTGCGCGGAGACGTAGGCGGCGGTGCCGACCCGGTCGAACCCGTGCGAGAGGCAGTGGTTGACCAGCCCGACGAGCCGGTTGTGCTCCTCCACCAGGCGGGCGACGGCGGCGGCATCGGCCCGGTACCGATCCCGCCCGGTCTCGAACGCCACCGGGTCGCCAGCTCCCTGCAGCCCCTCGAGCCGCTCCCGGTCCCGGTCGAGGGCCGCCCGGCGGAGATCGATCTCCCGCCCGAGCTCCTCCGCCCGCGCCCGTGCGGACCGGACCGCCTCCGCGATCGCCGCCGTCTCGTCCGCCGCACCGTAGTCCCTCTCCCCCCGCCCGACCGGGATGACAAGAGGGGGTGCCACGGGCCGTTCTCCCCCGGCGAGTCCGGGCGGGACGACTCCGACGAACGTGGTGTTGGTCGCCTCGAGGTAGGCGTACCCCGTGCCGTTGTAGGCGTACTCAGGGGCGCAGCCGATCCCGACCGCCATGTGCCCCTCGGGAAGGAAGGCCAGCAGGGCGACACGGTAGCCCTCGCGGGCGAGGAGTCCGGCGAGGAGGAGGGACCTGTCGTCGCAGTCGCCGGCACGGTCCCCCCAGGTCTCGATCGGGAACCGGGACGCCGTCTCCGGTTCGCTCTCGTAGGGCAGCTGCTGGACTGCGGTCGCGATCAGCTCGAGGTACCGGTCGTCGTCGAGCCCGAGACGCTCCCTCTCGGTCCGGAACGCTCCGACGAGGTCGGTCCAGAACCGGTCCTGGGCGGGGTCGGCGATCTGGGCAAGGTAATGACCGGCAACCCACTCCTCCTCGGGCACCGGGGCCCTGAGGAGGACCTCCCTGTTCGTCCTCTTCGCCCCCTGGTAGACCCCGGCATCGATGTTGATGCCGACGGTCACGGTCCCGTCCTCGAACCGGAACGTCTCCGCTGCGTACAGCGGCTCCCCGGAACCGGGGACGGGCACGATCGCGGGGTACTCGACGGATGGGCCGAGCAGTGTCGTGCAGCCGGCGAGCAGTACGGCAAGGCCGGCGAGGGCGAAAAGGCACGCCCGGTCCAAGGGGTTCACTCCAGCAGGGCCGGGAGGTCGGCGACGGAGCCGATCACCCGGTCGGGCCGGACCGGGACGGTCCCGAGGTCTTCGATCCGGAACTTCCCGGTCCGGACGAGCCAGCCCGTGCACCCGGCGGAGCGGGCCCCCTGGATGTCGGCGACGGGGTCGTCCCCCAGCATCAGCACGGACGGGGCAGCACATCCCAGGTCGTCCAGGGCGAGGCGGAAGAAGGCGGGCGAGGGCTTGCCCATCACCTCGGCGGTGCATCCCGCGGCGAACTCGAGGGCGGCGACGAAGGGGCCGGCCCCCAGCGAGAGCCCGTCCCGGTCGCGCCAGTAACGGTCCCGTTCGAGGGCTAGGAGACGGGCGCCTCCGGTGAGCAGGCGGAAGGCCCGGTTTAACGACCCGTAGGTCCAGGCGTCCCCGGCGTCTCCGACGACGACGAAGGGAGGGTCCCGGTCGTCGAGCCGGCACCCGCCCGCCAGCAGGTCCAGGTGGACGTCGCCGGTCGCGAGCAGAAGACAGGAGTCTGCCCCGTCGGCCCGGATGCGCCGGACCGCCGCGGTCGCGGGTGTGAAGACGAGGGACGGCTCGACTGGGAACCCGAACCCGGCGAGCCGGGCGGCGATCGCCGACCGGGAGCGGCGGGTCGCGTTGGAGACGCAGCGGAACGGTATCCCCTGCTCCCGGAGCCAGTGCACCGCCCGGACCGCCCCGGGCACCGGCTGGTCGCCGACGACGAGGACACCGTCGATGTCGAGCAGGACCGCCTCGGGCCGCGCGGTCATGCGTGCCCCCCCGCCCCGATCATCGACGTTCCTCCTCCTCGACGATCAGGCTGCCGAAGATCCGAACGAGCGCCTCCCGGTTCATCTGCTCACCGGCCCGTAGTACCTCCTCATGACGTGAAGGGTCGTTCCAGACGAACCAGTCGCCCATGTGCATCTCGCGGCTCCAGAGGTCGGTGATCGACCGGCCCTGGTCGTAGATCATCTTGAAGTAGTTCAGGTCCTTGATCGTCTCCCTCTCTGCCTCGAAGGTCTCCCTCAGCGTCATCACCATCCGATCCCCCACCAGCTTCGTCTTGTACCACGACGACCGGGTCCACCGGTTGGTCAGCATCTCCTTGAGGTCCAGGTTCTCGAAACGCCGCATCTGGGGGATGTTCTTCGTGGGCTGCAGGTCGATCGAGGGGAGCACCTCGGCGAGGTAGAGGTCGCGGGTGTAGTAGATCGCCTTTGAGACGACGAAGAACTTGTGCGGCAGGGTCTCCTTGAACTCGAGCAGCTTCGCCATGTCCCGTTTCGACTCCTTGATCAGGTAGTAGATCTGTGCCTGCCTCATCTTGGGGCAGTGGAGGTAGAGCCAGCGGTTGACGATCACGTCCCACGGGACCTCGGCCAGCCCCTCGTGGAAGTACCGGTAGAGTTCGAAGAGGATCTGCAGCAGTTTCCTGGTCTCGATCCGCTTGCCCCGGACGCTGTCCTCCTTCAGGATATCCAGGTAGATCTGCCGCATCCCCCGGGCGAGCGAATCCTGGTCGTAGGAGAGGACCCGCAAGTCGCCGCGTTCCGCCGCCGCACCCCGGAGGAGCAGGGCGACGACGTGCCGGGCGATGACGAAGTCCCTGAGCATCCCGAGGTAGTTCGTCGAGGCGACGATCACCGGCACGTCCGTCGCGTGGGTGTACGGGTCGACCAGCACCCCCCGGTAGGGGGCATCCTTGAGGCACCGGATCGTGATCTCGGTCCCGAGCAGCCGTTCGGTCAGCTCGATCAGGGTGATCAGCGAACGGGAGAGGGGCTCTCTGCAGTACATGCGGGTTCGGTGGAGGGCACGGGCCGTTGTTGGTGAAGTGTGCGCCGTGGACGCTATTGAAGGAAACGGCAGGGGCGGTACCGGTCGGATGGAGCCAGCGTGCAGAGAGCGATCGTCCGGAGGGGGTCCTGTTCGTCGGCGCCGGGCACCCGGACATGGTGCCGGCCCGATTCTCGTCTCCGGAAGCCCCGAATTCGGATTCCGCGCAGTCGGGAAAGAAATGACAACGTTAATAACGCTATGGACGGTAAATACAGAGTGAGGTGACCTTATGGCAACCTACGGTATCGAATTCGTTCCTGGAAATGTCAACGTCAAGCAGGTCGTGAACTACTGCAAGCTCGCCGAGTCGAAGGACATCGACTACGCGTGGATCACGAACCACTACAACAACCGCCACTGCTACCCGACCCTGGCCGCGATCGCGCAGGCGACGAGCACGCTCAAGATGGGCCCGGGGATCATGAACTCCTTCACGGACACGCCGGCCGCGATGGCCTCGTTCGCCGCCACCCTCAACGAGATCTCGGACGGACGTGCGGTGCTCGGTATCGGACCGGGTGACCTCTCGACCCTGCCGAAGCTCGCCATTAAGCCCGAGAAGCCCGTCGCCCGCCTCGGTGAGGCCGTCGCCGTCATCCGCAAGCTCCTCGCCGGCGAGACCGTCTCGACCCCCGAGATGGAGTTCTTCAAGTACGAAGGGGCGAAGCTGACCGGTGTCAACCTCCCCGGCAAGAAGGGGATCCCCGTCTACATCGGAGCCCAGGGCCCGAAGGTGCTCGAGCTCGCCGGCACGGTCGGAGACGGTGCGCTGATCAACGCCTCGAACCCGAAGGACTTCGAGGTCGCGATCCCGATCATCAAGGCCGCGACCGACAAGGTCGGCAAGAAGGGCTTCGACGTCGGCGCCTACACCGCGATGTCGATCGACAAGTCGGAGAAGAAGGCCCGGAACGCCGCGAAGATCGTTGCCGCGTTCATCGCCGCCGGTTCGCCCGAGCCCCTGCTCCAGCGCCACGGTCTCGACCTTGCGAACGTCGCGAAGATCAAGGATGCGCTCAGCAAGTTCGACTTCAAGTCGGTCGGCGAACTCGTCGGCGACAAGGAGCTCGATGCCTTCACCATCGCGGGCACCCCGGAGATGGTCAAGCAGAAGTGCGATGACCTCGAGAAGGCCGGTGTCACCCAGATCATCTTCGGCTCGCCGCTCGGGCCGGACATGACCAACTCGATCCGCCTGCTCGGCAAGTACATCGTCTGAGCCCCTGATACCCGAAACCCCTTTTTTCCAAGCGTTTATATCGTTTTGGCCCGAACTCTCGACAGTCCATGTTTGTGATCGAGAGGAGTAGGTGCGAAACCCGGCCGATCGAGTTCCGGAGGGAGCGCCTGACCGGCCTTTCGTGCACGATCAGCCCGACGCGACTCTCGCGCGGTCTGAACCATCCCCCGGTGCCGACGCCCGCCCCCGCCCCCGGCTCCTGCCCGTTCTGTCCCGACCAGGTGGAACGGGAGACCCCGGCCTTTCCGGACGGGTCGCGGATACGGCGGGGCGAGTCGGTGACCTTTCCGAACCTCTACCCGTACGCCCCCTGTCACACGGTCACGGTGATCACCCGGGCCCATGCCCCCGGGCGGTTCGAACCCCGGCAGCTCGCGGACGCCCTCCTCGGGGCCGCCGAGTCCGTCGCAGGGGCCCCGGGGTTCGCCTCGATCAACTGGAACTACCTCCACTCGGCGGGAGCGTCGCTCGACCACCCCCACCTCCAGGGGGTCGTGATGGACCGCCCGTCGTTCGTCCATGCCCGGCACCTCGCGGGCACCGCCCGGTTCCTCTCGCGGAACGGACGGCCGTACCGTGAGGCGCTCGTCGAGTACGAGGCGTCCTCCGACCGGTTCCTCTTCGGCGATGAGGTCCCGTTTCTCGCCTCGGCCGTTCCGATCGGCGAACGGGAGGTGCGGGCCCTCCTCCCCGCCGGGAGCCTGGAAGAGGCGGTCCCATACTTCGAGGACCTGGCGGCGGGGCTCTGCCGGGTCCTCGCCCTCTATCGCGACCTCGGGTCGCACGCGTTCAACGTCGCCTGCTTCTTCGGACGGCCCGGACGCGACCGGGGCTTCTCAGCGTTCTGTTCGGTGATCTCGCGGATCAACCCGAACCCGGACTCGATCTCGGACTCCGCGTTCATGGAGCGCCTGCATCTGCACCCGGTCGTGATGACGCTCCCCGAGGAGCTCGGCCGCTTCTGCAGGATGGGGTAAAAAAAAGGGTGTTCTGCCCGTCTACTCGGGCTTCGAGATCAGCTTCGTCTTGGCGACGATCACGCCGTCCTTCTTGTGGGGCTTGCGGACGACACCGTCGCACGCCTTCTCCAGCTCGCGGGCCTCGTCGCAGAGGATCGCGGCCTGGCGCATCATCTCGTGGGCCGATGCGACGATCGGGATGTACTTCTCCCACTCCTTCGTCATGAAGCAGCCCTTGACGTTCACCATCGCGACCGCCGAGGCGATCTCGTAGGCGGCACGCGCCTTCGCGAGCGCGTAGGGGTTCGAGAACTCACCCTCGATCGCCTTCTCGGGGGTCATGACGACCTTCGGGAGCTCCAGGTCGGCACCCTTCTTGCCGGCCTTGACCTGGTCGATCACCTTGTCGAGCTCGAGCTGCAGCTTGCGGAACGCGCCGGTGATCGAGAGGACCTTGACCAGGTTCCCGTTGTAGTCCGCCATCTCGATCGGGTCGAGGAACTCGCGGCGGGCCCCGATCATCGAGTCGGCCTTCATGATGATGTAACCGAACTTCGACTCCTTGAGGTCCGCCCACTCCTTCTTGGTGGTCACGTCGTCGGTGATCACGACGACCGGGATGCCGGCGGCGGCGAGCTGCTCGCGTGCACCGGTGGGTCCGGGGAGGACGCCGTTCGGCGAGACGACGATGCAGAAGTCGGGGCCCCAGGCCTTCATGTTCGTGACGACGCGGTCGATGTCCTCGGGCTGGAGCTTGGTGCCGGACGTGGCCATGAAGGTCTGCATGTCCTCACGGTCGGCACGCTCGTCGAGCAGGAGCTCGGCCATGACGCCGGAGGCGATATTTCCAAGTTTTGCAATGCCTACTTTGACAACCATTCAGTTCACCTCAGTTGATAGCAAGGTAGTTTTCATTAAAACTCATAAAAATGTTGCGTTTTCTTTTTTTCCGTTGGAAGGCCCTTCCCCGGCACACGGGCGCGGGTCAAATCCTCCCTCTCAACTCTCCGGGTGGTTAAATAGAATTGTTTAAGTTTCCCGGCTGCACCATACTTCTGTATGAAAGACGGTCTCCTGACTGCACGGCAGAAGGAGGTGCTTCGCCATCGACGGCAGGGCCTGACCCAGCAGCAGATCGCCGATATCATCGGGACGTCGAAGGCGAACGTCTGCACCATCGAGAAGTCGGCCCTCGAGAACGTGCGGCGTGCCCGTGAGACCCTCCAGTTCATGTTCACGCTCGATGCCCGGTTTCTCTGCGAGATCCCGGCGGGGGCGGACCTCCTCGCCGTACCGGAACGGGTCTTCCGGGAGGCGAGTTCCCGAGGCGTCAAGGTGCGGTACGACACGATCGGCCTGATCAACCGGCTTCGCGAGAGCCTGCCCGAGCACCTCCAGGCCCGTTTCGTCAAGGCGGATATCCAGGTCTACCTGAACGACGACGGCGAGGTCTACTTCGAGTAGACGACGGGGGATGACCCCCCGGACGGAATGGACTCGACGGGATTCGAACCCGTGGCCTTCGCGTTGCAAACGCGACGATCTACCCCTGATCTACGAGCCCGCTGGAAATCCGTGCGTGATGACTCCTCTCGTGCGAGAGCAGTATGGACTCGACGGGATTTGAACCCGTGGCCTCTACGTTGCGAACGTAGCGATCTACCCCTGATCTACGAGCCCACGAAAAAGATTCGTGGTCAGAGAATAATCTCGATATCTAATTTCTCTGCCAGTTCCTTATATCGGTTCCGGATCGTGACCTCGGTCACCCCGGCGACCTCGGCGACCTCCCTCTGCGTCCGGCGCTCCCCGCCCAGGATCGACGAGATGTAGATCGCGGCCGCTGCGACTCCCGTTGGGCCCCTCCCGCTCGTTAACTCCCGTTCGGCCGCCTGTCTCAGGATCTCCACCGCCCGGCTCTGCACCTCGCCCTTCAGCGTGAGTCCCGAGCAGAAGCGCGGTACGTAGTCGATCGGGGACGTCGGGAGGAGTTTGAGCCCGAGTTCGCGGGAGATGAACCGGTACGTGCGCCCGATCTCCTTCCGGCTCACACGGGAGACCTCGGCGATCTCGTCGAGCGTCCTCGGCACGCTGCACTGCCGGCATGCGGCATAGAGCGCAGCGGCGGCGACACCCTCGATGGAGCGGCCGCGGATCAGGTTCTTGTCCACCGCGTCGCGGTAGACGACGGCGGCCGTTTCGCGGACGTTCCTCGGCAGTCCGAGGGCCGAGGCCATCCGGTCGAGCTCGGAGAGGGCGAAGGCGAGGTTCCGTTCGGTCGCGTTCGAGACCCGGATCCGCCGCTGCCACTTCCGGAGCCGGTAGAGCTGGGCCCGGTTCTTCGAGGAGATCGCCCGGCCGTAACTGTCGCGGTTCCGCCAGTCGATCATCGTGGAGAGGCCCTTGTCGTGGATGGTGAAGGTCATCGGGGCGCCGACACGGGACCGCTTCATCCGCTGGTCGTGGTCGAAGGCGCGCCACTCGGGCCCCCTGTCGATGAAGTCGTCGTCGATGACCAGACCGCAGTTCTGGCAGACGAGCTCGGCCCGCTCGTAGTCGTGGACCAGCTGGCGGCTCTTGCACTCGGGGCAGACCGTCTCGGTGTGCTCCTCGGTCTTCCGCTCACGCTCGACGACGCGGCTCCGGTTGCGGAACGCTTCGCGCTGGCTCTGCAATATTCGAAGTTTTTCGATCTCCTGCATACCTGTATGACACCTATGACCTGGTGAATATCTTCTCGCCGACCGGGTGCTCGCACCGTCCCCGGCACAGGACCGCGGCGTACGGATGTTTCACGTTTCCAAAGAGGTCCACAATCCGGCCAACCGTGCGATGGCGCCGGTCGACCACCGTCGCGTAGAGGGGGGGTAACTGCGCCGCATCGACCGCGACGATCAGCATCCCTCCTCTGCACGCGTGCAGGACCCGCCCCACTGTCTTCATCGCACACCTGGACCGGAAATTCTGGAAGAATCTTTGCCGCAATTTATATATTTGTACGTTTCGTGTATTTAATCGTTGGGATAATATTCATAACATCAGCGCGAATCGAGCCAGCGATCGATATTTAAACCGATGATATCACGGGTGGTGCGCGCGTCCAGGCCGGCACCACGGACGACGAGCTCCCGTTCTTCGGCGGACATGAGGTCGTGCGGAGCGTGGGCGTCGGAGTTCACCACGAGACGGCATCCCGCCTCGCGGGCGACCTGCGCGACGTGGCCGTTCGTCCGGTTATGCCCTCCCCGGCCGGTCAGCTCGAGTGCGATCCCCCGTTCGGCCGCCGCCATCGCGTCCTCGAGGGTGACCATGCCGGGATGGGCGAGGATGTCCACGTGGTCCGAGGTGCAGGCGGCATGGTTGGTGCCGGGTGCAACCGGCTCCACGGGGGTCTCGCCATGCACCACGACGAGCTCCGCCCCTTCCGCCTTCGCCCGGCGGGCGAGTGCGTCGATCTCGGCGGGCGGTACGTGGGTCAGCTCGACACCGGTATAGAGGCGGACGCCGTAGAGGGCCGCGGACCGGCGGGCGGCCCCTGCCGACTCGAGCACGAGGGGCAGGCTCGTCGTATCGACGTGATCGGCGATTCCGACCGTGGTATAGCCGAGCACCGCCATCCGGCGGACCAGCTCGAGGGGGAGGAGCTCCCCGTCCGAACGGAGCGTGTGCGTGTGGAGGTCGTACATACCGCTCCTACTTTTTCTGTTCGAGCGCGGCGGCGACCCGCCGGAGGAGGGCCTCCTTGGATCCCGACCAGGCGACCACCGCCCGGCCGTCCCGGCGATACCAGTGGGCCGGGTGGGACCCCGGCTCGATCCGGAACGGGAGCCGGCTCCTCCGGAGGGCGCGTTCGAGCTCCTGCATGGTCACGCCCTTCTGTGCGAGCACGAGCGGAACGCGGCGGCCCTGCGCCCGTCCGAGGGCTGCGTTGAAGTAGCAGGGGTAGAGGATCCGGTCCTTCTCCATCGGATCAGGGTCAGCAGGTGAACCTATAAACCGTGCGGCATGGTACTACTCCTGATGCATCAGATCGACGTCCGGATCGAGAAGGATCTCTATGCAGCGAACGAGGCGATCGCGGCGGAGAACGCGTCCCGGCTGAGGGAACACGGCGTGCTCGGGATCGATCTGCTCGGGGCGATCGGCTCGGGGAAGACCGCGCTGGTCGAACGCCTGGCGCCCCTGCTCGCCGCCCGCGGACGGCGTGCGGGGGCGATCGCCGGTGATGTCTACGGCGACGACGACTACCGGCGGATCGCCGCCCTCGGCATCCCGGCGGTGAATGCGAACACCGGCAAGGAGTGCCACCTTGACGCCCACCTCGTCGATCATGCCCTCGACGCCCTGCCGCTCGATGAGATCGACGTGCTCTTCATCGAGAACGTCGGGAACATGGTCTGCCCGACCGACTTCCTGCTCGGGGCCTCGAAGCGGGTCGTCGTCGTCTCCTCGACGGAGGGGGACGATGTCGTCAACAAGCACCCGATGATCTTCCGGTCCTGCTCGATCGGCGTGATCAATAAGGTCGACCTCGCCCCGCTCGTCGGTGCCGACCTCGACCGGATGGAGCGGGACATGCGCCGGTATAACCCCAATATGCAGGTCTTCAGGACGAACCTGAAGACCGGCGAGGGGACGGAACCCCTGCTGGAGGCCCTGCTCGCGTGATACGAGGGGTTAAATAACGTTGGAAGGAATATATAGAGCACTTCTGATTCTCGAACGGAATCGGGTGAACGCACATGCTCTGGCAAGGCAGATCAATCAGGAAGGTGACGGGTGGACGGTACGCCCCCCTGCGCGGCAAGCGGCGGACCGAGATCGGGCGATCGCCCGCGGAGACGCACATCGGCGAGGACCGCCGGCGGGCGATCCGGACCTTTGGCGGAAACACGAAGATCCGGGCCCTCCGGGCGACCTGGGCGAACGTGGCAAACCGGGCGACCGGCGTCGCACAGCGGGTGAAGATCGAGAACGTGGAGCAGAACACCGCCAACCCGAACTTTGTGCGGCGGAACCTGCTGACCAGGGGCGCGATCATCCGGACCGAGCTCGGTCAGGCACGCATCGTCAGCCGCCCGGGCCAGGACGGCGTGATCAACGCGGTCCTGCTCGAGTGAGACGATACCCCTTTTTTACCACAGACCACCACTCTCCCCTGGGGAGGTTGATCGTCTGAGTCTCCGGGTCACGATCGCGGCTCCGTTCCGGCACCTGCACCGGGACCGTCTGCGAAGGAGCGAGTTTATCCATTATCTAGCCCATGACCGCATGTGGATGAACGCCGACCAGGCGAAGGGGCTGATCGACCTCGCCGTCTCGCAGGGTCTGCTGGCCCTCGAGGCGGGTCTCCTCGTCCCGCTCTTCGCCGTGGACGACGTGACGGTCCCGCTCGGGTTTCGCCCCGGATCGGCGGACCTGCAACCGCCCGACCCCGAACAGGCGCTGATCGACCGGATCGCGGCGGCGACGGGGTGGGACGAGCGGGAGGTCGCCGCCAGGGCGAACCGGATCGTCTCCGGGGAGTTCGGCGGGGCGCTCCGCCCGCAGGCGGCGCTGGTCCTCCTCGCCCGCCGCCACGGGGTGGCGTTCGAGGATCTGCTCGCGTTGCTCCGGGAAGAGTTGCAGAGAGAATAAAAAGAGGGTTTATTCGGCCGGGGCCGGTTCGGAGAGGAGTTCGTCGAGGGTCTTTTCGCCGTACTTGGTGACCTTGACGTTGATCTGCACGAAGTCCTGGGTGATCTCGCTCCCGCGGATCGTCTTGCGGGCCCGCTGCCCGTCCATGACGGGTTTAAAACCCACGCCGCCTGCCAGTAACAATCGCCGGCGACCCGCACCGGGGAGATCCCTGCGGGCCGGCGTCCCGTTCCGATCCGAGGCACCGGTGATCGCGACTCGATACCCGGGCAGGCCCAGCGGGCTCGCGTCCACCTCGCCGCCGACCCGTTTTCCGATCAAGGCTCCGGCCGCCCCGCCGCTCGCGGTCACCCTGTAGGAACGACCGGTCTTCGGGTCCGAGAGCACGACTTTAAAATCGACCATATTCTATCTCCACACAGGCGAAGTACCCATAAATGTGGTTGGCGGGATTGATAAAGCTGCGGATCGGCCGGCTCATCTGCCCCAGAACGGCTCGGCCCGCCGTCGCATCCCGGTGTACTCCTCCAGGACCTCCCGGGCGGTGGTCGAGAGGTGGTTCAGCATCTCCCTCTCCAGGACTTTCACGTGCCGTTCGGGAAGGTCGACATAGAGCTCGTCGTCCACGTCGAACTGGCGTCCGACGGTCGCCCCCTCGATCGCGACGGCGACCTCCGCTCCCGTCTCGACCTCGTGGACGTACTCCCCCGAGGACTGGATCGTCCTGAGGTGGCCGACCTTCCGGCCGTCGGTCCGTACGAGGCCGACGTCGGTCCGGAGGGTCCCGCCGAGGACGCGGACGCCGATGACCGCCGGGTTGCTCTGCCGGAAGACGCATCCCGGCAGCACCCGGAGCTTCGCGGGGAGCATGATCCGTTCGAACCGCTGCTGCTCCATCCGCTGCTTCTCCGTGTCCCGCCACTCGACAAACTCGTCGATCAGCTGGTAGATCACCTTCGCGTGGAAGACCTGCGGGAGGTCGGGTCCCCCCTCCCGGATGATCGCCTGGGCATCGGGGAGGATCGGGGTGTTGAAGGCGAGGATGGCCCGGTAGAGCGGCGACTTGATCGTCTGCGCGTCCACCAGGTCGTGCCGGCTCACCGGGCCGACCGCGGCCCGCATCACCCCGATCTCCCGCGACTCGAGCTCCTTCGAGAGCGCCTCGAGCGCCCCGATCGTGTCCGCCTTGATGATCAGCCCCTCGTCCGAGAGGGTGACGTTGATCTGCGAGACCTCCTCGAGGATCTCGCGCTCGATCGCCTCGCGGTCTTCCCGGACCACCCGGAGCGGGGAGCCGGCGATCACGCGCTCGAGCCCGGGGGCCGCGACCTTCACCCCGGAGGCCGCGACGACCGAGCGGACCCGCTCGAAACGGTCCTCGGTCAGGATCTCCTTCATCGGCCGGGGCTTTAAGAGCGACTTCACCCTGGTCTGGATCACGCCATCCGTGGTGGCGAGCATGATCTGGTCACCGACCGACAGGGTGCCGTCGAAGAGGATCACGTCGAGCGTGAGGCCCAGGCCCCGTTCCTCCTTCACCTCGAGGACGGTCCCCTGCCCCGGACCCTGGACCTGGACCGCGAGGGCCTCGCCCATGTACCGCTGCGCAAGCCCGACCATCACCAGCAACAGGTCCGGGATCCCCTCGCCGGTGTGGGCCGAGACCGGCACGATCGCGATCGTCCGTGCGAAGTCCGTCACCCGGTCGAACCGCTCGGAGTTGAACCCGAGGTCGGCGAGCCTGCCGACGATCTCGTAGTGCCGGGTCTCCATGAACCGGGTCACCCGTTCGTTCTGCTTCGCGAACGAGGTGAGGAACGGGGCGTTCTCCGTGGAGCGCCAGCCATGCACCCGGTCGATCTTGGTCAGGGCGACGACGAACGGTGTCCGGCAGTTCCGGAGGATCGAGAGCGCCTCCTCCGTCTGGGGCTGGAAACCCTCGTTGATGTCGACCACCACGATCGCCATGTCCGCGAGCGCCCCGCCCCGTGCCCGGAGCGTGGTGAAGGCGTGATGGCCCGGCGTGTCGATGAAGAGCAGGCCCGGCACCTGGACCGACACCCGCTGCATCCCCGCCGACATCCCCTGGATCGCCTCGATCGGGACGAGGGTCGCACCGATGTGCTGCGTGATCGCACCCGCCTCGCTCGCGACGACCGAGGAGCCGCGGATTCGGTCGAGCAGCGAGGTCTTGCCGTGGTCCACGTGTCCGAGCACGCAGACGATGGGAGTCCGTATTCCGCCCTGTGACAACGTCGCCGCCTCCGAAAAGGGCCGGCATGAGGAGAACGGGCGCCGGCCCGGCCTGTATGATTATCGCCGATCGCGTATTAAAAATCATGCCCGCCCGCGCGGTGACATATCTTTATAATCAAGGATGCCCTATGCTGATGGCACATCCGCCAGGGTGGGGTAGCTGGTTATCCTAGGGGACTGTGGATCCCCCGACCCGGGTTCGAGTCTCGGCCCTGGCCTTCGGACGCACCGTCCGATCCCTCTCGTTCTCCCATTCGAACCGTCCAGCGACCGGACCCTCATCCCGGTGTGCACCGATGCCCGTCCCTGTTCCGCATCCTCATCCGGAGCGAGCAAGCGGGTGAGGACCTCCGTCCGTCGGAGGAAAAAGAGGATGGACGGGATCCGGCTACGCGGTCCCGCCGAACGAGTCGAGGCCGAGCTGGAGGGTCTCGTCGAGGAACTCGACCTCCCGTGCCCGGGCGTGCTCACCGTCGATCGCGACCGGGTAGCAGCCGGAGAGGCAACCCGTGCAGAGGTTGTCGCACGGGTGCCCGATCGCCTCGATGAGCGCATCGAAGGAGATGTAGTGGAGGGAGGTGGCGGTCACCGAATCGCGGACCTGCTCCTCGTCCCGGCAGGAGGCGATCAGTTCCTCCCGGGTCGGCATGTCCACGCCGAGGTAGCAGGGGGCCCTGATCGGCGGGGATCCGATCCGCATGTGGATCTCCCGTGCGCCGGCACTCCGGATCATCTGGATGATCCGGCGCGAGGTCGTGCCCCGGACGATCGAGTCGTCGATCAGCACGATCGACCGGCCGTCGAGGTGTTTCCTGATCGGGTTCATCTTGATCCGGACGGCCTGTTCGCGGGCTGCCTGCGACGGCATGATGAAGGTCCTGCCCATGTATCGGTTCTTGATCAGGCTCTCGGTGAACGGGACCCCCGATGCCTGCGCGTATCCGATCGCGTAGGCGGTCCCCGAGTCGGGCACCGGGCAGACGGCGTCCGCGTCCGCAGGAGCCTCTTCGTGGAGCCTCTTTCCGATCTTCCGGCGGACGTCGTAGACGAGCACGCCGTCGATCACCGAGTCTGCCCGTGCGAAGTAGATGTACTCGAAGATGCAGTGCGCGGTCCGGTCCACCTTCGTGATCCGGGTCGAACTGACACCGTCGCCGGTGATCCGGAGGAGCTCGCCCGGGCGGACATCGCGGACGAGTGTCCCCGAGAGGGCATCGATCGCCACAGACTCGGAGGCGACGATGTGGCCCCGGGCCGTCCTGCCGAGGCAGAGGGGCTTGATCCCGAGCGGGTCCCTGAAGGCGTAGAGTGCGCCGTCATACGCCAGCACGACCGAGTACGAGCCCCGGAGACGGGACATGCAGAGCCGGACCGCATCCTCGATCGAGCCCGATCGGCGGAGCTCGTCGGCGATCAGCGCCGCGATCACCTCGGTGTCCGTGGTCGTGCAGAAGATCTGGCCGGCCTGCTCGAAGTACGAGCGGAGTTCGCGGGTGTTGACGAGATTGCCGTTATGGGCGATGGCGAACCCCTTGCCCATGAACCGGAAGTTGAACGGCTGGATGTTCTCCGGGGTGTTCGCCCCGGTGGTCGGGTACCGGACGTGCCCGACCCCGATCTGCCCTTCGAGCCTCCTGAGCGTCTCCGGGTCGAAGACCTCGGCGACGAGTCCCTGGGCCTTGTGCTTTCGGAGACGGTCGCCGTTAATAACAGAGATCCCCGCGCTCTCCTGGCCCCGGTGCTGGAGTGCATACAGGGCATAGTAGAGCGGGTGTGAGACACCGCCAGCATCCACGATGCCAACGATTCCGCACATCGAAGGTCAGTGCGTCGGTACTTGTGGCCGCTTCGAGGTCCAGTCGTAGCTGCGCATCCGACTCGAACGGCCGAACCCGCAGTGCGAACAGACTTTGTGCCTGAGGTGGAACGAGATCGATCCGCACCGCCTGCAGGCGATGTGGGTCTGCTTGTTCCGCTTCCCCATCGATGGTGTGCCTTTGGACATGCAACTCCTCCTTACTGGTTCTGTGACGGCGAGATGTAGATCACGTTGTCGCCGCGGACGATGAGCGTACCGATCCGGGTGGGCGTACCATCCGTCACCTCCTCGGCCTGGTCGAGGACGAGGTTCATGTGCACGTCGTACCCCTGCAGCACGCCGCGGAGCTCGCGATCGCCCTTCAGCGAGACGATCACGGGCTCGCGGTTCAGTACCTGGTCAAGTATATCCAGCGGCCTCTTCGACATCTCTCTTCCTCGATCCACCTGGAGTACTGTATGTGAGCGAGCGCGGTATATAACCATAGCGTCGGGGCCATCACCACGGTTTTTATGGCTGAATCGCGCCATAGATGACCGATGGCGCCGATCACGATCAGGAAACGGCACACCGTCAGGAAGGGGGAGGCGGCCGAGATCGTGCGGCGGCTCGGCGAGGAACTCGGCGAGGAGGCAGGCATCTTCGCCGCCGGACGGATCGAGGTGGCCGAGACGGGGGGGCCGATCCGCCTCTACCTGCTCGACAGGCGCCCCCTGCTCTTCGAGCGGGACGGCGTACTCTTCCCGACGCTCCAGGGCGCGATCGCCCGTCCCTTCTCGGCACGCCGGGTGACGGTCGACATGGGAGCGGTCCCCTACGTCGTGAACGGGGCCGACATCATGAGGCCGGGCATCGTCGCCGTGACGGACGACGTCCGGGCGGCACACCCGGTGCTCGTGGTCGAGGAGCGGCACGGGAAACCTCTCGCCGTCTGCATCGCCCGACTGGACGCGGAGGCGATGCGCGCGGAGACCGCCGGAAAAGTCTGCAGGAATATCCACCACGTGGGGGACGAGATCTGGAGTCTCGAGGTCTGATCGGGGAAAGGAATACTTAAATACGCGTGGAGGCGAGATTTTGGGTATGGCTTCCAAGATTCTCGACTCTCTCCTGGGCAAGAGCGCCGTTCCCAAGGAGGACGATTATATGGAACTCGACCTCTCGACGTTCGAGTCCGCGTCCCCCGACGACGAGCCCGCGTCGTGCTACGTCAAGATCGCCGGCATCCTGAGCATGAAGGACACGCCGAAGATCAAGGACGAGATCTACAACGGGAACATCGTGATCGCGGACATCTCCCAGCTGAAACTGGACAAGATCACCTCCGAGCGCGTGCTCAAGGATCTGAAGGAGGTCGCCAGGGACGTGAACGGCGACATCGTCGGGCTGGGCGACCAGCGGTACGTGGTGATCACGCCGCAGTCGATCAAGATCTCGCGCGAGAAGATCGTCGGAGGATTCTAGTGGAAGTGGATGCCGCAGGTGCACGGCGTGCGGTCGTGAACGGGCCGTGCGCCACCTGCGGCGAAGAGGTCGAGTACGTCTACCAGACCGAGACGATCCCATACTTCTCCGATATCCTGATCGTCTCGGCATCCTGCCCGGTCTGCGGATACCGGTATACCAATACCCAGATACTCCAGGAGTCGGAGCCCGTCCGGTTCACCTTCCCCGTCGTCTCGCCGGACGACCTCCTGGTCCGCGTCGTCCGCTCGATGAGCGCGGTCCTCCGGATCCCGGAACTCGGGGTCGAGATCGCCCCCGGGCCCGCCTGCGAGGGCTTCGTCACCAACGTGGAGGGGGTGCTCGACCGGATCCTCTCGGTCGTCGAGGGGGTCCTCGTCTGGGCGGAGGGCACCGAACGGGAAAGGGCGGAGATCCTGAAGCAGGAGATCGGCGGGGTGAAGGAGGGTGACTTCCCCGTCACGCTGATCATCGAGGATCCGACCGGCAACTCCGCGATCGTCTCCGACCGTGCGTCGAGGGAGTCGTTCGTCCTGGACGAGGTCTGAGCGATCCCTCACTCGATGACGAGGTCCCCGAGCCGGATCTCCGGTTCGGCCGTGCACCGCCCGACCACCTTTGCACCCGGGACGCTCCGGGCGACGCCGTCCGCCTCGTCCTCCGGAAGGACGAGCGCGAAGCCCATGCCCATGTTGAAGGTCCGGTACATCTCGGGCACCGAGACCTGCCCCTTCTCCTGGAGCCAGGCGAAGATCGGGTGCGGGGCAAGGGGGTCGTCGAACGTGAAGCCGTAGTGCGAGAGCCGCCTGAAGTTGAGGAGCCCGCCGCCCGTGACGTGGCACATGCCGTGGACCTCGTGCGCCGCCGCGATCCGGAGCACCTCGCTGTAGATCCGCGTCGGTTCGAGGAGTTCCTGCCCGAGGGTCCGGTCTCCGAACGGCTGTTCGTACCCGCCGTTCCTCTCCGCGATCCGGCGTGCGAGCGTGAGCCCGTTCGAGTGCACGCCGGACGACGGCAGTCCGACGATGAGGTCGCCGGGCCGGCAGGCCTCTCCCGAGACGACATGTTCGCGCCGCTGGACCCCGAGCACCGCCCCGGCGAGGTCGAGCCCGTTCACGAGACCGGCGAGGGTCGCCGTCTCGCCGCCGACGATCGAGAGGTTCGCGAGCCGCGCCCCCTCGTTCAGTCCCCGTCCGAGTGCGGCCATCTTTGCCGGGTCGACGTGGTCGGTGGCGATGTAGTCGACGAACGCGATCGGCTCGATGTTCATCACGTAGAGGTCGTTCGCGTTCATCGCGATGCAGTCGATGCCGACCGTGGACCAGTCCCCGACCGCGTCCGCGATCAGCATCTTGGTCCCGACCCCGTCGGTGGCGAGCGCGAGGACGTACGGCCCGAACTCGATCAGCCCGGCGAAGTGCCCGGGCCCGCCGACGGGGCCGTGTGCCCCCTGGCGCCGGTAGGTCAGCTCGCGCACGAGTGCGGCGACGCCGTCGGCCTCGAGGCGGATGTCGACGCCCGCTTCGCGGTATGCCCGGTCATTCGTCATCGCACCGCTCCGAGAGCCTGAACTCGTCGTGCAGTGCCCGCACCGCACGCGGGCCGTCGGCACCCCGGACGACGAACGAGATGTTCGCCTCCGAGGAGCCCTGCGAGATCATCATCACGTTGATGCCGTGCCGGCCGAGCGCGGAGAAGATCCGTCCCCCGGTGCCGGGCGTTCCGGCCATCCCCGAGCCGACGACGGCGACGGCGGCGACGTCCCTTTCGGTGGTCAGCTCGCGGAAGAGGCCGGACGCGACGAGCGGCCTGAGCGCCCCGACGGCGGCATCGAGGTGACCCTCGTCGATGACGAGCGAGATGTTCGCCTCCGAGGAGCCCTGCGAGATCATCATCACGTTCACCGACCGCTCGGCGAGCGCCGCGAAGATCGCGTTCGCGACCCCGGGCCGGCCGATCATCTGGGCCCCGTTGCAGTTGACGAGTGCGACCCGGTCGATGAAGGAGAGGGCCTTCACCACCCGGCGGGAGGGCACGCCGTCCGCGACGAGCACCGTCCCCGGGTGGTCGGGGTTGAAGGTGTTCTTGACGCGGATCGCGATCCCCTTCGCCATCGCCGGTTCGATCGAACGCGGGTGGAGCACCTTCGCCCCGAAGTAGGAGAGCTCCATCGCCTCGAGGTACGAGACGGCGGGGATCACCCGTGCTTCGGGGATGAGGCGCGGATCGGAGGTCATGACACCGTCGACATCGGTCCAGATCCAGCACTCGTCCGCGTCGATCCCGGCGGCGAGCACGGCGGCGGAGTAGTCCGACCCCGAGCGGCCGAGCGTGGTGACCGATCCGTCGTGGGTGCAGCCCATGAAGCCCATGATCACCGGGATGCTCCCGGCGAGGAGCGGAACGACCCGCTCGCGGATCCGCTGCTCGGACTCGGGGAGCGCCATCGCCTCGCCGTGGGAGTCGTTGGTCAGGATCCCCGCCTCTCCGCCCTCCAGGGGCTCGGAGGCGAACCCCTGCTGCCGGAGGGCTGCCGCGACGACGACCGCGCTGAGCCGCTCGCCGAAGGAGATGATGTAGTCCCTCGACCGCGGGGTCAGCTCGCGGAGCGTGTGGACCGCCTGGAGGATGTTCGCCAGCGCGGCGAGCCGCCCGTCGATCACCCGGAGCGCCTCCTCCGCCAGGTCTGGAGCGACCTCGGCGAGGGCCCGGGCCTGCCGGTCGCGCACCTCTGCGAGGAACGGTCCCGGGTCCGGGTGCCGCGTCGTCGCCATCGCCTCGGCGCAGGCGATCAGCCCGTCCGTCACCCCCCGCATCGCCGAGACCACGACCGCGACCTCGTTCCCGCTCCTCCGGCATGCACCGACGATCTCGACCACCTGTCCGATGCACCGGCCGTCGGCGACCGAGGTGCCGCCGAACTTCATCAGATACCGCATGGGTGCTCTTTCGTCCCCCTCGCCATTCTTTATCATACTCCGACCCCAACCCTCTTCAAGATGGTGGAAAACGGAGCGACAACGTCCCACGTCCTCGTGATCGGCAGCGGCGGCGCGGGCGTGCGGGCCGCGATCGAGGCAGCGGGGCACGGCTCGGTCGTCCTCCTCTCGAAGACGATCGCCGGAAAGGGCGGGTGCACGCCGATGGCGGAGGGGGGGTACAACGCGGTCCTCCGTGAGGACGACGACTTCTCGCTTCACGCGGCGGACACCCTGAAGGGCGGGGCGTTCCTGAACGATCCCGCCCTCGTCGAGGTGCTGGTGCGCGAGGCGCCGGAACGGGTGCGGGAGCTGGTCGCCTGGGGGGCGGTCTTCGACGTCGCCCCCGGGGGAGGGGTCGCCCAGCGTCCGTTCGGCGGGCAGCAGCGCCCGCGGACGTGCTACGCGGGGGACCGGACCGGTCACGAGATGATGGTGACCCTGATGGACCGCCTCGCCGCGACGGACGTCGAGGTCGTCCACGAGTGCGCAGCGGTCGAGCTCCTCCTCGACGGGGGGCGGTGCGCCGGAGCGGCGGCCCTCGACCGCGACGGAGACCTCCGGGTCTTTCTCGCGGACGCGGTGGTGCTCGCGACCGGCGGGGGGACGCAGATCTACGACATCTCCACGAACTCCGCCTCGGGCACCGGCGACGGGTACGCGCTCGGGTACCGTGCAGGGGCGGAACTGATCGACATGGAGATGGTCCAGTTCCACCCGACCGGTGCGATCCACCCGTACGACGCACGAGGCCGGCTCGTCACCGAGGCGGTGCGGGGTGAAGGGGGCCGGCTCCTGAACCGCCTGGGCGAACGGTTCATGGCCCGGTACGACCCCGTGCGGATGGAACTCTCGACCCGCGACGTCGTCGCCCGGGCGATCGCGACCGAGATCCTGGAGGGGCGGGGGACCGAACGCGGGGGGGTCTGGCTCGACGTGACCCACCTCCCGCCGGGACAGGTCGAAGAGCGGCTCCCGATCATGCTCGAGCAGTTTCTCGCCTTCGGCGTCGATATCCGGAACGAGCCGATGGAGGTGGCGCCGACCGCGCACCACATCATGGGGGGGCTCCGGATCAACACCGACTGCGCGACGACGGTCCCCGGGCTCTTCGCGGCGGGGGAGTGCTCGGGCGGGGTCCACGGCGCGAACCGCCTGGGCGGGAACGCGCTCGCCGAGACCCAGGTCTTCGGCCGGCGGGCGGGCCGGTCCGCCGGGCTCGAGCCGGAGCGGCACCGGCAGGTCACCCCGGAGATCGACCGGCAGCTCGACGCACTCCGGCGCCGGTTCGACGGTTACCTCGACGGCGAGGTACCGCCGCACCAGGTCATAAAGAGGCTGAAACTGACGATGTGGCGGGGCGCGGGGATCTTCCGGGACCGCGAGGGGCTCGCCGCCGCGCTCCGAGAGGTCGAAGCCCTGAAAAACGAGCGCCTCCGGGCGGCGACCCGGCAGAACCTCCTCGAGTGCTGCACGGCGGAGAACCAGTGCCTCCTCGCCTCGCTGGTCTGCCGGGCGGCCCTCCTCCGGCCCGAGTGCCGGGGGGCCCATACCCGGCGTGACCCCGCGTGCGAACTGCCGCCGGACCGGTCCCCGTACGGCCACACCTACCTGTCGCTCGCCCGCGAGGGGATCGAGGAGGTGCGGGCATGAGCCGGATGACGATCCGGGTCTCGCGGTTCGACCCCGACTCCGGTGAACCGGCCCGTCTCGTCCCGTACGAGGTCGAGGTCCACGACGGGGCGCGGGTGCTCCACGCCCTCCACGCCGTCCACGAGCAGGACCCGACCCTCGCCTACCGCTACTGCTGCGGCTCGGGCCAGTGCGGGTCGTGCGCCGTGCGGGTGAACGGGAAGCCGGCCCTCGCCTGCATGACCCCGGTGGCGGACGGGGACTCGATCGAGCCGCTCGACCTGCCGGTGGTCCGGGACCTGGTGGTCGACCTGGTCCCGCGGATCGAGCGGATCGCGGCGCTGGTCCCCGGGGACTCTTCCGACCTGCCCGACCGCGGGACGGTGGAGGAGATGAAGGACCTCTGCGACTGCGTCGAGTGCGGCTCCTGCATCTCCGTCTGCCCGGCGGTCGCGGTGAGCGACTTCGCCGGCCCGACCGCGATGCGGCAGCTCGAGCGGCTCCAGCTCGACCCGCGCGATGCCGGGGACCGGGTGGTCCAGGCGAGGGACGACGGGCTCTTCAACTGCACCTCCTGCCATGCCTGCTACGAGGCCTGCCCGAAGGAGATCCGGATCATGGGCAAGGCGATCGAGCGGCTCCGGGCGGAGGCGAACCGCCGGGGCTTCACCCTCCCCCGCCACCGGGAGGTCGCGGACCTCGTCCGGACGACGGGCCGGTCGGTGGTGCGGACGGAGACGCCGCTCTTCGAGCGGATCGACCCGGTGATCGAGCCGTACGGACCGGTCCGGGGCGAGGTCGCGTTCTTCGTCGGCTGCATGTACTCCATGCGCCTTCCCCGGACGGCGCTGGACGCGATCGAGGTGCTGCGGCGCAACGGGATCCGCGTGGTCGTGCCGATGGCGCAGGTCTGCTGCGGCTCTCCCCTGATCCGGACGGGCCAGCTCGACGATCTCCCCAGGCTCAAGGCGGTCAACCGGGAGGCCTTCGCGCCGTACCCGATCGTGATGACGATGTGCGCCGGGTGCGGGGCGACCCTGAAGAACGACTACGAGGACCTGCCGTTCCGGGTGATGGACATCAACGAGGTGCTCACCGAGTTCGGGATCGAGCCGCCGGCGCGCCTCCCCCTCACGGTCACCTACCACGACCCCTGCCACCTGCTCCGGGGCCAGGGGATCTCCGAGCAGCCCCGGGCGTTCATCCGGCAGGTCGCCGACCTGGTCGAGATGCCGGCCCGCTGCTGCGGTTCGGGCGGCGGGGTGAAGTCCGGGAGGCCCGAGGTGGCGGCGGCGCTCGGCGAGCTCCGCCGGGAGGCGATCGCGGCGACGGGGGCTGAACAGGTGATCTCATCCTGCCCGTTCTGCGAGTTCCACATCGCGGGACACACGGACCTCCCGGTGCGGAACGTCACGTCCCTGCTGCTCGAGGCGTACCGGAAGAAGGACGAGGAGGCGGCGTCCACCCCCGCCCCGTCCCCGGACGTGCGCCGGTAGTCCCTCCCTTCCAGTCACCCCCCCCCTCGGGGCTTTTCTTCTGTATCCCGGGACCTTCACGAACCCTGTCGCCGTCGCCGTACCGGGCGTCCCGTCTGCATCGGTGACGGTGAGCCCCACGGTGCCTGCGTGAACGAGCGAAGGGGCCCACCCCCGGATCGGGGAAAGGGTTGATCCCGCTACCCGATCAGCTCCCTCCATTGTGCGGTCTCGAGGAACGAGCCGGCGACGTCCTCCTCGAACTCGAGGTACCGGCTCCAGGGGACGGCGAAGGTGAGGACCTCCGTGCCGAGGAGGCGCTTCGTCGCGACCCGCGCGGAGGGGTCGGTCATCCCGATCACCGCCCGCGGGTGCTCCCGCGTCGCCTCGGCGAGGGGCCAGAGAAAGAACTGCATGCAACCGGCGCCGGGCGGGACGATCACCCCGTCGGCGGCGGGGTGGCGGTAGTGGGCGAGGGTGACCAGGCCCGAGATGCCGGCGCCGTCGGCGATGAAGACGACCGCCGCCGGCTCCTCGCCCACGGGGACGGCCGGGAGCGGGACCAGGACCACCCAGGCGGGAGGGGCGGACAGCGTCGGCAGGCCGTCGAGGAACGCCCGTGCCGCCGCCGGGTCGCGCCAGTACCGCTCGCCGTGGAGGAGATGCTCCCTTCCCGGCGACGCGGGCATCGCGCGGGCTTCTTCGACCAGCCGCACGGGCGCCCCCGTCCCCTCGACTCCGCAGCTGAGGAAGTAGGAGTGGCGCTCCGGGTCCTCGAACCCCGTCTCGAACCCGAGCCCGACGAGCCCGCCGGGGCAACCGGCCGTCTCGCGGGAGATCGCCGCCGTCCTGCCGAGGGCCGCCTGTGCGAAAAGCCACATCACGCACCCGCGCCGCCCGGGCGCGAACCCGACGGCGCCCTCTGGCCGCTCGTCCCGGAGCAGGACCGCGACCGGCTCGAACCGGAGGCCGAGCGCCTCCTTCAACCGACTCTGCATGGACCAGGATGCGCGGGGGGGCGATACAAGCCTGCCGGTTCCCGGCAAGAGGTTTTATCCGGCGGCAGGCGGCAGGAGTACGTGTGGTGATCGTGCGATGACCTGCAGGGCCTCCATCGGGCGCCCACTGTGGCCGTTCCTGGCCGCGCTGATTCTGCTGTTCCTCCTCGTCGGGGCCGCGGACGCCACGACCCGGATCGTCCCGCTCGGGGACTCGCTGACGAAGGGGATGCTCGACACGGACGACGGCGGTATGCACCCGACCTACCGGTACTGGCTCTGGAACAAGCTCCGCTCGAACGGCTACGACGTCGACTTCGTCGGCTCCTGGAACGTGCCGAACTTTCCCGTCAGTTTCGACAAGGACAACGAGGGGCACGGGGGGTACACGATCGGGGGGATCCTGAACGGAGTCGGTACCGGGGGACAGCTCTCGACCTGGCTCGCCGGGTACAACCCGGACATGGCCCTCGTGCTGCTCGGCACGAACGACGTCCTCGCCCAGACACCGATGTCGACCCGCTTCTCGAACCTGAACGGGGTCGTGAATACCCTCCGTGCGAAGAACCCCCGGATCACGATCGTCCTGGCGAAGCTGCCTCCCACCGGCGACAGCTACCGGAACGTCAACTCGGGCCTGATCGAGTTCAACAACCAGCTGCCGTCGTGGGCCTCCGCACGCTCGACCTCGACCTCGCGGATCATCGTGGTCGACCTCTACTCGGGCTACGATGGGAGGGCGGACAACCAGGCGCCGCGGTACATCCACCCCGACGAGTCGGGGGAGCGGAAGATCGCGGACCGGTTCTACGCGGCGATCACACCCTACCTCTCGAAAGGCACACCGGTGACGACCACCCCCACCCCGACCCAGAACCCGTTCGCGATCTCGGGTCCGCGGGTGATCACGACCCCCGGCAACTACTACCTGACCGGTGACCTGGTGAACCGGAACGACGTGGTCTGCATCGAGGTGAAGACGCCGGGGGTGACGATCGACGGTCGCGGCTATCGCCTCGGAGGGAATGGTCAGTCTGCGGCAACCGCCGGGATCTTCATCAACGGCATCCCGGACGTGACCGTGAAGAACATGAAGATCTCGGGCTGGGGCTACGGCGTCTATTACATCGACCCCGGGGTCGGCCTGGGCCGGATCGAGGGCTGCACGATCGAGGGCAACCTCTTTGCCGGGATCGTCCTCTACCGGGGTGTGACCGGCGTCAGCATCGTCGGCAACCGTATCCAGGGCCATTCGAACTGCGGGATCTGGATCTCGGACGCGCATGGCAACGTGGCCTACAACAACCGGTTCATGAACCAGGGCGACAACGTGAAGGTGGTCGGCTCCTCGACGGGCAACTCGTTCTCGGTCTCGCGGAGGACCGGGCCGAACATCATCGGCGGGCCGTACATCGGAGGTAACTACTGGGCGAAGCCCTCGGGGAACGGGTTCTCCGAGACCCACGGAGACGGGGACGGCGACGGGTTCTGCGATGAGCCCTTCGAGTTCGCGGGCCAGGTCGATGCCCTTCCGATCGCCTCCCCGTACGCGCCGACACCGACGAAGACGCCCACCCCCACCCCGACGGTGACGAGGACGCCCACCCCCATACCCACGACGGCGGTCGTCGCGATACCGGGCGGTTCCGGTCTCCCCTCGGACACCGATCGCGACGGCCTCTTCGATGACGTGAACGGGAACGGCCGGAAGGACTTCGCGGACGTCGTCCTCTACTTCAACCAGATGGACTGGATCGCGGATAACGAGCCGGTGAACGCATTCGACTTCAACCGGAACGGCCGGATCGACTTCGCCGACGTCGTGACGCTCTTCAACGGGCTCTAGGGGAGGGGCGCCCGACTTCCCCTCCCATCCCGTCCCCCCTACCCCTGCGACCTGACCCAGGCAAAGGCCTCGAGCGCGGCCTTCGCCCCCTCTCCGGCCGCGATGATGATCTGGTCGGAGTGGATGCTCGTGACATCGCCGGCGGCGTAGAGTCCGGGGATGCTGGTGTGGCAGTTCTCGTCCACGACGATCTCGTTCCTCTCGTTCAGCTGGACGAGACCGCCGAGAAAATCGGTGTTCGGTTCCCAGCCGATATCGACGAAGACCCCGTCCTCGTCGAGCCGGACCTCGCGGCTGGTATTCCGCTCCCGGATCGTGAGGCCCGAGAGGAAGGCGTCCCCGTGGAGTGCTGCGACCTCCCATCCCCGGTGGACGGTGACGTTCGCCTTCTCCACGAGCCGGCTGACGTCGGCGGCGTCCGCTCTGAAATCGGATCGGACGACCACGTCCACGTGCGCCGCGATCCCGGCGAGCTCGTTCGCGATCTGGACGGCGGCGTTGCCACCGCCGATCACCGCGACGCGCTTGTCGCGGAAGAGGGGTCCGTCGCAGGTGGCGCAGACCGAGAGCCCCCGCCCGAGGAAGCGGTGCTCGTCGGCGACACCGAGCGACTTCGGATGCCTGCCCGAGGCGACGATCAGGGATGTTGCCTTGAAGGCCCTGTTGCCCTCGGTGGTGACCCGGAACCGGCCGTCCTCCCGGGTGACGCCGGTCACCCGGTCCAGTTCCAGCCGGATGTTCTGCGCACGGACCTGCTCTTCGAACCGGTGCATCAGGTCCTCCCCCTTGATCATCCGGAAGCCCATGTAGTTCTCGATCGCCCAGGACTCGAGGGCCTGGCCCCCGATCGTCGTCGAGATGATCAGGGTCCGGAGGCCCTTGCGGGCGCAGTAGACGCCCGCCGTCAGCCCCGCCGGTCCGGCACCCACGATCAGGACGTCGAGGGAGGTCTCCTGCCGGTCCTCCCCGAAGAGCTCCCCCAGCCTCTTCGCGTCGTAGCCGACGATCACCTCCTCGTCGACCACGGTGACCGGCACTCCGTACTGCCCGGAACGCTCGATCATCTCGCGTGCGGCCTGGCGGTCCGTCCCGACGTTGACCGCTCGGTACGGGACCTTCCGCTGGTCGAGGAACGCCTTGACCATGCGACAGTACGGGCAGTTCTCGGTGAAGTAGACGACCACCTTCGGCATGAGGAGCAGGTTCTGCACCCCTGTATAAAAAAGCGCGGCTAGACCTGCCCCTCGATCGTCGCATCGACGAAGGTGACGAGCTGGGTGAGGAGCATCGGGTCGAGCCCCCGCTCCACGGCGAGGAAGATCCCCGAGTGGTCGAGGAGGCGGAGCCGGTTCGCGACGAAGTGGATGAACTTGGAGAGGCTCGTTGGTGAGAGGTAGATCAGCATGGTCGAGACCGAGTCGATCAGGATGCAGGTCTGCTCCCCCGGATGGGCCGCCAGGAGCTCGGTGACACCGATCCCGATCCCGGTCAGGTCCGTCGGGGACTGGATGAAGCGGCACCGGGAATCAGGCGGGGGCATCGCCCCGAGCGCGTACGGCGTGATCGCGTCGATGAAGTCGATCCGGTCCAGGTCGAGCCCGGCCGAAGCGTAGAGCCGCAAGAGTACCCGGTAGGGGTAGTTGGTGGTGATCACACAGACCCGGTATCCCGCCGCGAGCAGTTCTCCGGTCAGGGCCAGGTTCTGCTCGCGGAGCTGGTCGGGGGGCGAGAGGACCAGGAAGAGCTGCTTTGAGCCGAGTTCGGCCTCGCTGATCAGGCGGGTCATGCGATCATTGCAACAGGAAACGGCGGTAGTCCTCGGGGAGTTCGTGCATCTCTCCCGCGACGGAGTTCTTGAGCGCGTTGATCGTGGCGGTGAGCCCCCGGGCCCCCGCCGCCTCGCACCGGAGGGCGAGCGCGACCTCTTCCGGGGTGAGACGCCCGCTCTCGAGGTCGTCCGCGAGGCTCGAGAGGGTCTCCGCGATCACCCCGGTGGGACGGGCGAGACGGAGGACGGCATCGGTCAGGAACCCCGTGAGCATCGCCTCGGTCTCGCGCAGGCGGGTGATCTCGAGCAGGGTGTGGACCGCTCCGCCCGTCTCGAGGGGTTCGATCGCGGCGACGAACCAGCGCGGCCCCAGATGGACCACCGTCCTCTCGCGCCGGCCGGACCTGCATGCCCGTCGGAAGGGGCATTCATCGATGAAGTCCGTTCGCCCGTGGAAGACCTCGTGACAGCGGCGCCCGGCCAGTTCCGCTGCGTCCTGCCCGAAAAGCTCGCCGGTCGCGCGGTTTGCCACCACGATCCTGCCGTCGTCCGCGATCACGAAGACGGGATGGTCGATGGTCTGGAAGGTCCGCTCGTAGAGCCCACCCGTTCCTCTCCCCTCCCCGGCGATCTCCATGACGATCAATGGAGTTCCCGGGGCATATTGGTTTGGTCCCCGGCAGAATCGCCGCATGTTTCATCATCTCCGGAGACATCCGCTCTCACATGGTCCGAACCCTGGTCCTCCACGATCGCGACGGGGAGGATGCCGCCGGGCTCCTCTCCCGCCTCCTCGGGCCCGCGATGACCGTGCCCCTCTCGTCCGGGCCGGCGGACTTCTCGGACACGCTGGCGTGTGTACTGATCCTGGCCCCTTCGGGCCTCACCCCCGCCGGGCTCGAACGCCTCGCCCGGTCGGTACCCTCCCACCTGCCGGTCGCGCTCTGGCTGCTCCCGGCCCCCGGCGCGGCGGAGCGGTTCCGGGCGGCGGCGGAGGCCTTCGGGGACCGTCTCGTCCTGGCGGTGACCGTGCCGTCCGACCCGGAGTCGTTCATCGCGGCGGGACTGGCCCTCCGGCGGCGGTTCCTCCGGACCGCCCCCGGGATGCCGGCGGAGGAGCTGCGCGCGCTGATCTTCGCGGAGCTCGCCGCCCGGAACACCTGCACGCTCTGCACGGGGCACGGGGACGAGGTGCGCGCGACACCGATCGAGTACCTCCTCCTCGACGACCGCCTCTATCTCCTCTCCGAGGGGGGCGAGAAGTTCGCCCACCTCCACCTCAACCCCCACGTCTCGGTGGCGGTCTACGACCCCTACGTCTCGATGGACGCGCTCTTCGGCCTGCAGCTCTCCGGACGGGCAACCCTGGTCCCCCCCGGTTCCCCGGAGTCCGACCGGGTCCTCCAGGCCCGGGGGCTCTCCGCATCCCGCCTCGCCCGCCTGCCGGTGCTCGTGCACCTGATCCGCATCGACCTGGAGGAGGCCGAGCTGGTCTCGTCGGAGGCGAAGAGACGGGGGTTCGCAGCCCGGCAGCGCACATCCCTGACGCCCTAGTTGAAGTCGAAGACCTGGACCGCGAGGGTCTGGAGGTCGAGCGAGACCGCGCGGCCCGGGGTCGGGTTGATGTTCATCTGCTTCTGGAACGCGGTCTGCGCCTGCCAGGTGCCGGCGTTGATGCCGATCACCCCCCGGTACTGGCAGAAGCCCATGATGTGGACGTGGCCCGTGTGGAGCACCTCGGGCACGGGGTCGATCAGCAGCCGGTCGGACCGGGCGGCGGCGATCGGGGTCCGCCGCCCGTAGCTCGGAGCGAGGTGGCGGCGCCGGAGCATCTCCTCCATCAGCTCGCCGGGGCGGTCGTAGGTGGTCCCCGGCAGGAGGGGGATCAGGTCGTCGATCGAACGGCCATGGTACATCAGGACCCGGATGCCCTGGAGCGAGACGAGGCACGGGTTCTCGACGATCGTGCAGTTCGGGGGGAGGTGGGCGGCGAAGCGCTCGGGGAGGGCGGGCTGGGGCTCGGCCCCACGGACCACGTCGTGGTTGCCCGGGGAGACCACGATCCGGAGCCGGGAGGGGAGCTCGCGCAGCATGCGGCCGAACTCTGCATACTGCTCGTCGATGTTCGGGATCGTCAGTTCCTTCTCCTGGCCGGGGTAGATCCCGATCCCGTCGACGAGGTCGCCGGCGATCAGAAGGTAGCCGACGTCGTCGTTCTCGCGGAGCCAGTCGGTGAACCGGTACCAGGCGTCGGGCAGGAAGGTGTCGGACCCGACGTGGACGTCGGAGATCAGGACCGCCCGTCCCGGCTCCGGGGAGAGGAAGGGGGCATGCCCGACGGGGATATCGGGGCGGAGGATCTGCTCACCGAAGAAGAGGGAACCGTCGTCGGAGTGCGTGCCCCGGACGCCGATCACCTCGTCGGGGACGAGCCGCTCCGCCTGGTCGAAATCGGGCCGGTTCCTGTTGAAGAGGACGGGTATGACGCCGGTCGGGTCCTCGAGCTGGACGAGGCGGTGGCCCTTGCCGGTCGTCCTGCCATCGACCACCATCCCGATGATGGTGCACTCCTGCTGCCGGTACCGGCTCGTCCGGACGAGGGCCTCGATCGGCATCGCGCGGACACGGGACCGGATCAGCCCCCCCAGGCGGGTGTAGCGGTCGCGGAAGTAGTGGACGTAGTCCTGGATGGAGGAGATCACCTCGCTCGAACCCGGTGCGCCGACGATCACCTCGAGGCGGGGGTCGGCGAGGAACCGCATGCCGTCGCGCTCGGGCCGGATCGCCGGGATCATCGCGCTCGAGATGACCACCGCGTCCTCAGGGGCCTCTCGCAGGATCCGGTCGACGAGCCCGGGGTCGCGCTGCTCCCGGATCCAGGCGACGACCTCGGGGTGGACCTGCCGTTTGGCCGCGAGGAACCGCTGGACGATCTCGGCGGACTCGAGCATCGGATCTCTATTGGCCCCGGCTCCAGATTAGTCATCCGCTACCTATAAGACCGCCGCCATGGAACGTTTCAGGGCTGTATGGGGGCATCCAAGGGGGACACGTCCCTGCTCGAACGGCTCCTCCACTCGGACGACCGGTGGGTGTCGCTCGGACGGGACCTCGTCTGGGTGGTGGGCGTGGTCGGCCTGATCGCGCTCGCGCTCTATCTGGTCTCGGGCACCTGGCCCGCCGTCGTCACGATCGAGTCCGAGAGCATGGTCCCGAACATGAACGTCGGCGACCTGGTCTTCGTCGTCGCGCCCGACCGCTTCGGGAACCTGACCACCTCTGCCGAGGGGGCCGCCACGGGGGTCGGACGGTTCAACACGTACCCCGATCGGGCGGGCTCGGCGGTCTGGGGGGACGTGATCATCTACCGGCCGAACGGAAACATAAATGTACACCCGATCATCCACCGTGCGATCGACCACGTGAACGACTCCGCGGCGGCTGCCGAGTTCGGAGCGGAGCACGGCGGGTACGTCACGAAGGGCGACCACAACGCGATCCGGGACCAGGACGGCGGTTACATCGGGCTCGGGCGGCTCGAGCCGGTGAAGCCCGAGTGGGTGATCGGGAAGGCGGTCCTGGTCGTGCCGCTCGTCGGGTACCTGCCCCTCCACCTCATCGAGGTCGCCCTCGTGCTGATCGGCCTGACGATCGTCTACGAACTCTGGCTCTCCCGCCGGGAGAAGGCGAAGGCGCCGCCGCCCCGTGGAAAGGGCCGGAGGAAGTGAGACCGGGCGATGGACCTCTCCACCCTCCTCTCCGACACCCTCGCGGGCCACCGCCTGACTGAGGAGGAGGGACGGTTCCTCCTGGGTGCCACGTCCGGGCGGGACCTGTTCGCGATCGCCGCGGCGGCGGACGAACGCCGTCGGGAACGGGTCGGCGAGCGGGTCACGTTCGTCCGGAACCAGAACCTCCACGTCACCAACATCTGCAAGAACACCTGCGGCTTCTGTGGCTTCGGCCGGTCGCCGGGGGCGCCCGGGACCTACCTGTTCGGGGAGGAGGAGGTCCGGCAGAAGGCGTCCCTTGCCAGGGAACGGGGGGTGACCGAGATCTGCCCCCTCTCGGGCGTCCACCCCGACTTCACCCTGGACACCTACGTCGACCTGATCACCTGGATCCTGGAGGGCGCCCCGGGCGTGGACGTCCACTTCTGTTCGCCCGAGGAGGTCTCGTTCGTCGCGGCGAAGGAGGGTATATCGACGATCGAGGTGCTCAAACGGCTGCGCGAGGCGGGCCTGGGGACGCTCCAGGGGACCGCCGCCGAGATCCTGGTCGACGAGGTCCGGCGGGTGATCTGCCCGAGGAAGTGCGACACGGCGACCTGGCTTTGCGTCATCCGCGAGGCCCACGCGATGGGGATCCGGTCGACCGCGACGATCATGTACGGCGCCGGTGAGACGGTCGCCGACCGCGTCCGGCACCTGGCCCTCCTCCGCGAGGTACAGGACGAATACGGGGGGTTCACCGAGCTGGTGCCCCTCACCTTCATCCACCAGAACACACCGCTCTACCGCGCGGGGCGGGCCCCACCCGGCGCGACGGGCAGGGAGGACCTGCTCCTGATCGCGGTCGCCCGGCTCTTCCTGGACAACTTTGACCACGTCCAGGTATCGTGGGGCAAGGTCGGTCCGAAGATGGCGTCGCTCCTTCTCCTCGCCGGCGGCGACGACCTCGGTGGGACGATGTTCGAGGACGAGGTGACGGTCGAGGCGGGGGCCGGAGAGGCCTCGTACATGGACCCCGCAACGATGGCCCGGATCGCCGCCGACCTGGGCCGGACGCTCTGGCAGCGGTCGACCACCTACGATCTCCTCCGCGAGGAGCCGTCCCCCTAGGCGAACCGCGATAGAGCCGTGCGGCCGGAGATCCCGACCGTCACTCCGAGGGCCTGCGCCGCCCCGTTCGCCTCGGTCACCTCGCCGTCCAGCAGGTCCTCCACGGTCCTGACCGACGGGCCGGTCGTGGAACGGACGCGGGCGGCGGGATAGTCGAACCGCTGGAAGGCCCCGGGGTCGATCGCCCCGCACCCGAGCAGCCCGCGTGCTCCGATGGCGAAGACCAGGTTCACCGGACCCGCCGGCACCACCCAGGCGCGTGCGGTCCGCCCCCCGACCAGGATCTCTTCTTCCTGCATGGTGAGTGGTTGGGTGACGGACCTGATGGATTATACGTCGGAAGTGACCATGCGGTATACCAGCATATGGCATACATCGCGGGGTCTGCCCGGATCACCACGCTGCTCTCCGACTGCATCGAGGGGTACCGGCTGACCGAGGGGGAGGCGGCACTCCTGTTGCGGGCAGAGGGGCCGGACGTGCTCGCCGTCGCGGCGGCCGCCGATCGGGTGCGCGAGGAGCGTGTGGGCGAGACCGTCACCTGGGTCCGTAACCAGAACATCAACGTGACCAACGTCTGCATCAACCGTTGCGGCTTCTGCGGCTTCTCCCGGCGGCCCGGCGATCCGGACGCGTTCCGGCTCTCCCACGACGCGGTCGTCCGGAAGGCCCGGGAGGCGGCGGGCCGGCGGGTGACCGAGATCTGCACGGTCTCAGGTCTCGCCCCCGACTTCGACGGGGATGCCTACTGCGCGATCCTCCGGGCCTGCCGGGAGGGTGCGCCCGGCGTGCACCTGCACGCCTCGAACCCGATGGAGGTGGCCTACGGGGCAGAACGGAGCGGGAGGACGACCGAAGAACAGCTGCTCCTGATGCGGGAGGCGGGTCTCGGCTCCCTCTGCGGGACGGCAGCGGAGATCCTGGTCGACGAGGTGAGGGCCCGGATCTGCCCGGGCAAGTGCTCGTCCGCCGAATGGGCCCGGATCATCATCGAGGCGCACCGCCTCGGGATCCCGACGACGGCGACGATCATGTACGGCTCGGGGGAGACGGTCGGGGACCGCGCCCGGCACCTGGCGATCCTCCGGGAGATCCAGGACGAGACCGGCGGGTTCACCGAGTTCGTGCCGCTCTCGTTCATCCACCACCAGACCCCGCTCTACCGGGCGGGGCGCGCCCCACCCGGCGCGACGGGGCGGGAGGACCTGCTGATGATCGCCGTCGCACGGCTCTTTTTCGACAACATCGACCACATCCAGGCCTCGTGGGTGAAACTCGGGGTGAAGATGGCCGGACTGATGCTGCTCGCCGGAGCGGACGACCTGGGCGGGACCATGTTCGAGGAGCGGATCTCCGCCGGGGCGGGGGCGACCGGGACCGACTACCTGGCCCCCGAGGAGATGGCACGGATCGCCGCCGACCTGGGCCGGCCGTTCGCCCAGCGGACCACGCTCTACGAGCGCGTGAACCCCGCCTGAAACGGGCCGGGCCGGCTCACCCTCTCCGGTCTCCGAGGAACGCCGCGCAGCGTCGCCCGATGGACCGTGCCGCCTCCATCGCCGACTGGTCACGTTCGACGTCGCCGGCACGGTACCCGTTCCCGACCACGGAACCGAGCGAGACGAACTCGTGGGTCGAGAGGAATCCCTCGATCGTCTGGACCGCCCGCTCCCCGCCGGTGTTCGCCTGGACGGCGACCGCCACCCCCCCGTGCCCGGCGAGCCGGCGATGGTGGTAGAGGGAGTAGGTGCGGTCGATGAAGTTCTTGGTCTGGCCGTTCACGTCGAAATAGT
>Ga0116186_1000534_pt1 | contig 44685 bp, 38 predicted proteins | sample AD_JPNNA4_MetaG_FD_89806 | JGI IMG/M metagenome (GOLD analysis project Ga0116186, IMG submission 89806) | Active sludge microbial communities of municipal wastewater-treating anaerobic digesters from Japan - AD_JPNNA4_MetaG | ecosystem: Engineered > Bioreactor > Anaerobic > Digestate | place...
CTTAAACTCAACAGCCTTATCCACTATGTAATCGAGAACTTCGTCGTCGAACTTAAGGTGAATACCATCGTACTCAAAAAGTTTGATATACTGTTTGATAATTGCGTTCTTTGGTTCGGTAAGAATGTCGCGCAAAGCCTTGCGATCGAGCGGGTTTAGGTATGTGATTACGGGTAAACGTCCTATTATTTCTGGTATTAGGCCAAAGGCTCTTAGGTCTTGCGGGGCAATGTATTGAAGGAGGTTATCTTTATCAATAACCTCGCGGGTTTTGCTTGCACCATATCCAACAACCGTGGTGTTCAGCCTTTGGGCTATCTTTTTCTGAATGCCCTCAAATGCACCACCGCAGATGAATAGGATATTCTTAGTATCAACGGCAATCATCTTCTGCTCAGGATGCTTTCGTCCGCCTTGGGGGGGGACATTTACAATTGAGCCTTCAAGCAGTTTAAGTAGAGCTTGCTGAACACCCTCGCCTGAAACATCGCGGGTTATTGAGGGATTATCGCCCTTACGGGCAATCTTATCAATCTCATCAATAAATACAATTCCCTTTTCGGCTGCCTCAACGTTATAATCAGCTACCTGTAAAAGCCTTGTAAGGATGCTTTCCACATCCTCGCCTACATAGCCGGCTTCGGTAAGCACGGTTGCATCAACAATGGTAAAGGGGACATGGAGCATTCGGGCAATGGTTCGGGCTAAAAGGGTTTTCCCTGTTCCGGTTTCGCCAACCAGAAGAATGTTTGATTTCTCAATCTCTACATCATCGCCCCCGTCGGCCTGGAGAAGCCTCTTGTAATGATTGTAAACGGCTACCGATAGAAATTTTTTTGCCTCATCCTGTCCAATTACATACTGGTCAAGAAATTTCTTTATTTCAAGAGGTTTGAGTAACTTATTTTTTTGAAGCTTAAACTCGCCTTTCTTTTTAAGCTCTTCCTTAACTATAAGGTGTGCTTGTTCAGAGCATAGGTCGCAAATAAACCCATCGAGCCCTGCAATTAGCAGGTTAACCTCCCTACGCGGACGACCACAAAACGAACACTTGTCGGTATTCTTCATTTTACCATTAAATTTGCTGCAAAGTTAATCAATAATAACCGAATTGGGTTATCTATTTTTAAAAGAACAAAGTTGTAACCCTAAATGTTATGATAACTGGGCATAAATATTTTGTATCATACATAAAAAAGTATATCATGAAGCTGTCGCTTTTTAATATTACAAACTTCAAGGTTGATGGTGGCGCCATGTTTGGTGTAGTTCCAAAGGTTTTGTGGAACAGGGTTTACCCATCAGATGCTAACAATCTAATCCCGCTTTCCCTGAAATCGCTTGTTGTTGAGGTTAATGGCAGAGTGGTGCTTTTTGATAATGGCATTGGCAATAAGCAGGATGAAAAGTTTATGAGTCATGTTTACGCATTTGGCGGCGAGGGTTTAATTGATGGGCTTGCCCAAAGGGGCTATAAGCCGACCGATATCACCGATGTGGTTTTAACCCACCTGCATTATGACCATTGCGGAGGAGGAGTTTATCGTGATTGTGAAGGCAACCTTAAGTTGACTTTCCCAAATGCTCGCTACCATGTGTCACGCGCTCAGTGGGAATGGGCAATAAATCCAAATCCGCGTGAGGCAGATGCATACCTACCCGAAAACCTTTTACCTATGCGCGATTTGGGTGCATTAAATTTAATTGAAGTTGAAGGGGAAATTATACCCGGAATAGAACTTCGGTTTTTTAACGGTCATACCCGTGGGCAAATCATCCCGATTATTAGTTACAGGGAACGGAAACTGGTTTTTGTGGCCGATCTTTTCCCTTTCCGTTCACATATTCCTCTACCCTGGATTATGAGTTACGACGTGGAACCCCTTGTGACATTGAAGGAAAAGGAAACATTTTTGAAGGAGTCGCTTGAAGGTGAGTACATCTATATCTACCAGCACGACTACTTTGCCGATTGCAGCGAGTTACAACTTACCCCCAAAGGAATTAGGGCAACCGATGGCTTTACGTTTGAAGAACTAATGGAGAAGTTGAAGTAATATTTTAAAGGTGAATTCAATTAGCGGGTAAAAGCAGTAGATAAGTAGAGTAAGGGAAATTAGTATATCAACAGCTATAGTAGATGTTGTGACAGAGTTAGGAAACCTTAACTCTGTAACTATTAAGCCCACGCGCAGTATAAATTGAATTAGGAAAAATGAAAATACTCTTAAACTGTAAGGGTTGAGAATGTATGCATTTGTAAAGTTGAGCCTTACAATCTGCGAGAACGCAGCCGACAAACCTTTACTGGGAGGAACTATCCCCGTTAGCTGCGTAAGTGCTGCAGGTATGGGATGGTTGTTCTGGCTGAAAACCAGAGAGTAAATAAAAACCAAAAGTAAAATCAGCGCAAATGCTGAGTTTACTTTAAGGTAGGGAGTAGCAGCTATGCTGTAAAAGTTAAAACCGTTACTTTTTCTTTTTTTCAGTGGCTTCAATTCTAATTTGAACAGAATCGGTATCAATCGTAATTCGGGCACCCTGTGAATCATCCCCCTTGCTAACTTTATTCTTTTTAATGGTTATCACCTTAATGCTATCGGACTCACCCTCAAGTTGCCTAAGTGTTTTTACCATGCTATCAGTTTCAATTCTTATCTGAACATTGGCATCGTTAAGTTCCTTTTCAAGTTCCTTCCCAAATATTTCAATTTTTTCTGGATGCCTTTCTAAATCTTTAAGAACAGAAAAGCCACCACTGATTATTGTTAGCCACATTACAGCTAGGAAAATTGATAGAACAGAAACAATGAGTGCACCAATGCCTAGCCCTTTTGAACCATAACCATTTGTGGCTTGAATAATTGAGATAATACTGAAAATTAAGGCAAGGGCAGCTGGTAACAAGGCAACGAATCCGATACATGGTATAAAGGCTAGGATGAGTGAGATTACTGCAAGCACTATACCTACAATCCCCATGGCCTGGCCTGCTGTGGTTTTAACTTCTACGTTCATGGCTTAATGTTTTCTATAACGACGAAAGATAGTAATATTTTGCTGCATTGTTTTTTTAAATCTTATTTTATTTAACTTTGTTACAAATATGCATTTCAAGAGAAGTTGTTGAAGGGATCTTTAACAGGTTACTTATTCTGAATTTGTAAAATACCAAAATCGTTTTTTCTCTTGCTTTCTTTAAGTTAACTTCTAAATCACATAACCATGAAAAAGACCATTTTAATATCTGTATTTGTTGCCATCAACATGATGTCGTTAGGGCAAGTGTTTAATACCGGACAAACTCTAAAACCCAAAACTTTTTCGGTAGGCATTGAACCTGCAGTGCTAATTAATGGGAGTAATGAGTTCATGCTTTTTCTGCATGGTGGTTACGGGCTTACAAAGGGAATAGATGTTGGTATCACTGCCGGTGTACTTGGACCCGAAAATTACTTTGGAGCTAATGTTGAGTTTGTTCTGAGTAAAAATATTTCGTTGGCTGGGGGAGCGCATAGCTTTGGGAGTTTTGGACTCGATGGTACATTGAACCTTACTTTTGGTTTGGCAAAGGGGGTTAGGCTAATAACTGGCCTGGACACCGATATTAACTTCCCCGATGGGGGCGATGCACAATTTCTGCTCTGGATTCCTGCTGGTGTTGATATAGGTTTACGTAAAAACATGAGTTTTATTCTTGAGGCCGAAATTGGACTGACCGATCCGGCATACAATCTAATTGGCGGGGGAGTGGTTTTTTACTTTTAGAGTTCAGTAACCATTTCAATTTTTGGGGTAATTCTACCTAATGCCTTTAGAATGCTTTCTTCAGGTTCAATGTAGTTGAGATCATTCCAAAAGTTTGGGTCGTATTCGGCTTGTGTGTTAGAGAATACTTCGGTTGTTTTGAGCGTTTCGCGCTTTGGGAAGCGCTTAACCTCTAGGGTCTCCACCTGTAGGGCAACATACTCAAAAAACAGGTCGAAAGTATTGGCAAAGGGCCAAAAACGGGTTTGCACCTTTAGGGAAATTTCACCTCTTACGTGGTTTACATACCATTTGCCATCTTGAGGCTGGTATTTAACCAGGTACTTAATCTTTTGGGGTTGAACGCGTATTCCTCTCCCTCTCTTTACCACGAGTTGGCTTGCGGTTTTCTGAACCATGTCCGGGTTAATCTCAAACTCAGCGGCAAGTAGAGTTAAAGTTTCAGTATCAATATATAGTAAGCCGGCAAAAAGGGGGTCCGTAATTTCGGGTTTCTGCTTAAACCCGATAGCGTAAGCCGATTTGTTGTCGTACACAACAATATCGGTTCGGGTGTAGTCATAGTACTGCGTAAATTCCGGATCTAAAAAGTCGGGGAGGTTTTTCATGATATCGATATCAAGGGTTGCTTTCACCCCAGCCTGGAGCTTTACATCGAGGGTGTCGCGCCTGTTGGCCTGTTCCATCTTCCTGAAACGTATAAGCTTAACCTGATCGTATCGGGAGTCAAAGCTGTACGATGATTTAAAGATTTTGGCAAATGCCTCAGAGTAGCTCAATATCCTTTTATTGCGCAATACCCCTTCGCGGTAGAATGCAGTAATGTAGATATCCTGTTGGAAGTAGTTTTGTGATCGTTTATTAACCGCCTCACGAACAGTATTTCGTGCGTCAATGTTTCGAATAAAAATTTCCTGTACAGGAATAAAACTGGGTTCAAGAAAAATTTCAAAGGTTTTGGCTGTAAGAAGCCCGGCTGGCACTTTGCGTTGAATGTAACCAATGTGCGATATAGCTATACTTGAGTCGGTGTTCTGCTTTGGAATTCTAAGGGTAAATACCCCATCGAGGTTACTTATTGTCCCAATAGCTAAACTGGGTATCCCAACAGTAGCAAATGCTACAGGTTGTGCCGTTTCCTTATCCAAAATACGACCGCTAAGCTGAACATACTTGATGTTTTGTTCTTGTGATTGTGCTTTTAGGGTGTCGGATAGTTTTGGTCTATAAAGTAAAATATGTTTGCCAATAACCCTGTACTTTACTAAGGTATCACCAATAACCTGGTTGAGTAGGTCATTGAGCGGTTTGTCACTCCATTCTATTGACTTTACACGCCGGTTGCTTTCTACATCACGACTATCATAAATGAAAAAACAGCCAGCTTTGTCGCCTATCTGGTTTAGTGCTTTAAAGAGGGTTGTAGTCCTTATGCTAATTGAAATATTTTGCCGTAGTAAGCTGTCAGGTTCGTAAGCATTAGCTTTAACAGCGTAAATTATGAGCATAAATAGTACTACCCAATGGAATACATGCCAAAATGGTTTTACTTTTATGTTTTTACCTACTAATGATGATGGTTCCATCGGGGCTACGTGTTACTTTGAGGTTAAATGACACCGACAGGATATTCACAATGCTGCTGATGTCGTTATCAAAAGTAACAGAAATTCTCATATCTTTTAAGTCATCACCTAAAACCTTTATGTTTGAACCATAGGTGCTGTTTATTACCCTTACAATATTGTCTAATGTCTCGTCCTGAAACATCAAAAGCTTCATGGCCGATTTTATGGTCTCGCCTGCTGGTTGGGTGTAGGTAACAATATCGTTCTTGCTGGCAATGGCAGCCTCGCCTGCCTGCACCAATGCGCTTTTTTGGTTTGTGGCAAGGGTAATCTTAACCTTCCCTTCGGTTACTTTCAGGTGAACTTCATTGTTGGATGTTTTAAGGTTAAACGAGGTTCCCACTACTTTTACATCGGCATGCGAGGTTTTTATTATGAATGGTTTTGAGCCATTTTTAGCCACATCGAAGTATGCTTCGCCACTGAGTTTCACGGTGCGAGTTTTTCCTGCAAACCTTACAGGATATTCCAGAATGGTGTTTTCCCCTAAAAATATCTGAGTACCATCGGGCAGAGTTCGAATAATGGTACTGCTTTGTGTCATGTTGGCTAGGGTGATAGTTTTGGGATTGTAGTAAAACCATACCGATAGCGATAATGCTACCATAACCAGTAGTGTTGCTGCAACAGCAAAATAGTTGAGGTTTGGAATAAAGGCAGTGCGGCTTTGTCCGGTATAGGACTCGGTTTTTATCCTTTCCTGAAGTTTTTGCCAGGCTTTACCGGTATCAAATTCAATATCTTTATTCTTTTCGTTCACTTTCATGGAATTAAAAAAAACTTTAAGTGTATTAAGTTCATGTTTTGTTTTAGGATTAATTTGGTTTTTGAGGTAAAACCAAATTTTAGCAGCCAAAGCCATTTCGTTGCTAAGGTATTTTGCTATATGGGTTTGGTATGATTTTTTACTATTCATGGTTCTTGGCATTAGGCATTACTTACTTTAAAAACCTGCACGTTTAAGTTGTAACCTTAGTTCAAGCAAGGCCTTTCCCATATCGGCCTCAACTGTCTTAATTGAAATCTTAAGCAAATCGGCAATTTCCTTATACTTTAAACCGTTAATCCTGTTAAGCAAGAATATTTGCCTAGTCCGTTCAGGTAACCCTTTCAGGGTTTTATCAATTATACCGGCAATCTCATTCCCTTGAATAACCTGCTCAGGCGATTCAACATGATTGAGGGCGTAATCCTGGGTACGGTATTGGTCTTCAATGTTTTTGTGCTGAAGGTAACGTAAGGCACTGTTTCGAATGGAACGGTATAGGTAGGATTTTAGCGATAGCCTGATAGATATCCGGTTACGGTTTAACCAAAAGGTGTAAAAGAACTCCTGAACAATTTCCTCGGCCTCATCGGCATCGCGTACAATGGAATAGGCATAGCGGCAAAGTGGTTCGTAGTATTTCCGGAATACCTTCTCGAACTCTTTAAGGTCAGGCTCGTTGGGGTTAGTGGAGGCCAATACCATAATCAAAACAGTTGAACAAATACAAAATTAATAAAACAAAGCAAAGAAAGGGCAGGGCTTACCCCTGCCCAGTTCCAATCCTTACTGCTTCCTGAACCGCTTGTTAAACTTACTGATTGCCGATTGTATCGACTCGTCGGGTTCAATGGTGTTGTATGAACCCCAGTAATTCTCATCAAAGTACTCGTTTACCCTGTCGGCCAGTATCAAGTTGGGCTTAAACGACTCCTTGAATGTGATTTTATTAACATTGTCAAAGTTCCGTTCCGTTATTGCCATTTCCGACATTATGGTGTAATTGGTTTTGAATATCCGTTTACGCCAGTCGGCACGGAATTTAACCTCGCTACGCATATAGTTAACGTGATACTTATCGTTTACCTTTTTATATGTAACCAGGTAATTTGTGCTGATGGGTTCAAAAATTAAACCGGCAGGTTTTTTCCGAACAAAAATCTGGGCTACCTTTTCGGGTTCACTTAAATCGATGCTGAATTCAGCCATTGTGATAGCAAGATTCTCAGTATTTATATACAGTTTACCTTGGTAAAGTGGATATTCAAGTTTGGTGTTAGGTGTAAAGCTGATAACGTAGTTGGCCTCATTGTCAATCTTAACAACATCCACCACCTCGTAGTTGTAGTAGGGTAAGTCTTCACGGGTGAGAATTAATTCGGGGTTCTTTATAACATCAAGGTAAAGCGATACATGTGGCCCTCCTTGCATTTTTACCATCAGGGTGTCGGCTTTCTTAACATTTTCGCCCCTACGTCCCTTTACAATTTTTACTTTATCGGTTTCAAGGGTATACCGGTAAGGAGCCTTGTATATTTCAGCAACGGCTTCGGCAATGGAGATATATTCACGCCTCTGCTTAATGGATTCCCGGTAAAAAGCAGTAAAGCTAACAGGTTTATCGCTGTAATTCTTGTCAATGTTCTTAAGGGCACCTTCCAGTATAGTTCTGGCATCCATTGGGCGAATTACTACCGATTGAATTTCGAGCGATGAAGGTTCAATCAGGTATACCTTATCCTTGCCACTAGTTCCGTTAACTATTGGGAATTGAGTGTTCTGGTAACCCAGGTGAGTTATTTCAAAAACATTCGATTTAACAGTTTTGGGAACCTTAAGGGTGAATTCGCCATCGGCATTGGCAACTGTTCCAATAGTTGTGCCGGGCACGCTAATGGTAGCAAATACCACCCGTTCCTTTGTTTTGGCATCCTTAATTACTCCGTTTACGAGGTTGTAGTCCACCTCTTGTGCTGTGAGCACTGCTGAGATTATCAGCGCAACTGCTGTAGCGCTATACCTCAGGCTTTTCCCAATAAGTGCATTCAGGGTTTTCATGGCTGAAAGTATTAAGTTTAACATAAATTGCTTACCTGTTTCTGTACCTATGATACACGAGTTAGCTTTTACCCTATAACTTTTTTGATTTTTCCTTTAACTTACCTAAAAATTCAATGAAATTCAATGAGTTGTCAAAAATTGCATCATCTGTTTTTTTGTTTAAGCAAAACATTTTATCTTTAAGTGTTGTTTGAAGCAAGTAATTAGTTCTTCCAATTTTTATTCAAATCTCAATTTATTTTGCATGTTACAAACAATAAGCTAAATTTGCATCATCGAAAACAGGAAAAATCTTCCTAATCCAAATCAAAAGGTTTTAGAATTTCAATTACTTTTTTCCATCTTCATTTTCACACAAAACACCATTTTACAAACTATGTACGATATACTTGAACTAAACAAAAAGTTGCTTCCCGAATTAAGGGAAATTGCTAAAAATTTGAATATTAAGAAGGTAGAGAACTTTAAGAAGCAAGAGTTAATCTACAAAATTCTCGATCAACAAGCAATAAACGCATCGCTTTCAGCTGACGATGAGCGGAAAAAGGATCACCGAAAACCTTTCCGAAAGCCTGAGAAACAGGTAGAGGTAAAGAGGGAAGAAACCCAACCGGTTGCACCTAAAAAAGAGGAACCGCAAGCCGCTAAGCCTGACGAGGCAACAAGTAGCCAGGAAGCAATAAATGAAAGGAATAAACGTAAAAGGATTATTCGGGCAAAAGAGGTTAGAAAGGAGTTCTCAGCTACCCCTACCAATAGCTCAAGCGAAGAAAAGGAACGAAGCAATAAAACCACCATTAAATTTAACGAAAAGGCCGTTATCCTCCCTGAGCTCGATACCGAAACACATTCGGAAACCATACTTTTAAGCAATGACGAAGAGGATACAGTAATTCCTATGGTTACCGAAGAGGCTCAAGCTGAGGCCTTGGTTTCTGAAAAACCGGAACAGGAGGCACGGGCATCGGTTACCGAAGTGGTTGAACCAGTAAAGGAGGAAAACAATGCTCAACCCATTCCTAGCCAGGAAAGGCGCCCCGGTAGCGAGCGATTTGATTTTGATGGCATTGTAGCCACTACAGGTGTTCTTGAGATTATGCCCGATGGGTATGGTTTCCTCCGCTCATCGGACTATAACTACCTTAGCTCTCCCGACGATGTTTACGTATCGCAATCGCAAATCAAGCTTTTTGGGCTTAAAACCGGCGATACCGTTACTGGCACCATTCGCCCACCCAAGGAGGGCGAAAAGTATTTCCCATTAATAAAGGTAATTGAGATAAATGGTCGCGATCCTGAATTTATACGCGATAGGGTTCCGTTCGATTACTTAACCCCACTTTTCCCAAACGAGAAGTTTAAGCTGATTGGGAATGGCATGAATTTACTATCGGCACGGATTGTCGATATGTTTGCGCCCATTGGCAAGGGACAACGAGGTTTAATTGTTGCCCAGCCCAAAACCGGTAAAACCATATTGCTGAAAGACATTGCCAACTCAATAGCGGCAAACCATCCAGAGGTTTACATGATAGTTCTTTTGATTGATGAGCGCCCCGAGGAAGTAACCGATATGGCCCGTAGCGTAAACGCCGAGGTAATAGCATCGACCTTTGACGAGCCTGCCGAAAGGCACGTTAGGGTAGCCAATATTGTTCTGGAAAAAGCCAAACGCCTTGTTGAGTGTGGCCATGATGTGGTTATACTTCTCGATTCAATTACCAGGTTGGCAAGGGCTTTTAACACAGTACAGCCTGCCTCCGGCAAGGTGCTATCGGGTGGGGTTGATGCCAATGCATTGCAAAAGCCCAAGCGTTTCTTTGGCGCTGCCCGAAATATTGAGAATGGCGGTTCGCTAACCATTCTGGCAACAGCCTTAACCGAAACCGGTAGCAAGATGGACGATGTTATATTTGAGGAGTTTAAGGGCACCGGTAACATGGAGCTGCAGCTCGATCGCAAGTTAGCGAATAAGAGGGTATTCCCTGCTGTAGACATCATGGCATCGAGTACACGCCGCGAGGATCTGCTGCTTGATAAAGAAGTGCTACAGAAGATATGGATTCTCCGCAATTACCTTACCGATATGAACTCGGTTGAGGCTATGGAATTCCTGCGCGATAGGCTAGTGAAAACAGCTACTAATGAGGAATTCCTTTGGAGCATGAACAGCGATTTCTAGTATTTTTTAAGGTCAATACCGAAAGCAACATCCATTTAAGGATGTTGCTTTTTTATTTACATGGTCAGCTGATTGAATGTAAAAAAATGTATTTTTGCTTTACTCCACAATATTCAAATGACCTTACCAAGCGGAAACTACACCAAGGAGGAGTTAAGCTGGTTCCGTAGTATTTTTGATCAGTACTACGAGAGTATCAGGCATTTTGCCTACTATAAAACCGGCGATGTTGATCTTTCGGACGACATAGTGCAGGAAACCTTTCTTAAACTCTGGGACATGCGCGGCAAGGTCAATAACGATACGGTTAAATCGTTACTTTACACCATAGCTGGCAACATAATTAAGAATCACTATAAGCACCTCAAGGTGGTGTATAGCTTTCAGGTTGCAGTTAAAGGTGATATGACCTCAAATCCAAATAGCGCCGATGAGAGAATAAGAATGGATCAGCTCAATAAGCAATTGCAAGAGGTTTTAGCATCGCTACCTGATGGACAGAGGGAAGTTTTTCTGATGAACCGAATTGATGGGTTAACCTATGAGGAAATTGCTGCAAGGCTTGGACTTAGCGTTAAGGCAATTGAAAAGCGCATGTCCGAAGCACTGGCAGCTATTCGTCAAAAATTTGGCTACAAAATATGAAAAGGGACAGAAATATAAATAGCACTGACTCAGGGTTTGATAGTAATCCCATTGAGTTTAACATTTCTGTTCCTCCATCAAACCGTACTAAAGAGCAGGCGTGGGACATGCTTATGCAGACCATTGAAGGTAAGCATGCGGAACCCGCAAGGGTTGTAACCTTTCAACCCCATTACAAATGGTTGCTTGCAGCCGCATCAGTTATTATACTAATGCTGGTTGGCAGCTTATTTATCCTGAATACTGAGTCCCGTTTTGAAACGATGCAGGCACAAACCCTTGAACATACACTTCCCGATGGATCGGTAGTACATCTGAATGCCAGCTCATGGATTTCCTATAAAAAATCATATGGTTGGTTTGGCCGAAATGTTAGAATGGAGGGAGAGGCTTACTTCAAGGTAAAGAGCGGTAAGGGAAAATTCGTGGTTACCGATAACCAGAAACAGAAGGTAGTTGTAACAGGAACGGAGTTTAGCCTTGTAACCAGGGGTGATTCCTTTGAGGTGCGATGCTTTGAGGGCTCAGTGAATGTTTTGATTTCAGGTTTAAAACCCGTTGGAGTTAAAAAGGGCGAGAGCGTAACTAAAACCAATGGGATGTTAATACATTCAAAGCAATCCGATAAGGAGTTAACCAAACCTGTTTGGGTTACACACGAGTTTGAGTTCGCAGAAGAGCCGCTTTCTCAAGTTTTCCAGCAAATATCAAACTTCTACAATATACAGATTAGCGCCGAGGGTTTTGATCCGGCAAGCCGATACTTTTCTGGAACCATTCCAGCAGGCAAGGCAACTGATGTACTTGATGTAATATCAATATCTATGGGTTTGAGCTATACTGTTAATGCCGATTCAACCGTTTACACTTTCAGGTAGGGAATTGGGTTATTAAGTTGTATTAACCTAAGCATGAGATATAACCTGACCCCATGAGCAGAATAAAGTATTTACTTATATCACTTCTGGTTGGATTTGCTTTACAAATCCAACAAGCTACTTATGCCCAAAAGGTTAAGATTACCGAAAGTTTTAGCAATCAATCCTTAGATCAAATACTCTCAGCTTTGTCGGGTAAGTACAACATAAAATTTGCCTACGACCCGGTAGCACTCAACCAAATTTCCTTTACCGGACAGTTTAGGAACGATTCGCCCGATAAAGTTTTGAAGCAGTTACTAAAAGATTCAGGGTTTGAGTTTATTGCACTCAATAACGTTTATGTCATTAAAAGGGCAGAAAAACCGATTGTTGAAGAAAAAAACAAACCCATTCAGGGAATTGTACGCGATAGGATTTCGGGCGAAGCCCTGCCTTACGCGTCAATAAGAGTGGTGGATAACGATTTAGAAGCTACTACCAATACCGATGGTTTTTTTACGATACCCGATGTAAAATCCGATTCGGTTAGTATAGAGGTTCGGTATCTTGGTTTTGAACCCTTACAGATGAGGGTGGCTCGTGTACAGTACAATTCAAAACCTATAGTTGTTGAGCTCGATCCCAAAAAGTTCATCCTGGCCGATGTGGAAGTAGTGCGAAACATTACCTCAATGCTTGCTACCGGCGACCGCCCCGGAGAGATGGTTTTTGACACAAAAAAGGTAGGCGATATACCAGGAATCTCAGGAATTGATATTTTGGCACCACTTCAGCTCCTTCCGGGAGTAGATGGTACTACTGAATCGCTTTCAGGGCTGATGGTTCGCCATTCGCCAGCCGATAAAAACCTGATCTCGTACGATGGCTTTACAATTTATCACATTAACCATCTTTTTGGCGCATTCTCAAGCTTGAACAGTAAGGCCATAAAGGATGTAAGGCTTTACCGCGGCGGTTTCGATTCGAGGTGGGGTGGTCGTGCATCGTCAGTAATAGAAATAACAGGTAAAACCGGCAACGAGAATAGTGTAAGTGTTGATGCTGGCACCGACCAGCTTGCTGGCGATTTCACATTTGAAGGTCCGTTGGGGAAACATGCCTCCTTTATAGTGTCGGCGCGTAGATCCTATACCGATTTTTACCGTTCCCCACAGTTTCTGAATCTTTTTGAGAGTGTGGCTTCGGATCTTATGCTTTCCAAGCAGAACTTTACCGCGTTTGGTTCCGATCCCGACGCCCCCTCGTATCTTTTTTACGACGCAAACGCAAAGGTTAGCGTGAAACCCTCAAACAACGATATTTTATCGGTAAGTGGGTATGTAGGACGCGATAGGCTCAATTTCCTGCAAATGGTATCATCGCCTTTTATTAATGAAAATGCTCTTTGGGGGAATAGTGGTGCTGGCGCTCGCTGGGCTAAGCAGTGGAATAGCTGGTTATACCAAAATTTTACCGTTGGGATTTCTGAATTTACAAGCAACTATCAACATTACGACAGCACATTAAAACGCCGTGGAATACAGCCGGTTTACGACACCATTGTCCGAAACTATGCAACCGAAACGGGATTAAACGATCTCTCTGTAAACCTGAATGCCCAGGTAACTCTTTCGAACCAAATCATACTAGAGCTGGGATACCAGAGTAATTTAGTGAATTCTAAATCATCTGAGAATTATTATCATGCTGTAAACTCCCTTCCTGTTGCCGATACCCTAAGACAGTACGATTTTAATTCAAGGGTTAATACTGGTTGGCTACAATTTAACTTTAAAACCAATGGGTTGAAATCACTTGTCATTGGGGGGCGAGTGAGTCAACATAACCTTACCGACCAATACTACGTAGAGCCGCGTGTCCAAATGGTGATAAGCCCAACATCAAAGCTCGATTTAAAGTTTGCTGCAGGCTTGTATAACCAATTTATAAACCGTATTTACCTAACTGGCAACGGGGTTCGCTATTTGTGGGTAGCTTCCGACGAAAAGACCTTTCCGGTAGTAAAGTCAAAGCACTTTGTTACCGGTTTGAACTACACAAGCAATGGATTAACATTAGATATTGAAGGATATGCAAAGCAAACCGAGGGCTTATCGTACGTTCAAACTGTGATCCGGCGAACCTCAACCAACCGATTTGTAGAGCAATCCAAAATTTTTTATGTTGATAGTCGTTCATTGGGGGTTGATGTTTTAGTCCGAAAAACATGGCAGAATGCCGAGGGTTGGGTATCCTATTCGCTTAGTAAGGCTTTTAATCAGTCATCAACCCTGAACGGGGGCGATGAGTACTATGCCCTCGACGACCATTTGCATGAGTTAAAGTTAGTTGGTTTATACAAGTGGCGAAAATGGAGAGTTGTTGGAACTTGGATTTTTGGTACTCCTAAACCCTGGGATGAGCTCTTGCTAACTCCAAGCCTTACCCTTTCACCTGATTACGAAAAAAACTCGAGCAGGTTAGAGCCGTACCACAGGTTAGATGCAGGGTTAAGCTACTTGGCAAAGGTTTCAGTTAGTGGTGAACTTGAGGTTGGTGTAAAAGTGTTTAACCTTTATAATAGGGATAATATGCTTGCGCGCCCCTACACGCTTACCGATACACCTATTTCCGATTACCTACAGGGCAAATCAATCATTGAGTATCACGATATTTACGGCTACAGCATTACCCCCACATTCTTTTTTAATATCAAGTTTTAATAAGTTAAGTTTAAAACTATTTCTAACCTGTAGATTTATTTCAGGACTAGACAACCTTTATCTTTTATCCTTTAACCTTTATCCTTTAACCTTTAAACTTTATCCCTATCCTTCACCATTCTCATTATCAGCTTATCGGGTATTGCCACTAACCTGTACACCGATTGGTAAAAACACTGATTGTTATGCATACATGTTACCTGTGCAATATATGTTTTATTGGCTTTTTCTCTGTCGAACCTAATATTGTACTCAATTGTACCTTCAGGATTAAGTTCAGCGTGCTGATTTACCCTAAATATTTCAAGTGTTTGGTAAAAGGGTGATACCTGATCGGGGTTGATGGCTTTGTTTAGCAACCGGTTAATTTCCGTTTCTACCTCGGTTATCGGCTCTCGGATGGCTTTAAAAAGAGCAGCGCTAGCGTATGCTATTGTAAAAAGGAAATCGGAAAGGGTGTTGTTCAAGCTGTTGGTTAGCTCCCTAAAGGTTTCCAGCTGCGTTTTATGGAAAGGCATAGCTCTTACAATGCCATCTAAATCGAGTACCTTGGGCTCGATATTTTTCAGAACTACTGACCTCTCGTTCTTTGTGGAAAACATATCGTGCCCGTTTATGGCATATAGGTAATTTTGATCGCCTTTGGTTTCAAAACCTAAGTCAATAGGCTCGTTGGTACAAATTACGTTGCCAAAAATTAGTTTGTAGTAATTAAAATACTCGTCGGTTTTCCTGTGAAGCAAATTGACAATTGTTGAAAATAAAAGCATGCCGGGAACAACAACTCCCTTGTTCTGGTTGTACATGAACACTGGATCATGAATTGGGTTATCATCAACGGTAGCTTTGCAAAAGTTTGCAACAACGGAATCGGTAAACAATACTTTATTTTCCATATCGGGTAAAAAAACAGATGCACAAATTTAAAAAATCAAATTAAATCAAACAAAAATCTTCTAAAAATTTATTCTTCGTTTGGTTTACTAAAGCCCCATTAAAATGATTGGCTAAAGCAAAAGGGGCATTATCAAATTTTCAAGTAATACGGTAGGGTATTTTTTAAGGTAGATGTATTAGTAGCAAAACAAATACAGAACAAGTTCAATTATTTTTTTTGTGGATACGGTAGGGTGTTTTGGAATAGGGTTGTATTAATAGCAAAAGGATAACAAAATGACTCGGGACGGGAAAATAGAAAGGCTACCTGAAAACATTGAAAGGCTACTTGATAGCTACAATGTGCCTGCAGGGAAAATGCGTTCCGAAGCCTGGGAAGCGATCTTTGAAAAAATTGACCATAAAAACTTTGAGGAAGACTCAAAGGGAAGAGTAATACAATTGACATTAACTCGTGTTGCAGTAGCAGCATCAGTTTTAGTTGCCCTAATGCTTACCTCATACATCTATTTGTATAGGATGGGAAATGTGCACGTGCAGCTAGCGCGTGGTGAACACGGTGTGGTTTACCTGCCCGATAGTAGCAGGGTTACTCTGAATGCCGAATCGAAAATTACCTATAACAAGAATCGATGGTTTTTCGATAGGAGTGTATCGTTAACTGGCGAGGCGTTGTTTGAGGTTAGCAAGGGGCGTCGTTTTAAAGTGGTAACAACTGGTGCAACCACAACAGTTCTTGGTACTGTATTCAATGTGTTTAGCCGCAATGGACTAGTTAAGGTAACCTGTTTTGAAGGCAAAGTAAAAGTAGTTGCCACAAACAGTAAGTCGCAAACATTGCTAACTAAAGGTATGGAGGCAAAAACAATGGGATATGCTTTAGATGTAAATAAAACACAAACAACAAAAGCGGAGTCTAAACCCGCATGGACTAACAACGAGTTCTTTTTTCAGAATGCTCCTTTAAGTGCTGTGATTGAGGAATTAGAACGTCAATTCAATGTGGATATTTTCCTTAATACTGACACAAGTAGGTTTTATACCGGCTACTTCAAACGTACAAACCTGGACGAAGCTTTAAACCTGGTGTGCATACCGCTTGATTTAAAGTGGGATTACAGTGGTGAAATAATAGTAATTACGAGCAAATAAATGATTTTAAAAACCAATTGTCTAACTTAAATTTTACAGCTATGAAACGTACAAGTTTAATTTTTGCAGCAGGCCTTATGTTAATGGCAGCTTTTACACTCTCCTCATGCCAAAAGGACGAGGAAGTAGATTCAGTGGTTACCCTGGCTAGCGAAGACGCCGATGTGGATACCTACTACGATGATGTAATGACCGAAGTGGATGAAATTACACTTGCTGGTGATTCGAAGGACTCGCAGCTGATGTATGCAACACTCGGTGGTCAAGGTACACGTACTCGTAAAACATCCTGGGACGGAAATTGCCGCATCGACTCTCTAACTTATGAGAACTTTGTGAATGCTAACTCCCGTTACGAGAGAGTAAAGAACGGGTTAATTGTAATCCGTACCTGTGGTCAGTATAATGGTGCTGAATTTGAGCGTACTGTTACCTTCAAAAATTTTACCATTAACGGTAACCTGATTGAAGGAACAAAACAAATCCGCAAAACTGCTGAGCATGAGTATCAGATTACACTTACTAATGGTAAAATTACCTTTACCGATGGTACCACCTACACCCGTACTGTAGAGCGCACCCGTACTTGGGTTGAAGGTTATGATACTCCGTTCTACATTTGGGATGATGTTTACACCCTGGAAGGTGTAGCCACAGGCGTAAACCGTAGAGGTTACACTTACACTCACCAAATTACCAGTGCACTCATGTTCAAACTATCGTGCAGGTGGTTGGTTCAAGGTGTGATTGATTTGACTGTAGGCGATAAGCAGGCCACTATTGATTACGGTAATGGTGATTGCGATAACATAGCCTACGTAACAGTAAATGGCAAAACCTACGAGGTAAAGCTGAGGGGTGGCAAGTAGTAAAATAAGAACTAGAAAGATAAAAAGGAGGGGAAACCCTCCTTTTTTATTTTTATTGCCTTTATGTGAATTTTAAATTAGTTTTGGGGTTCAGTTAAAATCTCCTTTTGCTCATAATTTGACAGTCCGTGCTCATTGTTAAATATCAACATAAATTAACATATTGATATATGAAAATATATTATTTTTGTAGCCGAAAAAAATGAACAAAATGAGCACTATAGTTGTTGATGAAGCACGATGCCCGCAGAACCATCCTTGTCCGGTGGTTCGTTACTGCCCAACAGGTGCAATTAAACAGCGTAGCTGGAATAGCGCACCAGAGATTGATAAGGAAAACTGCAAGAATTGCGGTTTGTGCGTTAGGATTTGTGGGTACGGTGCATTTACCTTTGCCGATAATGGCAGGTAGTAAAGGGAGGGTATAACCCCTGCCCTTTGATTATGAAAATATTAAAATAGAGATAGCTATGAGAAAAATTACTGCTTTTTTCCCGGTTCTTTTGGTTGCAGCCTTTGCGCTAGGAGCATGTAACGGAACCGCCGCCAAGCAAAACGAAGGTGAACCCGTTACTGCATTAAAACCAGCTAAAGAGAAATATGCCATTGATATTACCCGTGACTTTTTCCTGACCAAAATTTTGGATTACACCAAGGGACAGGAAAATATGAAATACCTTGGCGATAAGCCTGCCATTGTCGATTTCTGGGCAAGCTGGTGCGGCCCTTGCCGTATTGCGGGTCCAATCCTGGAGGAACTGGCCAAGGAGTACGATGGCAAAATTTATGTTTACAAGGTGAACACCCAAAACGAGCAGCAGATCTCTGCTGAACTTGGTATACAGAGCATACCAACATTTATATTCTTTCCCATGGACGGAAAGCCTTTTGCTACCTCAGGTATAGCTCAAACCCCTGAGGAAACTAAAAAAATGTTCAAGGAGATTATTGAGAAAGAACTACTCAAGAAAAAGTAATTAGTACTCCCGTCATAACTGTTTTTGGTTGGTTGGCCGGCTTTATGCCGGCTTATTTGTTCTTAGAGCAGTGGGCTGGTGTTTTGTTTTAGCTCCTCAATGCTGTAAATGCGGCTAAACTCACAGTCGGAGAGTACTATGTATTCGTAACGTTGGTTGCGGAGTTGAGGTTCAAACCCGGCATCAACAATGGCTTTCTGAATACCATAGGCATCCATCTTGTACTTGGCTCCAGCCGATGATACAACATTCTCCTCAATCATTATTGAGCCAAAATCGTTAGCCCCAGCGTGCAAGCACAGCTGAGCGGTATCGATACCAACAGTAAGCCAGGATGCTTGTATGTTCGGAATGTTATTCAACATGATCCTGCATAGGGCTATAGTCCTAACATATTCCTCAGTGGTTACCGTATTTAGCACGCCCTCGCGCTGTAGTTTGGTGCCCTCATCCTGAAAGGTCCAAACAATAAAGTTCAGAAATCCGGGGGCGTCGGCAGGCTTTTGCGCTTGGAGGTTACGGAGTTTAATCAAATGCTCCACACGCTCCTCCAGGGTTTCAACATGCCCAATCATCATAGTAGCAGAGGTAACAAGACCCATTTGGTGCGCTTGAGCCATAACATCGAGCCAGGCCTGGCTATCGGGTTTGCCCGGCGATATTTGCTTTCGTACTCTGTCCACAAGAATTTCGGCACCAGCACCGGGTAAACTATCGAGGCCTGCCTCCACAAGCTCTTCAAGAACTTGCCGGTAGGTCATACCTTCTTTTTTAGCTATAAAGGCAATTTCAGGAGGCCCTAGGGCGTGAAGTTTGATGTTGGGAAACATTGACTTTAGTTCCTTGAATAGGCTGCAATAAAACTCAACACCAAGCCTGGGATGAAGTCCACCCTGTAGTAGAAGCTGGTCGCCTCCGTAGCGCTCAAGCTCTTCAATCTTTACTTTATACTCTGCAATTGACGTGATAAAGGCGCTATCGGACTGAAGCCCACAGTGGAAGTTGCAAAACTTGCATCCCGATATACATACATTTGTGATGTTTACGTTGCGGTCAATCTGCCAGGTAACCTTGTGGCCTGGAACATGAATTTTGCGAAGCTCGTTTGCAACATACATCAAATCGGGCGTTGATGCCTGTGTGTAAATATAAAGGCCCTCTTCCAAGGTGAGGGATTCAAGGTTTATTGCCTTTTTTAAAATATCTTTAACTTGCATTCTTCAATGTTGATTGGGCAAAGGTATTAAAAGTAACAAAAACATTCCTAGTAAAAACAACAAGGTGTTAACTATGTTTACAGCTTTTTTTTACTTTTGCATATTTACGAGCCATTTAAAATACTACAAGGTATGAGTAATGAAAAGATTAGGGTAGGAATCACCCAGGGTGATATTAACGGAATAGGCTATGAGGTAATTATTAAAACATTGATGGACCCTCGTATGGACGAGATGTGCACATCAATTGTTTACGGATCACCCAAGGTTGCTGCCTATCATCGCAAAGCGTTGAACATTGAAAACTTCAGCTTTAACCAAATAAAGGATGCCTCAGAGGCAAACCCCAAACGCCCCAATATTGTAAACTGCATGGACGAAAACGTTCGGGTGGAGTTGGGTAAATCAACTGAGTATGGCGGACAGGGTGCGTTGCTAGCATTACAGGCTGCTATAGCAGACTTAAAAGCTGGTAAAATTGACGTACTGGTTACCGCACCCATCAATAAGGCTAACATACAAAGTCAAAGCTTTAGCTTTCCGGGGCATACCGAGTTCTTGGCCAATGAGTTTGGTGTTAAAAGCGCGCTAATGCTCATGGTAAGCGATACCATGAAGGTAGGTGTTGTTACGGGTCATATCCCAATTGCTGATGTTCCAAAAAACATTACTGTTGATGCCATACTCAACAAGTTACGCTTGCTTAACGAGACACTAATTAAGGATTTTGCAATCCGCCGGCCTCGTATTGCTGTACTTGGCTTGAACCCCCATGCTGGCGATAGCGGTGTTATTGGCAACGAGGAGGAAACGATTATATTACCAGCAATAAAGCAGGCCAACGAGGAGGGAATAGTAGCCATGGGACCCTATCCGGCCGATGGTTTCTTTGGCTCCGATAGGTTCACCCGTTTCGATGCAATTCTGGCCATGTACCACGATCAAGGCTTATCGCCTTTTAAGGTGATAAACTTCGATACAGGAGTAAACTATACTGCTGGTTTACCCATTGTTCGCACCTCGCCCGATCATGGAACGGCATACGATTTGGCCGGACATAACCTGGCTAACCCGAACTCATTCCGCCAGGCGGTTTACCTTGCCATTGATATTTTCCGTAACCGACAGCTGCATAAGGAGCTTACCTCAAACCCGTTGCAGTCAGTTGACCCAGAAACGGCATAAAAAAGTTGATTTATGTACGAGTACATTCAGGGTTCCCTTGCCGAGCTGACACCAACCCATGCAATTGTTGATGCTGGTGGAGTTGGGTATTTTGTAAATATTTCGTTACAAACATACTCTCAGCTGGAGGGTAAAACACAGGTTAAGCTCTGGCTTCATCAAATTATCCGCGAGGATGCTCATTTGCTCTACGGTTTCACCGATGTACGCGAAAGGGAGATTTTCCGCTTGCTTATTTCAGTTTCTGGAGTTGGTGCTAGTACGGCAAGGCTTATTCTTTCGTCGCTTACTACCGATGAGATTCAGGCAGCCATTACCACGGAAAATGTTAACCTCATAAAACAGGTTAAGGGAATTGGCCTTAAAACGGCACAACGCATAGTTGTTGATCTTAAGGATAAGGTTTCCATAGGGGAGGCTACGGTTTCACAAATTTTATCAACATCAAACAATACTTTAAAGAGCGAAGCGTTATCTGCATTGGTGATGCTCGGCTTTGCCCGTTCAGCTGCCGATAAGGTAATTGACCAGGTTCTGAAGGAAATGGGGCAAATGCCAGTTGAAGCGCTCATTAAGCATGCGCTCAAACGCTTGTAGTAACAGTAAAATGCTTTGTAAGTTGAGGGTAAAACACTTATCTCATACACATACTATCCGAATAATTGGAATACTTACTCTCGTAACCATTACCATTACGAGAGCTTTTTCTGTTCCCATTCCACAACAGGATACATTAAATTTGCCTTTCCCTATTAAACAACCCGGTATATGGTCAATTGACACGCAGTATTCACCATTATACCTTTCAAGCCCATCAAACATAAGCGAGGAGGTTGTGTTTGATCCAATCAACAACCAGTACATCATTTACAGAAAGGTTGGAAATACAACCATTGAAACACCACGTGTGCTATCGGCCGATGAGTACCGGTCGTATCGTGTGGAGAAGGCCATGCGCGAGTACTGGCGACAAAAGCAAACCGGTGAATTTGTGGGGAAAGGCGATGGCATTCTGCCCCGTATTCAGGTAGGTGGTGAAACATTCGACCGAATTTTTGGGAGCAACACCATAGAAATTATACCACAGGGTAATGCCGAGCTGGTGTTTGGAGTATCAAGCGCTAAAACCGATAACCCAGCATTACCAATCGATCAGCGACGGAACACAACCTTCGACTTTCAGTCGAAAATCCAGATGAACGTTTCCGGTAAGATTGGTGAGAAGCTAAAAATGGAGGTGAATTACAACACCGAGGCGACCTTTGACTTTGAGAATAATGTTAAAATAGAGTACAACGGATTTGAGGATGAAATCATTCAGCGCATTGAGGCTGGTAACGTTTCGTTGCCTTTACCCGGAACTCTAATAACCGGGAGTCAGAGCCTTTTTGGTATTAAAACTCAGCTTAAGTTCGGAAAGTTAAACGTTACTAGCGTAGTATCCAAACAGAATGGCCAAACACAGGTGGTTGAGATTAAGGGTGGTGCGCAAACGCGCGATTTTCAGCTTAAAGCCGATGAGTACGATGCCAATAGGCATTTTTTCCTTTCTCACTACTTTAGGGAAAACTACAATCGTGCCCTGATGAATTTACCCATTATTAACTCAGGGGTACAAATCACCAAAATTGAGGTGTGGGTAACAAACAAACAGGCAAACTTTGAGAACTCCCGCAATATAATTGCTTTTGCCGATTTGGGCGAGGCCCAGAACAACATCTTTGCTTCCAATATTTTTGCCCAAACGGGAAGTGGCCCGGCAAGCAACGGTTTAAACAACCTGTACGAGCTTATGACCACAACCTACGCCGGTATTCGGGATGTTGCCGAAGTAAGCAATGTATTGTTGCCCTTGGAATCGCAGGGTTTTACCGGTGGGCGCGATTATGAGAAGATTGAGTATGCCCGTAAGCTATCACCCAATGAGTTCACCATAAATCAGGCGTTGGGGTATATCTCGCTATCGTCGGCGCTCAATAGCGATGAGGTACTTGCGGTTGCATATGAGTACACATACAATGGCCAAACCTACAAGGTTGGTGAATTCTCTACCGATGGGGTAGAGGCTCCTAAAGCCTTAATCCTTAAACTCCTAAAGGGAACAAACCTTAGCCCTAAAATGCCCACATGGAGGTTGATGATGAAAAACATCTACTCCATGAATGCCTATCAGATTAGCAAAGATGATTTCAGGCTCGATATTTTTTACCAGGACGATGCAACCGGAACCCCGATTAACTATATCAAGGAAGGGAATATTGCCGAAGTTCCGCTAATCAGAGTACTTAATCTTGATAACCTGAACAACCAGCTCGATGCATTCCCCGATGGAGTGTTTGACTTTATTGAGGGTGTAACCATTAATCCCGCTAACGGCAAAATTATTTTTCCTGTTTTGGAACCATTTGGACGCGATTTGGCATCGCGTATAGGCGATCCTACTATTGCCCAGAAGTATATTTTCCAAGAGCTTTACGATTCATCGTTAACCAAAGCACGACAGGTAGCCGATAAGAACAAGTTCCTAATAGGGGGTTCCTACAAGTCGGCCGGAGGATCGGAAATCTTTCTTAATGCGCCCAATATTCCTAAAGGTGCCGTGGTTGTAACTGCAGGTGGTGTAAAACTGCAGGAGGATGTTGATTTTATTGTTGATTACAATCTGGGTACTGTACGAATTATCAACCAGGGACTTCTTGAATCCGGTACTCCCATAAAGGTTGCAGTGGAAAGCAACGCCTTGTTCAGCCTACAAACCAAAACCTTGGTTGGAACCCACTTTGATTACCGTTTCTCCGATAACTTTAATGTTGGGGCAACCATAATGAACCTCACGGAGCGCCCCCTAACCCAAAAGGTAAGTTTTGGAAACGAGGCAGTATCGAATACAATATGGGGATTTAATACCTCGTACCAAACCGAGTCCAAGTTCCTGACTAAAATGGTCGACTTTCTTCCATTCATTCAAACCAAGGAAAAATCAACAATAACATTTGACGCTGAGTTTGCACAGCTAATTCCTGGGCACTCGCGTGCCATTGGTAAGGCCGGTACAGTATATATCGATGATTTTGAGGGGAGCAGCACATCGCTTGATATTCGCTCATGGGTAGAATGGAAGTTAGCAAGTACTCCCCAGGGGCAACCCGATATGTTCCCGGAAGCCTCGTTCTCCAACGATTTACGGTATGGATACAACCGCGCCCATTTGGCTTGGTACTACATCGATCCGCTATTTTTGAGGAACACGTCGCTTACGCCATCGTATCTCCGTAATAATAAGGAGCTGCAGGGTAACCATTTTGTTCGCGAAATATTTGAGCGCGAGCTTTTTCCAAACAAGAACACGCCACAGGGGCAACCAACCAATATCTCCGTTCTTAACCTTGCATTCTATCCTACTGAACGTGGCCAGTATAACTTTAATACTACTGAACTTGATGCAAACGGAAGGTTAATAGATCCGCAGCGCCGTTGGGGTGGTATAATGCGCAACCTGAGCACCACTGACTTTGAAGCATCAAATATTGAGTATATTGAGTTTTGGTTGATGGATCCGTTTGTGTACGACACGCTCAGTAGTGGCGGCGATTTTTACATCAACCTTGGTAACATCTCCGAGGATATTTTAAGGGATGGCCGAAAATCGTTTGAGAATGGACTACCCACCTCATCGGAGGAGCTTTCCAAAACCGATCAAACCGCCTGGGGTAGGGTTCCTACTAAGCAGTATCTGCCTGTTGGTTTCGATAACGACCAAGCTAAGCGCCCCTACCAGGATATTGGATTAGATGGACTCTCCTCGTCGGTCGATTTGGATGGCGATGGGATACTCGATGAGCAGTTCTTCTTTTCGGAGTATATAAACCAGCTCAGGAATAAAATAACCAATAGCGATGTGCTCGCCGGATTTGAAAGCGATCCGGCAGGCGATAACTTCAGGCATTACCTTAGCGGGGTTTACGACCAACAGCGTGCCACCATTCTCGACCGATATAAGTACTTTAACGGAACCGAGAATAATTCGCCAGTTGCAACTGGAACTACCTCGCAGCAGAGCTACTCAACCCCCGATGTGGAGGAGCTGGGAACCGATAATACCATGAATGAAAATGAGGCTTACTATCAGTATCGCATTTCACTTCGCCCGCAGGACATGGAGGTTGGTAAGAATTTTATAACTAACGTTGTGACAGGCGATAAGGATAAAATTTTAAATAAAGCAGTAAAGTGGTATCAATTTAAGGTTCCCATTGCAGAATACGAGAAGGTGGTTGGCCCAATTGAGGATTTCAAGTCAATCCGTTTCATGAGGATGTTCCTGCGCGGTTTCCAGGATACGGTTATACTACGTTTTGCTACGCTGCATCTGGTTCGTAGCGAGTGGCGTAAATACAATTACTCACTTATTCAAGGCCAGGAGGGTATGCCAGTTGGCGATTTACCTTCAGGCAGCTTATCGATAGCAACCGTAAATATTGAGGAGAACGACAAACGAACACCCGTTAACTACGTATTGCCACCAGGCGTGGATAGGGTTATTGACCCAAGTCAACCCCAGCTTATCCAGCTTAACGAACAGGCCATGGAGTACAGGGTAACCGATTTGGCCGATGGCGATGCCCGTGCAGCGTTTAAGAATGTTAACATCGATATCAGGCAGTACAAACGACTCAAAATGGATGTTCATGCCGAGGCAATTGAGGGATATCCATTAAACGACTACGAGGTAAATGCTTTCATCCGTATAGGTACCGACTATAACACTAACTACTACGAGTACGAAATACCATTAAAGCTGACTCCTTACGGGTTTTACTACAATAGCCGGGAACGCGATCGCGAGGCGGTATGGCCAAGGGAGAATGTAATTGATATCGACCTCGATAAGCTGGTTGATGTTAAAGTAGCCCGAAACAATGCCATGCAAAAACCAGGGTCGCTTATCACCCTGAATACTGTGTATGTTGTTCAAAGCGGGAACAGTAAGCTAAAAGTTACCGGAAATCCGAACCTTAGCAACGTTAAGGTAATAATGATAGGAATTAGGAACCCTGCCGATGATAGAATGCCTAAATCGGTTATAGCATGGTTCAACGAGTTAAGGCTTACTAACTTTAACGATCAAAGTGGATGGGCAGCCAATGCCCGCTTATCGGCAAAACTTGCCGATTTGGGAATGGTTACCGTAGCTGGCACCACCATTACACCCGGTTTTGGTTCCATTGAGAAAAAGGTTAACGAGCGGAGCAAGGAGACAGTTTACCAGTACGATATCAACTCAACCCTTGAGCTGGGTAAGTTTTTCCCCGCCTCGTTCAACATTAAAATTCCAATGTTCATTGGATTCGGCGAATCGATGGCAAACCCCCAGTACAACCCGCTTGACCCCGATATACTTCTCGACGATGCCCTACGTAACGCATCGGAACGCGAAAGAGATTCCATTAAACGGATTGCCCAGGATTATACTCGCAGGCGAAGTATCAACTTCACCAATGTAAAGATTGATAAAATGGGCTCTAAGCCCCGCCTATGGGATCCCGCCAATATTTCGGTAAGCTACTCTTACAGCGAGATTTTCTCCCGTAACGTTAGAATTGATCATAGGATTCAGCGCAATATTCGGGGTGCATTTACCTATAATTATAATCGACAGCCCAAGTATATATCCCCATTTAGCAAGATAAAGTGGTTAAATTCAAGCTATTTGGCTTTAATACGCGATTTTAACTTTAACCTATTCCCAACCCAGCTCTCGTTCCGTACCGATCTGAATAGGAATTACTTTGAACAGCAATTCCGAAATATTCAGAACCCCAATCAGGTATTTTTACCCACATTTTCAAAGGATTTTATGTGGAATAGGAACTACTCCCTGAACTGGGATATTACCCAATCGGTTAAGTTTGATTTTGTGGCTACAGCTACTGCTCGTATCGATGAACCTGAGGGCATGGTGGACAGGTATAGGGATAGGGACAGGTATGAGCAGTGGAAGGACTCGGTTTGGCAGAATATCCGTAGGGGTGGACGAAACACCATGTACAACCATCAGTTTAACATAACCTATTCCCTTCCGTTAAGCAAAATTCCATTACTCAACTGGATTAGCATTACATCGCGTTACACCGGAATATACCGTTGGCAGGCCGGGCCAATTTTGGCCGACACTTCACGGTTCGATCCCGGGAATACAGTTCAGAACTCAAACACCATTCAGCTGAATGGGCAGGTAAACATTAATACCTTATTTAATAAGGTAGGATACCTTAAAAGGGTTAACCAGCAGTTTGACCAGCGGGCAAGGGGGGCTGCACCCCAAACCCGAACGGTTAAGTATGAGGAGGAAAAGGTAAACCTTAGGGCAAATGCAACTAAGGTTATTACCCACAAGCTAAAAACGGAAAAGGTTACCGTAAAGGTTTTCGACCCCAATGGCAAGGAGATAAAGGTAAGTTCACAGGTACGTGGCGACACCAAGGTAGCCATTAAGGCCGATGCCGATTATAAGAACTGCAAGGTTGTGGTTGAAGGCAAAGTCCCTGAAAAGATTAACCCCGCCAGGTTTGCCCTTGAAACCACACTCCGACTTTTGATGAGCGTAAAAAGCCTAGGAGCATCGTACACGGAAACAAACGGAACACTACTACCTGGTTATAAACCTGGGGTAAACTACTTGGGAACTGAGAACTTTAACGGTATGCTTGCCCCCGGCTGGGAATTTGTAGCTGGTTGGCAGGACCCCGACTTTGCTTGGAAGGCTGCTACTAATGGTTGGCTCACCCGCGACACATCGTTTAACACACCAGTAGTTTTTACTCGCAATGAGAATCTTAACTTCAGAGCAACACTGGAACCTTTACCGGGCTTCCGTTTCGATGTTAGCGCTACGCGAACACTGGGTAAAAGCAATAGCAAAATTTTTAAATCCGATGGTTTGGGTTCTTACAGGGTGCTAAGTCCGCTCACAACAGGAAATTTCAGTATTAGCGTGCTTACCATAGGTACTGCATTCGAGGGTGGTAAACGGACTGGAAGCTCCAAGGCTTTTGAAAGGATGAAGCAAAACCGATTGGAAATTGCCTATAGGCTTCGCGATAGGAGGGTTGCAAATCCATCGCAGGGCTATGACCCCAATGTGATAGATCCTGTTACAGGATTTCCCGATGGCTATGGGCCTTTATCGCAGGATGTTCTCAGGGCCTCGTTTTTGGCCGCTTACACCAATACATCCCCAAGCAAGGTCTCGCTAAGCGATTTTCCCCTTATACCAATGCCTAACTGGCAGCTATCGTACGATGGTTTGGCCAAGATGAAACCTTTTAAGCGTTGGTTTAAGTCAATTACTATCAATCATGGGTATCGATCGCTCTATACCATTGGGGCTTTTACAAGCAATCTTACCTATTTACCCGAGGATGATGGGTTTAGCTACGTTCGTAACATTAACGGCGATTTTGTCCCGCAGAACGAGATCACTAACGTTGCTATAAACGAGCAATTTACCCCATTGGTTGGGCTCGATTTGGGATGGAACAATAACCTTACCAACAGGATCGAGATTAAGAATAGCCGTTCATTAGCCATGAGCTTTGCCAATAACCAGCTTACCGAGATTTATGGCAACGAGTTTATCGTAGGAGCTGGTTACCGGTTTGAGGATTTACCTCTTATTTTCCAGGCCGAGGATGGTGGTAAAAAGGCAATCAAGAGCGATTTACGATTAACTGTGGATTTTTCGCTACGCGATAATACTACCATTCTTCGAAAGTTGGTTGAGGATTCGAACGATATTATTGCAGGTCAACTGATTAGCACTATAAAAACAGCTGCTGACTACCGGATAAACGAGAAGGTAACCATTCGACTGTTCTTTGACCGCACCCTCAATAACCCTAAGGTTTCAAGAACATTCCGAACAACCAATACCAGCTTTGGATTTAGCGTTAGGTTTGAGTTAGTTAACTAATGTGCTGAATAACATGCGGCACTAATTAAAAAAACCGATAGGATTGAACATACAATCTTAAAATTCACTACTTTTGAACAGCAAAATCTTTAGTGTAAAACTATTAACTGAAAATACTATGAATATTCCATCAAACCTAAAGTACACAAAGGATCACGAGTGGATCAAGGACGAAGGCAATGGCATGGCTACCGTTGGCGTAACCGATTTTGCCCAAACACAGCTTGGCGACATTGTTTTCATTGAGATTGAAACTCAGGGTGAAACCCTTGCCAGGGAGGAGGTTTTTGGCACCATTGAGGCTGTTAAAACCGTTTCCGATATGTTTATGCCTGTTAGTGGAGAGGTAGTTGAAGTTAACCCTAAGGTTACTGAACAACCCGATATCGTTAACAAGGATCCCTATGGTGAAGGTTGGATGATTAAAATCAAAATGTCCAATCCTGCTGAGATGAACGATTTGCTCAATGCCGAGCAGTACAAAGGAATTATCAACGAGTAAAAAAAAGTAAACCCCGCTCAAGCGGGGTTTTTTATTGCTATTCCTTTTGTAAAGCATTCCAGCCCTGAGCAGTAATCCTTATGTCTTCACCCGATGGTGGTATCATGTATGCACCAAGGTGTGGCTCAACAATATGCCCTATCACTCTGACATTTTCCATGCTATCAACTACCTGGTATTCCGATAGCGGAACTGTGAACAAAAGCTCGTAGTCCTCGCCTCCGTTCAGTGCAGCAGTAAACATATCTATATTAAATTCCTCGGCCATTCGTGCGGTTTGCTCATCAATAGGAATTTTGTCCATGTATATCCTGCATCCCACGTTGGAGCTCTTGCAAATATGCAGCAGCTCCGACGACAGCCCATCGGAAACATCTATCATAGATGTAGGTTTAACCCCTGCCTTTCGTAGGTTCTCAATTATATTCCTTCGGGCTTCGGGTTTCAGGAATCGCTCAAGAATGTAGTCGTAACCTTCCAGCTTTGGCTTGGCTGCCTTATTTGAAAGGAAGATTCTCTTTTCGCGTTCCAGCAGTTGAAGCCCCATGTAAGCCCCTCCTAAATTACCGGTTACGCAAATTAAGTCATTTACCTTGGCACCACTCCGGTAAACAATTTCATCCTCCTTTGCGCTGCCAATAGCAGTAACACTTATAGTCATTCCAGTCATCGACGACGATGTATCACCACCTACCAGGTCAACATTGTAGCTATCGCAGGCAAGCTTAATTCCGCTGTATAGCTCATCAAGATCCTCCACACAGAAACGCTTCGAAACGCCTATGGAAACCGTTACCTGTTTAGGGATTGCGTTCATTGCGTAAACATCGCTGAGGTTAACCACAATAGCTTTGTAGCCTAAGTGTTTAAGGGGTGTGTAGGTTAAGTCGAAATGAATTCCTTCAAGTAGCAAATCGGTAGTAACCACAAGGCATTCACCTTTTCCGCATGATATTACCGCAGCATCATCGCCCACACCTTTTAGTGTCTCTTGATGTTTTGGGGCAAACGGCTCAGTTAACCTATCAATCAGCTTAAACTCACCCAGTTCGTAAAGCTCTGTTCTTTTCTGCGTTTCGCTCATCTTTTTAATTTTTCTGCAAACCTACATCAAAATAGAATAACCAAAATGCAGTTACATTCTTTTTTGGTAGTTTTGGGGCAAAATTCAGAAAATTTATGCTTAAAAAGATTTTACCCCTTTTAGTTATTTCTTTACTCACAGTGTTCATAATTGACTATTTCATAGGTACCGCCTACATTAAACTATACAGCCCTGAAAAGGATCAAAAACCATTGGTGGAGGATGTGCAACCCATACTGGAGTATGGAATACCAATCGATTCGTTTTATGTTACTGAATACACCGTTAGGAGTAACCAAACACTAGGGAAAATACTTTTCAGCTTAAACCTAACTGGAAATGTTAATGAGTTTCTGCTCTCGCTTACGCCCGATATTTTTGATGTGAAAAAGGTTAGGGCGGGGGCACGGTATAAGGTTTTCGCCCGGAAGGATTCCCTTCAGACTCCTGCTTATCTTGTTTATGAGGTTTCGCCTGTTGAATATTTCGTTTTTAACCTTACCGATTCCCTTTACGTTTACCCCTTTAAAAAAGAGATTGTACCTGTTAGGAAAATTTCCGAGGCTGAAATCAAATCGTCGCTTTGGGTCGATATGAAGGCAAATGGTCTAAATCCCATGCTTGCCCTTGAGCTTTCCGATATTTTTGCTTGGACAGTCGATTTCTTTGGCCTTTTTAAGGGTGATAAGTTCAGGGTGATGTACGATGAACTTTATGTTGATAGCACATCAATTGGGATTGGGACTGTTTATGCTGCATGGTTCGAGCATCGTGGCGAAAAATTTTACGCGTTCAGGTTTGAACAGGACTCCATAGCCAGCTACTGGGACGAAAAAGGGAATTCACTTCGTAAGTCGTTCCTCAAAGCTCCGCTCCGCTTTTCACGTATTTCAAGCCGTTTTAGCGGGAACCGCTTCCACCCTGTGCTAAAAATTTATCGCCCTCATTCCGGTGTGGATTATGCTGCTCCTGAAGGAACACCTGTAATGGCCCTAGGCGATGGTGTTGTAATTGATATGGGTTACGATAAGGCCGCAGGCAATTACATTAAAATTCGCCATAACAGCGTATATACAACTGGCTACAATCATTTTTCACGATTTGCCAAGGGAATTGCAAGGGGTGCTCGTGTAAAACAGGGCGATATTATAGGGTATGTTGGTCGTACAGGCTATGCCACTGGCCCACACCTCGACATGCGTGTTTGGATGAATGGCTCACCCATTGACCCTCTAAAAATGAAATCACCTCCGGTGGAGCCCGTTAAACAGGAAAATCTTGAAACTTTCAGGAATGTAGTAGCCAAACTCTCAGCACAACTCGATAGCATAACACCCGGAAGCAGAATCTACTATGCAGTTCAAAAAGAGTAAACCATGCTTTTGATTGATACTCACTCACATATATTCTCGGACGAGTTCGATACCGATCGTGAAGCTGTTCTTATGCGTGCTGCCGAGATTGGTGTGCATTATCACATTTTGCCAAATATCGATTCCTCCTCTACCAACCGTTTGCTCGATACCTGCAATCGCTTTCCGCAATGCTTCCCTTTAATCGGTTTGCATCCTACCTCTGTCCGGAACGGGTTTGAAAGGGAAATCTATCACGTTGAGGAGCAGTTGGCCAAGACCAGGTTCTGGGGCATTGGGGAAATAGGAATTGATTTGTACTGGGATAAAACATACTTTATACAGCAACAGGAGGCATTCAGGCATCAGCTCAGGCTGGCCAAAAAGCTCAACCTTCCGGTTGTAATTCATTCCCGCAATTCTTTCAGGGAGATCTTTGATATTGTCGATCAGGAAATTGACAACACCCTAAAGGGAGTTTTTCACAGCTTTACTGGAACTATTGACGATTATAAACACATTGACGAATACAAAACCTTTTTGGTGGGGATTGGTGGTATTGTAACCTACAAGAATGGTGGGGTTAACGGTTTAGTAAACCAGTTGGATCCAAACAAAATTTTATTGGAAACTGATTCCCCTTACCTATCGCCAGTGCCTGTCAGGGGCAAGCGAAACGAGAGCTATAACCTTATCTACATTGCTGACAAGGTAGCCGAGTTACTCGGAGTTACTGTGGAGCAGGTTGCGAAACAAACCACCCAAAATGCCGTTAAACTCTTCAAAATTAAGATAGATGAAATCGGGTAATACATCAATTCTAATTATTTACACTGGTGGAACAATTGGGATGAAGCAAAACCCTGAAACCGGGGCATTGGCTCCCTTTAATTTTGAGCAAATTGAACAGGAGGTTCCTGAACTCAAAAAATTTGGCTTCAACCTTAGCACATACTCCTTTGAACCCCCAATCGATTCATCGGATATCAATCCCGATTTCTGGAGGAAGTTAGCGGCAATAATTGGGGATAATTACCAAAGCTACGATGGTTTTGTGATTCTCCATGGAACCGACACCATGTCGTTTACAGCTTCTGCTCTGAGCTTTATGCTCGAGGGGCTGTCAAAACCCGTTGTTCTTACCGGTTCTCAGCTACCCATAGGCATGTTGCGAACCGATGGGAAGGAGAACCTTATCAGTGCCATTGAGATTGCCGCCTCCCTTCAAAACGGGCAGGCAATGGTACCGGAGGTAACCATTTTTTTTGAGAATAGGCTATACCGTGGAAACAGAACAACCAAGCATAACTCCGAACATTTTAATGCTTTCCGTTCCGACAACTATCCCCCCCTTGCCGAGGCAGGTATATCAATAAAGTACAATTACCCTTTTATTCATTACCCTACTCAGGAACAGCACCTTATTGTCCACACACAGCTCGATAGCTCTATTGCTGTGCTTAAACTTTTTCCGGGAATATCGGAAAATGTTGTGGAATCCATTTTAACCACCAAAGGGGTAAAAGCGGTTATACTGGAAACCTACGGCTCGGGCAACGCACCAATGCAGAAGTGGTTTTTAAAGAAACTGGAATATGCTATAAACAGTAATATAGTTGTGTTAAACGTTACCCAATGCAAGGCTGGCGGGGTTGACATGGATAAGTATGAGAATGGCCTTATGCTAAAACGGTTGGGTGTAGTAAGTGGCCACGATATAACCTATGAGGCAGCAGTTGCTAAGCTAATGTTTTTGCTTGGCAAAGGGTTTTATGGTAAGGCGCTTGCCCATGAGTTAGAAAAATCCATAGCAGGCGAAATAACATTGAAATAGTCATTGTTTTTTTCAATATTTTTTTTGTAATTTGCGCCACGTTTTAAAGGTTCTTTATTTAGTATTTCGTAACTTTGGAGAGATGGCCGAGTGGTCTAAGGCGCACGCCTGGAGAGCGTGTATACGCCAAAAGCGTATCGAGGGTTCGAATCCCTCTCTCTCCGCCAGCCTTTTAATGTTTAACTAAATTTGAGAACAAACAAAACAAACCTTTAGTAATAATTAAACGACAATCAAACCATGAAAAAGCTATTCACACTAGTAGCAGTATTGGGAGTGCTCTCGTTTGGAGCATCAACCTTTGTTAATGCACAGGATGAACCTGCAGCAAAACCTGACTCAGCAATGGTTCAGGAGCAAGCAGCTCAGGCTGCAACACCTGCAGCTCCTGCTGTTGAAGAACAATCGTTACACAAGGCTATTAAAACCAAATTCATTGAGGGTGGTCCTGGATTTATGGCTTCCATTCTTTTAACCTTAATTTTTGGTTTAGCTATTGTAATTGAGCGTATTATTTACCTAAACCTTTCTACTACCAATACCAAAAAGCTTCTCAATGCCATTGAGGATGCTCTAAAAAATGGTGGTGTTGAGGCAGCAAAGGAAGTGTGCCGCAATACCCGTGGCCCTGTTGCCAGCATTTTCTACCAAGGTCTTGACCGTGTTCACGAGGGTATCGAAGTTGTTGAGAAATCAATTGTTACCTACGGATCGGTTATGATGGGTCAGCTGGAAAAGGGATTAACCTGGATTTCACTTTTCATCGCAGTTGCTCCTATGTTAGGGTTTATGGGTACTGTTATCGGTATGATCGGTGCTTTTGATGCTATCCAAGCTGCTGGTGACATTTCTCCGTCGCTTGTTGCTGGTGGTATTAAGGTTGCTCTTATCACTACCGTGTTCGGTCTTATTGTTGCTATTATTCTTCAGGTGTTCTATAACTACCTGCTCAATAAGATTGATAGCATCACCAATGAAATGGAAGACGCTTCAGTAAGTCTGCTCGATATTCTTGTTAAGTTTAACCTTCAAAAGTAATTGGCCATGAATAGCTCATTATCAACCTATACCAAGGTTCTTTCGTGGCTATTAATGGGTGTTTCTATTGTTATAACCATACTATTCTTTTTGAGCAACCAGGATATTGAATCTGTAGAACCATTCATTGATTGGGCTTATATTCTGTTTGCCATAGCAGCCGTTTCGGCATTAGTTTTCCCTGTTGTAAACCTTGTAAGAAACCCCAAGAATGTCACTAAATCGTTGGTAGGATTACTGGCAGTTGCTGTAATCTTTGTAATTGGCTATGTTTTGGCCGATGCTACTCCAATTCCATCGCCAACTCAAAACGCTGACCTTTCAAATCCTACCGTTCTGATTATTAGCGATACCGGTTTAATAGCAACATACCTGTTATTTGGCATTTCTATGCTATTGTTGTTATATACCGGCGTTCGCAGTGCATTCCATAAGTAGTTTAAACAAATGGTTAGCCGGCTCAGTTCGGCTAACCTGAAAAATACTAAGTATAAAGATGGCAAGAAAAGTTCCAGAAGTAAATGCCAGTTCAACTGCCGACATTGCGTTCTTATTGCTCATCTTCTTCCTGATGACCACTACTATGAACGTGGATACGGGTCTTACGAGGATGCTTCCACCAATGCCCGATCCCAATCAAAAACAGGATGATGTTGAGGTTAAGCGCAGGAATATTTTCTCTGTACTTATCAACAAGAGCGATAAGTTACTTGTCCGTGGTGAACCCATGGAGGTTGGCATGTTGAAGGAGAAGACCAAGGAGTTCATTATGAACCCGAATAGCGACCCCAACCTTTCCGAGTTTGAGGAAAAGGATATACCTGGAATAGGTAAGTTTAAAGTTTCAAAGGGTGTTGTTTCTCTTCAGAACGACCGTGGTACATCGTACGAAATGTACATGAAGGTTCAGAACGAGCTGGTTGCTGCATACAATGAGTTACGCGACGAACTATCAACTTCAGTTTACGGAAAGCCTTTCAGCAAGTTAGCCAAGGAAGAGCAAGAAACAATTTCTAAGGCCATCCCATTGAAGATTTCCGAAGCTGAACCTAAGAACGTAGGAGGAAAGTAGTTATGGCTAAGTTTGAACGAAAAGGTAAAAACGAGTTGCAGGCTATTTCAACTGCCTCGCTTCCCGATATTGTGTTCATGCTTCTCTTCTTCTTCATGGTTAGTACAACCATGCGTGAAACCACGCTAATGGTTCGTAGCCAGCTGCCCGAAGCCACTGAAGTAAACAAGCTGGAAAAGAAGTCGTTGGTATCGTATATCTACATTGGTCCTCCTATGAGGCAGTTCCAATCTCTGTTTGGTACTGAGCCCCGCATTCAGCTTAACGATTCTTTCAAGTCGCTCGACGATATTCGCGATTTTATCGCATCGGAGCGTGAAGCAATGAAGGAAGATGAAAAGCCCTTGCTTACCACATCGCTAAAAATTGACAAGGAAACCCGTATGGGTATTGTTACCGATGTTAAGCAGGAGTTGCGTAAAGCCAGTGCACTCAAGATTGTTTACGCTGCCCGCAAGGCCGATAAGAAAAAGTAATTTGCTTTTTATACCATTATTTCAGGAAGCTGCCCTTGGGCAGCTTCCTGTTTTTTAACACCTTTTAATAAACTGAACTAAAGGCTTGTATGTTGCTCCAACTTTTTTAGTGTAGTTTTGTTATCAATACATTCAATAAATTTTTTAAATCACAAGAGATGAGAGCACGAACCCTAATAACAATTTTGCTCGCTATAGCAATGGCTTCCTGCGGGAAACATGAACCCAAGGCAAAGTATGTATTTTACTTTATTGGCGATGGAATGGGAGTATCGCACGTGACACTTGCAAAGCTGTATGCCGATAGCGTTTTACTCGACAGCACGGCAATGTCGTTTACCCGTTTCCCCGTCACTTCGCTTTCTACTACCTATGCACATAACAGGTATGTTACCTGTTCAGCAGCTGCCGGAACTGCTCTTTCAACCGGTACCAAAACTTCAATCAACACCATTGGTTTAACTTACGATAGGACAGATACTTTATACAGTATTGCAAAAAAGTTTAAGGAAGCTGGGAAAAAAGTTGCCATTTTAACCAGCGTAAGCATTGACCATGCAACACCGGCAGCTTTTTATGCCCATGTTGGCTCACGTGGCAGTTACTACGATATTGCTAAACAGCTGCTGAAGTCAAATTACGATTTTTTTGCATCGGGTGGTTTCCTTGAACCCTATGGTACCAAAACCGATTCCAATGCCGTTAGCGTATACGAGTTGGGAAAGGTTAGAGGTTGCCAATTTACATCATCGCTAACGGAGGTAGACTCTTTGGTGGCAGCAGGAGCAAAATCCATTGTTTACTCTGCCCCAAATCCTGCACCCAGCAGCACATTACAGTATGAAATTGACCGTTCGGAATCCGATATAAGCCTTGCCGACATTACCCGTAAAGCCATTGAGGTAGTGGATAACCCCAATGGTTTCTTTATTATGGTTGAAGGGGGCAAAATTGATTGGGCTGCCCATGACAACGATGCAGCAACTGTGATACATGAAGTGCTTGCTTTTGCCCGTGCTATAGATGTTGCCTTGGAATTTTACAGGAAACATCCTCACGAAACGTTAATAGTGGTAACTGCTGATCACGAAACTGGTGGACTTTCAATTGGGAACAGGGAAAACAAGTACGATTTTCACGTAAAGTTACTCCATTACCAAACTGCATCCGAGGAGCGTTTACATAAGCTTATTGCTGAATTTAAGGAACAAAACCCAAAGGCAAAGTTTGACGATTTGCTGAAGTTCTTGGCCGATAAAACAGGGCTTTCAAAAGATATTGAGCTAAACGAAAACGATATCAAGATGCTGAAAGATGCATACAACGTAGCCTTTAAGGGTTTAAAATCAAATGAAAAAACCACATACAGCGAAACTGATCCCATATCAAAGGTTTCCATTCAGATACTAAACTCAAAGGCTGCAGTAGGGTGGACATCGGGCTCACATACTGGTCAACCCGTGCCAGTATTTGCAATTGGCAGTGGTCAGCAGCTATTTGTTCCTTTGCTCGATAACACCGATATCCCCAAAAATATTGTTAGAGCTGCAGGCATATAGCCTAAACCATAAGCGAAATTAAATATAAGGGAAGGTTAAACCTTCCCTTATTTATTTGACGAATGCAATGAATTGTTGCTTTAATTAAATGCAATCTGCTTTAAACAAACGTTTTTTGGTGATATTTATCAATCCATATGGCCAAAAAAAATTTTTAAATAAAAAAATTGCCGTAACTTTATTCAATAACTTTAAAGTGATAAAGTATGAAAAAGGGATATTTGCTTTTGGCCTTACTACTTAGTGCCAATATTTACGCTCAGGATATTGAAAAAGGGAATCGCATTCCATCCACCTACGACCGTAGTTCCATCACAGTGTTCTACATGAAGTTCCCGGGTGAAAACCATGCCTCGGAGGTGGAAGCAAAATTTCCGGAAGTAAAGTTTACCGATAAGTATTACAACAACAATCTGGATGCTTTGGTATTTGAAGCACCCTTTACTCGAGGCGATGCCTCCGTTGTTCCAACCAAAGCCATCGAAAGTTTTCTGATGCAGAAAGGGGTGCCAAAGTCAATTATTAGTAAGTGGTACAACCGTAAGGATGATGGCTCAATGGATCTGGACCTCATTTTCGATAGGGGTATGTTTAACGCTACCGACGCCCAGTACATAAAAGCCCAAGCCACAAAGCGAGGCGATAACATACTTAAGGATTATGGGAACCGCCTGATTGAGAAGAGTTACATCCTGGTGCTCGATTACCAGAGTATCCTCACCATGAAGGAGGCAAAGGTTGAGAAAATGAAGGGATGGAAGGCAACCGTTAATGGATATCTTTATAAAGTAAAGTTCAATGAGGAAACCCAGAATGCGCTTTACGATTGCTGGATATATCCTGAAGATTCTCCCGCTGTTCGTCAGGAAAAAGTTAAAAAGTTCCAGGAACTAAATATTCCTATTGAGTTTGTTACTCAAACTGTTGTATATGCCACCGCCTCGCAACCCACAGAGGATACTCAGCTTGGTAAGCTAATTAAACAAAAAACCGAGGATCAGTTACTTACAGAACTTGTTCAAAAAGGATACGATGAAAGCCTTTACTACCTTGAAATGAAACATGAAGATTTCATGGTAAAAACTACCATTCATCAGGTTAGGCCAATTCGGGCTAAAATTGGGTTGAAGGAAGGATTAAAATGTGATCATCGCTACTTTGCCTATGAGTATGTTTACAATGAAAAAACCAACAGCGTGGAGCCACGTTTTAGAGGTGTAATTCGCGCAACCAGTAAGATTGTCGATAACCGGCAGGTTGCTAAAGGCGATATGCCTACCTCGCAGTTTTACCAAACTGCTGGTAGAAGGCTACGCGAGGGATATCTGATTCGTCAGCAGAACGATCTTGGCCTAGAGTTACTGGTTGGCTATGAAGCTGGTGAGGTTGGTGGTATTTACGGCAGAATTGATGCACGTATGGGTCGATATGTTGGTATAAAAGCCCTGTTTGTTTACGTTGAGGGTGGTGTTCAGGCAAAGGATTATGAAATTGGATTTGTAAATTACGAGAACATTGCCTTCTTACACTACGGAGCAGGTTTGGCTAAGGGATTCATGCTAACTCGCAACCTGGAATTGCGCCCATATATTGGTTTAGGGCAGGAACAGGCTAACCAATCGGATTTGTCCAGTAGCACGTTAAAAGCTCTTTACCTGAAAGCTGGGGCAAATTTGGCACTAAATTTGAAACATAACATCCAGCTAATGGGTGGTATTGGTTCATACTCATTTATCAGTAATGCAGAAGAAGGAGGTACTGATACCGGATTAACATGGGACGAAAAATTTACTGACCGTAAAGGTGCAGCAGTAATGTTTGGTATTAAATTTATGTTCTAACTTTAAAATAGTATAGGTGTATGAGAAAAGTTTTATTAGGATTTACGGTTGCAGTGCTTGCTATGGTAATGGTTTTACCGACTAATGCACAAACCCGCAAGGAGCGGAAGATTTTATGGAATAGCCAGTATAACTATGAAATTGAACCGGTTGGTGTTGGACAGGATGGTACAAAAGTGTTTAAGGTTTGGGGATACGGTAAGGATGTTGGCACTGCAGTTATGAATGCCAAAGAGGCTGCTGTAGCAGCTTGTATATTTAAAGGACTACCTGGCGGAGGAGGCTCTGCTCCTACCCCTCCTATTTGCTCCCAGCCCAACGCTGAACAAATTCATGCCGATTACTTTGAAAAGTTCTTTGAGGTGGGAGGTAAGTACCTTCAGTACATTGCCGTAACCAACGATGCAGACCCTTCGGGTGAGGATCGTATTAAAATGAAGAAAGGATACAAGGTGGCAATCTACGTTCAGGTTATGTACGATGCTTTACGTAAACAGCTCGAAGCCGATGGCATCGCACGTCGTCTGGATTCAGGATTCTAATACATGATGCAAATATGAAACGAATACTACTATCAATTTCGTTGCTTGCCCTCGCGGTTATAGCATTTGGTCAGGCAAAAAAGCCCATAATAATGGTTGTTCCCAGCGACCAGTACTGCATTAGCCGCGGGTACAAAATGGAGTTTAACAACCAGGGTTTGAAACAGGTTCTCCCCGATTACAAAACCGCCCTGCAAACCGATCCCGATTTACGTTTGGTTATAACCAAAATGGGCCAAATAATGGCCGATAGGGGTTTCCCTCTTAAAGATCTGGAGCAGGAGCTTAAAAACCTGGAGCAGGAACGTGCCGAATCGTCAATGCTGACAAGCTCATCAAGTGGTTCGGAGATGGCCGAAAGCCCAATCGATGCTTTAAAGCGTGTTGCCAAGGCCGACATCATAATGGACTTGGACTTTGAAGTAAAGCGTCAGGGACCTCAGAAGTACATTGTGTTTAACCTAAAAGGGCTCGATGCATACACTGCAAAGCAGGTATCGGGTGTTGCAGGAGCGGGCAGCCCATCTACATCAGCTTCGCCAGAGCTTTTGCTCGAGGAAGCAGTGCTTAGCCATATGGATAACTTTAACGCCGGCCTAATGCGCCATTTTGAGGATATGTTTGCAAATGGCCGTGAGGTTAAGGTTCAGATAAAGGTTTGGGCTAACTGGGGCGAGAATCTGGAATCAGAGTTTGGCAGCGATGGCAAAGAGCTATCAACCATTATTGAGGACTGGTTTGCCGATAACTGCGTGGAAGGTCGCTTTAACCTTTCCGATGCAACCGAAAACTTCATGAAGTTTGAGCAGGTTCGTATCCCTATGATGCGTACTGACGAAAAAGGTCGCCAAAGAGCAGTTGACACCCGCTCATTTGTTAGCGATTTGCGCAAGTACCTGAACGGTATGGGAATACCCTCAAAGCTGTACATGCGCGGTTTGGGTGAAGCTTGGCTAATACTAGGTGAAAAGTAACTGATATTAAAATGAAAAAGTTAATACTATCAATAGCTGTGCTAACAGGCTTTGCTTTAAGCCTTAACGCGCAAAACAGCCAAGGGAAAACTGACGACATGGGCAGAATAGCACTTGCTGCTATTGTTCCCGAACAGGCAACCGGTATACCCCAGGAGGCTCGCCAGATGTTAGTTAACAAGATGAGCCAGATTGCCACTCAAAACGGTTTAGGCGCTACTGCTGCTAATCCACGCTTTTGTATTGTACCACTCGTAACAGTCATTAGCAGGGAGATTACTCCTACAGCACCCCCTATGCAGGCCGTAAACCTGGATGTTACCTTTTACATTGTTGATGCTGCTAGCCAAAACATCTTCAGTCAAACAAATATATCCGTTAAGGGTGTTGGTCAAACTGAGGATAAAGCATATATCCAGGCTCTGAAAAATATCAACGTAAAAGCCGGCCAATTCAAGGGTTTCATTGAGAAAGGTAAAGAAAAGATCATTGAATACTACAACTCCCAGTGCGATGTGGTGCTTAAGGGAGCCCAAGCTCTTGCCGGCCAAAGAAAGTACGAAGAGGCTCTTTTCGTTCTGCTATCAGTTCCCGATGTTTGCCGCGAATGCTTTGACAAGAGCATGGATTTGTCAATCGAGATTTATAAGCAGTACGCCAACTACAAATGTACTGAGTACATGGCAGGTGCCAAGGCTGCTTGGGCTAACATGAATGCCGATAAGGCAGCTGAGTATCTAGGCAAAATTACTCCCGATATGGAGTGCTATGCCGATGCAGTACGTTTAACCGACGAAATCACCCAGAAAATGCTGGCCGATGGTGCTAACGTATGGAACTTTAAAATGAAACAATACGACGATTCCATTGAAAAAGATAAGATGATGATACAGGCTGGCAAGGAAATTGCAGTAGCTTGGGCATACTGGGGTGCTGCTCCTTACTTCAACTGGGATTGGAGTTGGTTGTACCAGCAGAAATAAACCGATAATTAATTTAATAACAACTTGATTTTAAGTTTAACCAAAAAAAGAATGACTATGAAAATGAGAAATTTATTAATGGTTGCCGGCATTTTTACCTTTGCTTTTATGCTGGCTAGTTGCGGTGGTTCAAAGAAAGCTGCAGACAGCTCATTAGGTAAGGAAATTAATGTTCCTTGCAACGACGATGAGTTCCACACCGATGCCAAGTACTTCCGTGGCACTGGCAATGGCATTAGCAGCGATTTAAGTACTGCAAAGAGCAAAGCTCGTATCGATGCACAAACCAACCTTTCACGTAGCATAAGCACTACCATGAAGGCTGTTGCTGACCGTTATGTGAACGAACGTCAGGTTGGCGATGCCATGGAGTTTGAACAGAAGTTTGAGCAAATGACCCGTGAGGTTATCAACCAGGAGTTGAATAACGTTGAAGTGGTTTGTACCAAAACTTTCCAGAAAGAAGGTCGTTACCAAGTATTCAATGCTCTTCAGGTTCCAAAGGATCAGGTTCTAAACAACATTAAGGACCGTATTTCAAAGGATCAGAAACTACAGCTCGACTACGATAAGATGAAATTCGAGCAAGTATTCAACGAGGAAATGGAAAAGATGGCTAAGGAACGCCCATAATTTCCCTATTCATTTCATACAGCAGCCCCAACCATTGGGGTTGCTGTTTTTGTAAAATATTTATTACTTGCCAATCCCCTTTTGGGGTTAAAATAATGTGAGTATGAAAAAGATATTACTTCTTGCTTTATCCGTTGTGGGGGTTATAACCCTAACCTTTGCCCAGGATAAACTACTGGAGAAAAGCGGAAAGCAACCCAAATGGGTGAATGGTTTGGAAAAGGATTTCATCATTGTAACGGGTACAGGCCCTACAGCACAGGATGCCCAGCAGAACGCCCTTTCAAACGTTAAAGCCCAAATAGTATCGTCCGTGGCTGAGAACGTTAAAGCAAGCTCCGAGGTACGTAAGGAGGAGGCCAGCTTCAACAATAATGTTAATGCATTCCTTGAAAAGTTTGCCACCACTACCACCACTCAATCAGGTAAAGTACCTTTTCTGCAAGGGATTTCTATCTCCAAGGTTAGTGAGTTTTACTGGGAAAAACGGCAACGTGCCGACAAGTCGGTTTATTTCATATACCATATAAAATATCCTTTCCCGGAAACAGAGCTGAAAATGCTGGTGCTTGATTACAAGATGCGCGACCGCGAGCTAACCCGCCAGATGGAAGATTTGCTTGAGCAGGTTGATAAGGTAGAATCTGTTGAACAGATTGAGAAAAACATTGCTGAGCTTGGCTCGCTTAAGGATTACTTTATGGATGGAAGGGTTGACCAATGCAATCTTGGTATTACCCGGTACAAATCATTACTTAGCTCCATTGAACTTGTTGAACTGGAAAGCAACCTTGGTGAGCTTAAGTACTACTTACGTTTGAATGGGCGAGCCATTTCCACGGCTAAAAAGCCCACAACCAAATCGGAATGTGCCAGAATTACTTCGGTTATCAACAATTCCGATAATGTGGTTATTAAATATAACTATGAGAATTGCTACGAGGATCCGGAAAATAACATTCTGGTAAAATACATGTTTGGAGGTGTAACCGTTCAAAAACCTTTCTATTTTGATGTTGCAGCCAATAAGGCATCAATTTTCTTATCGGACCCCATACATTTGAATGCCATTGCAAAGGATGATGCAAATGTTACTGGAATAATAGTTGATATGACCATTCGCTCCAAGTACGATTCTCCTTTTGTGGTTGAAAAGGTTGTGCTGGAATGGAAGGGTTTCCCACCTGTAGTTATTGAGAATATTGGGCAGTCGTTCAAAGGGAAGGGCAATCATACCTTGAAAGTAAACTCTGACCAGTCCCTTAAGATTGCTGAAACATCCTCGTCAGGTAAAACCCTATCGTTGCTCTCAGGTTATATCCACTACCGCGATGCCTCAGGCGAACTAAAGACTTACAGGATTTACAACCACAGCTACACCACCGATTGGTAATAGGTTGTTAGAATATTGTTCAATAAAAAAAGGCCTTTACGGCCTTTTTTTATTCCTTATATGATTCCAACTTGAAAGGTATCTTGATATGATTTGAGAGTTCTTTCCCAGCATCTTTTATATCGATGTCATCCTCATTATACATCCAAACTATACTTATCTTGTGGCCATCCTGAGCAATTCTTTCAAATCGCTTCAGTACCTGAAAAAGCATTTTTGAGCTGGGGGTATTGTAGTAAATCATTTTAAATCGTACCACTGTTTCAGGATTTGGGCTCTTTGCATACTCTTCAATCCAAGTAATTATTGGTTCGAAAAATGATTTTGCATCCTCAGGTAAAGAGTTTCCTTTAAACTCAAAGACACCTGCATCCTTATCGAGAGTAATGGTTGGATATTGGCTGGTACCGTTAACCTTTAATGGTTCCATACAGCATTGGTTTTATAAATTTCAATAACTTCCCATAAAACAAATATACGGAAAATCAATGCAAAAGTAA
>Ga0116186_1000545_pt1 | contig 44150 bp, 40 predicted proteins | sample AD_JPNNA4_MetaG_FD_89806 | JGI IMG/M metagenome (GOLD analysis project Ga0116186, IMG submission 89806) | Active sludge microbial communities of municipal wastewater-treating anaerobic digesters from Japan - AD_JPNNA4_MetaG | ecosystem: Engineered > Bioreactor > Anaerobic > Digestate | place...
AGGAAATACGCCATATAGGCGCTAAAATGGCATAAAATAGGGTCGTATGGGGGCTCAATCTCGAAAATAGTATCGTTTTGCTGCTTCAAGGTTCAAATGGGTTCTTTAATCAGCGGTTCCTTAAGAGAATCCTCAACCCCGAAAGAAGCGTAAGAGTCAGCAAGTTTCATCATATCAAAGAGTATGTGCTTGACGACAGTATCGTAAAAAGCTCCGCATTAATTATTATATGCTATATGTTCTTATTTGCTGTCTGCACAGCGCTCGGCGTTTATTACGGGTACCCTTTTGCCGATTCCGCGTTTGAGGCGGCATCTGTAACGGGCAATGTCGGATTAAGCATCGGGGTCACAAGCATTTCCATGCCGTCCCTGATGAAAGTGCAGTACATTCTGACGATGTATCTGGGACGGCTTGAATTCATTTCTGTTTTTGCGTTGCTCGGTTATATCGTCGAAGGGGTAAAAAAGTTATGCGCACACTTATCAAAGCGTTCCTGACTGCTTGTATCGTCTCGTTTTTTTTCACCGTAACGGCCAATGCCGCCGATACGGTCAAGATCAATGACCTGATCAATAAGATGACTTACTATAACGGTCGCCTGGTGACCGTGGAAGGGGAAGCTGTCGGTGAAACGCTTGAGCGGGGCGAATATGCCTGGGTAAATATTAACGATGGCTCAAACGCCATCGGCATCTGGCTTACCTCCGGGGATGCCGAAAGAATTTCATACTTTGGAGACTATAAGCATATCGGCGATACCGTGCGTATCACCGGTGTTTTTTCCGAAAACTGTTCTGAGCACGGTGGCGATGTGGACATTCATTGCGACCGGATGGATATCGTCTGCAAAGGCTATGTGAAAAACGAGGTCATACCGCGCACAAAAATCATTGCGGCATTGATTCTGTTCGGCAGTGCTTCAACCGTTACGGTCGTCTATTTCACCCACAGAAGGTTTCAATCAAAGCTTGATGCCCGGAATTATATTTCCAAATAATCAATTATGTTTCAACACGAAACAAAAAGCGAAGATTTCAACCGGTTTGCAATATTCGTTCTCGGTATTATCTGGCAATAAAACATGCTGTTGAACACCATGTGCGGTAAAATCCGCCCTCTTTAAAACTCAAACCGGAACACCGCCCCGCCTTCCGGCGCGTTTTCGGCGCTCAGTTTGACGCCGTGCCGCTCGGCGATCTGTTTGGCGATGGCCAGCCCGAGGCCGGTCCCGCCGGCGTTGCCGGCGGACTGCGCTTTATAGAAGCGGTCGAAAATATACGGCGCGTCCTCGGGCGCGATGCCCGGCCCGCTGTCGCGCACCGTAACCGTTCTGCCTTCGAGGGCGACGCGCACCTCCCCGCCGGGGGGCGTGAACTTCACCGCGTTGTCGAGCACGACGAGGAACATCTGCCTCAGCCGCCCGTAATCGCCGCTGACCGTCAGCGGCTCCTTTTTTTCGCCGACGATGCGCACGCCTTTGCCTTCGGCGATATGGCCGGCTGTCCTGACCGCGTCATCGAGCGCGTCGTTGAGCGGAACCTGCGTCTTTTCGATTTTGAAATCGGCGTTTTGCAGCCGCGACAAGTCGAGCAAATCGTCGACCAGCCGCTGCAGGAGGATGCTTTCGCCGAGCATCTGCCGGTGGTATTCCTCCACCTTGCCGGGTTCGCTGACGACCCCGTCGCACAGCGCCTCGAGCGAGCCGCGGATGACCGTGACCGGCGTGCGCAGTTCGTGAGAGATGTTCGCCACAAAATCCTGCCGCAGCCGCTGCAGACGCCCGCTCTCGCGGGAGGCCTCTTCGAGCCTGACGCTCAGGACATCGATGGCGCCCGCCAGTTCGCCGATTTCGTCGCGCTGCGCGACGCCCGTTTTCGCGCTGTAATCGCCGCCGGCGAGCCGCAGCGCCGAGGCGCGCATTTTTTTCAGCGGCCTTGTGAATGAAAACGAGAGCAAAGCCGCCAGCGCCGCCGCCAGCGCCAGGGCCAAAGCGCCGCTGATGAGCAGCATGTTCAGTCCGGCGGCGGTTGCCTCGTCGATGCCCTCGACGGGCGTATGCAGCAGCAGCGCGCCGATAATTTTCCCGTCGCGGTACAGAGGGGTGCCCACGGTCAGCGTCGGCGCGTCGAGCAGGTCGCTGAAGCCCTCGCTGAAAGTGGTCTTGCCCTTAAACACCTCCGACACCACCTGTTCCGCGTCCTGCGGCAGGTCGGAATAGGCATAGTTCGCGCCGTTCCCGCCGGCGGTAATCAGCTCAAGGTTTTCGTCGACGATCCAGGCGTCCGTCGCCGCCATGGTGTTAAGCGCTTTCAGATAAAAACCGTAGCCGCCCTGCCGGCCTTTGCCTTTGCCGCCCTCGGTGTTCGTCCCGTCGAGCGAAAGCGTCGCGGCGACGGCCTCGGCGCGCTTCTGCAGATCGGCTTTATAGAGTTCCACGGTGTAGCTTTTGAACATCGACATAAAAACCACGCCGATGATGACGGCGAACAGCAGCACGACGGCCGAAAAATACAGCGCGAGTTTGACGGCGATTTTATGTTTCATCGCTTTTCCCCTCGAACTTGTAGCCGACGCCCCAAATGGTCTTGATTTCCCAGTCCGGGTGGCTTCGGGCGTCAAGTTTGGCGCGCAGCCGCTTAATGTGGGAGTCGACCGTTCGGCTGTCGCCGAAATAATCGTAGCCCCACAGGCTGTTGAGCAGGTTGTCGCGCGAGAACACTTTGTTCCGGTTGCCCGCGAGCGTCCAAAGCAGCTCGATTTCCTTTTTTGTCAGCGGCACGTTCTCGCCGCCGACCGCGGCGGAATAATCGTCGAGGTTGACGCTCAGGCTGCCGTAAACGAGCGTCTGCGCCTTTTGCGGGTTGGCGTTTTCGATGCGCCTGAGCACGGCGCGCACCCGCGCCATGACCTCGCCCGGCGAAAAGGGCTTGACGATGTAATCGTCCGCGCCGATGTCGAGTCCCATGATTTTTTCAAAATCCTCGCCCCGGGCCGTGATCATGATGACGGGAACCGTCGAGGTTTTGCGGATTTCGCGGCATACTTCGAAGCCGTCGGTTTTGGGCATCATCACGTCGAGCAGCACGATATCCGGCTTGAGCAGCGCGAACAGTTCCAACGCCTCGCCCCCGTCGGCGGCCGTATGGACTTCGTAGCCCTCTTTCTTGGCGTATTCACCGAGAACGGACGTTATCTGCCTGTTGTCGTCGGCTATCAGTATCTTTGTCTTCGGCATTCTTTCACCCCCGCTGCTTTTTTATCATACCATAAATGATAAATGCCCTGTGTGGCAAATTTGTGGCGAACGCGCGCAAACCGGCACAAAATCTGCCGGTAAAAAACACAATTTTGCCATACCCGGCGTTTATTCTTAAGTTGCGGAGCGGAAACCCGTAGACAGAAAAGGAGGTTTTACTCATGTCAAAGTTCAAGAAAGCCCTTATCACCGGCATCACCGTACTGGCGCTCGGCAGTCTTTCGGTCACCGCGTTCGCGGCGTCAAGATACGGTTCCCCGGCTCAAGCGGCGGCGGCGCTCACCGGTAAAACGGTGCAGGCCGTCCAGCGGGAAAGAGCCGAAACCGGCAAGCGTTACGGCGAGATGGCTAGGGAAGCGGGCAAGTCCGAGGAATTCAAGGCCGCAAAGCTCGAGATGATGAAAGAGCGGCTCGCCAAAAAAGTGGCGGACGGCAAAATCACTCAAGAGCGCGCGGACGAAATCCTCGCGGCAGTCGAGGAACGCCAGGCCAACTGCGACGGCACAGGCGCGCAAAGCCATGAGCGCCTCGGCTTGGGCAACGGCGACTGCGCCGGGACCGGCAGCGGCGAAAAAGTCCGCGGCGGCTTCGGCCCACGCGACGGCTCCGGCAACGGCGGACAACGCGGCGAAAACTGCACCGGCCAATGCCAAAACCCCTAAGCGCGCAGCGCGCGCAGCCCCCGCGGAAAGTTTCCCGCGGGGGCTGTTGTTTTTGCAGCGCAACACCCTTCACAAGCAAACGTCAAAAACCGTTTTCACCGGCGTCATTCGCCCCGTTTCCCGGGGCGGATGAAAAGCGGAAAAATATTTTTAAAAGTTATTGACATATGCCAATAACTTGGTATAATGAAGTTGTAAATGACATATGTCAAAAACAAAAAGGAGGTGAATACCATGCCCGGAAGAGATGGAAGCGGTCCCTTGGGCGCCGGACCTTTGACCGGCAGAGGCCTTGGTCCCTGCGCCGGCAACCGGCTGAAATATGCCGCGGGAGCCGGAATCGGCCTCGGGCTTGGGCTCGGACTCGGTTTTGGCCGCAGACGCCGTTTTCGCGCGGCATCGCAACCGGCCGTATCGAGCGAGAAGCGCAAGCAGCTGCTGCAGGAACAAAAAGACCTGCTGACCCGACGCCTTGACGCGATCGAGCGTCAGATCAGCAACCTGTAAACCGCGCGCAGGCAGCCGGAGGACGCTTCGGCTGCCGCAGGCGTTGAAAATAAGGAGAGGACCGTCTATGCCAAGACCGGTTAAATGGAGAAATGTGTGCTGCCTGCCCGAAAACAACCGTTTCGGGCCGCTCGGTATGCAGGCCGGCGCGCGCGAGCACATCGTTATGACCGTCGACGAATATGAAACCGTCCGCCTCATCGACCTGGAAGGTTTTACCCAGGAGGAATGCGCCGCTCAGATGAACGTCGCGCGCACGACCGTGCAGGGCGTCTACAACTCGGCCAGACAAAAAATTGCCGACTCCCTGGTCAACGGCAAAGCGCTATGGATTGAAGGCGGCGAATACCGCCTGTGCGACGGGCAAGGCATAAACTGCGGGCGCGGGCATTGCGGAAGATATAGAAACCGCGGCGCCGGCCGCGCGGCGGCATGGGACGACGCAGAGGCGCAATCGAAAATACAAAAAGGAGAAACATCATGAAAATCGCATTGCCGGTCAATAACAAGAGCGACGACACCGATATCTGTGTTTCGTTCGGGCGCACGCCGTATCTGATGATCTATGATACGCAGACAAAACAGAGCCATTTTTTTGACAACGCTGCGGCCGACAGCCCCGGCGGCGCCGGTATCAAAACCGCGCAATTTGTCGCCGACCAGGGCGTCGAGGCGGTTCTGACACCACGCTGCGGTGAAAATTCGGCGCAGGTACTCAAAGCCGCCGGCGTTAAACTTTATAAAACCACCGGGGATTCGGCCGCCGGCGAAATCGAAAAGTTCGCGGCAGGCGGGCTTGCCGAACTCAACGATATTCACCCCGGCTTTCACGGGCACGGAGGCAGATAGCATGAGAATTGCCGTTCTCAGCGGCAAAGGCGGCACGGGCAAAACGCTCGTTTCGGTCAACCTGGCGGCGGCCGCGAAAGCAGCCTTCTACATCGATTGCGACGTTGAGGAACCCAACGGGCATCTCTTTTTTAAGCCGGAAAATGTGCGGGAAAAAGAGGTAACCGTCGCTATTCCGGTCGTTGACGAACACCAGTGCAACGGTTGCCGCCGCTGTGTCGATTTCTGCAGGTTCAACGCCCTGGCTTTTGTCGGGGGTAAAGTAAGCGTATTTGAAGACATCTGCCATTCCTGCGGCGGCTGCGCGCTGGTTTGCCCGGTCAACGCCATCAGCGAAAAACAGCGCGTCGTCGGCATGGTCCGCCGGGGAGAATCCGGAGGAGTCGGCGTACTCGGCGGCATCATGAATCCCGGGGAAGCATCGGGCATGCCTTTGATTAAACAGTTGATGCGCGACAGTTTTGCCAGCCCGGGCTACCTGACCTTCATCGATTGCCCGCCCGGCAGCGGCTGTCTTGTGATGGAAAGCATCCGCGACGCCGATTACTGCGTCATGGTCGCCGAGCCGACGACATTCGGTGCGAGCAACCTGCAAAGCGTCTACGAACTGGTCAAACTGTTCGGCTTCCCGCACGGCGTCGTGCTCAACAAATGCCTCGATGGCGAAAACCCCTCAGAGCAGTTCTGCCTTGACAATGGGATTGAAATACTCGGTAAAATACCCTTCGACAAGATATTGGGCAAAATCACTTCAGAAGGTCAAATCGCGGTCAGGGAAAGCGAAGCGTACGCGCGTCTTTTCGGCGCGCTGCTGCAAACGATTATTCGGGATGTGCGGCATGAAACAACTGTTAATCCTCAGCGGAAAAGGCGGTACGGGTAAGACGACGGTCGCCGCCGCTTTTATCAGGCTTTCAAACGCCAAGGCGTATGCGGATTGCGACGTCGATGCGCCGAACCTGCATTTACTGATGAACCGCTCCGGCAAAGCCGAGCGCTCGGATTATTTCGGAATGCCAAAAGCGGCCGTCGATGCGGAAAAATGCGTCGCTTGCGGCCTCTGCATGCAGAGCTGCCGTTTTGAAGCGATTGAGGCGGGAGATGTTTACCGTATCGACCGTTTCGCCTGCGAAGGCTGCGGCGTCTGCGCCTTGGTTTGCCCCGCGCAGGCCATTACGATGGAACCGGCAAAATCCGGCGACCTGATGCTGTTTCGCGGGGATACGGTATTTTCGACCGCACAGCTGCAAATGGGCAGCGGGAACTCCGGCAAACTGGTTTCCGAAGTTAAAAAACGGCTTTTTTCCGCCGCGCCGGGCGCGCCTTTGGCCGTGCTCGACGGTTCCCCGGGCATCGGCTGCCCCGTCATCGCTTCCGTCAGCGGTACCGACATGGTTCTGATTGTCGCCGAACCTTCGGTTTCGGGTATCAGCGATATGGAACGTATCTTGAAAACCGTTCGGATTTTTGGAACCAAAGCGGCCGTCTGCGTCAACAAGTATGACACCAACCCTGCCATGACCGAGCGAATCGAATCTTTCTGCATTCAAAACGGTCTCCCGTTTACCGGTAAAATCCCATTCGACCCGGAAGCGGTAACAGCGGTCAACCGTTCGCTGACGATTGCCGATATCGACTGCGCGGCCGGCAGGGCGGTTAAAGCCGTTTATGCCAAGACGATGGCTATCCTTTTTGAAGAAAGCGGGGCTGCTGTATAATGAATATCAGTGTTTTGGCGGAGAATACCTCCCGGGACCCGGCGTTCGGCTTTGAACACGGCCTCAGCCTGTATATTGAGACAAACCGGCACCGGCTCCTGTTCGACACCGGCGCAAGCGGCCTGTTCGCCGAAAACGCCGCGAAAATGGGCGTCGGCCTCGCCGGCGTCGACACAGCCGTGCTTTCCCACGGCCATTATGACCACGGCGGCGGCATCAAAACCTTTCTCGCGCTCAACGAACAGGCAGCGTTCTATATCCACCGCCGGGCTTTTGAGCCGCATTATGCCAATCACGCGGGGGAAAAAGCGTACATCGGGCTCGACCCCTCGCTGCTGCCCGACAGCCGCATCGTTCTGACCGGGGGCCGTTTCATCATCGACGACCAGCTCGAATTGTTCGCCGGGGTAAAAGGCAGCCGCCTGCTGCCCTCGGGCAATTTGGACCTTTTCGTCAAGGCGGGCGATGAATATAGGGCGGATGACTTTGCCCATGAACAAAACCTCATCGTGCGGGAAAACGGCAAAACGCTGCTCGTGGCGGGCTGCGCGCACCGGGGCATCGTCAACATTCTCGAGGCCTTTGCCCTGCTCGAAAACCGCATGCCCGACACGGTCATCGGCGGCTTTCACCTGTACAACCGCGCCGCGGACACCACCGAGGACGCCGGAATCGTCGAAGAAATCGGCGCCTTCCTCAAAGACAGCGGATCGCTGTTTTATACCTGCCACTGCACGGGGCTCGAGGCCTACGGCCGCCTGAAAGAGATTCTGGGCGGACAAATTCGCTATTTGGCAACCGGCGACCGGCTGGCCGTCGAATAAAATCAATAATAAAGAAAGGCGGACGGATATGGCACACGCCGACGAGGCAAAAAAACTCTTTCTGGAAGGCTACAACTGCGCGCAGGCGACGTTCTGCGCCTACTGCGGGGAGACGGGCCTGCCCTTTGAGCAGGCGGTCAAACTCGCCTCCTCCTTCGGCGGCGGGATGGCGCGCCTGCGGGAGGTATGCGGCGCAGTGACCGGAATGTTCATGGTCGCGGGGCTCAAATACGGTTATACCAGCCCGAACGACGACGAAACCAAAGCAAAGCATTATGAGCTGATTCAATCCCTCGCCAAACGTTTTGAGGAAGAAAACGGCTCGATCATCTGCCGCAACCTGCTTGAACTCGGGGAGCAGCGGCAGGGTCCGGTGCCGGACAAACGCACGGCGGATTATTACCAGCACCGCCGCTGCGCGCAGCTGGTCGAAAACGCCGGCAGAATACTCGACGAATTGATAGAATACAAAAAAACGGAGGAAAATCAATGAAAATCGCGGTTGCAAGCGAAGGATCCATGGTCACGGGCCATTTCGGCCATTGCGAAAACTTCAACATCTTTGAGACGCAAGACGGTAAAATCGTTGCCGAGGCAAGCATTCCCAATCCGGGGCACCGGCCGGGTTTTTTGCCGAACTTCCTGCATGAATTGGGTGTCAATGTGATTATCGCCGGCGGCATGGGCGGCGGCGCAGTTGAAATTTTCAACGAAAAAGGCATCGAAGTCATCCTCGGCGCAAGCGGCAAGGCGGCGGATGCCGTTTCGCTTTACCTGCAAGGCAAGCTGGTGTCGACCGGCTCTGTCTGCCATGAACATCAGCATCACGGCGAGTGCGGCAGTTGAGGGGAAGAAACGACAGCCGTTGCATTGGCGCGTTGTCCCCCTCGCCGGCGGCGGGGTGTGAGTGTATGCTCCTGCGCCCGAGTGACTTCGTCACGGAAACCGCCTCGCTTTCCATGTAGAATATATTCAGCACCCCCCAAAACCAGCGCCGCAGACCGGCGTTGAGATAAAAAATGAAGGAGGAGTCAAACCATGGAAGAAAACGCCGTCAACAGGATGCCGTTAATCGGCGACCCGGCCCCCGCGTTCGAGGCCGTCACCACACAGGGCAACATCAAATTCCCGGAGGACTTCGCCGGCAAATGGGTCATTCTCTTCTCCCATCCTGCGGATTTCACGCCCGTTTGCACCACCGAGTTCATGACCTTCGCCACCATGGCCGAAGAGTTCAAGGCGCTCAACACCGAGCTGGTGGGCCTTTCGGTCGACTCGCTGTACGCGCACATCGCCTGGCTGCGCAAGATTCAGGAACTCGAGTGGAACGGCATGAAAAACGTCGAGGTCAAGTTCCCCCTCATCGAAGACATCCGAATGGAGGTCGCCAAAAAGTACGGCATGATCCAGCCGGGCCAGTCGAATACCCAGGCCGTCAGGGCCGTGTTCGTCATCGACCCGGAAGGGAAAATCCGCACGATTCTCTACTATCCCCTTTCCACCGGCAGGAATTTCGACGAAATCAAGCGCATCATTCTCGCGCTGCAGAAAGCGGATAAGGACAAGGTCGCCACACCCGCCAACTGGAGGCCCGGCGACGACACCATCATCCCGACCGCCGGTTCCTGCGGCACCGCGAAGGAAAGAATGGAATCGAAGTCGGACGACCGGTACTGCCTGGACTGGTTCCTCTGCTTCAAAAGAGAGAAGAAATAACCTTTTTCCGCCGTCCCCGACCGGACGGCATGCCGTTCAGCCATCGGCCGAAGCCGGGACCGGCAGGTTTCCGGTTTCGCCGCTCCGAATGTTCCGCCGTTTGCCCGGCCCCGCGCAAAAAAATTGATGATGCGGTGAAAAAGACATCATTTTGACACAAATACCCCGCATAATGACGATATCAGGATCATCTTTGCGCGGCGCCCCTTGCCAAACCATAAGCCGCCGAACCTTATTCAGAGGTGAAACAGCATGAAAAAACTCATCGCGGTAATCGTGGCGCTTATCCTCGCAATGACCGTTTTGTCCGTCAGCGCGTTCGCGGGCGGCGGCAAGGTGCAGGGAGACAACGGCGCCGGCACGGTGTCTCAGAACGGGCCCTGTCCTTTCGGCATCGGCACCCCTCCGTAATCATTCATTTATTCACCGCGCGGACGCGCGGTCAGGCATACCCGAGCACAAAGCAAACCTCCGCGGAGAACTTTACCCGCGGAGGCCGTTTTTATCCCCTCGACGGCTGCCGTGTTTATTGCAGCTCGCCGAGAACCTCGTCGATGAACGCCTGCGTGATTTGTTTTTCGTTCAGGACGCTGTAAGCCAGCGCGTTTTCCACCGCGAACGCGTTGGCCCTTTTCAAAGCCGCGGAGACTTCGTCCCCGCTCAAGCCCACGTCGGCGGGTTTGATGGAAAGCCCGATAGCGTCCACAAACCGCCTGACGTCATTTTGCCGGCCTTCCTGCTGGAACTTGGACATGATGTAAACGCACATGCTCACCAGCTGGCCGTGCAGCAGATGCTTGCCGCAGACCGATTCCACCGTATAAGCCAGGTAATGTTCCGAACCCTCCTCAAAATGGCAGTAGCGGTTGTTGTACCCCTCGATCCCGACCCAGGCGTAGGCGTCCATAATCATTCGGATACCTTTGTCGGTCATCCCGGCGATGTCGGCCGTGTTGCCGAAAAGTTCCCCGAGTATGTTTTCGGCGGTATTGTAAAGGCGGTCGACGACTGCGGGGCCTTTGCCGGCCGCGGACATCAGCCGCCAGTCGAACAGGGCGGTATAGCAGGACAGGACGTCCCCCACGCCGGACAGGTTCAGCCGTATCGGCGCGGAGCGGATGATGTCATAGTCGACGCAGATCGTTTTAGGGATGACTTCGCCCTCATAGCATACCACGGCGTTCCTGCGCAGCGCGATGGGGTAACTGTAGCAGGCGTCCACCGAAATCGCGGTCGGCACCAGCGTGCAGGGCAGCGCCCTTTGCCAGGCGAAATATTTCGCCGCGTCGACGCTCATGCCGCCGCCAAAGCCGACGACTTCGTCCACGGCGGGCGTTTCGGCGTTGAGGCCGGCCAGATACGCTTCTTCCATATTGTCGACGCACAGGACGGCAAACTCCGCCGGAATGATTTCCCGGTATTTTTGCAGCAGGTTCTCCTGGGTCACAAAGAGGATTTTTTTGTCTTTCAGGGTCAGGAACAGTTCTTTCGCGATTCCGCTGCCGAAATCGGTTTCAAACATACGCTTTCACCTCAATATTAATTAGCCGCCTCATCGGACCGAGGATATCAGGCCGTCCATCGCCTCGAGAATCGCGCGGGCGGTACCGGGCCCGGTGGAGTTGGTCTCTTCGTAATGCTCCCGGCCGAAGGCGTCTTTGGGAATGTTCATATAAGGCAGCCACTCGTGCAGGTAGAAATCGTTATCCGGGATGATGTAGCCGAGTTCGTCGTTGCAAAGGCCCATCACAAACTGGTGCCGGCAGTCCGACATTTGCGACAAGACCTTGTAATCGGCGTCAAAACCGAGCGAGGCCTCCGCGGCGGGGAGGAAGCGCCCGCTGACGAGTTCGGGGTACAGTTCGCCCGGGATGAAGAACATCCCGACCTGCTTGACGCCCAGTTCCATATAGGAAACCTCGGTAAAAACGGACGCCGACGTCCCGCCCGGGTTTTTCGCCATATCGTTGTTGAGCACGCCCAAAAACCTCGCCAGCACGAGCATGAAATTATCGCAGGGCACGGTGACGCCACGGGTTTTGATATTCACCAGCGGGGCGACGGGCGTTTCGTTGTCAATGCCCATGACCAATTCGCCGAGCGTTTTTCCGAAGTCCATCGTGTATTGCACACAGTCAAAATCGGGATTGTCGTAGACTTCCATGATATTGCTTGCGGAAATCATGCCGCCGATGGCGCCGTTGAAATAGACGAAATGCGCGCCGCCTGTCTGCCTTTCGATTTCGCGCCCCATATAAGCCGGAAAGTCGGCGCTGACCTGCTTGGTGTTTTTCCCGAGCAGTTCGGGATGGCAGGCGAAGTTGACCAGGTATGTCGCCGGCGAGCCGTCGGCCGGCGCGAAGCGGATTCTGGTCAGCGTTTTGCTGTATTCGACGGGCGTGCGCAAATCCGTCTGCAGCCCTTCGGTTTCCGCCGTTCCGATATAAAGGCTGCCGTCGCGGCGGTCACGGTAAGCCGCGAGGATCGCCTGCGCGGTTTTTTGCCGCAGGGCTTGCATAAACGCCTTGTTTCTCCCGGTCGAATAAAACGCCTTGCCCCAGATACCCTGGGTGTCGATGGCGGAGTGGGAGTGCGTCGCCGCGACGTTGATGGATTTCAACCCGGGGATTTCGCCGCTTTCGATGACGATTTTTCTGATGGCGTTGATGTCGGCGCGGCTGATACCCACGCAGTCGACGGCGCAAAGGACCACGCCGCCGCGCCCGGTGTTGTCGTCGAGGTAAACCGCTCTGGCGGCCATATCGTCGAGCACCCCCTGCGCGGGGTTGTTCGTATAATAGCCGGCGATGTAGTAGGTATCCGCCGTGATATCCTCCGGTGTCAGCACCGCGCTGCCGAAACCCGCCGTCCATTTGGGGCCGGCTGTTTCGGCGAAGACCGCGTCCCCTTCGAGCATATACTTGTCGGCCGCCTGCTTGCCGGTAAAGAAAAAGCAGGGCATCACGCCGATGACCAGCGCGACGACGACGGCCAGAATCTTTCTGACCAGGTTCGGTATTTGCAGAAACCGCGCCAGTTTCAACAGCAGTTCGCTGTTCATTCAGAACGCCTCCGTTTCAATTTCATTGATGCGTCGCGTCATAGACGGTCTGCCATTTTTCCAGCAGGATACCGGCGGTTTTGGGCCCTGCGGAAACCGTTTCTTCATAGTGGCCTCTGCCGAGCCGGTCGTTTTCCTGCGCGACGTAGGGCAGAAAGCGGTGCACATAAAAATCATTTTCCGGTATGATATAGCCGATCTCGTCGTTGACCAGGCCGAGGACAAGATTTTTGCTTTTGATGCCCCCGCCGGACGCAAGACGGCCGGGGTCGATGATCCCGAAAGCGGTGGTCCCGTCCATCTCGAACCCGTTTGCGCTCGCCTGCGCGGGCAGATAGCCGCCCATGGCCAGTTCCGGCGCCAGTTCCCCGGGCGCCAGCACGAAACGCAGGGAGCCGCCCAGTTCGAGAATCCCCCCCTCCGTTGTGATGACGGCGTCGAGCCCGAAATCACCCGCCTTGTAGGCGTTGACGTTTACCAGACCCGCTTTCGCGCCGAGCGTGAGGATATAATTGTCGACGGGCAGAATAACCGGTTCGAAACGGATGTTGACGAAGGGCGCGACGGGATACTCCCCTGCGCCGTCGATTTCGCAGATATAGCGCCCGACGGTCCGGCCGAAAGCGACGGTGAACGCTTTGCGCGTCCGGTTTTTCTGCGTCTCGTTGAGCCTGCCGTCGGCGTCGAGGTCGGCCAGGGTCAGCGAAAGCAGGTAGTCGCTCAACGGCTCGCCGGTAACGCCCAGGATGCGCCGCATTTTGGCGGCAATCGCCTCGATGTTCGTCCGTGTTCCGTCTTCGGACAGTTCAAAGGGGTTGACCTTGTCTTCAATGATGGAAAACACGTCCCCGAGCCCCTTGCCGTTGATCAAAGCGCCGATGGCGCCGTTGAAGAGGACAAAATCCGCCCCGCCGGTGACCGTGCCGTCCGGGTTGACCGTGCCGCCGGTATGTTCGGCGATATACCGGCCCATATACGCCGGGTAGTCGGCCGAAACGGAGGTGTTGCCCACGGCCATCATTTCGGGGTGGGCGTTCAAGGCGCAGATATACAGGTCGTCGCTGCGGTCGCCGGGGGTGCCGGCCGGCGTGAAACGGAGCCTCGTCAGCGATTTTTCATAGACATACGGGTCGCGGTTGTCGTTGAAGATGTCCTCTTGCGGCGTGATTTCGCCCCAATAAAGATTCCCCTTGACGCGGCGTTGAAACGCCTCTTTCATCGATTGCGCGACCAGGTCTTTGAGGTAGGCGTTGTACTGCTCGTTTCTGCCGGTCTGCAGCAGATACGGGTTGCCCCAGAGGCCCTGCGTGTCGATGCCCGCGTGATTGTGGGTGCACAGGACGTTGACGCTCTTGATATGGTTGGCCGTCACGAACGGCCAAACGCTCTGCCTGATTTCGAGCACCTCTTTGTTGCTTAAGCCGATGGCGTCGATAACCGCAAACAGCACGCCGCCCCTGCCCGAGTTGTCGTCGATATACACGGTACGGACGAAGGTATCGTCCATGACCTCGGCGGGCCTCTTGTTGTTCGCGTAGCCGGCCATATAATACGCGCCGGGATTGGTCAGGACGTCCGGCGGCGTGATGACCTTTTTGGCAAATCCTACGCTCCAAAAAGCGTTTTCGGCCGGCGCGCGAAGAAAGGCGCCGTCGCCCGCCATAAAATACGGGCTTGTTTCGACCGCGTCGGGGCCCGGCGCGGGAATGGCGCCGCCGATGACGCCGAACGACAGCAGCAGGCTCAGGAAAATGCCCAGCAGCCGTTTGAGCAGGTTGATGACATCGAAGGCAAAAAACTCGCGCATGCAAATTCCTCCCGTTTACCTGTCGAAAGCCGCCAGCTGCCGCACGGCCTCGCGCATCATCTCCGCGGCGAAAGGCCCCGAGCAGGTGGTTTCCTCATAATGGGGCCTCCCGTGCCGGTCCTTCGGGATCGCCCAAAAAGCGTAAGGTTTTTTTGCGGACACATAGAAATCGTTGTCCGGAATGATATAGCCGATTTCATCATTGGCAAGGCCGAAAATCAGGATTTCCCCCCCGCCGAGCATGTCGAACAGCGGCGGGTGCTCGTAATCTTTGCCGGCGGCCGACTCCTCCGCCGTGAAAAAGCCGCCGAGCGCGACTTCCGGGAACAGTTCGCCCGGTACGAACAGCACTTTGAGCTGCCCGATTTTCATCAGCGACACTTCCGTTGTGATCGCCTTTTTATAGTCGATGGCGTCGACTTTGATGACGTCGTTTTTAACCAGTTTCAAGCGGGAGGCCAGCGCGAAGGTTTTGTTGACCACCGGCAGGATCCGTTCCACCCTGTTGACGCAGAGGCCGGGGCCGACGGGAACCTCCCCGGTGATCGACAGCGCGTATTCGCCCATTTTTTTACCGTATGCCTTCATCGTCGGCTCGCCTTCCAGCTTGCCGTCATAGACCTCCGAGAGCCCTTCGCTCGTAATCGCGCCGACGGCGCCGTTGATAAAAATGAACTCGGCTCCGGCGGCCTCGGAAATCGTCTTGCCGCAATAAGCCGGCCAGTCGGCGCTGATTCTGGTGTTCTTGTCGCCCAGCAGTTCCGGATGGCAGCCGATGTTCAGGATATACACTTCGGCGCTCCCGTCGTCGGGCTGAAAACGCAGGCGCGCCAGATGGTCGTCGTGGACGAACGGCAGGCGGTTGTCCAGAATCATATGTTCCGTCAGCACTTTGCCGTAAAACAGCTTGCCGGGTTTCGCGCCGCGGACGCTGTTGACAATGCATTGCGCGGCGGCGGCCTTGACGCGCTTCATGTGGTTTTTGTTGATGCCGCAGCGCAGGCCTTTGCCCCAAAGGCCCTGCGTATCCGGCGAAGCGTGGACATGCGTCGCCATGATATTGACGCTGATCCCTTCGCCCAGTTGCTTGCGGACGTCCGACCGGATTTCATTGACGTCCTTGTTGCACAGGCCGACGCAGTCGACGGCGGCCAGCGCCGCGCCGTCGCCGCCGGCGGGGTCCTTCAGAAACACGCAGCGGACAAAGATGTCGTCCAGCACGCCGGTGGCGCGCACGCCCCTGCCGTAACCGGCGAGGTAGTACGGCTTTTTTTGCCAGTCCGCCGGCGTAATCACCTGTTTGTCAAAACCTGCCAACCATTGACTTTCCATAAACGCTGCCCCTGTTCACTGTTTTTCGGTCACGGCTTCCCGCGGCGCCGGCGCCTTGCTCACAGCAGCGGCCGGCCGATACGGTAGACCAGCGCGGCAAGCACCGTGAGCATTTTTTCCAGCGGATGGATAACGAAGCCCGCCAGCGCGTAGGCCAGCTGAATCTGCGGCGTGCTCTGTTCGATATAAGTGTCGGGAACATACGGGTTCGCGTCGCTGTACCCGGCGTCCGCCTGAAGCTGCCGGTAGTCGGACTCGTTATCAAGGATGTTGAAGGTTTCCCGCGCTATGACCTCGCCATATTTTGCCGACAATACGTCGTAAATGTCCGCCCCGCCGAGCACATACAGCGCGGTCGCGTCGACGGAGTCGGTCAGCGTCAGTTTGTTCCCTTCGAACGCCACGCCGCTGACCGGGGCGACGCCGTCTTTGGTCACCTTCACCACGCTGCGCGCGGCGGACAGATAGGCGGGGACTTCGAACGTGAACCGCTGGCCGGGCCGCACGCCTTTGTATTGATACATGCTGTCTTTCGCGGCATAGTTCAAATCCGTCACATAGAGCAGGGCGTAATCGCTGCCCATATTGAGGTTGAGGTCGTAGTTGTTTGCGCGTTGGTAGAAGTAGGGCACCTGATGGGCAAGATAATCCTTCACGACGCTCAGCTCGCGGTTGACATAAAGGGTTTCCCGCGCGCCCGGCCTGTGGAACAGCAGGTCGCCGGTGTTGATATTGAACCAGTACAGCGAAGCGGCCCCGTTGGCCACGTTCTCGTAGGCCTGTATGCGCAGCTCGAAGGGATTCGGGCTGTAGTAATACTGCGGGTCTTTGGTGAAGCGCTTGACGCCGCTCCAGGTGTTCGCGCCCTGGGTCCAGGCCGCGACGGGGTTGGGCTCGTTGAGCTTTGCCAAAGTTCTCATGTAGTCGCCCGTCGTTTCGAGCGGCGCGCCCCAGTAGGTGGCGTATTTCTCCCGGGATGCGTAGCCGAAATACAGGTACCAGGCGTCCGAAAACGGGGCGACGACGCGGTAGGCGTCGTAATGGTTCAGGTCGGAAAGTCCGGCATAGCGGTAGAAGGAGGGCTCATGCGACAGGGTGATGTTGGTCGCATACGGCGCGTTGCGGTACATCAGCAGTTTGTTGAATACGCGCATGGGCTGGAAATTTTCGGCGTTGTCGTTGAGCTGCGGTTCGCCGAACGGCAGCGCGGCGTGGATATCGTCGAGGGCGTAAACGGTCACGACGCCGTTTTCAATCTGCATTTCCGGCCCGACCCGTCCGCCTTCGTTGTAGCCGAATATTTTAATCGGATACTGCTGCCGGAACTCTGCGCTGCGCAGATAATAATCGCTGCCGAACGCGCCGATGACGGTGTTGAAATGCATCGAGGAAACCGCTTTGATATAACTCTCGTTTTTCAGGTCGCCGCCTGCCCAGCCGACGCTGATGTCGAACGAGTGGACCAGGGGCCTTGTCTTCTGAAAGATGCTGTAGGTTCTGCCGTTGTGGGTGATGCTGAACTCGACAAGATATTCCTTAAACGCCAACGGTTGCCTGAACCGAACGGTCCCGCAGGCGGGCTGTTTCGCCGCGACCGGCCCCGCGTTGTTGATGGAAGCGATCTTTTCGTCCGCTTCGTTCCAGTAATGCAGGCTGTAAGCGTCGGTCCCGTCGTAGAACCTGACGGAATTGACAACCGCTTCGGTCGAGGACCTGTTGTCGATATAGTAGAGGACTTCGTCCGGGTAACACCGCCGTCCCGTCGTGGACCGCCACATCAGGCGGGAAACGCTCACGTACGGATAATCCCCGTAGAGTTTCGCCGACGCGCTTTTGCCATCCGCCGTGACGGCGAAGTCGATGCCGCCGTACAGCAGTTTGGCGTCGCAGATGTTGATGCTGTAGCAGTCGACGGCGCCGGCGGGGATGTGCGTGGTCAGGGGAATAAAGTTTTTGAACTCGTCGGCGTTCGGGCGTTCCTTGTCATATTTTCTGTTCGCCCTGGTGTCCGGCGTGTTCGCCCAGGAAACGGTATTGTCCGCCAGGTCGATCAGCTCGCCGGCCGTTTTGCCGTTGAAGGTCACCTGCGGGCTGATGTCGCGGCCGCTGATGTTCCTAATATAGATATGCAGCAGCGCGCCCAAATCCGTCTTTTTGGAATAACTGTCTTTGGGTTCATACGCGATATGGCCCGACTTCGTCAGGGGCATCACCGTCACGCCGGCAATTTCGAGGCTGTCGGCCAGTTCGCCGGTCAGCGCGGTGCTGAAGCGCACCCGGTCCTCGGGTACGGCGAGCGTCTTTCGGCCCCATAAGTCCCCGGCGTTCCACGCGCCCGCGGGGACGGTAAACACCGCCGCAAAAATCAGCGTCAAACAGGTCCATTTCAAAATATGCGCCTTTTTCATCGCCGTTCACCTCACCGGTCGCCCTGCTGCGAATCGTTTTCCGCGTCTTGCTTGTTCAGCAGGCCTTTGACCGAAATATCTTTGTCGAACACATACCCTTTTTCGATAAGATCGTCATGCCGGACTTTTCTGCTTTTTTCCAGTTCTTCCAAAATCCTCTGCTTCTTTTCGCCCGTGAAATCGTAAAAGAGATAAGGCAGTACCTGCATCAGGGCGCCGATGGCGGGGAAAAGGGCGAACAGCATAAACAGTTTGTGCGTGTCGGGCGACATTTTAAGGAAGTCCTCGATGGTCCTTTCGACGCCTTCCACGCCCCCGAGGCCGACCCAGGCCAGCGCGTAACCGCCCAGAAATACCACGACGGCGTCTTTGAGTTTGACCGCGAAACCCATCAGGGAGCCCAGCAGGCCCTCCGAACGCTCTCCTGTTTTATATTCGACATAATCGAGGGCGTCCGAAGAGAGGGTGCGCCTGACAATCATCATCATGTTGTCGGGAATCCCCGTGACGGTCAGGATAAAAATCATGTAGATGAGCTTCGGGGTGCTGTCGAAACCCAGCAGGTAGATGGTAAAATACGCGAACGCCTTGGCAAGCCCCGCGATGACCACAAGGCCCTTGAGTCCGAAACGTTTGACGATTTTCGGGGTGAAAGCCATGGCGATAAAGGTCGGCGCGCCCCGGATGATGGCCATGAAGTTCTGCAGCGCGACGCCCTCGGCCTCGCTGCTGAAGGGTTTGAGTATCCGCCAGCCGATGCCTTTTTTGAACGCGAAGAGGAAATAGTACCAGGAGGTGTAGCCCGACACCGCGTTGATGACGCCCATCAGTTCGGAGACGACCAGCACCAGCATCGGACGGCTGTTTTTCAGCACGCCCCAGATTTCCTTCAGCGACTGTTTGTTGGGCGCCGGCGGCACTCTTTCCTTGATGGTGAAAAACGAGGTGGAAAACAGAACCCCGCCCAGCGCCGACAGCACGATTGCGCCCGCAAAGAAAATGGGGCCCATATATTTGATGCCGACGATGGAAACGACGAACGAAATGATGCCGGGCAGCGCCATCGCCGCCTCGCTGCCGTAACGGGAAACGGTGACGAGTTTTGTACGCTGCACGGTGTCCGACGTCATGACGGACGACAGCGCGCCGAACGGTACGTCCGATATGGTATAGGCCATTTCCCACAGGATATAGACCACCGCGACAAACGCGAATTTGCCGTCCGGCCCGAGGGGGATGTTGAAAAACGACAGCATGGTCAGCAGGGCGATCGGGAAAGCGGTGATGAGCATGTAGGGCCGCAGTTTGCCCCATTTGGTGTCCGTGCGGTCGATGAGAATCCCCATGATCGGGTCGTTGACGGCGTCCCACAGGCCGGAGAAAAGGCCCAGTTTGCCGAAGCGGACCGGGTCAATGCCGAAAACGGCGATGACGATGGTTTTCACCTGGCCGCGGAGGCCCCAGAAAATATCCTGACCCGCCGCGCTCGCCGAAAATCCGGCGATTTCCCGGTAAGACAGGTTGTCGCCCGTCGAAGGCCTGCGCCAGTTGTATTTGAATTTTTGAATGCCGTTGCGGATTTTTCCCATGGCGCACCCGATTCTATATTTCGATATTCATGACCGACCTGATGAGGTCTTCCAGATGAAACGTCGTCAGCACGGCCGGGTCCGCGTTGTACCGGCGGACCAGTTCGAAAACATGGTCGCGCGCTTCGTCGTCGTAAGAGGTAATCAGTTCAAACACGCCGTTGATGATGTCGCAGAAAAGCGCGTATTTCCCGGACCATTTTTTCAACTCGTCCAGAATCGGCAGCGCGCCGCTTTGCAAAAAGGCGTTGCAGGCGTTCATCTTTTCCATATAAGCGCCGACGCATTCCAGCGCGGCGCCCAGGTCGCCCGCTTCAAACGCGTTTTCGGCTTGGGAAAAAAGCCGGTGCAGCATCGGGGAGTTGCTGTCCAGCAGACAGGACGTCCGCAGGTGGTCCGCAAAGCAAGCGAACGCTTGGGCGTGCTCTTTGCCGATGACCGTCTCGATGGCGTTTTGATAGGATTCGTCCGCGTCGTATGCCTTCGGGTTCCACAGATAGTCCGCGACGGTGAGCAGGGGTATTTTGGAGCATTCCGCATACTCCATGCAGTTGGAGATGAGGCCTTCGGCATAACGGTACAGCTCGGCGTCGCGCCCGATAATCGGGCCGAGGTGCATCCGGTTGAACATATCGCCGTCGTTGACCGGATAATTGTCCCAGTACAGCGGGCGGTGATACGTGCTTGAAATGAAGGTGAACGCCTCCGGCACCGTCAGTTCGCGCGAGCAGACGTCGCGCCCTGTCCAGAAAATCGAAACCTCCGCCGGCAGGCCGCGGCCGAATTTTGAAATGAAATATTCGTTGCCTTTGCCGAAGTACTGCATCGGGCAGACCGTCAGGCGGGTTGCGCTGTCGAGCTGCTTCAAGGCGTAATAATAGCACCCGCAAAGGTCGATATGCGCGTTGACGACCTCGCCGTATCGTTCGGCATCCTCCGGAAACTTCAGTTTTTCCGGGATATCGTCCAGCAGCAGGCCGAAGCAGCGGATCCCCAGCGAGAAAAGCTGTTTGGTCTTGTTCATCAGCGCTTCGAATTCGCCGTCGTCGGAATATTTCATCGAAAGGCCCGGCGCGATGCAGTAATAAAAATCCATCTGCGCTTCCCGCGATATGCGGAACAGTTCGGTAAGGCCGGATATTTCGTTCTCCGGGTAAAGGTCGCGCCAGCGTTCCCGGTGGAATTCGTCGTCTTTCGGGGCGTAGTAGACGGTGTTCATTTTGTTTTTCGCCATCAGTTTGAGCATATCGCAGCGCTGGTCGAAGCGCCAGGGCTTCCCGTAAAACCCTTCGATATAGCCGCGCGTTTTGAACAGCGGGTAATCCGTGGTTTCTCCCCGGATAAATTCGTTGTCCGCAATCATCCGGGCGACGGTGCAAAGCCCGTAAAAAACGCCGCGCCGGCCCGCCGACGTCAGCCGGATGTCCGCGCCGTTTTCGGTTTGCTCGATACGCAGCAGATACTTCTCGTCGGTGACCGTCTGCGTTTCTTCGATATATGACGTGTCTCTGCCGTTTTCCAGTTTGACGCGGATTACGATATTCCCGTCCGGGGCAAGATTGTCCAGCCCGGCGTAAGCGGCGAGCGCCTCCAAGCCGCCGGCCTCGCCCTCGAGCGCCGCCCTCGGGGTGCCGGAAACGCCGAACAGGTCATTCCGGCCGTATTGCTGCGGTTTCGGATAAATCATATTTCTCATTCCCTTCCGTCTGAATTCGGGTCCGTATCGCCGGCCTGCGGGCTTGCCGCCGCGTCCGCGTCTCTTGCTTCGTTTTTCCTGTCGGCGTCTTCCGCGCGCTGGGCGGCCTGCAGGGCGCGGCGTTCCCTGAGTTCGGCCTGAATGCGCGCCTTCTTTTCCCCGGTGAAGTCGATGAAAGAATAGGTAATCAGCTGCCACAGGGCGCCGACCGCCGGCCCGAGCATATAAAACGGCCAGGCGCGCTTCCTGAAGGTTTCGGTGATGATCACCTTGCCGTTGACCGGTTCGGGGTCAAACTGGAGCAAACTGAGCGAAACGCCGTTGGTCAAAGCGCCCAGGCCGCCGACCAGTTTGAGCAGAACGCCCCGCACGGCAAAGGTGGACGCCTCATTGCGGCTGCCGGTTTTATACTCGATTTCGTCAATCGAGTCGAGGATCATCGTCTGGAACGCGGGTCCGTGCCAGGACCTGCAGAAGGTCGACAGCGCCAGAATAATCATCGAGAAAAAGAAGCGCTGCCCTTTGTAGCCGACTAAGAACGCCAGGGTGTTGGATATGATGGTGGAGTATTGGAGGAACTGGATCACGTTTTTCTGGCCGAACCGCTTGATGACCTTGTTGGTGAAGGGCAGCCCGATGGCCGCCGGGATGCTGGTCAGGATGCCGAAAATCGCCAGGGCGTTGAGGCCGTCGATGTTTTTGCCGAACCAGTGGAAGCCGACATCCATATATTGAAAGAAGTAGTATTCATCCATTTTCACGGTGAGGTTGGCGGCCAGCGCGGCGATGACCGACAGCATCATCGTCCTGTTCTTGAGAACAAGCGTCAGTTCCCGCATGAAGGAAATCTCCGGCTCGTCGACCACGACCTTTTCTTTGACAAAGCCGCCGAGGCCGACAAAGGGATGAATCAGTATCCCGATGACAAGCGTCAGGGTGATGACAAGGCTCTCGAAGGTGTACCGGATGCCCGTCGCTTTTTGAACCCTTTGCATATTTTTTTCGTCCGCGAGCAGGAAGATGCCCTGCGGAATCAGGCCGGCCGCCTCGTTGAAAATCTGGTTCCAGAACACGATTTTGGTCCGGTCGTTCGACAGCGGCGAAACGCGCGCGAGGATGGCGTTGTTGCTTGCGGAGAAGAGCGTGCCGAACAAGTCGCCGAAAATCGACCAGAATAACACCCACGCCAGTTTGGAAAACTCGCCCAGGCCCGTCGGCACCAGCATCCCGGCAATGCTGACCAGCGCGACCGGTATGGCCATATACCGGACCATCGGGGCATACTTGCCGTTTTTGCCGGGTTTGCGGTGGTCGAGCCACGCGCCGATAATCGGGTCGTTGACCGCGTCCCAGATATTGCTGACGGTCCCCACGATACCCAGTTTCCAGGGCGTAATCCCGATACGGTAGCGGTACAGCTGCGTGAATTTGCCGTAAAAGCCCCCGGCCACCGTCCCGGCGGAAGTGCCGCCGATGTAGAAGCGCATATCGCTGCGCGTCAGCATCGTCTCCGCCCGCTCTTTTTTCTCTTTTTTCTTGAACAAGGTCTGGATGTTCCCGTCCCCCTTTCAGCGGATTGTGTGAACGAGGGCTACAGCCTCAAATACCATTTTTTCCTGTCGAAAAAGTACAGGATTGCCGTCATCGCCAGCACGTACAGCAGAATGGACAGGAAGCGGACGGACACGCGGCTGCCGAAGGTCAGTTCCATGCCGCCGGCCGAACTGAGCACGTACATCAGCATGGAGTTTCTGCCCCACCAGAGGAAAGGCGCGCAGGGCAGTTTTTTTCTGTCAAACAGCCACTCGGCGATGACGTACAGCCAGATGCAAAGCGCCAGGGAAACCAGAACATAGCTCGGGGTCATGACCGACGGACCGATGGGCATCCGGCCGGGGAACAACAGCGTCGCCGCGGCCAGCGCCGTGATGCCCGACGATACGAGCAAAAACTCCTTCCTGCTCTTTCGCATACACTCGATGACGCCGATGGCGAGCAGCAGATAGCCGCCTTTCGCGATGGCGCCGACCATGTTGTCGTTCGCGGGGAAGATGCCGGCCAGGGCTGCCGGCACGAACTTTTCGCCCCAGAAATCGACCGCGGTGCGTTCGCCGCGCCAAAAAACCAGGTAGAACGCCGCCGTAATCGCCAGCCCGCCGCCGATTTTGACAAAGCGGTTCGCCTTGACGAAGGGCAGGGAAATCAAGCCGGCCAGGCCGATGCCCTGCAGGGTGCCCCAGGCCAGGGCGGTGCCGAACCGAACGCCTTCGCCGACGTTCCAGCTGATCAAAAAGCCGAGGCCGATGAGCGCCAGGTACCTGCCGATGACGGCCCAGACGGCGTCTTTGGTGCCGTTTTTCGCCTCCTTGCTCTTGAAGGAAAGCATGAACGACAGCGCGATGGCGAAAAAGAACATCGGTTCGATGAGGTCGACCGCCGTGAAGCCCGGTATGGTGCGCGCGTGCGAGAAATAGGGGTAGAAATCGCCGCCGGCGTGGTTGGCGAAAATCATCATCACCATCGTGATGCCGCGAAAGGCGTCGATGGACCTGACCCGTTCGCCGGCGGCCGGCGTTTTGATATCCGACATCCTGCTGCCTCCGTTCAAGCCGATTCGCGCCGCGGCGGCCGGGATATCGCCCGCGGCAGGTATTCCAGCGCCGGTGAGGTTTTCCTGATAAAAACCGGAATTTCCCCCAGCGGCGCGTCAATCCGAAAACTTCCCTTTGTATATTCCGCGCCGCTCCAAAGGTGTATCCAGCGGTCATCCGGAAGAAAGACTTTTCTGCTCCGCGCGCCTTTTCGATAAACCGGCGCGACCAGGATATCCCTGCCGAGCAGATATTCGTATTGCAGGTAAGACTTCCGTTTCGTATGCGTCCGCTTCTCGTCTTCGTAATGCACGGATAAATGGCGCATGAAAGGCAGGCCTTTCGTCTGGTATTCGTCCTCGCAGAGACGGAAATATTCCCCCAGCGCCCCGTGAATACGGCTGAACTTCGCAAAGTGGGCCAGCGTTTCCCCGTCGCTGTCATACGTCCAGCCGCTGTTGCCCTTGTCCTCATGCCCCCGCATCACGGGGGTAAAAGCGGCGTATTCGGTCCAGCGCATGAACAGTTCTTTGGTCCGCTTGAACCAGAGCATGCCGAATTCGCCGCCGATATCGCTGTGCACGTGGCCGATGCCGCAAAAGCCCAGGGAAACGCTGCCGCAGATGCTCGCGGGCAGTCCGCTGTTTTTCCAGAAGGTCATCACCTGGTCCCCCGTCCATATCAGCGGGCTTTGCGCGGCGGTGCCGAGATGGCCGGAACGGTTGAAAAAGACGACGGCGTTCTCCGGCCTTTCCCGGCCGGCGTCTTTGACGGCGTCGGCGTTGACCTGCGCCCACCGCACCGGATACTCGTTGTGGCAGAGGCGGGGGTCGCTTCCGTCATGCAGCGCGCAGTCCGCGGGCAGGTACTCCGCAAAATCGCACATCCAGCCGTCCAGGCCGATGCCGATCATATTATCCCTAATGACGGAGCCGATCCATTCCCGGCAGCCGGGATGGGTCAGGTCGAGCATATACGCTTGAAACGAAAACATGGTCAGCGGATAGGGTTTGCCGTCTTTGTTTTTGACCAGATACCCCATTTCTTTGCAGTGCTCGAACATCGGGGTGCCTTTCATCAGGAAACAGTTGTTGTAGCCCAGAAAGCGGATATCCTGCCCGTGCAGTTCCCGGATATAGTCCGGCAAATCCGGATACATTTCCCGGTGGTAATCCCAGTTCCACAGCAGCCTTGTCTGGTAATCGAAGTGTTTCAGCCCCGTCCAGTCTTCGACCCAGACGCCGCTGACCTGCACGCCGCCGTCAAGCGCCGACTTCAGCTTCCCCTTCACCGCGTCCATTCCGCCTCCGATACCGAGGTGGACGCCGCTGTAAACCCATTCCGGCAGCCTGCGCTGGCGGCCGCAGTATTCGGCTATCAGCGGGAAAAGGTCCTCCATCCTGTCTGCCCGGCCGAAAACGATCCGGCGCGGCACTTCGCAGCATAAAAGGCGGTACGGGTCCCGGCCGAAGTCAAATTCGCAATACGCATAAGTGTCGATGCCCAGAAAACAGCGGCGGGAGCTCACCATCAGCGGCTGGGGATAATAGTTGGTCCACCATTCGCCGCCCGCCCCCATCACCAGGTCGCCGGCCAGCCGGTAAAGGGAGCGGTTTTTGGCGAAACCGGGTTCCTGCGTCCAAACGGGCACCTTTCTGCCTTTAAGGTTGAGGTAACTGAACTGCTCGCCCATGCCGTAAACCGCTTCGCCTTTGCGCGCGGGGATATTCAGCCGGAACAGGCAGCCGCGCCGTATCTGCTCCGGCGCGTCGATCTCCACGCACAGCAGGCCCCGGTCCTCGGTGATGTTCAAGGCGAGAAGATTGTCAAAGCAAACCGTCGCCGAACCGGGCCCGCGGGTAAAACCGGTGATGTTTTTCAACGGCCGCATTCTTTTTTTCGATATACGGATTTTGTAAGAGGCGATATTCCGTTTGTGCGTGCGGAAATCGCAGCGGGCCGTGCCCAGTTCTATCAGCGGCCTCGACGGGCTGTGGGAGAACAGTTCCAGCCCGCCGAGCGAAACGCTCAGCCCGTCGCGGGAACAGGTAATTTCCGGCACAAAGACACCTCCCGTGTCTCGTATGTCGGCAGCCGCGGCCCGGGCGGCGCGGTTTTCAGCCGTTTTTCCCGATGTTCAATGGACTTATTGTAATTTTTGAACCTTGAAATAGTATTGAATCCGCCGCAATTTTTTCTGTTTCTTTTCAACGGCGGCGATTTGTGTTACATTCAATAGCAACAGGGGGTGAAACGTTGCGTATTCTGATGGCCTGCGGGGAAAAAGCGCTGTCGCAGCGCCTCGCCCTGCTGCTGATGAAAAGCAATCATATCGTCGACGAAGTCGGCACCCCGGAGGATTTGCTCGGCTACGCCGAATTCGCTGCCTACGGCGTGATCGTGCTTGACACGAACCTGACGCCCGACAACGGTTTCGGCGCGCTGAAATCGCTGCGCAAAAACAAAATCGCCTTTCCCGTCCTGCTCATCAGCGACAAGCGCGCCGTCGCCGACAGGGTCGAAGGCCTCGACCTCGGCGCCGACGACTATCTGTGCAAACCGTTTTCGGCCGACGAGTTTCTGGCGAGGGTGCGGGCTTTGTCCAGGCGCAAAGACAAGGCGCTGGAGTTCGATACCCTGTCGTTCGGCGATATTTTTCTCGACCTGAAAACCAACGAACTCATCTGCAACGAACATGTGGTCCGCCTGGGGCTTAAAGAGTTTCAAATCATGAAACTGCTCATCGGCAACGGCAGGCAGATTATCGGCAGGGAACGGCTTGTTTCCGAAGTCTGGGGCTCCGACTCCCCGGCCGAATACAACAACATCGAGGTCTACATGTCTTTTTTAAGAAAAAAACTGGCCAAACTCGGCTCCCGGGTGACGATACGGTCCATCCGGGGCATCGGCTACCATTTGATGCCCGTCAAATAACCGTTCGGCGGGCGGCAGCGCCGCTTTTCCGGTTCTTAACCGCCGGTTGAGCCCGCGGCGTAGAGGCGCGCGTCGCGCAGCATGAAGCGCAGGCGGATTACCCTGCCGCGCAGCGCGTCAAGGGACTTGCCGCCCCAGCGGATTTCTTTTTCAATTTCGTTGCCGTACAGTTCGCCGCAATCCTCAAAGCCGAAGCCGTCGAGGGGCTCCCCCTCCGGGTTTGTCGCCGCCGCGCTGAGGGCTCCCGCGGCGGACGTGGCGTAGTTGACCGTCAGCCCCGCCGCCTCGGGGACCAGCGGCCCGGTCAGCAGAAACCCGCCGCGCGCGTCCGCGCTGACGCAGCCGAAGCGGAACGCCGGCACCTCGTAGCGGACGACGGCGCAGTCGTCCCACATATAACGCTCCTCGACATAGAGGCTGAAACTGTTGCCGGTTTCGACGATGCCGGAGGCGGTGATGAAGTTGCGCTGCGTCCAGGTCCGCTCGTCGAGCGAGGGCGGTATCCATGCCGTCTTGAACGGGTCGCTCCAGTTCACGCCGTCGCGGCTGGTCAGAAAGACCGCGTCGGACACGCCTTTGGACGGGTGGCTTTCCACCTTTTTTCTGTCGGGAACGAAGCGCATCGGGAACATCGCCAGCACATGCTCCGCTCCGGGCACCGGCGCGGCGGCGTTGGTATAGTAATGCTCGGTGTTGTCGCCGCCGCCGTAGCGGTTGGGCGCCGGGTCGCTCCAGTCGAGGAAATTCTCCGACACGCACGACTGGATCGCCCGCAGGCCGGAAAAACCGCCCTGCAGCCAGTAACGCGAATAGCAGCGGTACAGCCCCGCCCGTGCGTCGTAAAAGGCGGTGTTCAGCGAATCGAACGCCCCCCGGGTGATGACGGGTTTTTCGCTCATTTTCCGCCAGCGGACGCCGTCAGCGGAGCAGAAAGCGAACAGGCCGCCGAGCGCCAGCGTGCCGGCGACCGCCTTGAAGCGTTCGTCTTGCGGGCAGGCCGGGTTGTCGTCGTAAAACGGCAGGAAATTATGCGCCTCGGGACCCATCCACACGATGTTGTTGCGCCTGATTGCGCCGTAAGGGATCCGGTCGACGGCCGCGCGGCGGAACTTCTTCCCGTCGCCGCTCAACGCAAGGCAGGCCGTCTGCATTTCGCTCGCGTCGTCCGCCCCGTCCGGATATCCGCGGTAATACAGATACACCTGCCCTTCGTGCCGGAAAACGGAACAGGCGAGAGAGCCGCGGCCTTCCCATTTTTTTTCGAAGCGGAGGACCTCTTCCTTGCGCTCGGGCCGGTTGATTTCAAACCGGGCGTTTTCGAGCCGCTCGGCGAGATAATCGTCGACAAACATTTCCGTCCGTCCGCCGAAAGGGACCGCCCGCGTGTTCTTTTCCATCGCCCGCCTCCTGATTACGCCGCTCTTTTAAGGAAATTATACTAATCTCCATTGAAAAGACAGACAAGTCTATCTTTACAACCGCTGTTAAAAGACAGCGGGGGCAGCTTAACTGCCAGTAGGCAGTCCGACTGCCAACAGGCAGTTAAGCTGCCGGAAATGCCGTTTAATACTTTCTTTCTGCGGCTATCGCCGCAGCGGCAAGCGTTGCTTGCAGGATAAAAACAACGCTATGTTTTTATCACAGAATAATATTATAGCACGAAACGCGCGCGCGTGATGGTATAATAGGGTTTGCCGCCCTTGCGCGTCAAAGGGGCGGGCGGCGCCCGTTAAAAGGAAGGATGGAAGCATGACACACGAAGAAATGTTCGGCGGCGCCCTCTGGGTCGCGCCGTCCGGGGAATGCAGCCAGCCGCTTGTCCGCGGCGCGTTTTTCGCCGCGGAACCTGTCCGGGCGCACATCACGGTGTGCGGGCTCGGCTTTTTCGAGCTGTATGTCAACGGCGTCCGCGCGGCCGAGGATTATTTCGTCCCGGCCTGGTCGGACTATGAGGACCACCGCTTTGAACTCGGCGGGCGCGAGGTCACCGACCGCTTCGCCCACCGCGTCTACTGCCTGCGCTACGATATCACGCCTTTCGTGAAAGCGGGGCCGAATACGGCGGCTTTCGCGCTGGGCGCCGGCTGGTACGAAAAGGTCGGTTACGGCACCGTGAAGCTCTGCTACCGGCTGGCCGTTACCGAAAAAGACGGGACGGAAAACGTTTTCCTGTCCGGCCCCTCGCTGCTTTGGGCGCCCGGCCCCGTCCTTTCGAGCCGGATGCTGCTCGGCGAGGTCCACGACCTGCGGCTCGAGCGCCCGGACTTCGCGCTCAACGATTTCGACGCCGGCGGCTGGCAAAGCGTCAAAACCGTACCCGCCCCGGTCAGCGACTTCCTGCTGCAGACATGTCCGGCCGACCGCGTCATCCGCAGCATCGAGCCGAAAGCGGTCCGGCGGTACCGCCGGCATACGATTTACGACGCCGGGGAAAACATCACCGGCCGGGCCGTGATCGAACTCAGGGGCAGGCGCGGCGCGAAAACCGAGGCGAAGTACACCGAGGAACTCGGCAAAAACGGCCGCCTCGACTCTTCCTCCTACACCTACCGGCACAACCCGAAAAGAATACAGCGCGACTGGTACTTCAGCGACGGAAAGCGGCGGGAGGTGCATCCGCGCTTCCTGTGGCACGCTTTCCGCTATTTTTCGCTGAGCAACAACGCCGTGCCGCTGCGGGTGGAGGTCGTCCACGCCGACGTGCCCGTCACCTCGGCCTTCGAATGTTCCGACGAAACGCTCAACTGGTATTACGGCGCCTTCGTGCGCACGCAACTGTGCAATATGCACGCCGGCATCCCCTCCGACTGCCCGCAGCGCGAAGGCCGGGGCTATACCGGCGACGGCCAGCTCGCCTGCGACGCGGCGATGCTGATGCTCGGCGCCAAAGAGTTCTACCGCAAATGGCTCGGCGACATCGCGGACTGCCAGGACGAGGCGACGGGCCATATCCAGTACACCGCGCCCTATATCCCCTCTGGGGGCGGGCCGGGCGGCTGGGGCTGCGCCGTGGTCGAGGTGCCGTACGTCTTCTACCGCCACTACGGTGAGAAGGCCGTGCTCGAAGAGTTCTTTCCGCGGATGCTGCGCTATTTCGACTACCTCGACGCGCACAGCGAAGACGGCCTGGTGGTCAGCGACTATCCGGGCGCCTGGTGCCTGGGCGACTGGTGCACCCCGGGCGATATCCAAATCGCGCCGCCGCTGGTCAACACCTATTTTGCCGTCAAGTCGCTGCTGCGCGCCGCGGAAATCGCAGGAATAATCGGAAGGGACGAGTTGATCCTCCCCCTCGCCGAACGCGCCGAAGCGCGCAAGAAGGCCATCACCCGGTGTTACTTCGACCCCGCGACCGGCGATTTCGACCGCGGGATCCAGGGCGCCAACGCCTTCGCCGTCGACATCGGTTTGGGCGACGCGCGGACGTTCGCGAACCTCGTCGCGAAATACGGCCGGCTGGGCATGTACGACACGGGCATTTTCGGCACCGATATCCTCACGCGCGTGCTTTTCGAACGCGGCGAAGGCGGCCTGGCCCTGAGCCTGCTGGCCAATCAAAAAGAGGTGTCTTTCCACCACATGATGCGCTCGGGCGCCACGACGCTGTGGGAATACTGGTCGGGCAAAAAATCGCACAGCCACCCGATGTTCGGCGCCGCCGCGCGTTACCTTTTTTATGATATCTTAGGCATCCGGCAGACGGAGGGTTCAAGCGGCTTTCAAGACATCATCATCTCCCCGCGCGCCGCGGGCGCGCTGGATTTTGCCAAAGGGCATATCGCCGCGCAGGCGGGGCGCGTTTCCGTCTCGCTGAAAAAAGAGGGCGGTTCGCTGCTTTGCTCGATCGATATCCCCGAAGGGGTACGCGCCGTTTTCGAGTACGGCGGGGCCGGCCGTCCGCTTCGCGCGGGCGGGAACAGCTTTGCCGTCGAACTGCAATAAGACCTTGACGATATGCAAAAAGAAGGCCGCGCGGCCTTCTTTTTGTACCGGTTCCGGCGGGCCGTCAGCCCTGACGGTCCTTGACCAGCATCCGGAAACTGCGGTCGTAGGTCTTTTCCGCCTCTTTTGAAAAGAAACAGGCGGGGAACTGCCCTTTGCCGGCATGGTTTGCGACGCATTCGCAGCATTTGCCGTGCAGGGAGCAGTCCGCCGTGCAGGTGCACACGACGGAAGGATTGTTTTCACAAGCCATGGTTATTCGCCTCCCAGGAGTATTTGACCAAGCGCCGCCTCGAACACGCTGTTTTGCGCGGGGGTGCGCTTTGCGTTGCCTTTGAGCCTTCCGCCGGCCATGCGGACCTTTTTGGCGTGATGCCGCTGCAGCAGCAGGGCGCCGATGTTGCCGTCGTCGTAAACCATGCCGTCCTGGCTGAGCGCCCTCGCGCGGCGCGCCAGGCACATCGCGGCCAGGCCGTAATCCTGCGTGACGACGATATCGCCCGGCCGTATCATGTTGACCAGCGCGAAATCGACGGAATCGGCGCCTTTCGATACGGTGACGGTGCGCGCGCCCTGCTTTTCAAAAACGTGCGACGTGTCGCAAAGAATCACGCATTCGGCTCCGGCCGCGGCGGCCAGCCTGACCGCGATATCCACCACGGGGCAGCCGTCGGCGTCGATGAGTACCCTCATATCTTTCCCTTGCCGCGCCGGGCGGGGCCGGTTAAAAAACGGAAAGCCCCGTCACCGAGTCGATGAGATAAAACACTTTCATCACGGGGAAGGCAATCTGCCAGAAACCGTACATCACGTTGTAGACGGGGTTCAGCAGCGAACCGAACGTGAAATAGCTGGAATATTTGACCAGGCGCGTCTGGTAGACAGCGGTGTTGTTTTCGTCGATTTCAATGACCCTGGCGCCGCGCTGCGGCGTACCGTAGGAGGCCATGCCCGCCGTCGGCGAACAGATCAGGTCGACGCCGCGGCAGTCGACTTCATAGGTGTTTGCGTGGTCGTGGCCGAAAATCATGGCTCTGACGTCGCCCTGCGCGAGCACGGCGTCAAAAAGGCCCCCGTTGACATGCGCGCTGTAAGCGCCTTCGCCCAACACGCCCGCATGCGTCAGGTCGGGGTTGAGGACATAGAACTTGCCGTTGATGGCGACGGCGCCCGGGGTGCCGAAAGCCACCTCGTTGAAGCACTCGTAGACCTCGGGGATGACGATATGCTGGAACATCATCGAATCGACGGGCACCCCGCCGTTGGCCGCTTTGAGTTCATCGCTCTTGGCTTGATACCAGGCAATCTGGCTGGGGCGCACATAGTCGTAACCGCCGCTTTCGGCGTCATAGGTGCCCGAGTCGATCATCCAGAGGTTGTAAGCGACCTTGCCGGCATCCGTCGACGAATAGATCGGCACATTGTAGTTGCCGACGCCGTAGATATCCGGGCCTTCGTCATACCCGATAAAGCAGTCATAGGTCATATAGATGGCCATCTGCTGCTCTTTGGTGATGCCTCCCTCGTCGTCGTGGTTGCCGAATACGGCGGCGACGGGAACGCCCGCCTCCTGGAAGATGTCCATAAACTTTGAGATGGCCTTTTTCGTCTGGTCATAGGTCTTGGAGTTGCTGCCCATGATGTTGTCGCCGGTCAGCACCACGAGGTCGGGCTGCACGTCTTCAAGGGCTGCTTTCAGGAACTTCGCCGTCGGCGGCAGAAGACCGGGGCCGTCCTGAATATCGGCAAACTGCAGGATGGTGAATTTGCCGTCGGCGCCGAAACGCAGATGGGCGGCCTCCGCCGGCGTCAGCGCGGACGCCTGCGCCAGCGCGGGCATCAGCAGCAATACCGCCGCCAAAAATACGGCGGCCGATTTTTTCCAAAACTTTTTCATCATCAACGCCTCCTTTTCCGGCCCGAACGCCGGTTTTGTCCAAAAAGAAGTGTAGCATATTCCGCGGCAAGGTTCAATCCGGCAGAAACCGAAGGGCCCCGCGCCAGGCCCCGAAAATATTTGCGCCTTGTCTTGAAAACCTGAAAAAACAGGTATATATTATGCTCTATGCGCGCAGCGAAGCGCCCGTTTGAACCGCTTTCGGGCATCAGGTGCGCGCGGCGCGCAAAGGTGGTATAATACAACAAACGGAGGGTTGTTGCCGTCTTGTTCGACCGATCCAAATTTCGTTTAAGGCTCAACAAAATACGGCCGGTGAGGATGCTCGTTCTGGGCTACATGGGCATCATTTTAACCGGCGCGCTGCTGCTGATGCTGCCCATCTCCTCGCGGGAACGCATCTTTACGCCTTTCATCGACACGCTTTTCACCTCCGCCTCCGCCACCTGCGTCACCGGGCTGGTCGTTTACGACACGTTTACCCACTGGTCGATTTTCGGGCAGCTGGTGATTTTGACGCTCATCGAAATCGGCGGCCTGGGTTTTATGTCGATGGCCATCGTCATCATCACCTTCACCAGCAGAAAAGTCGGTTTCAGCCAGCGTATGCTGATGCAGGAATCCATCGCAGCCCCCCAGGTCGGCGGGATGGTCCGCATGGCCCGTCTCGTCATCGGCGGTTCCCTGGCCCTTGAGGCCGCGGGCGCCCTGATCCTCGCGACGCGTTTCATTCCCGATCTCGGTTTTGCGCGGGGGGTTTACAACGCGGTTTTCCACAGCGTTTCCGCTTTCTGCAACGCCGGTTACGACGTTTTGGGCCGGGCGCAGTTCGGCGGGGAACGGTCGTCGCTGACCTATTTCAACCGCGACCCGCGCGTGTTGTTGACGGTCGCGCTGCTGATTATCGTCGGCGGACTGGGCTTTTTCGTCTGGGACGACATCAAAACCAACCGCCTGCGTTTCCGCAAATACCGGCTGCATTCCAAGCTCGTGCTGACGACGACGGCTTTCCTGATCGCCGCCGGCACGCTGATGATCCTGGTCTTCGAATACAACGCCCCGGCTTTCAAAGGCATGGGTTTCTTTGCCAAGCTGATGAACGCGTTTTTCCAGGCGGTCACGCCGCGGACGGCGGGCTTTAATTCTGTCAATGTAACCGCTTTGAGGGAAAGCACGCTTTTCCTGACCATTATCCTGATGCTCATCGGCGGTTCGCCGGGCTCCACGGCCGGCGGCGTGAAGACCACCACCTTCGCCATGCTGGTGCTCAATGTCATGACCGTGTCGAAAAAAAGCCGCACACTGAACGCTTTTCACCGCCGCATCGACGACGGCGTCCTGCGCAGCGCCGCGACGATTACCAGCATTTACATCTTCCTGTTCATATTCGCGGCCATGACGATCTCCGCCGTCGACGGCTTCCCGATCCTGAAATCCCTATTCGAGGCCGCTTCCGCCATCGGCACCGTCGGCCTTTCGATGGGCATCACCGGCGGGCTCGGCACCCTGTCGAAACTGATCCTGACTTTTCTGATGTATTTCGGGCGCGTCGGCTGCCTGACTATTCTGTATGCCATCCGGACGAAAAGCGGCGCGGAACTTTCCAAATCGCCGCTCGAAAGAATAGCGGTCGGCTGACAGTCATCATTTTATAACGGAGGAATTGACGTGAAATCCATTCTGCTCATCGGGCTGGGCCGGTTCGGCAAACACCTGGCGCGCATGCTCAGCACCTACGACCACGATATCCTGGCCATCGACATGGACGAGGAAAAGGTCAACGAAGTCCTGCCTTACGTCGCCAACGCGGAAATCGGGCATATCACCAGCGAGGCCTACATCGCCTCCCTGGGCGTCAATAATTTTGACGTGTGTATCGTCGCCATCGGCGACAACTTTCAGAATTCGCTCGAGGCGACGGCGCTGCTGAAAGAACACGGCGCGAAATACGTCATTTCCCGCGCGGACAGCGATTCGCACGCCAAACTGCTGCGCCTCGTCGGCGCGGACGAGACGGTTTATCCCGAAAAGGACCGGGCCAACCGCCTGGCCGTCCAGCTGAGTTCCAAATCGGTGCTCGATTACTACGAGCTGACCCCCAACTACTCCATCTATGAGATTCCGGTGCCGGGCAAATGGGTCGGCAAATCCATCGGCGAAATCGGCGTCCGCACCAACTACAACGTCAGCGTCCTCGCCGTCAAGGCAAAGGACTGCACCACCGACCTGCTGCCGATGCCCAAGGCCGATTATGTGTTCAATGCCGGCGAAACCATCATCGTGTTCGGCCACAAGGACGACGTCAACCGGCTCATCAACACCGTCTGAGCGGCGGCGTTCACCACGCGGCGTCCCATGGTTTCCAAATACAACGCGCGCCTGACGCAAGGCGCGCGTTGTATATCATTTTGCGGCAAGCCGCAAAATATCATCATCCGCCACGGCGGATGGTATCATATCGGCAAAGCCGATATATCATTAAACACTCGGAAGCGCGAGAAAGTGTTGAAGCCCTGTCCCTGACAAACTCCTTCAGGTCACCCACCGGGCGATACTTCCCTTACCAGCGCATTCCCGCCCCTCCCATAGAAGAAACTAAAAAACTCCTTTATGCCTTCTTTTTTAGTTTTTCCTTGGTTAAAGGCACCTCCGAGTGTATAATAATAGCAAAGAATAATTTTAATCGCAAATATATGTCCCATTCATCGGACTCTCCGTTTTTGAGTACTTGTAATTCCCATTTGATACATCTAATATAAATATTGTTTTTATATTTTATTCATTCGTTGCACATACCGGATATTGTGTAATCTGATTATCCTTGTATAAAAAGGTGAGGGGTTTTGCTTGGACTCGATCACTGCTGCGCATATCCGTGATGACGGGGCAATCCAAACAATTTTACAGCATTGCCTTAACACCGCAGAACAAACGCGTATTTTTGCGGAAAATTTTGGGTGCGGAGGATACGGTTATTTTTGCGGCATGCTTCATGACATCGGCAAGTATTCGCGGGAGTTTCAAAATCGCATCCGGGGCGCAAACAATATGGTGGATCATTCTACAGCCGGCGCTTTGGAAAGCTTTAATGCTTTGCCCAAAATTGGCCTTCTTTTTTCTTATTGTATTGCCGGGCATCATTCGGGTTTGCCCGATGGCGGCAGCAAAGCGGATGTCGGTATTGAGACTACGCTGAACGGCCGTCTGAAACGAAAAGATTTGCCTGATTATTCCGGATTCAAACGCGATTTTGACATCGCTACTTTCACACCGCCAATCAGCCAGCCGATTCAACCCTTGGAAAAATATGGGTTCTCATACTCCTTTTTCATCCGGATGTTATTTTCTTGTTTGGTAGATGCTGACTTTTTAGATACCGAAGCGTTTATGACAAGCGGAAGAGCGCGTGGAACTATTGTTTATTCAATCGAAGATCTGTATAAAAAAATGTTAGCATATATCGGGCGGTTTAATGAACCGAAGAACGCCTTGCACGAAAAACGGAACGAAATTCTGCAAAGTTGCCTTGAAAGAGCAAAACTGCCGAAGGGATTGTTTACATTGACCGTACCGACAGGCGGTGGCAAAACAGTTTCATCTCTGGCTTTTGCTTTAAGGCATGCGAAAACGCACGATATGAAAAGAGTCATTTATGTGATTCCTTATACATCGATTATTGAACAGAACGCATCTGTTTTTAAGCAGATACTCGGTGAAGAATATGTTTTGGAGCATCACTCCAACTTTAACTATAACGATAATGATGAAACGATGACCCGGTATCGTTTAGCAACAGAAAACTGGGATATGCCCGTTGTCGTCACAACAAATGTACAGTTTTTCGAATCTCTTTTCGCCAATAAAACCTCAAAATGCAGGAAACTGCATAATATCGCCAATAGCGTCATTATCTTTGATGAGGCGCAAATGTTCCCGACGGAGTATCTGCTGCCTTGCATTCGGGCCATTTCCGAGCTGGTTCATAACTACGGTTGTACTGCGGTTTTATGCAGCGCCACACAGCCGGCGTTGAGCAAACTATTTCCGAAAGTGCTGACACCGATTGAGATTCACAACAACACAGTCGAAACGTATCGTTTTTTTCAACGGGCAACAATCATCAATATAGGCAAAATAGAGGACAACGCTTTGGCTGAGCGTTTAAACAACGAAGGACAATGCCTATGTATCGTCAATACAAAACGCCACGCCCAAGAACTTTTTTCTCAACTTGAACCGGAAGGGCGTTATCATTTGTCAACTTTCATGTGCCCGAAACATCGAAAAATAGTTCTACAGGCAATAAAAGAGCGGTTGACGTCAAAACACATTCTGCCGTGCCGCGTTGTTTCCACAAGCCTCATAGAGGCCGGCGTCGATGAGGATTTTCCAACGGTATACCGTGCAACCGCAGGTTTGGATTCGCAGATACAGGCAGCCGGGCGATGTAACCGCGAAGGAAAACGGAGCATGGAACATAGTATTGTTAGCATATTTGAGCCGGCCGATAAATACATAAAATATCAACCTGCCGCGATGAAAAGGCCGATTGAAATCGCCAGGTCCATATCACGGCAATATCAAGATATTGCCGCGCCTGAGGCCATTCGTTCCTATTTCGAGCAACTTTATCAAATGACCGGACAAGGATTGGATGCAAAAGAAATCGTGAAGAGATTCGAAGATGCCGTTGACTGCGATTACAGCTTTCCGTTTGCGTCTGTCGCTGATGAATTCAAATTGATTGATCAGGCTAGCCGCCCCATTGTTATTCCCTATGACAAGGAAGCAGACGATCTTATTAGGAAATTAAGAAGCGGGGAAAAGAATCAAAAGCTGTTTCGAGACATACAGCAATATACGGTGAATGTATATCCCGATGAATATGAAGCACTTCTCGGCACAGGCTGCGTTGAACCGGTCGACACGGAAATCGCCGTGTTAAAAGACGGCGATTATTATCACGAATACACCGGTTTTACCTTGCCCGCGAAAGGCGGATTGGGTTTATTCTTTTAATAAAGGAGGTGATATTTTGGCATACGGTATCAAATTGAGAGTATGGGGAGATTATGCGCTTTTTACCCGGCCCGAGATGAAGGTGGAAAGGGTCAGTTATGACGTCATCACCCCTTCAGCCGCAAGAGGTATCGTCGAAGCAATTTACTGGAAGCCGTCAATTCAATGGTTCATCGATAAAATCTATGTTTGCAACCCCATTGAATTTACCAATTTCCGGCGCAACGAAGTCAAAACCAAACTCCTTGCCAGCAATGTAAAATCCGTCATGAACGGTTCGAAAGAGCCGTTGTTTCTCGATACCTCGAAAGACAGGCAACAAAGGGCTTCGCTTGTTTTGAAAAATGTGCAATACGTCATCGAGGCGCATTTTGAACTGACCAACGAAGCAGGTGAAAACGACAGTGTTGAAAAGCATTACAATATTGCGTTGAGAAGACTTCGAAAAGGCCAGTGCTACCATTGCCCTTCGTTTGGCTGCCGGGAGTTTCCGGTGAATTTCGAGCTTTACGAAGAAGAAAACGTTAAAACCGCATATACAGGCGAAAAAGATTTGGGCTACATGCTCTTTGATATGAATTATTCCGATTTGGGCGACATTCGACCGATGTTTTTCAGGGCTGTGATGCGTGATGGCGTAATTGATTTAACCGAAAGCGAGGTGATTCAATGATCCTTCAATCCTTAGTCGAGTATTATGAAATACTTGCAAAAGCCAATGGTATTTCAAAACCCGGATATTGCAAAGCCAATGTGTCTTATGCGGTCAGTATAACCGCCGGGGGCAAACTCGCAGGTATTATTCCGTTGAAAAATCCAGTTCAGCGCGGCAACAAGATGGTGGAAATCCCTCAATCGTTCGAAGTTCCAGAGCAAGTAAAAAAAACAGTCGGAATAACATCAAACTTTCTTTGCGAGAACTCAGGCTATATGCTCGGGATTGACAACAAAGGCAAACCGGAACGGTCGAGAGAATGCTTTGAGGCTTTCAAGGAATTACACAGAGAAGTTCTGATGGGCGCGGATTGCGACGAGGCACGGGCGGTTTTGGCTTTTTTAGAGCAGTGGGATCCCCAACAGGGTCAGAAAAACCCGGTTTTAGCCGAATATCTCGATGCGCTGACAAGCGGGGCAAATCTGGTATTCATGTTAGAAGGCTCCGGTTATATCCATGAAAATGGCGCCATCAAGAAGGCCTGGGAAAAGTATTATCAGCAAAGCAGGGATGCCGTTGTTATGCAGTGCCTTGTCACAGGGGAACGGTTGCCCATCGCCCGCCTGCACCCAAGCGTTAAAGGCGTGAAAGGCGCGCAATCGATGGGTGCATCGCTGGTTTCATTCAACGCTAACGCCTACGAATCACACGGCCGCGACGATCAACAAGGCCTCAACGCGCCGGTGAGCGAATATGCCGCCTTCGCCTATACGACAACGCTGAATTATCTTTTGGCCGACAGCAAACACCGTCAAACTTTGGGCGATACAACGGTTGTTTTTTGGGCGCAGAGCGCAAAATCTATCTATCGGGATTTATTTGCTTACGCATTAAACCCGGATACGAATTCTACCGAAAAAACGGATGATAAAGGCGCCGCTTCTCTAATCGGCAACGTTTTTAACAAAATAGCGTCGGGCATGCCTGTTGCCGAACTCAACGATGCGTTTAACCCAAGCACAGCATTTTATATTTTAGGGCTTTCTCCGAACGCGGCCCGTCTTGCCGTTCGATTCTTTATTCAAGATACCTTTGGCAACTTTATTGAAAGAATCGCAAGGCATTATAAGGATATGGAGATTAATAGGGCTCCTACCGAGCAGCCATATCTGCCTCTTTGGCAAATGATGCAGGAAACCGTTTCACCAAAATCAAAAGACAAGGCTTCATCCCCCTTGTTATCCGGTTCTGTGCTCCGTTCCATTTTGACCGGTAGCCCCTACCCTGCCGCATTGTACGGCAGCGTCATTGTCCGAATTCGGGCTGAGAAAGCGATTAACAGCGCAAAGGCCGGTATTATCAAGGCGTATCTGACCAAAAAATATTCAGGGAATAACACAAAGGATAAGGAGGTATTGACTGTGTCCTTAAATGCACAGAGTGAAAACCGCGCCTATGTTTTGGGCCGCTTGTTTTCCGTTTTGGAAAAAGCCCAACAGGATGCCAATCCGGGCATCAACACCACCATAAAAGACAGATATTTTACATCCGCCTGTGCTACGCCCGCCTCCGTGTTTCCGGTCCTTCTACGACTGAGCAACCACCATATCTCAAAGTCGGACTTCGGAAAGTCAATTGACAACAAAATCAGAGACCTGATGGACAAACTTGACGTGGATGAAAAACCATTTCCCGCCCATTTGACACTGGACGAACAAGGTGTCTTTATACTTGGCTACTATCATCAGAAACAGGCAAATTATGAAAAAACAAACAAGGAGGGTCAATAAAATGTCAGATGTTATCAAAAATCGTTATGAATTCGTGGTGCTTTTCGATGTGGAGAACGGCAACCCCAACGGTGACCCCGATGCCGGGAATATGCCGCGAATCGACCCCGAAACGGGTTACGGCATTGTGACGGACGTTTGTCTGAAACGGAAAATCCGCAATTATGTCGAAACGGTCAAAGGCGATGAAGAAGGCTACAAAATCTATATCAAAGAAAACGTTCCTTTAAACATCAGCGATAAAACCGCGTTTTCCTATTTTGGCATCGAAGAAAAAGATATCAAAGACGCAAAAAAGAAAGATCCGGCCCTGGACGCTAAAATCCGTGACTTTATGTGCAAGAATTTCTATGACATCCGTACCTTCGGCGCGGTTATGACCACCTTTGTATCAGCGTCATTGAACTGTGGCCAGGTACGCGGGCCAGTTCAAATCGGTTTTGCCAGGAGCATCGAGCCCATTGTACAGCAAGAGGTGACGATTACCCGGGTTGCCATCACTACCGAAGCAGATGCCGAAAAGAAAAAAACCGAAATGGGACGCAAGCATATCGTGCCCTACGCTCTATACAAAGCGGAAGGCTTTGTTTCGGCCAACCTCGCACAAAAAAGCACCGGTTTTAACGAGAATGATTTATCACTGCTTTGGAATGCGATCATCAATATGTTTGAAGACGACCATTCGGCCGCAAGGGGAAAAATGGCCGTACGTGAATTGATGGTATTCAAGCACGAGAGCATCTTTGGCAACGCCCCGGCGCATAAACTGTTTGAGACGATAAAAGTTGAAAATAAAAACCCCGGAACGCCTGCACGTCAATACAGCGACTATAAAGTCACCGTGGACGAAAAAGCCATACCCGAAGGGGTTTGTCTGCTTCGAATGATTTAACGATGTATGAGGAAGAAGATTATTTACAACTTTCCGGCATACAGCATTTTGTATTCTGCCGCCGTCAATGGGCTTTGATCCATATCGAACAACAATGGGCGGACAACCTGCGCACCGTCGAAGGTGAAATCCTTCACGAAAAAGCCCATGACTCGTATGCCAAAGAAAAACGAAACGACCTTATCGTTTCGCGCGGAATGCCGGTGTTCTCAAAAATGATGGGTGTTAATGGCGTATGCGATATCGTTGAACTTCACAAAGACCCAAAAGGCGTAAGAATTTTCGGCAAGGAAGGCCTTTACAAACCTATACCTGTCGAATACAAACGGGGCAAACCAAAACAGACCGAGGAGGATGTTCTCCAACTTACGGCGCAAGCGCTCTGCCTCGAAGAAATGCTGCTGTGCGATATCCCCCTCGGTTACCTGTTTTATGGCGAAATCAATCACCGCGTACAAGTGAACTTTGATGAAAAGATTAGAAAGCAGGTGGTGGAAACTTTTGCAGAAATGCATGAAGTGTATAACAGGAGGTATACCCCAAAAGTCAAAACAGGAAAGCATTGCAGGGCTTGCTCGATGGCTGATATCTGCTTGCCTAAGTTGTGCAAAAATAAGTCGGCCGCAAACTATATCCGTGTCAATTTAGCCGAGGCGGAGCGATGAAAAGGTTATTAAACACGCTTTATATCACCTCAACGGACAGTTACCTTGCTTTAGAGGGTGAAAATGTCGTTGTGAAAAACAACGATCAAGAAATCGCCAGGATCCCTTTGCACAATCTGGAAAGCATTATCACATTCGGTTATACCGGAGCAAGCCCTGCGCTGATGGGCGCTTGCGCTAAAAGGAATATCGCCCTGTCATTCATGACAGCCAGCGGCAGATTCCTCGCAAGGACCGTCGGCGAGGTCAAGGGGAATGTAACGCTCAGAAAAGCCCAGTACCGCTTGGCAGACAATGACGAGCAAAGTGCCGCTATTGCAAAAAATTTCATTATCGGCAAAATTTTTAACTCTAAATGGGTGATAGAACGGGCGACTAGAGATTATGCTTTACGGTTGGATATTGAAAAACTTAAAAATGCTTCTGCTGCACTCAGCCACAGTCTGAAATGCGTTGAAAATTGTTTTTCGTCTGATGAGCTCAGAGGTTTCGAGGGGGAAGCAGCCAACCAATATTTCGGTGTGTTCGATGAACTCATTTTACAGCAAAAAGAGGATTTCGCATTTACGGGCAGGAACAAGCGGCCGCCTCTTGATAATGTTAATGCTATGCTCTCTTTTACTTACACACTTTTAGCTCACGATGCTGCCGCCGCGTTGGAAGCAGTCGGACTGGACCCTTATATCGGTTTTTTGCATAAAGAACGGCCGGGGCGAATTTCACTGGCTCTTGATTTAATGGAAGAATTCCGAAGCGTCTATGCCGACAGATTTGTTTTGTCGCTCATCAACAAACGTATTGTTAACCGAAGCGGGTTTATACGTAAAGAAAATGGCGCCGTTATCATGGACGACAGCACAAGGAAAGCCATCCTGTCCGCATGGCAAACGAAGAAACAAGAAACACTAACACACCCTTTTCTTGAAGAAACGCTGGAATGGGGTTTGCTCCCTTATGCGCAAGCGATGTTGTTGGCACGATATATCCGCGGCGATTTGGACGCCTATCCTCCATTTTTATGGAAATGAAGTGAGATAATGCTTGTTGTGATTACTTATGATGTGAATACCGAAGATGCCGGTGGGAAGAGACGTTTGCGCCAAGTTGCAAAGCAATGCGTCAATTATGGCCGAAGGGTACAGAATTCGGTATTTGAATGCGTCATGGACTCGGCAAAATGCAGGGAGGTGCAGAATAAGTTAGAGAAGATTATCGACAAAGAGAAAGATAGTTTGCGTTTTTATTATTTAGGCAATCATTATCATAACAAAGTTGAACACATTGGAGCAAAACCTTCTTTTGATATTGAGGGTGTTCTTATGGTATAAGTGCGAATCGCAAGCAAACAGTATTTTCCGGGACGTTTCGCACCTATCAAAATACTATTTCGAGGTTTTTTAAAGCGGTTTTCGCAAATTATTTTGTTGCAGTTGTTTATTTTTGCCAATTTCGTGCAAATATCATTTCCGTTTCATTATTTGTTTGTGCGATTTTGCAGTCGCTCCCCGCGTGGGGAGCGTGGATTGAAATGATGATTTTATTCATAATACGCCCCTTTTATCCGGTCGCTCCCCGCGTGGGGAGCGTGGATTGAAATACCATAGTTTCATTTGTGCTTTAACTGCGTTCAGGTCGCTCCCCGCGTGGGGAGCGTGGATTGAAATTTGAAATTGCATAAATTAATCAACCGGCGACGGTTGTCGCTCCCCGCGTGGGGAGCGTGGATTGAAATAGAGAAAAGCGTGAAGCAGTTCGTGCCTGATACAGTCGCTCCCCGCGTGGGGAGCGTGGATTGAAATCGACAATCCGCGTCGCACTCGTACCCGTATTCCCACGTCGCTCCCCGCGTGGGGAGCGTGGATTGAAATGTTTCCTCCTCCTCCGCGGCTGGTCCGCGGGTTGTCTGTCGCTCCCCGCGTGGGGAGCGTGGATTGAAATATTATCGTGCTGTGAATGTCCTTATCATATAGGGCGTCGCTCCCCGCGTGGGGAGCGTGGATTGAAATAGCAATCAGCCTACATTAAATTGGGGCGGCAGCGGTCGCTCCCCGCGTGGGGAGCGTGGATTGAAATTGGTCAAGGGGACAGGCTCCTAACAGCGGCATAAGTCGCTCCCCGCGTGGGGAGCGTGGATTGAAATATAGCGGAGACCATAGACAAGCTCGAGGAGTACCAGGTCGCTCCCCGCGTGGGGAGCGTGGATTGAAATAGGCATGCCGAACACCCGCAGAACATCACCATCGCGTCGCTCCCCGCGTGGGGAGCGTGGATTGAAATTGATTTGAACTGGCGTACGGTAGCGGCCTACTGTGTCGCTCCCCGCGTGGGGAGCGTGGA
>Ga0116186_1000548_pt1 | contig 43991 bp, 36 predicted proteins | sample AD_JPNNA4_MetaG_FD_89806 | JGI IMG/M metagenome (GOLD analysis project Ga0116186, IMG submission 89806) | Active sludge microbial communities of municipal wastewater-treating anaerobic digesters from Japan - AD_JPNNA4_MetaG | ecosystem: Engineered > Bioreactor > Anaerobic > Digestate | place...
CCACTTTTCCAGGCGGGTTTGCAAGCGGCGGGGGCGGGTTCTGAACTTGGGGAGTTCGACGAAGTGGAGCTCCATCAGGTCGGGCAGGAGTAGGCCGGTGTCTTTCTCGCGGAACTGGAACGCAGACTGGAACCGGTCGAGCCTGTCGAACATCACGAAATCGAGAATCGCAATGCCATAGGAGGGGTTGAGCTGGTCGAAACCCTGGGTTTCGCGGAGCTGGCCGGTATACAGGAGGGCCAGGTAGTATGCCAGGCGCTTCGCGAAGCTGGCCTCCTGGTTGGCCTGCATCTCGATCGTGAACCGACGGCCCGCGCCGTCGACGGCCTTCACGTCGACGATCGTGAACTTGTCGTCGTGGAACTCCTTCAGATTCAGCGGGCTCAGCAGGGTCAACTCGGCGATGCACCGGTCGCCGGTGAAATGCAGGAGGGCATCGATCAGCCTCGCCAGAATCTCCTCGTTGCCCTCCCTGCCGAACACGAGCTTGAACACAACATCATTCCGCAATGGATACACTTTCCGGTCCGCCATCGCACCGCTCCTTCGCCCGATGATTCGAAGCGGCCCAACACCATCCGCTCCATCCATACATCAGGCGAACCGGGGGGCTGGTAAAGAATATTTTTCACTATCTTTTTTATCCGCAACCCCGGGGAAGTGATCGGCCTGGAACGGACAAGGCCCGGGGCGGGTTCCCCGGGCCTGTCGCTTTCCTAACTCCCCTTCCCTGTGTCTTTAGTAGTTGGGAGGGTTGTAATTCTCGAGGTAGGTGGTGGTCTTGGCCGCCACATCGACCAGCGACCAGGAGTGGAGGCGGTTGACATTGCCCGTGTCTTCGACCATCCACACCTGGGGCGGCGCGCTGACATCGGCGGGATCGTTGTACTGCGCACGCAGGATCGTCGAGTTGCCGTTACCGATATATACCAAATACTTTTCCGTATCGGACGTCGGCTGGAGGTGCTCGAGGCGGAAGGTTCCGGCGAGGTCCTCGTTGCCGGCGAGATCCTGACCCGTTCGAGTCGAGAGAATCGGCGAACCGGCGACCTCCCAGTAGGAGACTTCCTTTTCCGACTGTTCGCCGGCCACCAGCACAATGATCGTGCGGGTTTCGAGTTTCATGGGGTAGACCCTGACGATCAGGCCGTCGACACCCACGCCGGTCGTTTCGTTGACGTACCGGCCGGTGATGGCCCCGACGTCGGTTTCCTGGTTCTGGATCATCTGGTAGGCGAGCGTCGCCGGGAACATGGTCGTCACGCCATTGTTCTCTTTCACGATGAAGTTGATCGTCAGGTCCTGCCACCCCGGCTTTGAGAAAGTCAACTCGTAGTCGCCGGGCACGAGATTGGCGAAGGAGAAGCGGCCCTGGTCGTCGGTGATGGTGCCGCCCACGCCCTTCAGGGTACATGTCACATACTGGAGCGGCGCCTTCGTGAACGCATCATGAACGGTGCCGGCAGCGAGCGGGTGGACGACGTCATCTGCGGTCAGCACCTTCGGAGAGACGAACAGCTCAGGTTTTTCGGGAACGAGCGTGCCGTCGTTCAGAATCAGCACGACATAGGTCGCCGGGGAATACGCCGCCGCATCCCGCGCCAAACCGATGTTGTAGGTCCCCGGCGAAAGATTCTCGAAGACGAACTCCCCCTGTGCGGTCGTGTTGACGGATCCCACGAGCGAACCGCTCAGATAGGCCTCAACCAGGATATTGGGAAGCACTTCCGATGTCGTGGTTAATTTGACGACCCCTTGCATCGTCGTCTTTGGGCCGAGTGAGAAGTCCTTTACCTGGTCGACGTTCGACTGGATGGTGACCGTGGCTGTCTGGCGCCCGAAACCGCTTTTAGTCAGCGTCATCGAATAGGTTCCGGATCCGAGATAGAGACTGTATTTGCCATCTTCCCCGGTTTTGACATCTGACGCAGAGCCGACGCCACCGGACGGAACCACCCTGATCAGAACGTCCTTCTGCGGAGTCCCCTCCGTGTCGGTAACCAGGCCCGTCAAATACGCGCCATTCGGAGACAACGTGAAATCCTGGGTCACGGACGTGTTGGATACGATCGTCACCGTCGCGGTTCCGTTGGCATAGCCGCTTTTCGACGCCGTGACGAGATAGGTGCCTGTGGCCAGGGTGAATTGGTAGGCGCCCGCGGCATCGGTCATCACCGGACTGATCTGGAGCGCGGGTGTGGTCCGAGAAACGACCGTCACCGTCACACTGGCGATACTGGCTCCGGCACGAGCATCACGGATGGCTCCGCTCAGCGTGCCCACGGAAGAGGAAATCACGAGATTAGCTCCGTTCGTCCCTCCAATTGATACGATAACCGACTGGTCAACCGCTGCATACCCTGGTTGAGTGACGCGCATGACATATGAGCCGGGGGCCAGAAGAACCTGATAGGTTCCATCGGAAGCGGTCGTCGTACTTTTCACCAGTGTTCCATTCTGCAAAAAAGCGACGGTGGCACCACTGACCGGCTGAGCAGAGGCGTTTGTAATCTTACCAGAAACCAACTCTTCAATCCCTGAAACCGTTGGAAGGCCGCTCCAGGTTCCATCAGCTCCGCTTCGGCCGCCGCTGTTACAGCCGGCGATGACTGCCGCCAGAACCAGCACGGCCAGGAGGCTGCCGGCGAGCCGGCGTGCGAAGCCGGGGGTGTTTATCGTTCGATATCGCTTATTCATCTGATATTCCTCCCGAGCCGGGGTCAGTTGCCGCTTGCTTTCAGGATACTCGTCGACAGGGTGGTCTGCGCGGTCATCGAGATTTCCTTGTCGTTCAGATCGCGGCCATGGATCGTGATCCGGGCGACGATCGGGGTGATATCATCGCTCGGATTCGCATTTCCCCGGGTCAGATACGCGTAGAGAGCCGGCGAGTAGACGTCGAGCGTCGTGTACCCGGCCACATCCGACGGAATCGTCTGCTGCTGGCCGGAGCCGCCGGCGTCTTGAGCCCGGACAGAGGCACTGGTGCCGCTCGAACTACTGGAGCTGCTGGAACTGCTGGAGCTGCTCGAATTGCTCGAATTATCCGACGAGGAATCCCCGCTTCCCGAGTCGAAGGTCTTGATTTCGGGAGCCTGAATGAATGCCGAGAGAGCCCCGGAAACGTCGTAGCGGCCGTTGGCCAGCGAAACACCGTTCGGCGTATAATATCGAACAGAATATTGATCGAGAAACACGGAAACGCCGTTGGTCACGCGAAAATACACCTGCATGAGGGGAAACGTCGGCCCCGTGGATTCCGAATTTTCGCCGGAATCGGACGATTCTTCGGTGGGCTGGAGAACCGAGGGACTGACGCCGGCGACGTGAATATCGGATGAAGGCGAGAACAACTGGCCCGTGGAGTTCTGGCAGCCGGCGAGGGCGACCAGGAGGGTGACCACGCTCAACGTCATCACATATTTCATAGAATATTTCATATTATCTCCACGCCAAGGGGCTTTCGTTCGCGCCGGCCACGGGAGTGCCTTTGATGGGAGCGCTCCGAACGATGTTCGGGGTGATGAAGACGACCAGTTCGGAACGTTTGTTCGTCTTCGAGGTGGAGTTGAAGACCTTCTTGAAGAGAGGAATCCGACCCAGGACCGGGACGGCGTTGACGTCGTCGGATTTGCTTTCGGTGATCAGGCCGCCGAGAATCAGGGTCTCGCCGGAATGGATGACCACTTCGGTGTTGGCAGTGCGGCTTTCCGTCCAGGGAACGCCCTCGACGAACGAGCGAAGGGCGGTGATGGTCGGCGTCACTTTCAACCGGATGGTGCCGTCGTCGTAGATGGTCGGATTCACCGCCAGGTTGATGGGAACCGGCTCGAACTTCACTTCACGGTTGGTGATGGTCGTGCCGTTGCTCACCGTCGTGTTCGTCGTGACGTAGGGAACCTTCTGGCCGACTTCGATCAGGGCGTTCTGGCCATTCATGGCTGTCACTTTCGGATTGGAGAGAGACCTGGCGCGGTTGTTCTTCTTGAGGCCGCGCAACAGCAGGGAAAAGTGCTCGTTACTGAGGGTGCCGAAACGCAGGATTCCGTTGCCGCCGGTCGGCGCCAGGGTCTGGTCGAACTGCCAGAGAGGAGCCTGGCGACCGAGTTGGGTCATCATCGCGGACCAGTCGATGCCGGTCGAGTTTTCGTCGTCGAGGGCCACGTCGAAGATGTGGGCTTCGATCAGTACCTGTTTGGGCGGCACGTCGAGGCTTCGGATGATCTGCTCGATCTTCTTGAGGTTGTCGGGCGTTTCGCGGATCACGAACGTGCTCTCCAGGGGCACGGAGGCGCCGCCGGTTCCGCCGCCGGCCGGGGCTGCCTGACCGAAGGCCGGGACGCGGCTGATCGCCAGGGACAGGATGCCGCACAGCAGGCCGGCCGCGAGCATCACGCGCAGGGTTCTGGTTCGTTTCATGATCTGGTTCCCTCCCCTTCGGCCGTCACATGCCGCCGGACGCGCCGCCGGTCATGCCGGTGCCGCCGCCCGAGCCGCTCATGCCGCCGGATGAACTGCCGCCGGAACCGCCGGCTCCGCCCATGCCCGAAGCAACGGCGCCCGAATCGACTCGCTGAACCTAGAGCATCTGCTTGTCGGGGTCGAACCGGGGAAGCACCATCTGGATGGCCTTCACCAGCGTATTCCTGTCGATATATTTCAGTTTGAATATTCGCTCCTGCATCTGGCGGTTCTCCATCGAGACGTCGAACACCTCGAGGAGCCGCGCGATCTCGTCGAGCTTCGGCCGGGGGGCCAGCACGATCAGCGAGTTGGACCGCTCGTCGGCCTGGATGCTCCAGCGGCCCGACGACGAGACGCGGGGCGAGGCCGTCACGGCGGCACCGGCGCTTCCCGAACCGGGAGCGGCGGGCTGGCCGGCCGCACCGGCCGCGGGGGCTCCGGCAGCGGCGGGCGCGGGGGCGCCTCCGGCTGCTCCGGCAACACCGGCGTTTCCGGCGGCGGGCGCTCCGGCCGGGGCGGCTCCCCCGGCGGGGGCGGGAGCGGCGGCGGGCGCGGCCATCGTCGAGGCCGCTGCGGGGCGCGAGGCCGCCAAGAGTGCCGACATCTCGTCGGGCTGGCTGTCGAGCTGCTGCAGGGTGTTCTCGACGAGCGGCAGGATCTCGTAGGCCATGGCGTGGCGCAGGAAGAAGACGCGGGTCTCGAGGGGCTCCTCGCCCACACGGTAGACCCAGACGACGCCGTCGCGCACCTCGTACGAGTAGCCGTTGGTCTTGAGCACCGTGTCGAGCGCGGTGCCGATCGGGATATCCTGGAAGTTGACCGTCGTCTGGCCGGAGATCGGGTTCTTCGACACCATGTTCAGGTTGGCCTTGTTGGCCAGCAGCCGCACCAGGTCGGCGAGCTGAACGTCGCGGAACTCGAGCGACACCCGGATGCTCGACAGGTCACGCAGGGCGTTGTCACGCTTCGGCGCGAGGCTGACCGACTTGACCGGCTGGTCGGGCTCGGGCACCACCACCGGGCCGGGCTGGGCCTTCTTCGGGAAAAGAGGCTGCGACTGGGCCACGGGGGCCTTCTTCACCGGCACGATCATCGATTTGGGAACCGTCAGATACGTCTTCTTCGCGATCTTCGCCGGCGCGGTCGCGACGGCGGGGGCGGGGGCGGCCGGGGGCGGCGCGATCGGCGTCTGCACGCGGCGCACCTTCACCACGGCGCGCTTCGGCTCGGCCGGCGGCACGGCTTCCTCCTCGACCGTCACCGTCTCCTCCTCGATCACCTTTCTGGCATGCGCGGAGGACGCGGAACGGGCGGGAGCGCTCACGACCGGCTTCGGAGCATCCGGAGCGACGACCCGGGCAACCGGCGCGGGAGCAGGAGCCGGAGCGGAAACAGGCTCGATGACGGTCCTGGAAGCAGGCGCGGGCAGGGAAACCGGGGCCGGGGAAGCCGCCTTCGGGGTCGGAACGGCCGCGGGGGCCGCCGCCGGCCGTGAGCCGGGCTGACGCCGCACCTTCACCACGGCCATGCCGGCTTCATCGCCGGAAGTGGCGCTCCGTTTCACGACAACCGTCTCTTCTTCCACGACCGTTTCGCCGGCCGGAGCGGGTTTCGGCAACGGGATCGCCGGCGCGGCCGCCGTGCGGGCGGGACGTGCCTGGAGCGCCGGTTCCGGTTCGGGAACGGCGACGGGAGGGCGTTCGGGTTCAGGCTCCACAACCGCCCTGGGCGCCGACTTCCGGACAATGTCGGGTCTCGGTTCGACGGCCGGCGGAGAAGCCTTGGCGACGGGTTTCACGGCCGCGATCGGGGCGGAGGGAGACGGCGAGCCGATCTCGATGCCGGCCTCCCGGAGTTTCGCCCGGAACTTCGCGGCCTCCTCCTCCTTGAAATCCTCGTCGAGCAGGGTGACGAGCTCCTCGCCCCGGCTCCGCACGAGAGCGACGGGAACGGGCTTGCCGGCCGTGCTCATGGTTTCCTTCTGGAGCTTGACGGCGTCGTCCGCCCTGCCGGACATCAGATACAAAACGGACAGGCGATCGGTGATCAGACGGAAAAGAGTTCTGTCCTGCATCTCGGCCTCCGGCTGCACGGCGGCCGAAAGGCCGGCCGAACCGGCACCTCCGAGGGCCACGGCCAGAATCAAGGGCAGGAAACGGTTATTCTTTGACATACAGGACATACTCCTTCCCGTCTCGCGACAAGGTCACTCTCCTGGGCTTGATGGACCGAACGGTGAACCCGTCGCAGAAGTCTCCCTCGCGAACCATGTTCTGGCCGAGAATCGCGACCCGGTCGTCATCCGACCCGGTCATGACGCCGTGCAGGACCGGCAGCCGGACCGACTCTCCGGTCAGGTCGACCGCGTCCGGCGTCTGCGCCTGGGTTTGCGACGGGGCGATCGCGGGTGCGGGGATCGCGCCCTTTCCCGGCCGGAAGATGTCGCGCGCCTGGTTCCAGACGCCCTCCGGGCCTCCCCCCTCGATCTTTTCCCATTCTTCCATAGACTCGGTTATATTCCACTTGCTCTTTTTTTCCGCACCTTCCGCGTCGGCACCTTCGGCGGGCGGCACTTCGAATCCGGGCGGGACTTCCCGGATGCCGGACGTATCCGGGCCGGGCGACTCCACGCCCGGCGGCACCGGGGCCGGGGCGCCACCACCCATCTGGGAATAGGCCGAGCTCCCCAACAGCAGGGTCATGCCGAGGGCGGCCGTCAGTCGCAGGTTCGGATTCATCGCATCACCCGCCGTAGATGTAGGTTTTCACGCGCATCTTGATCTCCAGGGGGCCGGGTTTCGTCGGCGCAAGCACCTGGATCCCGTCCACGTCGACGAGGCGCGGGATCTGTTCCAGGCGCTCCAGGTAGGCTCCGAGATCGCGATAGAAGGTGTGCATTTCGAGAGACAGTTCCATCTCCTCGTATTTGACCTGGGCCACCGGATCGTTCGCCGCCAGCCTGATGCCGACGGTCTTGGCGGCCAGGGCTGCAGGGGTGACCGAGTCGATCCGCATCCGTTTCGTGGTCGAAGTGGTGGTGATCTGCTCGAGGAGGGCGCCCGCCTCGCTCCGCTTGGGCAACTGTTTCGACAGTTCGACCGAGAGCGCCTGCGTTTTTTTGATATCGGCCTGGAGGGTGGCGATCTTCGCCTTGGCGTCGAGGGCCGTGTTCAGGTCCTGGCGGAGCTTCTCGTTCGTCTGTTCCTGGGCCGTCACGCCCATCTGGCGCTGCGGGTGGTTGTACTGCCAATCGTAGCCGACCAGCGCGAGGCTGATCACCAGGATGGCGATGATGACCTGCTGGTTCACGGCTGCTTTCCTCCCCCGGCGGCAGGCGGCCGCAGTTCGCACGAGACGGAGAACTCGACGATCTCCGTTCCCGCCTGGGCCCGTTCGCTCCTCTGCCAGACAACGTTTTGGAACGCCGCCGAGCCTTCGAGGTTCTTGATGAACGTGGAAAACGCGCCGAAGCCGAAGCTCCGGCCCTTCATGCTCAGGCTTCGCGGCCCTTTCCTGGCGGCGGGCTTCTGGCCACCGCCGGTTTCACCCGGCATCCCGCCCCCCATCGACTGGTCGAGGGCCGTGCTCTGAGCGGCGACGTAATCGTCGCTCAGGATCTCGGTCAACCAGACTTCGGGCGGCATGCAGGTTCCCAGCTCGGTAAAGATTCTCGACCAGAAGATGCGCTTGCGGAGAATGCTCTGGATGAACGTCGTGCGGATCGTCAGGTCCCGTTTTTGCTTCACGAGCTGGTCATACTGGGCCTTGAACGAGGCGACCTGCGCGAACTCGTTCGTCATGCGGACGTTTTCCTCGACGGCCCGCATGACCCGCGCCCGGTGGGGCAGATACACCTGCCAGGCATACAGCGCGGGCGCGAGCAGGGCGGCCAGGCCGCACAGGGCGGGCACGAGCACGGTCGCGATCATGCGCTGGATCCGCTTCCGCCGCTCGGCCTGCATGCCTTCCATCAGATTGAGGACGGCCGCGTTGCCACGCATGCCGCACAGGGCGGCTCCGACGGCCGGGACGATTACGGGCGCGAGGCGCGGGTCGGGCGTCTGGCCGTCTTTCGGCAGGAACGGCACGGATTTGAACGGGAAGAGGGGCTGGATGAGGCTGACCGTCAGATTCTCCTGCAGGTTGCCTTCGAGACTGCGCAAATTGGCAGCGCCGCCGAAGACGAAGGCCTGGCTGACCTGGCTCTTCATCTGGCCCTTGAAGTAGTCGAGGGACAGGCGCACCTTCTGCATCATGCGTTCCATCCCGCGCCTGATACCCTCGGAAACCTGTATCTCGACGGCATCGCTCTCGTAGGCCCGCTGTTCCTCGGGTGAGAGAATGCCGATGGTCACCTTGTACTGTTCGGCCGCGTTCCGGTCGAGAACGATCTCCTGGCCACCCGATTTGTAGGTTTTGGTCAGGGATTGAGTCAGCTCATCCCCCGCGAAGGGGAACGTACGAGCGAGGCGGAGAGTCTGCAGATCGCAGACGGCGACCTGGTTGGACGTAGCTCCGAGGTTCAACAGGGCGATGAGATAGGGCGACACTTTTTCCTCGAAACTCTCGCCGTAGTTGATCCAGAAGCACTCGCGCAGGGCCACGGGATACGGATAGACGCCCTCGAGCGAAAGGCCGGCTTCCCTGATCTGCTCCTCTTTTTCGCGGAGCCAGGATACCGGGAAGGAGGCCACGAGCAAATGCACCGTGGCCCGTTCTTCGAGGGCGGATTGTCCGAGAATGGTGTAGGTGTGCGCGAGTTCGACCGTCGGGCCTTCGAGGCTGGGCGGCGGCTTCATCTCGAGCTCCATGACCTGGTCGAGCTGTTGCCGGGTCATGGGAGGTTTTTCGACGAACTTCAGCTGGACGTCGCGGTCGGCGGTGAGCAGGGCGACGGACTTCGTCTCGTGGCCGAAGGCGGCCGCCACGTTGCGCAGACCTTCGAGCAGGACCGGCTTCGTCAGCCCGATGTCGCGCGGCACGTCGAAGCAGTACATGCCGCGGCAGATGGGCGCGCCGGACTGGAGTTCCAGCAGGACCGCCTTGATCGAGGTCGAGCCGATGTCGAGGCCGATGACCTTCTTCAAGCCGTCGAAGACGATTGGTTGGCTGCTCATGATCTCGACACTGTCCTGTTCGCCGGCACCCGCCGGAGGTGGAATCTGTTCCGGGCGAAAGAGATCACGGCAATGCCCGGAAGATAATCTCCGCGATCGCGGGCATTATCGACAGGGTGCCGAGATTTGTTAACGCCTCATTTCACGGCCAAAGGAAAACCGAATCCGCAGATGATGTTCATGAAAAAATCTGCGTCATCTGCGGATGCGGTGGTCCCTGTGGGTGCCGCTCATGCGCCCGCAGGGGCGGGTTTGAAACCCGCCCTGCCCTGGCCGGCGATGATCAGCGCAGGACTTTGGAGATGTTGAAGAGGGGAAGGAACATGGAAGCGGCGATCGTGAGAACGATCGTGCCCATGACGACCGTCAGGATCGGCTCGATGGCGGTCAGGATGGCGGAAATGGCCTCCGAGACCTCCTGGTCGTAGTATTCGCCGACCTTGTCGAGCATGTGGTCGATCTTGCCGGTCGATTCGCCGACGCTGATCATCAGGGTGACCATCGTGGGAAACAGGTGCTTGTGCCTCTGCATCGGCGCCGAGAAGGTGCCGCCGCGCTCGACGCTCTCCTGGATCGAGGCGATGACGTCCTTCACCTCGGTGTTCGGAATCGTCTCGCTCGTGATCCTGAGGGCGCGCAGGGCCGGCACGCCGCCCTTGACCAGCGAACCGAGCGTGTGAGCGAAGCGGGCGACGTAGGCTTTGCGAAACAGGGTCCCGAAGAGCGGCACCCGGAGCTGGAGCCAGGAGAATGCACGCCAGCCCTTTTCCCACTTGAGGAAGAGCCACAGGCCGATGGTCCCGAAAATCGCCAGGCCGATGATGGCGAGATACTGGTACCGGAGGAAATCCGAGACGGCCATGACGACCTGGGTGGGGAGGGGAAGCATGTTCTCGCGGCCCTTGAACAGCTGCATGAACGTCGGGAACACGTAGGTCAGCAGGCCGATGACGACGCCGACGGCCACGAGGATCATGATGGCCGGCAGGATGAGGGCGCCCCGGATGCGGCCCTTGATGGCCTCCTGGTTTTCGGTGAAGGCGGCGTAGCGCAGCAGGATCTGGTCGAGCATGCCGCCTTCCTCGCCGGCCTTGACGAGGCTGACGAACAGGGGACTGAAGACGTTGGGGTGGGCCTGGAGCGACTCGGAGAAGGATTTGCCGCTGGCGATCGCGGCGTTGATGTCGGTCAGCGCCTTCTTCAGGAGGGGATTGTCCGACTGGTCGCCCAGCGAGGCGAGGCTGGCGCGAAGGGTGCAGCCGGCTTCGATCAGAGTGGCGAGGTTCACGTACAGGAATTTCAGTTCGTGCGCCGACACCCACTGGAACTTGTTTCCGATTGCCTCGAAAACGCTCGCGCCCTTCTTGGCCCGAATCTCGAGCACCGAGACGCCGCCCGCCATGAGGCGGTTCATCACCTCGGTCTGATTGTCGCCGAACTCTTCGCCGGAGACGGAATGCCCCTTCGAGTCGATGCCTGAATAGACGTACCAGGGCACGTCAGATTTCCTCGTTCTTCGTCACGCGCAGGATCTCCTCGATCGTGGTGACGCCCTTCGACGCCTTGAGGATCGCGCATTTTCGCAGGGGAACCATGCCTCCGTCGATGGCGGCGCGGCGGATCTCGGAAGCTGAGGCCTTGTTCACGATGAGGCGGCGGATGGGATCGCTCAGGGTCATCATCTCGTGGACGGCGGTGCGGCCCTTGTAGCCGGAGGTTTTGCAGTTGTTGCAGCCCTTGCCCTTGAAGAAGGCGAGGCCGGCGGGCACGTTCAGCTTGTCCATCTGCAGGTCTTCGACCTCGCTCTCGGCAGGCGCGTGGGGCTGGACGCACCGGGGGCAGATCCGCCGCACGAGTCGCTGGGCGACGGCGACCGAGAGGGTCGAGGCGATGAGGTACGGCTCGACCTCGAGGTCGATGAGTCGGCCGATGGTGGACGGGGCATCGTTGGTGTGGAGAGTCGAGAGGACGAGGTGGCCGGTCATGGCGGCCTCGACGGCGATCTGGGCCGTCTCGGTGTCGCGGATTTCGCCGACCATGATGACGTTGGGATCCTGGCGCATCAGGGCGCGCAGAGTGCGGGCGAAGGTGAGGCCGATGTCGGACTTGACGTGGACCTGGTTGACGCCCTTGACCTGCATTTCGACCGGGTCTTCGGCGGTCGAGATGTTGATCTTCGGGGAGATGATGTAGTTGAGCGCGGCGTAGAGGGTCGAGGTCTTGCCGCTGCCGGTGGGGCCGTTGAGCAGGATGATGCCGTTGGGCTGGCGCACGGCGGTCTCGAACCGCTCCAGCAGGTCGTCTTCGAAGCCGACGTCGCGCAGGGAAAGGCTGAGCGCGCTTTTATCGAGAATACGAACGACGATTTTTTCGCCCCAGACCACCGGCAGGCAGCTGACGCGCAGGTCGACGTTCTTGTCGGTCAGGCGGGCGCGGATGCGGCCGTCCTGCGGGAGGCGCTTTTCGGAGATGTCCATTTCGGCCATGATCTTGAGGCGCGAGGTGATTTCGGCCTGGTTCGCCTTGGGCACGCGCACGATCTCGACCAGCACGCCGTCGATGCGGAACCGGATGCGCAGGCCGTCCTCTTCGGGCTCGAGGTGGATGTCGGAGGCCTTGTCGTTGATGGCCTGCCGGATGATCTTGCTGACGAAGTTGACGACGGCGGCCTCGTCGGTGGCCATCAGGTCGAACGCGTTGGCGTCTTCGGGAAGGGCGGCCAGATCTCCCTGGTCGTCTTTCTTGATGGTGCGCAGGGCCGAGGACATGTCCTCGGAGCCGAAGTAGCGGCGAATCACGTCGAGAATGGCCGACTCGGGCGCGATCGCCTCTTCCACTTCGAAGTTGGTCTGGTAGCGGATCTCGTCGACGATGAAGGCGTCGAGCGGATCGGCCATGGCCACGGTGAGCACGTTGCCCTTGCGGGCGACCGGCAGGAGGGTATGACTGCGAACGATGGTTTCGGGAATCAGCCGCAGCACTTCGGGCGGAACCGATATTTCGTCCATCTCGATGAAGTTGATGCCGAGCTGGCCGGCCAGGGCTTTCGCGATCTGCTCGTCGGTGCAGAGCTTCATTTCGGCGAGCACCTTGCCGAGGCGCTTGCCCAGCTCTTTCTGCTTGACGAGGGCTTCGCTGAGCTGTTCGGCGGTGACGAGGCCGGCGTCGACGAGAGCGTCTCCGAGTCGCTTGCGGATCATGGCTGCTTCGCCTGTCTCGGATCGGAATCGTCTTCCCAGTGCCAGTAGTAGTGGCGGGCCAGGTGAAACTTCGGGTTCAGGGTCAGCGCCTTCCGGAAATGCTCGAGAGCCTGGTCTTTCTGCCCCTTGCGGCGGAAGGCCATGGCCAGCTTGTAATGCAGATCGGCGAAGTTCGGATACAGGTTGATGGCGGACTCGAGCTGCCGGATGGCCTCGTTCAGCAGAAGCGGGTCGTCGAACAGCGTTTCGAGGTCGTAGGGAAAGGGGTTGCGCGACTTGTCGGGCAGGCCCGGCATCGCGATGATCTTCTTGAGGGTCTCGACGGTGCGAGGCCAGTCCTGCTCACGCTCGTAGGCGAGGGCAAGGGAATACATGGCGTCGCGGAAGCGGGGGTTGCGGTCGATGGCGGCCTGGAGCTCGCGCTTCGCATCGGCGGTGCGGCCGGCGGCGAGGTGGGCCTTGCCGACGTAGTAGTGCGTATCGGGCCACTCCGGCTCGATGTCGAGCGCGTTCGCGAACGCCCGTTCAGCCTCGGCCTGCTGACCCAGCAACTCGTGGCAACGGCCGACGGCGAGCTGGATCTCCGCATCGCGCGGCTTGAGGCGTGCGGCCTCGACGAACGCCGCGAGGGCTTCCTGGTGACTCCCCTTCTTGAAATACGCCTGGCCGAGATTTCTGTGGAGTTCCGGATCGTTGGGCTTGCCGACCAGCTCCTTTCGGCACTTCTCGATGACTTCGTCGACGAGGTGGGTACTGAAATACGATATGAATTTCTCCGGCACCGGAAACCTCCTCTCCCTCTTTTCCGCCATTGTAGGCACTCCCCCCCGAGCACGCAACATCCAATTTCAAAATTCGATCTCCCCCGGAGGTGGCGGTCCCATGCCAGGCCTTCGGCCGGGCCATGATACCGCACTACCTCGCAATTTCTGGTCGGCCCACCATGCCGGATCGGGTCACAATGCCGGGGCGGCCCGCATGTTCGGGTGTAGGGGCGGGTTTGAAACCCGACCGTGAACACCGTGATCGACATGTCACATGAAACAACGGGAGATTTCCCTGGCGGGGCGACAAGAATATGGGGTAACATGGATGCGAAAAGGGTTCTTCCGGAGGGGAACGTTCACCGGGACATGAGAGCTCATCGCATCGGGCACACCGGACTCGGCGGCTTCACCATCGTCGAGTTTCTCGTTGTGCTCGTCATCATGGGCATCCTGTCGACGGCCGGGTACCCGCTGCTCATGGAGTTCGCGCACCAGAGCCGCCTCGAACAGGAGGCCCGCGTCATCTTCCAGGACATCTGCCTCGCACGACAGGCTGTGATCAGTGCAGGAACCGGAACCGGCACGGTCAACTTCATCCGGGTCCCCACCGAGGCGTTTGTCTCGTCCTACGAGATGTTCGCCCCCGACGGTTCGAATGTGCGCAGCGTGCTGATGGACGAGATGCTGTCGACGCAACAGAGCTGGCGGCGCCGGCTCGACACGCGCTCCATCTGCATTCTTCCGCTTTCGGTGCCGGCCTCGAGCGCGACGCATTTCACCCTGCATTTCAACGACCGGGGCCAGTTGACCAACCTGCCTCCCGCCGCCTCCTACACGCTCCGGGTCCAGGCGTTTCACGACGATGCGAACCCGGCCAACCGCCGACCCCTCCCCGAAGTCGGCGGCTGGGATATCATCATCGACGGCCCAACGAATACCTCTGCCGTTCTGCCGAGGCTGGTGCAGCTGCCATGACCGACTTCATCGCATCCCCCGTTCGTGCTGAACCTGCCGAAGCACGAACATTCCCCCTTCCCCTTCGACAGGCTCAGGGTGAGCGGGCGGGGACATTGCCAAGTGGTAAACTAAATTTTATATATCGTAAGGGATATTTTCTTTTCGAGGCCCTGATCGCCGTCGTGATTCTCGGGACGGCCGTCATATCCCTGGTCGGCTCGCTTCAATCGAGCCTCGGAGAGATCCAGAACAGCAAGAATCAGTTCCAGGCGCTGTATCTCGCCGAGGGCGCCCTCGAGGAGCTGCGGGCCGTCTGGGCGTCGAACCCCGCCAGCCTCGACGTGACCGGCGTCTGGCAGACGTTGACCCCGGCCGGCACACCGCCGTTGCGCGACGCCGCGTTCCAAGTCAGGTATCGTGCCAGGTCGCACACCCAATGGGACCTCCCGCCGGTTTCGGCTTCAGCACCAGTCTGGGTCCCAGGCCCGGCACCGGCGATTCCTGCCGACCGGCTGTATGTGGTCGAAGTCGAGGCGGTGCCGCTCAGCCCCGCCCTCCCTGATGAAGGTGCCACGCTCTCGACATTTCTCGGAAGGCGCGGACCATGAGACGCAACCTTGGCAGCGCCGGCTTTTCCCTGATCGAGATCCTGATGGCCTCGATCACGTTCCTCGTCATCCTGACCGGGCTGGCGACGACGTTCCAAGCCGGCATCACTACGAACAAGGCGATCCAGGACCTCGGCGACTGCCAGCAGGCGCTGCGCGACGGCATCCGCCTCATCGCCGAAGGGGACGGCGCACCGGTCAATCCGCACGACGGCCTGTATCAGGCGGACCGTGCGAGCATCGTTGCGGGCGGGCGGCTGGAATACCGGGTCGGCGGCACGAACTGGCGAGTCTGGATCCAGAACGGCCAACTTCTCCGCCAAAGAGTCGGCGGCGGACCGCCCATCCAGAAAGTCCTCGCGGGGGAGCCTCTTCCTCCCCCGCTCGAAACACGAAAAACGCGACTGATGCTCTCCCCCGACACGACGGCGGCGAACCCCATGGCCGTTCTCACCGTTCCCAACAACTCGGCCAGCGCCGCGGTGCGTCTGTCGCTGACGATGCACCGGGACCGCGACGCCGACGATCTGCCCAGCGGAGACGAGATGTTCCTGACCGTGCAGCCGACGATCTACCTTCGGAACTCGGAGAATTGAACGCATGAGACTTCCGCCTCATCCGCGCCGGGGCTCGTTTTTTGTATACGCGTTGATATTGATAACGATCCTCGGGCTCTACGTGTCGAGCCAGAAGATCCTGACGCTCGATCACACCATCTCGCACGCGATGACGGTCTTCGAGGCCCAGGCACGCCAGGGTGCGCAGAGCGGGCTGAACGTCTGCCTGCGCCTCGGGGTCGCGGTCACGCCGCCGCAGATGGTCTCGATGTTCTTTCCCACCGGCCAGGTCGCCTCGATGGCGGTCTGGTACGAGCTGAGCGGACCGCCCGGCAATTCCCAGGCCAGCGTGACCGCACTGGTCTTCGACCGCAACGGCACCCTGCGGGCCATGCGCCGCGCGGAACAGCGCGTGAACCGCAACACCTTCACGTTCCAGAACGACAGCTGGTCGCGCCCCTGACAGGAGGATTCCGTGGAAGCCACGCCCATTCTCGAGATCCGTGACATCACGAAGACGTATGACATCATCAGCGATCCGCTGGCGGCCTGCGGGCGACGGGCGGTGCTGGACGGGGTGTCGCTCACGCTGATGCCCGGCGAGATTTACGGGTTCGTCGGTCTGAACGGGGCCGGCAAGACGACGACGATCAAGATCGCGCTGGGGCTGACCCGCCCCGACGGCGGCCGGGTGCGGTTCCTTGGCCAGGACGCGACGCCGGAGGATTTGCGGCGACTGGGCTTCGCTCCCGAGAAGCCGTCGTTCTACGAGTTTCTGAACGCGCTCGAAACGCTGCGGTACGCGGCACGCCTGCTGGGAATTCCTCACGACGACGACCGCTCACGCCAGGTGCTGGAGGATCTCGAACTCTGGAACGACCGGGAAAAGCCGGTCGGCGCGTATTCCAAGGGCATGCAGCAACGGCTCGCGCTTGCATGCGCCATGCTGCACGACCCCGACGTTTACATTCTCGACGAACCCAGCAGCGGTCTCGACCCGCTGGGAAGACGCCGGGTCAAGGAAATCCTGCGGTCCCTGAGAACGCGTGGAAAGACGGTGTTCTTCAGCACGCACATCCTGGCGGATGTACGGGAACTGTGCGACCGGGTCGGCGTCATTCACCGCGGCCGCATGCTGTTCGAGGGTCCCCTCGCCGGCCTGAACCCGAGCGGAAGCGATCTCGAGGAAGCGTTCGTTTCGCTGATATCGATCCATTCGCCATCCGCAAGCTGTACAGAAACTTCCGAATCCGAAAAAGTTGTTGACTCGAAACGCTCCTGCTAGCATTATGGAGAGAGGAGTATCCTGAATTCATCATTCATTTTTCAGAAGAAGGGGAGGTCCCTACCATGTTTCGATCCAAGGCTTTTTTTTCGCTGCTCGTGATGCTCGTTCTCGCCGGGTTCACCGCCGGTTGCGGCACGACGCAGCCCGCGCCGATTCCGCCCGAGAACAAAAATCTGGGTGTTGATGCAAACGGCAACACGACGGCCCCCGGCGTTCCGATCCCCGGCGCAGAGACCGCAGCTCCCGCAGAAGGCGATGCAGCAGCTCCCGCCGCAGGCGGCGAAGTGATCGACGCGACCACCCCTGCTCCGGCTGCTGCTGATGCCGCTGCCCCCGCCGCTCCGGCTGATGCCGCTGCTCCGGCCGCCCCGGCCGACGCTGCCGCTCCGGCTGCTCCCGCTGCCCCCGCCGGCAACTGATCCTGTCCGCCCCTGAAGATTTTTCATTACGAAAGGGAGGAATCATGAACAGACTAGGTTTTACCCTGATCGAACTGATGATCGTCGTCCTCGTCATCGGTATCCTGGCCGCCGTCGGTATTCCGAAGTATCAGAGCTTCGTCATGGAGTCGCGCCAGCGCGCCTGCATGTCTCAGCTCAAGTCGATCGACCAGGCCATCGGCGTCTGGGAAACCCAGCACACTGCGTTCCAGTTCAATGACGCCGTCCAGCTGGACTTCAACCCCCAGAACGCGAACCTCGCCGGCCGCCAGATTCTCCGCCAGAACCCGACGACTCTCGCCTGGCAGTGGATCAACGTCAACGGCATCACCCCCAATACCGATGAAATTCTTCGCATCGTGAAAGACGGTCGCGTCTTCGCCTGCCCCGAAGTCATGCAGTATTACCCCCGTCTCGACCTGATCCCCAACGATTATCGCACCCGGTATCGCTTCCTCAAGATCAGCGGCGATACCACCCAGACCTGGTCGGAAAACTGGGTTCCCCGCAACGTCGGACGGGCCACCTGCTGCTTCGCCTTCGGGTATAACAACTCCAACGGTCTTGCGAACCCGGCGCCTTGGGGCACGTTCACCGGCACCAACGGCGTGGTATTCTATCCCGGCTGCGGCGGTCCCGACCGCACCCGCGCAACCCTGCACCTGCAGTGGCTGTCGAACTGACCTGATCTTTCAAAACCCGGGCCGCACGACGGCCCGGGTTTTCATTTTCCTTCGAATCTGGTATCTTCACACGACCCACCGGAACGAGGACAAACGATCTGCAGATGACGCAGGCCTCTCGCCCTTCGACAGGCTCAGGGCGAACGGTCATGAATCTTCATGCGACACGAAATAATGTATTTTACAGAATAGTATCTGCGAAATCTGCGGATCGGCATCTCGGTTCTTCGTGAATCTGCAAGGAGCTCATGGTCGTATGAAGCATGCCCTGACAACGGCGTTCTGGATCGGGTGGTATGGCTTCCTCGAAGCCCTTCGCAGTCGCCTCCTGCTGGGTATTCTTCTTCTGCTGCTGCCCCTGACCGCATCGGCATGGCTGCTCGACGTGTATCGGATCGGCTTCCAGGTCAAGGTCGTGAAGGACCTCGGCATGAACCTGGCCTCGCTGTTCGGGCTGATGATCGTCCTGTTCCTCTCGTTCGAGCAGATCCTGCCCGATATCGAGCGCCGGACCATCTACTTCATCCTGACGCGCTACAATGATAGACGCAGCTATTTATTGGGCCGGTTTCTGGGCGTCGCCGGCACGCTGGCGTTCTTTCACGCCCTGATGGGCCTCGGGCTTCTCCTGCTCCTGCGCTGGCACGACGGGGCCTGGTTCTGGGAGGTGCCGGTCGGCTCGCTCGTCCTCTTCCTCAAGCAGAGCGTTGTCGTGGCCGTCATCCTCCTGCTGGCCATCGTCACGACCCGCATCGTCGTCCTGAGCCTGACGGTGCTCGTCTACGTGCTCGGCCACGGTCTCGACGTCGGTCGCATGCTGCTCGACAAACACCAGGTGCCCGCCCTGTCCTGGCTTCTGGAAGCCGTCGCCCTCGTGCTGCCCGATTTCACGCTGTTCGAGATGCGAATGGCCGTCGTCCACGACGCGCCCATCCAGGCCGGTGCCGTGGCCCTGCTGTCGGCTTACACCGCGCTGCTCTGCCTCTTCTACCTGGCCGCCGGCGCATTCCTACTGAGCAGGCGCGACCTGTGACCGCCTCGCCCGCGGCGCGGCCCTGCCGTCCCCTGTTTGTCCTCGCCCTGCTGCTGAGCATGTGCGTGAGCGTCCAGTGGAGTCTGCGGGCCGGCTGGTGGGAAACCATCTACCCGGACGTCCCCGCCCTCGAGCTGGGTGAGGCCTGCCTTGAAGCCGTGCCGCGCCAGCTCCGGAGTATCGTCGCCGACGCATGCTGGCTGCGCGCGGATGAGTACATGCACTTCGGCCCGACCCGCCGCCTCGCCGCCCGGTTCATCCCGGGAAGCTACGCCGGCAACACCGAGATCATGCCTCTCCTCGAGCTGGCCATCAGTCTCGATCCGAACCATATCGACGCCTATTCTCTCATCGTCCAGAACCTGTCGCTGCACCTCGGCCGGTTCACCGACGGCCTCCGCCTCCTCCAGTCCGGCATTCTCGCCAACCGCGGGAACCCGCGCATTCACGAGTTATACGGAACCGGCGCCCACTTGTGGGGCTTCCGCGAAAGCTACAACGTCCCCGAGCCCAACAACCGCCTGGCCGCCCTGCGCTACGCCGAGAAAGCCCTCGCTCTGTATCGCGACCCGGGTGACGACCCACTGGCCGACCCGATCATGGTTCCGCGCACTTACGCGATCTGGAAGTCACGGTTTCTCGTCGACCTGGGCCGCCGCAAAGACGCCGTGCAGGCCTGGAAGGCCGCCAACCTTCCCCTCAGCATCGAGGGCGGCCTGCTGGGCGAGTATCTGCGCATGGTCGACGCAGGCCAGCCGGTGCCGGCCCTCCCCGAGCAACTGCTTCCCCCGGCGGAACCGGTTCCCGCGACGGCAACCCTGCAACCGGGCCAACCTCCCGCCGAACCCTCCCCCGTGCATGATCCCCTCGATCCGTTCGCGCGGCCTCAGACAGGCGAACACACAGAAGACCACGGGGAATGCAATCACGCCGAGGGAGAATGTTCCCACACCGCCGAAGCCCCCGCCATCAGCACCCTCGAAAAATTCCCCCGCCGTCTCCTCTGGCACCTCGCCATCCTCCTCCTCGGCACCCTCCTCCTCTCCCGCCTCGCCCGCCGCCCGGGCTTCGGCTGATTCCGTCAAACAACTGCATCCCGGCCTTCACGTGATTCAGCATCCTCATTTGCATAGAAAAGTTATTTAGATTATATTTATAAGTGAATAACATCAGGGAGGCCGGTATGGAGCGCACCATCAAACGCATCAACATTCCTCTCGACCCGGAACTGCACCGGAGAATGAAAACGGCCGCGGCGAATCTCGGCATCCAGATCAAGGATTTCGTCGTTGCCGCAATCAGCCGGGCCGTCAGGGATACCCGTCGGGAAACGGCTTCGGACGAACCGGATGAGGCGATGATCGCCGAGGATGCCATCTGGCTCGAGGACGGCGCCGAAGATCTTCGCGAAACGCTGGCCGACATCGAAAAAGACGTTTCGCCGGGTGAGTTGAAGAAGTATCTATCGGCATTCGAAGATGCCAGCACACCCATTCGCTGGAATCCGCGCACGAAGTCCTTCGACAAGGTCCGGAAGCGGTGATTCCCCGCATCGGCTGTGTCCTCCGCGTCGCGCTCGAGCGACATGTCCCCGGCGGTCACGAACAGGAGGGAACCCGGCCTGTCCTCGTCGTCGGTCTTCCTGAGCATATCGGAACACCCAGGTATCCGATGCTGATCGTCGTTCCCCTGACCACCGACCGCCATTCCAGGTGGTCAGCGGCTTCACCGGCCCTGTATCCCCGTCTTTCCGCGGGAACGGGCGGAATTCCCAGCAACTCGATCGCCCTCCTCGACCAGGTTCGTGCCATCGATGTATCGCGCGTCGTCGGCACATCCGGCGAAGTCCCGGAATCAACGATGAAATCGATCCTGGCATCCCTGAAACACATCTTCGACACGCATCCACACAGAACGCAGGGGCGGGTTTGAAACCCGCCCCCACATACACATAACCGTATATAACGGTCAGTTTTTCATGCTGTGGATGGGGGCGGGGATGCGGCCGCCGCGTTTTACGAAGGCGGCGGGGGAGTGGCGGACGACGTCCATGATCGGGCCTTTGCCGAGGAGGCCGCCGAAGTCGACGATATCGCCCGCTTTTTTTCCGGGGACCGGGATGAGGCGGACGGCGGTGGTCTTGTGGTTGATCATGCCGATCGCCATCTCGTCGGCGATGATGCCGGCAAGCACCTCGACGCTCGTGTCGCCTGGGATGGCGACCATGTCGAGGCCGACCGAGCAGACGCAGGTCATCGCCTCGAGCTTCTGAATCGTCAGCACGCCCTCTTCGACGGCGCGGCACATGCTCGCATCCTCGGTGACCGGGATGAACGCGCCCGAGAGGCCGCCCGCGTAGGTACAGGCCATGACGCCGCCCTTCTTGACCGCGTCGTTGAGCAGCGCGAGCGCCGCCGTGGTGCCGTGACAGCCGGTGCGTTCGAGGCCCATCGCCTCGAGAATGTCGGCGATCGAGTCGCCCTCGGCCGGCGTCGGGGCCAGCGAAAGATCGATGACGCCGAACGGGATGCCCATCAGGCGCGAGGCCTCGCGGCCGACCAGCTCGCCCACGCGGGTGATCTTGAAACTGGTCTTCTTGATCAGCTCGGACAGCTCGCCGAAATCGAGGGCGCCGGCGTTCGCGAGCGCCGCCCGAACCACGCCCGGGCCCGAGATGCCGACGTGCAGGATCGCCTCGGCCTCGCCTACGCCGTGGCAGGCGCCGGCCATGAAGGGGTTGTCCTCGGGCTGGTTGCAGAAGATGACGAGCTTGGCGCAGCCAAGCCCGTCGCGATCGCGCGTGCGCTCGGCCGTCTCCTTCATGATCTGGGCCATGCGGTAGACGCCGTCCATGTTGATGCCGGACGCTGAGCTGCCCACGTTGACGCTCGAGCAGACGCGCTTCGTCGTGCTCAGGGCGTCGGGGATCGAGTTGACGAGCAGCTGGTCGCCGCGCGTGAAGCCCTTCTGGATGTTGGCGGTGAAGCCGCCGACAAAGTCGACGCCCAGCTCGGTCGCGGCGCGGTCGAGCGCGGCAGCGACCGGCACAACCGTGTCGCCCTTGCACGGGCCGGCGATCTGCGCGACCGGGCTGACCGAGATGCGCTTGTTGACGATCGGAATGCCGAACTTGCGCTCGATCGCCTGGGCGGTCGGCACGAGGTTGGCCGCCGTGCGCATGACCTTGTCGTAGACCTTGGCCGCGCACCGCTCGACATCCTCGTCGGCGCAGGTAAGCAGCGAAACGCCCACCGTGATCGTGCGGATATCGAAGGTCTCGACGCCGACCGCGGTAATCAGTTCAATGACTTCTTCGAGACTGTACGACATGGCGCGCTCCGCGGCTCACAGCCGGTGCATGAATTTGAACACGTCTTCGTGCTGGATGAAAATCTTCACCTTCAGCTCGTCGGCCGCCTTCTGCATCCGCGACTGAAATTCGTCGAAGCTACAGTTCGCCTGCGCGACGTCCGTCACCATCATGAGGGCGAACAAATCCTGCATGATCTTCTGCGTGACGTCCTCGATGTTGACGTTGCTCTCGGCAATCGTCCTCGTGATACCGGCCAGCACGCCGGGCTTGTTGGCGCCGAGCGCCGTGATGACCACACGTTCGCGTTTTTCACCGTTCATCGGATGCCCTCCGCAAGTCTGTCCGGATCGGCGAGCCGGTCGAGCAGCCCGTTCCGTTCGAGGAACGCGAGGCACTTTCCGATCTCTCCGACGTCTTCGAGACGCTCGTGGGTGTCGGTTCCGATGGTCAGGCACAGGTCGCGAAGAATGCCCGCGTCGCGCCGCGCCCAGAACCACGGATTCCGACTTCCGCCGGGCATCTCGAGGCCGTATCCGAACCGACGTACCATATCACAGAGCGGCCCCAGCCGCAACGAATCTTCGAGGCGGTCGATCGCTGGATGTGCGACAATGACCGGAATACGACAGTGTTGCCGAAGCTCCGCGAGCCTCGCTACTGGCATGCCGCCCCACTCTTCCTCGCCCGCGTATTCGACCAGCAGGTAGTCGAGCGAGTTGATGCCGGCCCACGGCAGCTCGGCCAGACTCATCTCAACCCGGTCGAAACAGGTGTCGAGCTCGATCCCGAACCAGACTTTCGGCCCGCCGGAACCGGCCGCGCGCCACGTTTCCGCTTCGGCCAGGTAGGCCGGCCATACCGAGTTCAGCCATGCTTGCGGTTCGCTCCTCCGGAATACCTTGCGCGTATAGAAATGATCGCTGATGCCGATGCCCTCGAGACCCACGCGCGCTGCCTCGGCGACGATTTCGGAAACGGCGAACCGGCCGTCGGAAAAGGTCGTATGGTTATGCAGGTTGATGCGCCGGCGCACGACTGTCATAGAGGTTCCGGCCCGATTCAGCCCGCCGCCCCGTCCGCCAGGCCCTGCTCGAGGATCGCGAGGGCTTCTTCGAAGTCGTACTCACGGACGGTCTTCTCCAGCGCCGCGAACCTGTCGCCAAAGGCCTCCCGGAGCAGGGCCGCGTGGTTCTCGACCAGGGTGATCGCGGCCGCGTCATCCTGCTCGAACAATTTCCGAAGCCGGTCGCAGACGTCGAGCAGCTCCCGGCGATCGTGCATGGCGGGTGTCGGAACCGGCGTGGTCTTCGGCGGTTCGTCGAGGGCCGCCAGTTCCCGCAGAACCCGATCCAGCTCGGCGGCCGTTTCCTCGAGCAGAGCATCGATCGTCGCGGGATCCCCTCCCTCGGAGCAGGCTTTTTCGAGCTTCATCGCGCGCTCCTGGATGCAGGTGATGCCCAGATTGGCCGAGCAGCCTTTCAGGGTGTGGGCGCAACGCACGGCCGCCTGCGGATCGTCGTCGGCACGGGCTTTTGCGAACGCATCCCGGAAACGGCCTTGGGTATTGCGAAACTTGATCAGCATACGCCTGTAGAACGACGCGTTTCCCATGACGAGGCTCAGCCCTCGCTCCAGATCGATGCCTTCGATCGGCGGAATGCGGACGGAAGGCTCGGTTGCCACAGGAGCATGCTCCAGCACGGCTTTTCCGGAAGGCTTGATCCATTTTGCAAGCGTGGCGAACATCCCCTGCACGTTCAGCGGCTTGGCCACGTGATCGTTCATGCCGGCGTCGAGCACCTTCTCGCGATCGCCGGCCATCGCGTTGGCCGTCATGGCAATGATCGGGATGTCCTTGAACGCCGGCATGGCCCGGATCGCCCGGGTCGCCTCGTAGCCGTCCATCACCGGCATCTGGCAGTCCATGAGGATGCCGTCGATTCGGCCGCACTCGCCGAGCACCCGGAGGGCTTCACTGCCGTTTCCCGCGAGGACCACCTCGAGGCCGGCGCGCCGAAGCAGTTCCTGGGCGAGTTCGCGGTTCAGATCGTTGTCCTCCACCAGGAGCACCCTCGCGCCGCCGAGTTTGCGCAAGCTCGCCACGAGCGCTTCGTCGCGCGTCGTCGAACGCCGATCGACCGGGGAAACGCGACCCAGCACGTCCCCGATCGAGTCGAGAAGCGTGGATGGGGTGACGGGCTTCGTGAGAATCTTGATCGGAGCGATGCCGATCCTCTTTGCATCGGTGAGCGCCTCGTCACGCCCGTAGGCGGTAACCATGATGACGGCGGGAATGCGTGAGACGCGGTTGCTGCGAATGCGCTGGATGCACTCGAGGCCCGTCATGCCCGGCATCCGCCAGTCCATGAGGATGAGGTCGAACGGCCGGCCTCCCGACCGGTCGGACTGTTCGACCAGTTCGATCGCCCGGTATCCGTTCGAGGCGGTTTCGATCGCGAAGCCGAAGCTTTTCGCGATCGAGCCGAGGATCTCGCGGGCGCCGGCGTTGTCGTCGACGATCAGGACGCGCATGCCCTTCACGTCGTCTGCCGTCAGGGCCGTGCGGCGCAGGGGAGACGCCTGGAGGCCGAACCGGGCCGTGAAATGGAAGGTGGAGCCTTTCCCGGGAGCGCTTTCGAGCCAGATGCGGCCGTGCATCATTTCGACGAGCCGCCTGGAAATGGCCAGGCCCAGGCCGGTGCCGCCGTATTTGCGGGTCGTCGATGCGTCCGCCTGGCTGAAGGATTCGAATAGCTTCGCCTGCTCGTCGGGCGACATGCCGATGCCGGAATCGCGGACCCAGAAGTGAAGCTCGACGGAGCTTTCGCTTTGTTCGGCAACGTCGACGCCGATGACGATGTCGCCCTTTTCGGTGAACTTCACGGCATTGTTTCCGAGGTTCACGATGATCTGGCCCAGCCGCAGGGGGTCGCCGACGAGGGCCGACGGGATGTCGACCGGCGTGTTGAAGAGGAGTTCCAGGCCTTTGTCTTCGGCCCTCAGGCCGATCAGACCGGCGATGTTGTCGAACACATCCTCGAGCCAGAAGTCGGTATTCTCCATGGTCAACCGGTTCGCCTCGATCTTGGAGAAGTCGAGGATGTCGTTGATGATGCCCAGCAGGTTCTCGGCGGCGCGATGCACCTTGCTGACGTAGTTGCGCTGCTGGGGGTTGAGGTCGGTCTGGAGGGCGAGCTGGGTCATACCGAGAATCGCGTTCATCGGCGTGCGGATCTCGTGGGACATGTTGGCCAAAAAGCTCGACTTGGCGGCGGTTGCGGCTTCGGCCATCTCCTTGGCTTTCGCGAGGGCCGCCTCGACCTCCTTGCGGGCGTCGAGGTCGAGCTGGATCCCGATCATTCGGGTGCCGCGGCCGGCGGCATCGCGCTCAACGCACCTGCCGATGTCGAGAAGCCATTTCCAGCCCCCCGCCTTCGTCTTCATGCGATACTCGGCCCGGAACTCGTCGAGGTTTCCGGACAGATGCTCTTCGCCGATCCGCACGACCTTCTCGAGATCGTCGGGGTGAACCAGGGCCCGCCACCGGGCGGAACCGCGCCCGTATGTTTCGAGAAGCTCGCCGGGCGTATAGCCGAGAAGTTCGGCCCAGATCTCGTTCGTGTCGAATATGTCGGCGTCGATGCGCCAGTCCGACAACCCCAGCCGGGCGCCTTTCAGGGCAAGTTCGAGGCGTTCCTGACTTCGGGCGAGGGCCTGCTGCGCCACGACCTGGTCGGTGACGTCCTGGGCCACGCCCAGCATCTCGACGGGCCGTCCTTCCGAATCTTTTGTTATATATCCATGTTCATGTATCCAGACGACGACGCCGTCGTTCGGCCGTCTGTAGGGATATCGCGCGTCGTAGATCGGATACCGCCCCTCCATCGCTCCCGTGAACAATTCGTCGGCGCGCTTCGCCGCGGCGGGGTCCGCCTCCTCGACGTGAACCAGCCAGTCGGCGACCAGGTGGTACCGCCAGTCGGGGCGGGGCTCGTAGCCGAAGATCTTCGCCGCGCGTTCGGACGCGATATAGTATCCGGAGCCGTCCATCGGGATCGTCCAGTGGCCGGCCTTCGTCAGTTCGAGGGCGTTCTCGGCGAGGAAGCCGGTACGCGTGAGTTTTTCCCGGACGTCGCGGATCTCGGTGAAATCGTAGAACCAGTTCAGCCGCTGGCGGGCGCCAGCGACCTCGATGAACTGCGCGTTCAGAAGCACCCAGACGATGCGCCCGTCGGGGCGGCGGAACGCCGTTTCCCTGTCGCGCAGGATGCCCGTGCGCTCGAGCTCCTTCGTGATCGCAAGCTTGTCGTCTGGATTGGCGAGGTAGGAGGCGCAGGAACGCGCCATCAACTCCTCGTGGGGGACACCGAACAGCTCGGCAAGGCGCCGGTTGCTGAAGATCTGCCGGCCGGCGGCGTCGAGGATCGACACCCCGACGGGGCTCTCCTCGAGGATCGCCCTGAGCTGATCGGTCTCGGCGTGCGGCCGGGCGATCTCGTGGAACGAGAGAAGCGCCCCGACCCGCTGCTTCCCGTCGAGAACCGGCGCAATCGAGTATCTGACGTGGAAGGAACTCCCGTCTTTCCGGCGGAAAATATCGGTATCGGAATGCTCCGCACCAGACTCGCTTACAGAGCGTTTCAGCGGGCACCCGGCCTCCTGAATCGGGTCATCGCCCTGATGCGGACCATGCAGCAGGTCATGCGCGTTCCTGCCGCTCATCTCCGCATGAGCGTATCCCGTCAGTCTGAGAGAGGCCGGGTTGGCATGGGTGATATTCCCCTGAAGATCGATTCCCACCAGGCCGTCGGCCGCGGCGTCGAAAAACAGGCGGAACCGGCTCTCATCGGCCGGCGATGCGTTCTCTGCCGCGCGATTCGTCGTGGCATCCCGTTCGTTCATTCCTGCTCGTATCCGTCTCACAGGGACCGGCGAAGGTCGGCCCCGATCTCTCCGGGAAATTCCCGGTCCGTCATTTCGTCATCTTTTCTCGTGCGGCTTCGAAGCCGGCGACCGTTGTATTCTCGATCGCTTCTCTCATGATAAACCCCTTCCTCCCGTACTGCAATCGGCACACAGGGCGCAAAAGGGTATTTTCATGTATAGTGAATTCGCCGTTTCATGACAGCGGCCCATGAAAGTATATATGATGCTATGGAGGATATCAAAGGGCATGAGAACCTGTTTTCATTTTCTCGCACCGGTTGCCATCGCGATCGCCCTGGGCGGAGCCGTCTGGGCCGCCGACCTTCGGGCGACGATCACGACCACCGAGGGCAGGACCATCGACGTCACGGCGATCAGCCCCGACGGCCGGATCGAGTACACGCCCGTCGGCGGCAAGAAGACGAGCATCCTGTTCAAGGACATCAAAAAGATCGAGTGGGACAAGAACACCCGCATCCACACGGTAACCACCCTCGACGGAAAAACCCGGCAACTCGAGCGCGCCTGGATCTTCGTGGGCAGGAGCGTCCACATGGAGTTCACCGGCACCGACAGGGAAACGGGCGAGGACGCGAACGGCACCGTCACGGGAAGCGACATCGCCGGCATCGAGTTCGCGGAAGCGGCTCCCCAGGCATCTCAAGCTCCCCAGGCCCCGTCGACACCGCAACCGACCGCCGAGCCCGCCGCCCCTCCGGATCCGGTTGCGGCCGCCACGCCTGCCGACCCCGTTCCCGAAAAGAAAACCGGTCCATCCAAGCGGCTTCCGACAAATAATATCGACTATACGAAAGATGCGATCGCCGCGTTCGAGCAGGCGTTTCCCGGGCTCGTCAAGGCGTATGACGAGGCGAAAGCCGCCGGCAGCCTGACGGCCGACGAACAAGACCCCAACACCGGCGAGATGGAGCCGAAGGACGTCCTGATCCAGCGGAAGGCCCACAAGCTGTTCCACGAGGCGGTAGGGTATTACACGGCCGCCCTGCAGGACGGCTGGGAAGCCACGGATGCCGAGCTGGCGCCGCATCGCGACAAGCTCGCGGCCATGGTTTCCGAACTCGAAAAGATCGGCTACAAGAGTTGCTTCAACCCCGGCGACGCTCCCTGCGACAACCTCGAGAACATGGATCGCGCGCGTCTCGAGGCATACAAGGCGATGCTGCTGACCACCGCCCGCGGCAATGCCGGAGCCGGACAGGAACTCATGGCGCAGGTCGGAAAGACCGTGGAGCAGGTCTCGAACGTGTTCGCGAACGATCATCAGGCCGGACACCCGGCACTGAAGCGATTCCAAGAGGAGGTAAAGAGGATGGAACAAGCGTGTGAGGCAGGCTTTGCCGAAGCCGGGAAGGAAAAGGAGGCGGTTCTCGCCGCATGGCAGGCGCTCCGGGACGAGCGTGAGAAGCTCAGGGAGACCACCTACAAGATCGAAAACGGCAACATTCACCCGATGAATTGGGCGTCGTTCTACGACGAGCTGGAAAAGTTCGAGAAGACCGACTCGGCCGTCGTGAAGCAGAAAATCGAGTATCTCGGGAAGCTCTGCGGCGCGAAGCAGGAAGCGCTCGAAACCGCCATGGAGGGCCTTCTCGGCAAGAACCCCTCCGGCTGGGACTGGAGCGCCGAGGTGGTGTATTTCGACAAGATCTTCAGCGCTATTCCGAAACTGCGCAAGGAGACCGCCGACGCGATCGTCGAGCAGACGAACCAGGACCTCCAGATCATGAGCGCCTTCGCCGAGGCCATCCGGGCCAAGAAGTTCGAGGAGCTGAAGCAGCTCGTACAGCTCGGCCTGCGCTACGACCCGCACAACGCCGCTCTGATCGACCTCACGGCGAAGGTCGAGGAAGCTGCTGTCGGGGATGCGGCCGCCATCGAGAAACAGATCGCCGAACGCCAGTGGCCCGGCAACCACAAGGGCTTCGCCGGCCCCGGCACGCCGGAGGAGCTGACGAAAGCCGCCCTCGACTACTTCAACTCCACCTGCAAGCCGACCGAGAAGGCGCTCGCCGCCTGCATCGTCGAGCCCGACTGGTATTGTTTCAAGCGCAATATTTTCGGCCAGCCCGTGCAGTGGGCGCTGACCTTCCAGGTGGCCGTCGACGTCGAGGGCGAGACCACCCCCGACATCATCTACACCTGGAGCATTTCGTTTTTGACCGAGGAGAACGTCGGCGTCGCGAAGGCCCCGCCGTTCAAGTGGGCCGCCTTCAACTTCAAGCAGAAGATGAAGCGCGCCAACGTCCCCGGCCTGAAATGAGCTGAAACGACTCTGACAGCCGGCCTCGGGAAGCTCGTCTTGCTTATGCCTATCCCGGGGCCGGTTTGCTTATATTGAAGTATATACCTTATAACCGCCCTTGTGAGTGACGGCAAGTCGCTTCTTTTTTTCGAGGTCCTGGAGGCACGCCTGGATTTTCGCTTCGCCGGCGTTGCGGAACTTGCCGGCGATCTTCGATTTCGTCTTGGGACTCCGGCAGTAGTCGAGGATCTCGTTGGACAGGGCATCGAGCGGCGAAGGCAAAAACTTTCGGGGAAAGACGAAGGTACTGCCGAGGTTTCCGCCGCTGAGATGCTCGCCGGGTTCGAAGGAAAGATACTCCTCGTGGCCGGCCAGGAAACTCCGGAGCCGGGTCCGGATCTTCCCGCCCTCGCCGGTTGAGCCGTAGCCGTGGATGACGAGGATGCGGCGGTAATCGCCGCCGCGCACCCGGTCGTTGTAATACCCGATGAACGCCTCGATGGCTTCGGCCACCAGGAGCCCGTGCAGATCGATTTCGTTGTCCATGCTATGTTTCGCAGTATAATGAAAGAGAGAGACGCTCTTCAAGCACTTCCCGGATGAAACGTTCCCGTTCACCCGATCTGCGTCATCTGCGGATGAAGGTTCTTATCGAAAAGGAGAGGAAGTATGGCCGAGAAACGTCGTGTCAGCGGGGTGGTCGACCGCATCGAGGGAAGCGTCGTCGTCGTGCTCGTGAAAGACCCGAAGGACCCTGAAATGATGATCGAGGTCTACGTGCCCCGCAGCAAGATCAAGAAAGTCGAACTCGAAGAGGGCGACCGCGTCTCCGTGCTGGTCTGAATGCGCGCCGCCCTGGTCTTCCCGCCCCAGTGGGACCCCCGCCAGCCGCCGCTCGCCCCGGCCGTATTGGCGGGCGCGCTGCGCCGGGCCGGGGCGGATGTGCTGGTCAGGGATCTGAACCTGGCGCTGTACCGGCGGCTGCTCCGGCCCGAACTGCCGGGCGGCATCGAGGAGTTTCTTCTCGGGAAACTGCTCGACCCCGCATCGTTGCGTGACGCCCGGGAATACCTGCGCATCACGGGCGAACTCCAGAAGATTTTCGACGGGCGGTTCGACCCGCGGGGAAAGGGCCGCCTGTTCTGGGATACCTGCGGCGGCACCCCCTCTGCCGTCGCCTCGCGCGACTGGAAAGCCGTCCTCGCCGCGCCTGACTCGGTGCCCTTTCTGCGCCACCTGGAGTCGGAGATCGCGGAAATCCTGTCGTGGAATCCTGATCTCATAGGTATCTCCGCCATCTCCGACACCCAGCTTGCGGCATCGCTCGCCCTGGCGGCCAGGTTCCGGCGCGACCTTCCCCGCGTGCGGATCGTTCTGGGCGGAGACGCCGTCACGTATCGCCGGAGCATGCTCCCTCAGATGAGCTGGCTGCAGCCCGCAGTCAACGCGCTCGGCCTTGGAGACGGGGAACCGCTGCTGTCGGCGCTGGCTGCCGGAGCGCCGCTCGCGGAGGCCCCCAACGCCGTGGGGTGGAACGAGACGGATGCCGGGCATTCTCGACATTCAATAGTCATGAATATGTCGGATGCCGGCACCCCGGATTTCGACTGCTTGCCGCTGAAAGGGTATCTGACGCCACATCTGGTCATGCCGGTCGAGACGGCCCGGGGCTGCCCGTGGGGCCGCTGTGCCTTTTGCATCCACCCCGTGCGGGCCGCCACCGGCCGCCCGCTGTATCGTCCCAAGCCGATCGCTCACGTTTCGGCCGAGATCGGGAGCCTCTTCGCCGCGGGCCATCGGCGGTTCTTCATCGTCGACGAAGCCGTGCCGCCGCCACGAATGCGGGAGTTGTCCGGCATATTCGAGGCGCTCCCGGAGCCGGTTTCCTGGATCGCGTATGCCCGCCTCGACGAAGGCCATACCCGGGAAACCTTCGACCACGCCCGCGCCGCAGGTTGCCGGAAACTGTTCATCGGCGTCGAAAGCGGTTCAGACCGTCTTCTGGAAAAATTCCATAAAGGCACGAATACAACCAGATCACGCCGCATCCTGCGGGATGCCGCCGCGGCCGGCCTGGCCGTGCACTTTTTCCTGATGACCGGCTTTCCGGGCGAGGAAGAGAGCGACCGCCAGGCGACGCTCGACCTGCTCGCCGACGTCTGGCCCGCCTTCGACCCCTTCGGCGTCTCGTTCGACCTGTTTCCGCTGACCGGCGAGCTCGAAACCGACCTCGCGGCCGACCCTTCCTCGTTCGGCTGGAACGGCCCGATCCGCGCATCCCACAACGACCTCGCCTGGCAGTTTCCCGTCACTTCCGGCCCCGCCGCCTCGACCTCCCTTCACGAGTTCCGAACCCGCATCGCCGCCCTCGCAGACCGCATCCTCGGCCCCGCCTTCGGCCTCCGCCACGCCTCCCTCGCCCAGGACTCGCTCCACCTGCTTCTCCTCGAAGCCAACACCGCGAATCAGAGCGACCTCGCTCCCCGCGCATTATAATATGCTTTATGATATATTACAGGTAGGCCGCTAAAATGCTTGCCTTCTTCGGGGAAGGGGAATAGTATATGGTCCACAATCATCATACGGAGCAGGAGCCCTTGGACCAGACCCCGCACAACCGGGCGGATCGCACCCCAGCCGCCGACGTCGATTGCCTTCGCAAGCTCCTGAACCTGCGGGCCGCCGTCGGCTTCCTTGGCGAGCAGCACCAGGCGGGCTGGTGGGACACCACCTTTCTGAGCGCCACAGGGCGCCAGTTCCTGGCCGTCACGTTCCCCCGCACGCCGATCGCGGCAGGCATCACCTCGGTCACCGAGGCCGCACGCCGCCTCCATGACGAGCGAATCGGCAAGGCGGGCGTGTTCCATCTGTTCCGCCTCCCGCTTCCTATCGAGGAGCAGATGCATCGACTTCTGCTCGACGAGGTCGCCCCGCAGGCCGCCGATAGTATCGCCTCCCGCGAAACGGCGCTCGAACTGCTGAAAAAGCTGGGACCCGGAGGCCTCCGCGCCCCCGACGGCCCCGTCCAGATCGGCACCGTCCGCACCGTTCTCACCGGCTTTGCCGTCGAGGAGCTGGCCCGACATTATCATGACGCATTCCACCGCGGCACCCAGACGTTCCCCTACTTCGCCGCCTGACCGCCGGCCGCGCCGATACACCACGGCGCTCTCGAAGGGCCAGGGAATGCCCGACGAGACGGCCGCCCTGCTCCGCCTCTGGGAGCCGGGCATGACCGTTGCCGCCCTGAAACGGAAAGCGGCAGCATCCGGCGCCCTCGGCCGCGCCACCGCCCTGCGCGTCGAAGACATCGTCGGCCGCGTCTTCGCCGACCGCTACCTGCGCGGGGAGCCGCCCGCCGCGTCGCACCTGAAGACCCTGCTCGAACTCGGCGTCCCATGGCGCAGTCTCATGCAGCTCCTCCTGCTGTACACGGCCCGGGCAAACCCGGTCCTGGCGGACTTCCTGGAAAACGTCTACTGGCGAAGGTTCGCGGCCGGCGCCCTCGATATCACCCGGGACCACGCGCTCGACTTCCTGACCACGGCCACGGCCGAGGGCGCCATCGACCCGCCCTGGTCGGATATCATGATGATCCGCGTCGCCCGCTACCTGACCGGCTGCCTGACCGAGTTCGGCCTCGCCGGGCCCGACCGCGCCGGCATCCGCCAGATTCTCCCCTTCCGGCTTGACGACCTGACCGCCCTGTATCTGGCCCACGAGCTCCACTTCTCCGGCATCAACGACACCTCGCTCGTGAATCATCCCGACTGGCGGCTGTTCGGCCTCGAGCCGGCCGACGTCCCGCCCCACCTCGTCCGCACAGCCGGCCGGCACTTCATCCTGCAGGGCGCCGGCGACCTCGTGCGCATTGCGTGGCAGTATCGCTCCTTCGAGGAGGCCCTTCGTGGAATCGCTGCAAACCGCTTTTGAAGAGCTGAAACACCGTCTGAAAGCCGGCCGGAGCTTCTCCACGCCCGGCGACGACCCCGTCTGGTATCTCGTGTTCGATCCCGCGCTCATGCTGGCCGTCAAGGGCCGCATGAAAGCCTGGGCCGCCCAGCTCGCCCTCGACGGCTGGACGCTCGAGACCTTCTCGATGGCCGACGCCGTCCATGAGATCCTCACCACCCACGACATGCGCGACGTCTGGCTCGAATCCGAAGCCGAATCGCCCCACGCCTTCCATGAGATCAACGCGACCCTCGCCGACGCCCTCACCGCCGAAAAGGCCCTGCTGAACAGCCTGGAAGCGCGTCTCGCGGCTCTCGCCGGCCGGCCCATGACCGTGCTGTTCGTCACCGATCTCGAGGCGCTTCATCCCTACCTGCGCGTCGGAACGCTCGAGCACCAGCTCCAGGGGCGATTCACCGTTCCGACCGTCATCCTCTACCCCGGCTGTCGCGCCGGCAAGCACGCGCTCCGCTTCCTGGGCATCTACCCGGAAGACGGCAACTACCGTTCGACTCACATCGGGGGCTGATTCCATGCCGACCATCCGCGAACTCTTCGACCCGTCACGCAGCATCGACCGCCGCATCGAGAAGGTCATCACCTACGACGCCACCGTCGAGGATCTTCTCGAGCAGGAAATCCGCGAGTATGTCGCGACCGACAGCATCCAGGAGCATTTCGGGACCCTGCTCGACCTGCTCGAGGAGGGCATGACCTCCGGCAACAACCCCGAGGTCGGCGTCTGGGTCTCGGGCTTCTACGGCTCGGGAAAAAGCTCTTTCACGAAGTATCTCGGCTTCGCCCTCGACCCGGCCCGCACCCTCCGCGACCGCCCCTTCCGCGAGTGGCTGTACGACCGGTTCACCTCGAAAGCTCTCCGGCAGCGGCTGAACGTGGTCGCGAAAAAATGCCCCGCCGTCGTCGTCATGCTCGATCTCGCCAGCGACCAGTGGGCCGGCGCTTCCCTCGCCGCCATCTCGAGCATCCTGTACGCGAAGATCATGCAGTGGGCCGGCTACTCGCGCGACGAGAAGATCGCCTACCTCGAGTTCATGCTCGAGCGCGACGGCCGGCTCGACGCGTTCAAGGCCCGTATCCGCGACGTGTCGAAGGGCAAGGAGTGGGAGGAGATCCGCAACCAGCCGCTCGCGACCAAGGCCCTCGCCGCGAAGGTCGCCGTCGAGTTCTACCCCGAATTCTTCCCCGACACGAAGGCGTTCAACGAGATCAGGATCGAGGAGCGCGTGAAGGAGAGCGACCGGGTGAAGGAGATGCTCGATCTGATCGAGCGCCGCACCGGCCACCGCAACATCCTGTTCGTGCTCGACGAGGTCGGCCAGTACGTCGCCGCCCGCGAGGATCTGATCCTCAACCTCGACGGCCTGGCGAAGAACATCAAGAATATCGGCCGCGGCTCGGCCTGGATCATCGCCACGGCCCAGCAGACGCTGACCGAGGACGACCCGCGCGCGATCACGAACAGCACGAAGCTGTTCAAGCTGAAGGACCGCTTCCCGATCACGATCGACCTTGAGGCCAGCGACATCCGCGAGATCTGCCACCGCCGCCTGCTCACCAAGTCGGCCGAGGGCCTCGCGACGCTCGAGGCGCTGTTCGACCGGCACGGCCCCCAGTGCCGCCACGCGACCGACTTGAAGAACACCCGCTTCTACCGCGCCGACCTGACGAAGGAAACGTTCTGCCGCTTCTACCCGTTCCTGCCCCAGCACTTCGACATCCTGCTCCAACTGCTCGCCCGCCTGGCGCGCACGCGGGGCGGCGTCGGCCTGCGCTCGGCCATCAAGGTAATCCAGGACATCCTGACCGACCCCGGCTCTGCCCGGGAAAGCCAGGCGCGGCTCGCCGAGGCCGAGGCCGGCACGCTCGCCACCGCCGCCATGTTCTACGAGACCCTGCGCGAGGATATCCGCAAGCCGATGCCCCATATCATCGACGGCGTGGAAAAGGCCGCGCGCGTCTTCGAATCCGAACCCTTCACCGTCGACGTCGCCAAGGCGATCGGCGTGCTCCAGGTGCTCGAGGATTTCCCGGTCAGCCGCGAGAATATCGCCGCGCTGGTCCACCCGTCGATCGCCGCCCCGTCCTGTCTCGACCGGGTCGCCGCCGCCGTCGATGCCCTTTTGCGCAAGCCGTCGGTGCCTGTCAGCGAGATCGACGGCAGCCTGCGGTTCATGAGCGCGGCGGTCATCGACCTCGACAAGGAGCGGGGCCGCATCCAGCCGACGACCGCCGAGATGCGCAAGATCGTGAACACGGCGATCCGCGAGATCTTCACGCCGCTCCCCGACGCGAAACTCGACGGCGCGCGGCAGATCCGCACGGGTATCAAGGTCGCGGCGGGCAGCCTGGCCGTCTCGGTCAGCGGCGAGAAGGAGACGATCCAGACGATCGTCGAGCTCGTTCCGGAGAAGCGGATGGAACAGGTGCGGCTCGAGCGCATCGCCGATTCCCAGCAGAGGTCGAGCGACCGGTCCGTCTGGCTGATCGGGTACGAAGACCCGGCCATCGAGTCGCTCGCCCTCGACATTCACCGCAGTCAGACCATCTACTCGCAGTACCGGAACAAGACGAACGACAAGGACGTCGAGGAATACCTTCGGGCCCAGCAACAGCGCGCGGATGCCCTGACCGCCGAGCTGGCCCGCATCATGACGGGTGCGCTGGCGAAAGGTTCGTTCGTCTTCCGGGGAACCCCGAAAGCCGTCGGCGCTCTCTCGCCGGACCTCCTCGAGGCCTCGTGCCGCCACATGGCCGACGTGGCACGTCGCGTCTACGAGAAATACCCGGAAGCCCCGGTCCAGGCGCCGTCGAACGCCGCCGAGAATTTTCTGAGGACCGAACAGCTCCAGAAGATCGCCTCGAAGGACGACCCGCTCGGCCTGGTCAACCGGAAAGGCTCGGGCGCGACGATCGACGTCGACCACGCCGCACTTCTCTCGGTCAGGAACTTCCTCGAACACCATGGCCTCGTCGATGGCCGCCGCCTGCTCGACGAGTTCTTCGAACCGCCCTACGGCTGGTCGAAAGATACCACTCGCTATATCATTGCCGTCCTCTTGACCGCCGGCGTCGTGAAACTGCGGGTTGCGGGCGCCGACATCACGACCCGGGCCGGCGACGCGGCGCTGAACAGCCTTCGGAACACGAACGCGTTCAACCGCATCTCGGTCGCCCTCCGCAACTCGGCGCCGCCGCTCGAAGCGCTCCTGCGGGCGAAAGACCGCCTTCTCACGCTGACGGGGGACGAGATCTCGCCGCTCGAAGAGGACATCAGCCGCTGCGTGATCCGGCACTTTCCCGATTACCAGCAGGAATACGCGCCCCTGCGCACGCGCCTCGAGACGCTCGGCCTTCCCGGCGTCGAGCGGGCTCAAAATATACAAGACAATATATCAGAAATCCTGAAGGGCGACGCGTCGGACGCCGCGGGCCGCCTGGGGAACGACGCATGCCCCTTCTTCGACGACCTGCTCTGGGCGCGGGCCGTCAGCCTCGCCTTCGAGAACGGCCTCGGCGAGGTTGCGTCCGAGGCCCGCACCCTGCTGAAGGAGATAGCCGACCTTCCGCCCGACGGCCCGCCCGGCGCCCTCGCACGCGACTCCGAGGAACTGCGCCGCGAGCTGGCCGGCTGTCTCGACCGCGAGGATTTCCACGCGATCCTGCCCGAGATGCGTCAGAAGGTCACCGAGCTGCGGGCGATGGCCGCCGGACACGCGAAGGCCTTCCTCGAAACCGAAACCGCCTGGCTCGACGAGCAGAAGACCGAGGTGCGGGCGATGCCCGAGTGGAACCGCCTCGGCACCGACGACAAGGGCCGCCTCGGCGCCGGCCTCGAAGCCCTGCTCCCCGTCGCCACCCCGGACCTGGCCGGCATCCGCAAACTCCTCAACGGCCACTACTCGCTCGATCAGAAAATCAAGCGCATCCGGGACGACGTCCGCCGCCAGGCCGCCCCCGCCGAGCCCACGCATGCACCTGACGACACCGGCGCGGCCACCGGATCGTCGTATCCCGGCCCGGACACCCACCCGGGGCCCCAACACCCCGCACCTTCAAAAACCGCCGACCCTGCCGTTCCCCTGAAACCCCCGGCGCCAAAGCGCATCAAAGCCCCCCGCGCCATCACCACCATCAAAGACCTCGACGCCCTCCTCGACCTGCTCCAACGCGCCCGCCCCCACCTCGAAGCCGGCGGCACGATCCAGCTGACTGCGGAATGATTTGCGAAAACTCCGCAAGTTCAGGCAAGTTTCATGCAAGTTTCGAATTTCATGAAACCGGGAAACTCCCCTGTTTATCGCGGTTTTCACAGGCATGGCCGTGTCATGTTCCAGGCAAGTTCATGCAAGTTCCGCAACTTGCCGCATTTGACCCGGAATGAAAACAATGTGCAAGTTGCGTGCAAGTCTGGTGCAATTCCGGTGCAATTCCGGCCGGGTGACACACCTTGATATTCTTTACTGATGCGGCTTTTGGCGTTTTGCGCAGTTGCACCGTCGGTGCAATTCATGTGCAAGTTGTGTGCAAGTTCGGCAAGTTGGGCAAAATATGATTTCTTTCTGTTGCCAAACCCCGCAACTTTGTTCATATTTATAATATGTTCACGTTTCGTGAACAAAGATAGAAAATGAACACAGGGGTGTCGGGCATGGGACGCACCAGGGCGCCTTTTGAAATGCGAGACCTCGTCGAACAGGCGCTCGCGGCCCTCGAGCGCACGACAGGCATGAAAGGCGCGATCGAGAAATCTCCCCCCAAGCCGGGTGATCGCCATGGCTGTCTCCTGGTTCGTCTCGAAGGAAACGATATCGGGCACATCTTTCTCGCGGAGTGCCGGGCGACCGTCGACAGAATCGGCGCCCTCGCCGAAATACGGGCACGGGGCGAACATCCGCAATACCGGAGCATCCTCGTCACCGGTCATCTGACCTCTGCTCTGGCAGACGCCTGCCGAAAGCTGGATCTTCCGTTCATCGACACCTCGGGCAATGCCTTCGTGAATGCGCCCGGGTTCTATATCTTCACGCGAGGCAATCCCAGAAACAGCCCCCATGCACAAACCACCGCCAGGAATGCGATCAATGCAACGTCGTTACGCCTGCTGTTCACGCTCCTGTGCGACCGCGACGCCCGCAACACGTCATACCGCACAATGGCGGAAAAAGCCGGCATCTCGCTCGGCGCCGTCAGTATTTCCATTCAGAGGCTCCGCCACACGGGGCATATCCTCCGGGCGGCGCCCGGCGCCATCGAGATCGATACCCGGCGTTGTTTTGACGCATGGGTGAATATGTATCCGGGTATTCTTCGGCCCAAACTGCATGCCCGGCGATTCACCTGCAGAGATATCAATTGGTATACAAACGCCGACGTGCGCGAGGTGAACGCCTGCTGGAGCGGCGAGGTTGCCGCCGACAAACTTCTGAGAATCCTCAAACCAGCCCGCCAGACGATCTATCTGCCTCCGGATTCGATGGAAGAAGGCATGGAAAAGCTCATTCGCCGGCATCGCCTGGTTCCCGATCCGAAGGGGTTCATCGAGCTCCTGCCGGCATTCTGGAACTTCAGCCTCGACTCCCGTCACCCGGATATCGCACCGGCGATTCTCGTCTATGCCGACCTTTTGTCGAGTCTCGATCCCAGAAACATCGAGATCGCCAGAAAACTCTACGAAGCGAAGATCGAACATGACCTTCAAGCTTGAGATCCCGCTCGACCGCCCGACTGCCGAAGCCATGGCGACGGTTGTCTCGACAGCTCAACGGCGCGGGGTGAAATGCCTTCTCATTGGAGCGGCCGCACGAGACCTGATTCTCGTCAACGGCTGGAATCGCAGAACGGGCACGGCAACACGCGACCTCGATTTTGCATTCGCGCTGGAAAGCTGGGAACAGTTTCATGCATTGAAAATGGCTCTGAAAGCGACCGGGAGCGTCGTTTGCGACGAACGGTCCCCGCACCTCGTTCAGTTTTCGGGGCCTGGCGGCATCCAACTGCCGATCGATCTGATTCCATTCGGGCCTCTCGAGACACCTGCAGGGGAGATCCGATGGCCCGGTCCGGATGGGGGTGTTCTTCCCGTGCACGGCTTTCAGGAAGCCATGGCCAACGCGCTCGAGATCGAAATCCGACCCGGACTGATGCTTCGGGTCGCTTCCATTCCAAGCCAGGTCGTGCTGAAATGCTTCGCCTGGAGGGATAGAAAAGCCCGTCTGACGCATGATGCCTCGGACATCGCGCTCCTTTTGAGAACTTACGCCGAGCTGGGAAATGAAGATCGCCTCTATGGGGATGAATATAGTATCCTTCAGCAGTGCGGCTTCGACCCGGTGTTGGCCGGCGCACGGCTTCTCGGGCAGGACATCCGCCGTATGCATGGGCCGGAAACGTGCCGTCTCATCAGGGCCATTCTTGATGACAAGGCATCACGGGAGGAACTGAGCCGCCGGATGGTCGCGTCCCTGGTGTATGCCGAGGAGGAGCAGGTGCGCATCGCTCGATTGTTATCGCAGTTTCACGCGGGGATCACCGCATAGACACGGGGCGTCGGCAGGAGTCGACGGTTTTCAGGGGAGTCCAGGAATGGCATTCGATACCGAGACGCGGAACCGGCTGAGCCGGATGGTGGGGGCGGCGCGAACACTGTTGACCGAGGAGTTCACGCGGCAGTTGCAGGAAGTCCACGGGATCCAGCCGGACGGGACGGTGACGGGGCTGGAGCGGCTGACGCACCTGTCGGACGGGGAGCGGGCGGCGAGTCGGGCCCTGCGCGACCGGGTGGCGCACCTGGCGGCGGGGCGCGAGACGGCGAAGGGCGCGTATGCCGAGGCGGTCGACCGGGTGATCCGGGAGCAGGCGTTCACGGTGCTGAACCGGTTCGCCGCCCTGCGGATGGCCGAGGAGCGGCGGCTGGTCGAGGAGAGCGTGCGCGAGGGCTACCGGTCGAAGGGGTTCCAGGTTTACCTGAAGATCGCCGGAACGGCTCTCGGGACGCATTACCAGCGGTACTGCGCCTACCTCTCCTGCCTCTGCGACGAGATCTCGGTCGATCTGGGCGTGCTGTTCGACCGCCACTCCCCGATGGGCCTGCTGTTCCCGCGCGAGCCGGCCCTGCTCGCCCTGCTCGAGCTGATCGACGCCGCCGACCTGAAGCACCTCTGGGCCGAGGACGAAACCATCGGCTGGATCTACCAGTATTTCAACTCGCGGGAAGAGCGCAAAGCCATGCGCGACGCCTCGGCCGCCCCGCGCAACAGCCGCGAGCTCGCCGTCCGCAACCAGTTCTTCACCCCCCGCTACGTCGTCCAGTTCCTCACCGACAACACCCTCGGCCGGATCTGGTACGAGATGAGAAAGGGAAACACCCGCCTGGCCGAGGCCTGCGAGTTCCTGGTCGTCCGGCCCGGCGAAGCCTGGGAACCCCGGTCGATGAAGGACCCGCGGGATCTGCGCCTGCTCGACCCGGCGTGCGGCTCGGGGCATTTTCTGCTGTATGCATACGATCTGCTGGCGATCATGTACGAGGAGGCCTGGAACGACCCGGAGGCACCCGCGAGCGAGTCGACGGGGAAGCCGTTGCGCGAGGAGTATCCGACGCTCGAAGCCCTGCGCGCGGCCGTGCCGGGGCTGATCCTGGGCCGGAACCTGCACGGGGTCGACATCGACCCGCGGTGCGCCCAGATCGCCCAGCTCTCGCTCTGGCTGAGGGCCCAGCGGTCGTTCCGGGACGCGGGGCTGAGCCGGGCGGCCCGGCCGCTGATCCGGCGGACGAACGTCGTGGTCGCCGAGCCGATGCCGGGCGACGCGGCGCTCGTCGAGGAGTTCGCCGGAACGCTCGACCCGCCCCTGCTGGGCGCGCTGTTCAAAAATATCGTGGATGAAATGCGGCTCGCCGGGGAGCTCGGTCTGCTGTTGAAGATCGAGGCGTCGATCGCCGGGGCCGTCGCGGAGGCGCGGAGCCAGTTCGCCGCCCGCGAGCGGGAGAAGAAGAAGGGCTACCTGCCCGGCTTCGAACCGGAGCGGGCCCAGGGCGAGCTGGACTTTTCGGGCATCGACGACCAGCGGTTCTTCGAGTTTCTCGAGCCCCGGCTCGTCGAGGCGTTGCACACCTTCGTCTCGTCGGCCGCGGCCGAGGCGGCCGGGACGCGCCGGCGGCTGTTCGCCGACGACGCCCTGCAGGGCCTCGGCCTCGTCGAGACGGCCGGGAAAACATACGATGTGGTATTGATGAATCCCCCGTTCGGGGCCTGCGCCTCGACGGCCAAAAAAACGTTCGAGAAGAGCTGGCCGAAAACGAAGAACGACGTCTACGCCGCCTTCGTCGAGCGGGGCATCGACCTCCTCCACCCCCGCGCCCGCCTCGGCGCCATCACCTCCCGCACCGGGTTCTTCCTCTCGAGCTTCCAGAAATGGCGCGAGGAGGTCATCCTCCCCAAGGCCCCGCCCGCCGTCTTCGCCGACCTCGGCCACGGCGTCCTCGACAACGCCATGGTAGAAGTCGCCGCCTACTGCCTGGAAAAGAGTATTATACAATGAATACTATATTTATTCGTCTTCTTGGTGCTGCCGACAAAACTGTAGCCCTGCGATCTGCATTAGAAAGTCCTTCTTTAGAACAAGGGAAACAAGTCTTCATTGTCGATCCCACAAGTTTTACCGCTGTTCCACGAACTCCCTTTGCTTACTGGGTAAGTGATGATTTTCTCGATAAATTCAGAGTTTTTCAACCCTTTGAGTCAGATGGGCGTGTTGCACAGCGAGCACTTTCGACAAACAATGACTTTCGCTATCTTCGTCTCTCTTGGGAAAGATTCGCTGATCAAGCGCTCACACGCCCTGCCTCAGGATGGTTTCCTTTCGCAAAGGGAGGCCAATTCAGCCGGTTTTATGCTGATATCTACTTAATTGTGAATTGGATTGACGAAGGGCGTGAAATTGAAGCTGAAGCGATCAAAAAGTTTCCTTACCTCAAGGGCAATGCAAGCTGGGTTATGCACCGTGAATGTAATTATATTCGACCCGGAATAACTTGGCCTCGGAGAACCCAGGGAGGGTTATCCGTACGAATAATGCCCACTGGATGCCTTTTTGCCGATAAGGGGCCATCAGCTTTCGTTGAAGGAGATTCATCAAAAGAGCTTTGTTCTTTACTTGCCATTATTAATTCAAGCACTTTTCGCGCATTTGTCGATTTACAGATGGCGTTCGGCTCATTTGAGGTCGGCGTCATCCAGCGTACGCCGGTGCCGGAGCTTTCGGCGGCCGACCGGGAGGCGCTCGCGGGGCTGGCCCGGCGGGCCTGGGCGCTGAAGCGGTCCCTCGACACGCGCAATGAGACATCGCATGCGTTCGAACTTCCCGCGCTTTTGTCATGCATCCGGAATGCCTCTTCCGTTCGTGCTGAGGTATCGAAGCACGAATATTCACTCGCTATGCGGGCGGCGATGTGGGGTGAGCGCGCCAGGGCCGTTGATGCAGAGTTGGCATCGATCCAGGCCGAGATCGACGAGCGATGCTTCGACCTGTATGGCATCGGCGAGGAGGACCGGCGGGCCATCGCCCCCGAGAAAGCCGGCCCGATGCCGGCCGATGGTGATGACGCGGCCATAGATAGCGATAAATATACTGATGAAGCCGGCGCCGAAGCGGATGATGGGTACGAAGCCGACGATGATGCTGCGGCGGATGCCGCGGGCCTCACCGCCGAGCTGGTCTCGTGGGCGTTCGGGGCGGCGTTCGGCCGGTTCGACGTCCGGCTCGCCACGGGCGGGCGAGAGCCGCCCCCGGCGCCGGCCCCGTTCGACCCGCTCCCGGCCTGCTCGGCCGGCATGCTGACCGGCCCCGATGGGCTCCCCTGCGCGGCGCCGCCCGAGGGCTACCCGGTCGCCTTCCCCGAGAACGGCATCCTCGTCGACGATCCCGGCCATCCCCGCGACATCGAGCCGCTCGTCCGGAGCATTCTCGACGCGATCGTGTTCGCCGGCCAGCCCGTCGAACAGGAGATCTGCGAGATCCTCGGGGTGAAATCCCTGCGCGAGTATTTCCGCAAGCCGGCGCTGTTCTTTGCGGATCACCTGAAGCGCTACTCGAAGAGCCGGCGGAAGGCGCCGATATACTGGCCGCTATCGACGGCGTCGGGGTCATACACGCTGTGGGTGTATTACCACCGGCTCACCGACCAGACGCTGTACGCGTGCATCACCGACTTCGTCGAGCCGAAGATCGCCGACGTCGAGAAGGACCTGGCGCGCGTCCGGGCCCGGATGGGCGAGGCCCCGTCCGCGAAGGACCGGAAGGCGGCCGAGGAACTCGAGAGCCTGCTCCACGAGCTGAAGGACTTTCGCGACGAGCTGCTCCGCGTGGCGAAACTGCCCTACAAGCCCGACCTCAACGACGGCGTC
>Ga0116186_1000551_pt1 | contig 43896 bp, 53 predicted proteins | sample AD_JPNNA4_MetaG_FD_89806 | JGI IMG/M metagenome (GOLD analysis project Ga0116186, IMG submission 89806) | Active sludge microbial communities of municipal wastewater-treating anaerobic digesters from Japan - AD_JPNNA4_MetaG | ecosystem: Engineered > Bioreactor > Anaerobic > Digestate | place...
GATGGAGTTAAATGAGGAGAGGATTGACTACAATGATTTGCTTACACAAATTAGAATGTTAGCTCAATTTGGTGCAAGAATAGACCGATACTGGGAAATTGCAACCTTTGATCAAAGAAGGGATATTTTGGGGAGTATGTTTACGAACGTACCCACATATAAGAATTACGAACTTACGAACATGGAAATAAGTCCCCTGTATGAGGCTTTGCGTGATATTTCGAGAAATCACGTCTTGAATGGTCGGGGTGACACGACTCGAACGTGCGACCTCACGGTTCCGAACCGTGCATTCTAAACCAACTGAACTACACCCCGTTTTTATAATAAGTCTTCCATATTTCTTATCGCTTACACATAATACATATATTTAAATATCTATTAACATTTTATTTTTACAATGTCGACCTTCCGCCTGAGGCGGACATTCTAAACCAATTGAATCCCGTACCATTTTATAATTTATAAGGTAACGGGATCCTCGATGTAGCTAATGCCTGTGGCATTGCTAATCGGGACTACACCCCGTTTTCAGACATTCTTTAGATATATTTTTATTCTCAAGATCAGTATATACTGGATGAAAAAACATATAACCAAGTTATAACATTCAATCAATGAATTATATTATAAATATCAGAAATTTACTATACATATTTATATATGTGGATATATAAACTGAAAATTGATAAAATAGCATAGTAACAAAATATATTACTGAATCGAAATTATTTGGAAATAAATCTCACAAAAGAACAAACAAACTTTATACGCGTTATAGCAATTTTGCTTATTATTAACTCACATATCGATTCACTAATTCCGATACCTTTTATATCAACAGGAGGGTCATTAGGAAATGCTTTATTTTTTGTTCTGTCCGGATATGGACTCATGTTGAGTCAGGACGAAAACAAATTGAATTTTAGTAAATGGATAGTTAAAAGACTTGGAAAAATCTATGCTACTATTTTTATATTTAACTTTATCTTATTTATTCCTCTCTCAATTTATTTCAAAACAATAAATCATTGGGATTTAAAGACAATATTAGACATATTTCTTTTTCCTTCAGCATTCGTTTTCATACAAGTTCTGATTATTTTTTACATAATAGGGCATCCAATAATCTCATATTTCTCACAAAGAGCGATAAAATTTACATTATTTTTATCACTAATATCGCATCTATTAATTTATATATTCACAACAGAGAAATCGTCATTTAATATATTTAGCTACAACAATATTCCATTATTAATATTAGGTTGGCTTTCTTTATTTGTATTTGGAATATACCTTGGTAAAAGTAAAATATTTTCAAGAGTAAATTACCATAAAAAATACGTAGGGACATTATTAGTAGTTTTAATCCTAATCTTCGGACAAAAATTTTTAATCTATAAAAACATTTTGGTGTCTACTCAAATTATACAATATTACTTATTATTTGCATTTTGTTATTTACTAATGCTATGTTCAAAATCGATTAAATTTAAAAACAACAAAATAAATAACATCATTAAATTTATAAGTTCTATAACTCTTGAATTATATTTAGTTCATGTTACACTTTTAGCTTCATTTAGATTTGAAACGTTAAAGTTTCCTTTGGGAATACTAGCACTAATAAGTATTACACTATTAATTGCATCAATTATTAGCAGATTAAAAAAGTTTATATTAAAGACCTAGTCATACTTGGGTATAGTTATAAGCCACATTCTGTACTTCCTAAGAAGCGAGAACAATTTATCTTCGCGGATTTATTCCTTGCTCCAGACAGGGGTTACCACGCCCCTACATATTACTAAGTAGGGCGGTGAGCTCTTACCTCACCATTTCACCCTTACCGTGAAGTATTACACTTCATGGCGGTATAACTTTCTGTTGCCCTTAAGTATCTCACTTTCGTAAGATGACTTAATCTTCCCAAGCTTTACGCTTTGAAAGATTTTATCCGTAAGTTTGCACCTACCTTCGTCTCCGAAGTGCCTTTTTCGTTCGTTACGAACTTATAGAGTGTGGACTTTCCTCTTCTTTTTAAAGGAAGCTGTTCCCCACCATACCCAAGTATTTGTATGATAACACAATATTATTAAACTAATCAACTAAAAAATAATAACACGATGTTAACAATTAAAGATTAATATCAAATTATTTTGAATGTAAAATAGAAGAATAATAGTTATCACAATTTTAAAATGTTTTTTAGAATCAATTCATCAACAGCTATAGGTACTCATGGTCAAAAAATAGTTGTTGAAACAACTGTTAGTAATGCACTTCCTAATGTAAAAATAGTTGGTCTGCCTGAAAAGGCTGTTGATGAAGCAAAAGAAAGAGTGCTTCCTGCAATAAAAAACAGTGGATTCAATCTTATTCCAAAACACATAACCATTAATTTAGCACCTTCATATATTCCCAAAAAGGGAGCAAGTCTTGATTTACCAATAGCTTTATCAATACTTGGATCATATAAAATTTTGAATGATTTCTTTTATGACGATTGTTTATTTGTTGGAGAATTATCATTGGATGGAAAAATAAGACGTACAAATGGAATATTACAAACCCTTGATGTAATGGAAAAAGAACATTTCTCAAAGACAATTATTCCTGAAGAAAATATTAAGTATCTCCCGATAATTAAAGAATATTCTGGTGAAATATTTGTCGCATCATCATTAAAACAAATTGTTGAATTTCTTCTTGGTAAAAATAATCTTATTAAAATTCAAAGTACAACAAGGATACAACCCAAAAATAAACTTTCACTATTTAGAAATATTAGAGGCAATAGCATAATTAAAAGGATTGCATTAATATCCGCAGTTGGTAATCATCATTTTTTAATGTGTGGACCACCAGGGGCAGGTAAAACTATGACCGCAAAAGCTATTCAAGAATTAATTCCAACACTTTCATCAAACAAGATATATGAGACAGCACTAGTTTATGAGGCTAGTAAAAGTAATGTTCCTGAATCGTTAATAAATGGCGTTCCTCCATTTCGAAGTCCACACCATACCGCCAGCTATGCATCAATTATAGGTGGTGGAACTAATCCAACACCTGGAGAAATAAGTCTTGCACACAATGGAGTTCTGTTTCTTGACGAATTGCCAGAATTTAATAAGATTACGCTTAACGCTCTACGCGAGCCTATTGAGGAAAGGGAAGTATCAATAACTAGAAGTAATTATAAGATAACTTTCCCCTGTAATTTTACACTGATTGCTTCAATGAACCCTTGTGCCTGTGGCTATTTTGGATCCAGTGAAAAACAGTGTACCTGTTCGTCATATCAAGTGCAGAAGTATAGTAGTAGAGTTTCCCGAATATTAATTGATCGAATCGACCTTTATGCTTATGTTTCAAAGCCAAAGATAAAAGATTTGACTGATAATAAAAACGATAATACCGACTATCTTAGAATAATAAATAACGCATTATGTTTTGAAATGGAACGATTTAATAATCCTGAAAGTAGAAACTCTGAAATTAAAATCAATGATATAAAAGAAAAATGCAATATGTCACTAAAAGCTCAAAAATTAATACAACAAGCTTATGATAAATTGCCTTTAACGGCTCGCTCATACCTAAAAACAATAAGAGTTGCAAGAACAATTGCAGACATTGATCAAAGTCCCCCAATTAAAGAATCACACATTGCAGAAGCACTTAGCTACAGATATATAGAGTGAAAAGACTAACGCTTTGAGAATTGAGGAGCTCTTCTTGCTTTTCGAAGATAATACTTTTTGCGTTCAACAACACGAGGATCTCTTGTCAAAAATCCTTTTTCCTTTAAAATTTTCTTTTGATTTTCATCAATGGAAACAATAGCTCTAGCTAACCCTAAGCGGATAGCTTCTGCTTGTCCCATCGTTCCACCACCAGAAACAACAGCGCTGTATCCACATTTTTTATCATAACCTGTTAATCTCAAAACTTCAGTTGCAGTCTCCAATGCTACTTCTGGAAAATATTCATTTGCTTTCTTATTGTTGATAATAGCCAAATCTTCATTTAAGTAAATTCTCACTCTTGCAGTTGATTCTTTTCTTCTTCCTATTTTTTCAACATATTTTAATTTTTTGTCTACCATTTATTAATAATTATAATTTTATCTCAACAGGTTTTTGTGCTACATATTTGTGCTCAACACCTTCAACAATATGAAGTTTGGACATATATCTATCTCTTAATTTGTTCTTCGGTAACATGCCCAAAACAGCACTTTCAATAACTTTTTTGTGTGATTTATTCATCAAATATCTTAAGCTAACTTCCTTAAATCCCTTGGGGTACATCGAGTGGGATTGAAATTTCTTTTTGTCTAATTTTCCTTCACTAGAAAGCTTGATTTTTTCAGCATTAGTAACAATCACACAATTACCAATATTTGAATCTCCTGCATATTTAGCCTTATTTTTACCCATCAGATAAAAGACAACAACACTTGCAAGTCTTCCAAGCTCAATCTTAGAAGCATCAATAACATACCAATCTCTTGATATCTCTTCACCCTTTATAAACGTTGTTTTTTGATCTATTCTTCGCATTACAATAATAAAATAATTTAGTCCTTTTTAACTTTCTTCCTATTTTTCTTTACAATCTTATCAAAATCTATAACTGATATTCTATAAATTTCAGAATTATCACCTTCTCTTTTACCAATAGCGTCAATAGAAGTATAGCTACCTTCTCTCTTTTCAATACCTGAATACAGCTTAAAGATATCATCCATTCTAAGATTATGCTTTAACATTGATTCAATATTTCTCTTTTGTGAAACATCGTCACCCATTGTTGCAATTTTGTTTAAAACAATATCAGCAAAAGATTTTAAAGCTTTAGACTTAGGACCAGTTGTTGATAAACTTCCATTCAATGCCAACGAAATAAATTGGTTTACAACCATTCTTTCATGTACGCCTTTTCGTTGTCCAAAATAAAATTTTCTTCTAGATTTCATTTGATAATTATTTAAAACTAAGTCCTACTTTCTTTAATTCTTTTTTAATTTCATCTACGGATTTGGCTCCTAATCCCCCTAATGATAAAACATCATCAGCAGATAGTTTAGTAAGTTTTTCGATTGAATCGATTCCATTTTTTACCAAAACATTTTTAACTTTATTAGATAAGCCTAATGAATCTATATCCCACTCTCCTTTTGTTGATTCTGTTGACAAAGGAACTACTTTTGAGTCAGTTACTTTAACTAAATCAGACATTTGAGCAAAACAATTCTTAACCAATTCCAATGCTTCTCCAAATATTTTGTCGGCTGATCTAGATTTATCAGTATAAATAAACAATGTTAGTTTATCAAGATTGGTTTTATCACCTAAACGAGTATCTTCAACATTAAATTCAACACGTTTTACTGGTGAAAAATCTGCATCAATAGGAACATATCCAATTTCTCCTCTGTCATTATCAGTTATCGGCCTATATCCCACACCTCTTTCAATAGTAATCGTAAATACTACTTCTTTTTTCAAACCGGAACTTTCTAAAATATATACTCCCTTATTGATTACCTTTACATTGGGAGAAAGTTCCAAATTATCTGATGTTAACTTCCCCTTGTTTTTGACTTTCAACTTTACTTCTGCCAGATCATCTCCTTCAATTCTAAAATCAATATTCTTTAAATTCAACATCACTTCATAAACGCTTTCTTTTACACCCTCAATTGTTGAAAATTCATGCTCAACACCTGAGACTCTAATGCCAGTTGCAGAAAAACCGCTAATGCTTCCTAAAAGAACTCTTCTTAAAATAGTCCCTACAGTAAATCCAAATCCTCTTGGTAAGTAGTTTATTTCGATATTAGCTTTTCCAACTTCTTTTTCCTCAACGACAACTTTCAAATCATCAAATGATAACATCGTTTTTTGGTAATCAAATTATTTTTATCTCGAATAAAATTCAACAATGAGATATTCCTTAATCCCTGGATCAATCATATCTCTTGAAGGGTATGACAAAACAGTACAGCTGTCCTCACCAAATTCTAACCATGCAGACTTAACTGGTTTGTTATTCCAAATTTTCTTTTTAACGGTTATAGTATCACCCTTCTCAACAATGTAAGAAGGAATATCTACTTTTTTGCCATTAACTCTTATTTGACCATGTCTTATAATTTGTCGAGCAGAAAAAGGAGATACAGCCCAACCTGCCTTTACTATTACACTATCTAATCTTCTCTCCAATAACTGCAACATCATACTACCTTTATTGTTTTGATTTCTTACCATATCAAAAAATCTTTTAAACTGTTTTTCACCCATCCCATACATTCTCTTAACCTTTTGTTTTTCCCTAAGATGTCTTCCATAATCTGAAAGTCTAGGAGCTCTATCATAATACATTCCTGGGGCATAAGATCTCTTGTTAAATGGACACTTTTCACCTAAACATTTATCACCCTTAAGAAAAAGCTTTACACCTTCTCTTCTACATTGTTTACACTTAGGTCCTAAATTTCTACCCATTTATTACAAAATAAAATTTATATACTATTTTCTTGGAGCCTTACGAGGCTTTGTTCCTCCATGAGGAATTCTTGTTTTGTCTGTCAGACTATTAACTCTCAAACCTCCAGATACGAGTCCCTTAACAGCAGCGTTTCTGCCAGAACCAGGACCTCTTATAAAAACGTCGACAGACTCTAAACCGACTTTTTGTGATCTTAAAGCAACATCTTCAGCTGCTTTTGTTGCTACGTATGCAGTACCTTTTTTACTATTTTTAAAACCCAATCTTGCTGGAGAACCCGACATTAAAACATTCCCTTCTTCATCTGTAAGAGTAATTATTGTGTTATTGAATGAAGCAAAAACGTATGCACGACCAAATTTTACTTTTCCACGTGAACTCGTTTTCTTGTTTGAATATTTCTTCGAATCTTCCGCCATTATAAAAAATATAAAGTTATGTCTTTGTTAATACTCTCTTCAAACCACCAACGGCAGTTGAGTGACCTCTTACAGTATGAGAATTTCTTCTTGTTCTCTGACCTCTTACTGGCAAACCTAATTTATGTCTAATTCCTTTGTACGTTCTGATATCTCTCATTCTTCTTATGTTTTGATAAACATCCTGTTTAAGTTGACCTTCAACCAATATTTCATTTTTCTCAATATGTAAACGTAAAGCATCCCAATCAGAAGCACTTAAATCGGCAACCTTTAAATCTTCAGATATCCCAACCTCCTTAATAATTTTCTTGGCTAATTTCAATCCAATACCATGAATCTCATTCAACCCATATACAATCTTCTTTTTGTCATCTACTTCAACTCCTAAAAAACGAGCCATAATTTATATAATTATTTTATTTTCCGTTTACACCATGTGGTTTTAAATACTTACTTCTCTTAACAATCTTGTCTTTAGGCTTAGGTTGTGTTTGCTTGTGCCTTGGGTTTTTTCTACAATAAACAAACAAACGTCCTTCTCTAACAACAGTGTAACAATTCTCACACCTTTTTCTTAATGATGTTTTAACTTTCATGGTTTGTATCTATATATAATTCTTCCTTTGGTTGGATCACAAGAACTTACCTCAACTTTGACCTTGTCTCCAACTACAACTTTGATATAATTCATCTTAATTTTTCCGGATAGACGTGACAAAATCTTCTTCTTTTGTCCACATACATCTAACTCAACCACAAATTTCATTTCTGGATGAGCTTCAACAACTGTTCCGTCTATTTCAAATACTTGATTCATAAGCGCAGGGTATTTTAAGATATAATTAACTTAAAGTCAACGGGAGTATTATACATATTAATTATATCTTAGTCAACACTTCGCCCCTTTCATTTCCAACCATTATTGTGTTTTCTTTCATCACTGACATCCCACCATCAATAGTTCTTAACGTCCAACCATTAGGATCTGTCATCATTCTACCTGATTTTTCAGCAATTATTATCTCAATGGCCATTGTATGACCAAACTCTAGCCTTGGCCCCTTATTTTTCTTTCCAAAATTAGGTATAACTGGGTCCATGTGTAATTTTTCCCCTATTGAATGCCCTCCCAATTCTCGAACAACTGCAAATCCAGCCCTATTTACTTCATTTTCAACATAAAACCCAATGTCTCCAACCTTAAGTCCAGTAACAGCCATAGCGGTTACATTATCTAAAATTCTTGAAACCAAATCATGCATTTTTTCTGCTACTGGATTGCTACCTAAAATAACTGACCTCGTCATATCTAGGTAGTACCCTTCATAAATGATCCCAAAGTCAACAGTAACCGCATCTCCATCCTTAAATACATAACTTTTAGGGATAGCATGTTCTATTTCATCATTAACCATAATACATGTTGCAGAAGGATAATTGTTGTATCCTAAAAAGGCAGGAACAACAGACGCTTCTTTGCATAATTTTTTTGATATTTCCTCTATTTCTAAACTATTTACACCTACCTTAATTTCATTAGTCATCTGTTCCATTATAGAAGCACAAATTTTTCCACCCTCTCCCATCATTTTTATTCGATGTTCATCATATTTCATAGCTTATATTTATAAATTTTCTAATAATTCAACAAGTTGCTTATACACATTTGGTATTGTTTCTCCCCCATCAATATGATAAAGAATCTTCCTATCTTCATAATATTTAAGAATGGGTTTAATATTATCCTGATAATAACTAATTCTGCTATTTATAGCTTTTTCTGTATCATCCTCTCTTTGAATTAGTTTTTCTCCATCTTTGTCACAAATATTTTCTTTTTTAGGTGGTGTAAATTTAAGATGATATATCTGTCCACACTTTGGACAAGATCTTCTTAACGCCATCCTCTCGATTGCATTTTCCACTGACAAATCAAAGTGAATTACTGCATTTAAAGAATATCCTAGTTTGTCTAGAATATCATCAACCAATTCTTTTTGTACAACTTCCCTTACAACTCCTTGTAAGATTATTCTTCCTTTAGACAAATTTTTAGTCAAATGTTTTTTTACAATTTCATACCATAGTTCATTAGGAACAAGTACACCTGAGTCGAGATATTTTTTTAACTTTTTCCCCAATTTTCCACCATCCAAGATTTCATTTCTAAAAAAATCACCAGCAGATAACTGTATAAATCCATATTCCTTAATTAATTTCTGAGCCTGTGTATCTTTCCCACATCCACTTGGTCCTAAAAAAAGCACAATCATATTTTTTTCCACGATTATATTTTTGAATTTAGATCGGATTCTTAGACAACTCAATAATTAATATTTCATTATCTGTTTCACCTTTTTTGGTTCTCGCTATATATCCACATTTTAAACATCTATGTACAATTCTTATCTCCCCATTTTTTTGATCGATTCCTATTGGTTCCATCAGACCATGACATACTGAGGCCCTATCTCCTGGATATACATCCACGTGCTTGGAAAACAAACAGTTTGGACAATGATTGGTATATCCATTACCTTGCACATCAACTCCACAGTTTTCACACTTGAAATCTTCTTGTTTTTTGGTAAAAAATTTACTCAATATATAAAACGATCAACAAATTACAGTAAATATATTGGAATTACTAATATTTATATACCCTTTACGCTGTATTTATCTGTCTGCATTGATCTAATTTTGTCAAACACCTCAACAGCAACACCGACAATGATTATTATTGCAGTTCCACTAAACAAAAAAGGTGCATCAAGTGTCCATCCTTTATTTATAACACCACCTCCAAAAATCCCGGTAACGTATAACTCCAAGTTGAGTTTAGAAATTGAGGGAGGAGGATTGGAAATATCGTAATAAAAGCCAAAAACAATGAACCAACAATACTAAGTCCTACCATTATTTTGGTTAAATATTTTTTGGTATCAGCACCTGGCCTAATTCCCGGAATATATGCTCCCTGTTTCTTCAGATTCTCAGATGTATCATTAGGACTAAAGACAACAAAGGTATAAAAAACCGAGAAAAGAATTATAAGTAATGCCAAAATTAATGAATAATAAATATTTTCAGAGCCTAAATATTTTGTAATAAATTCTGAAACATTACCAATCCACTGATATTTAGTAGCAAGCTCAGATCGTGAAAGTAGATCCATTACTAAAGATGGCGTAGACATAAATGACATCGCAAAAATTACAGGCATTACCCCTGATTGATTTAATCTAAGTGGTAAATGATTGTCATCTATTGGTTTGGTTGCAAAGGACATCACCTTAGCATGTTTAATTTTAACTTTTTTCTCGGCAGCCATAACATATCCAATAAATCCAATCCATATTACAGTAAAAGCAAGAACTCCAACAGTAACCCAGACATTAGAGCTCATCTCCCCTTGAGAAAATTTCCCAGGAATTTCAGCTAAAATACCAGCTGCAATTAGATATGAACTTCCATTTATAAAATTTCCTTCGGACAAAAGTTCGCTTAACCACATCAACAGCATTGACCCTCCAGTAAACCCTGCAACAAGTACTCCTAATTCTATTCCAGACAAGGGAGCAACTAATTGATATTCTTTCAAAAACATATAAATTACAATTGACTGAATAATAGCAAGAGGAACTGTTAATAATCTTGTATACATATTCAAAACCATCCTACCCTTTGCACCTTCTTTTTGCAATTCTTGAATCTTAGGGACTACACTTCCCAATAGCTGAAATACTACGGATGCATTAATGTGTGGACCAAGTCCAATAGCAATTAATGTTGTATTTGCCAATGCTCCACTTGATGTAATGTTTAAAATTTCACCGAAAGAGTATTGTGATAAAACTTGCTTTAATGAATCAATAGGAACTCCAGGAACAGGAACTGAATTTAAAAATCTAAAAATTATTGAAATCAAAACAATAAATAGAAATTTGTTACCAAGCGTTGGTAAAATTCCGTTCGAGAGATTAATCAAAAATTTTTCCTTACGAAATTTAAGCCTCATTTTCTATTTTAATACCCGCCTTTTTTAATTTTTCAATAGTAGGCTTTGAAAGTAAAATATTCTTATCAATGATTACTTTTTTCTCTAACTTTCCTTGTCCTAAAATCTTAACGACTGGATACTTTGAGGAAACCATTCCCTTATTTCTCAATGAAGATACTGAAACAACCTCACCGTCTGAAAAATATTTGTTTACATCGGAAAGATTTACAACTCCATTTTCCTTTCTCACACCGATATTTCTTCTTGTTGTACCCCTAAATTTTGGTAATTGTTCATGAAGTGGAGTTTGTCTTCCAGCAAAACCGACTTTAATCTTGCTACTTCCTCTTGATTTCTGTCCCTTCTGACCTCTACCAACAGTATGTCCACCTTTTCCACTTCCATAACCTCTCCCAACACGCTTGCTTTTGTTTTCAGTAATTCTGTCTTGTGTAATTGTCGATATAATACCCATACTAATCTTTTGCTATATTATCTTTTTTAGTTTTAACAGCTTTAGTCTTTACTTCTTCTTTAGCTGTTTCTTTTACTTCAACTTTTTCTATTTTCTTAGGCTTAACAAACCTTTCAACTTTATGTAATTTTTGTAAAGCATAGAATGTGCAGTATGCATTATTAATTGCATTTCCTTTTCCAATTTGTTTGGAAACAATATCTCTAATACCAGCAGCCTCTAAAACAGCACGTACAGCCCCACCAGCAATAATACCAGTTCCCTTTGGAGCTGGTTTTAACATAACATATGCTGAACCAAAGTTATTTTTCACTTCATGAGGAATTGTCGTTCCAACCATTGGTACCTTAAACATATTTTTCTCAGCAACGGTACCAGCTTTGTTAATTGCATTTCGAGTATCACGTCCTTTTCTAACAGCCACGCCTACTTTTCCTTTTCTATCACCCACAACAACTAAGGTACTAAAACCCAAAAGTTTATCTCCTGATCTAACCTTTGCTACTCTTCTAACACTAACTACTCTTCTGTCGAATTTGGGTTTAGTGTCAACTTCTTCCCTTTTACCTTTATTTTTTGATTTATTTCTTATTAACTCATCCACTATAAAATAACTTTAAAAATTTATATTCTTCGAACGAATACCTTCTGCAATATCTTTTACTCTTCCAATATATCTATAGCCACCTCTATCAAAGACTATAGATTCAATTTTCAATTCGTTAAGTTTCTTCCCAATTTTTTCTCCAACTCCAAACCACTTAGTCTTCTCTTTTGCTGCCTCAATACCTTTTTCAGAGCATCCGTATAAGGTTTTAGCACTATCATCATCTATTACCTGAACATATACACTTTTATTTGATCTGAAAACAGCAACTCTTGGTCTGATCTTAGTACCACTAATTTTTTTCCTGATACTCATTCTTCTAACTTTTCTCCTTACAATTCTGTCTCTCATCTTTAATTTCAATAATTAATATTAAATTTTATGCCGCAGACAATGCTTTTGGCGTCTTTCTTCTGACATATTCGTCACTATACCTTATACCTTTTCCTTTATAAGGCTCAGGTTTTTTATTAGCCCTTACCTTTGCAGCAAACTCACCCACTAATTGTTTATCAACTCCACTAATAACTATTTCGACAGCATCATTTACCTGAACATTTAATCCTTCAGGACACTGAATCTTTATTAAATGTGTTTTACCAACTTTTAATGATAAAACATTTCCATTTAGTTCTGATCTATAACCTATACCCTCAATTTTTAATACTTTTTGATAACCTGAAACAACTCCTATTATCATATTAGCCAAAGTAGCTCTTACAGTTCCATGTAATGATTTAGTGAGCTTATCCTCACCACTCCTACTTATTAAAATAGTATTATTGTCAACCTTTACAGTAATATTCTTAGGTACATTAAACTTGGTCTCACCTTTCGGACCGGTAATCTTGACTGAACCACCTTCAATGTTAACATTAACTGATTCGGGTATTTGTATAGGCATAACTCCAATTCTTGACACAATAACAAAAAATTAAATTATTATTAAAAAATCTCACACCAATATTCTCCACCCACCCCCTTTTGATAAGCTTCCTTGTCTGACAAAACTCCAATACTTGTAGAATAAACACCAATACCATAACCTTGCAACACCTTTTTAACTTGTGAATGCCTATGGTAAATTCTACATCCAGGTTTCGAAATTCGTCTTACATTAGTAATCTTTGGTTTCTTCAAGGAATCATATTTTAGCACAACTATTATTTTTGAAAATGATGAGTCTTCATCTTTTTCAATTCTAAAATCTTCAATAAATTCAGTTCTTTTAAGTACTTCCAACAACCTAACCACTTCCATGCTATATAAAACCTCAATTTCTTTCTTACCTCTAACAGAAGCATTGTACATTCTTGTAATTGTATCTCCTATTCTATCATTTACCATGCTTTCAAAAAAATATAAAAAATTAAATTCTAAAACATTTAATTACCAACTACTCTTTGTTACACCTGGAATCTTTCCCTCATGAGCAAGCTCTCTAAAACAAATCCTACACAAACCAAATTCTCTGAAAATAGCTCTCGATCTTCCACATCTTTTGCATCGATTATATTTTCTTACAGTGAATTTAGCTTTCTTCTGTAATTTCATATATTGTACCCAACCAGCTTTTGTTGCCATACTTTAACTAATAATTTAATCAATAAAAGGGAATCCCATTCCCTGAAATAACTTATACGCAACTTCTTGATCACAATCGTCTGTGACAAAAGTTACCTGTAAACTTCTATTTTTTGACATATCGTTTGGATCAATTTCTAGAAAAACTCTATGCTCCAAAATCCCAACATTCAAATTTCCACTTTGGTCAATATTTCTTTTCTTTAAACCTCTAAAATCTCGAACTCTTGGTAAAACCAAAGTCACAAACTTTTCAACAAAATCCCACATTTTCTTTCCTCGAAGGGTAACCATAACTCCTATTGGCATCCCTATTCTGACAGAAAAATTTGAAACAGATTTTTTAGCCTTTGTTAAAACAGGCTTCTGTCCAGAAATATTCTCCAAAATTTTAAAAACATCATCCTTTAATGTTGGATCCTTTTCACCATGACCGATCCCTGAATTGATGACTATCTTTTTCAACCTGGGAACAGACATAATATTTCCACCAAAATCTTCCTTTGACAATTTGTTTATAACTTCTGAATAGTTTTTCTTAATCTGTGTATCCATTTTTATTTACTCTCCTTCTTTATTTTATCTTTTTTAGTTTTTACTTCTTTTTTCACATCTTCTTCCTTAGCTTTTTCAACCTTTTTTACATTACTAATCGTTTTGGAGCATTTCTTACAATATCTTATTTTTTTGCCATCAATTATCTTATAACCGATTCTCGTTGTTTTTCCACAATCAGGACAAACAACCATAACCTTTGAAGCATCCAATGGCTTCGATACAGTTACTATTCCACCTTCACCCTTGTCGTTGACCTTAAGATGTCTCTTAACTTCATTTACACCCTTTATCATTATCTTACCTTTCTTTGGAAAAACTTTCTCAACTACAGAACTATGTCCTGCATCTTTTCCTCTCAAAACTTTTACAATATCGCCTGCTCTTATTTTCATAATACTTCTGGTGCTAAAGAAATTATTTTATTAAAACCACCATTTTTTATTTCACGGGCAACTGGTCCAAAAATTCTAGTTCCCAATGGATCTTTACCACTGTTATCAGCTAAAATAACTACAGCATTATCGTCAAATCTTATATATGAGCCATCTTCTCGTATCAATTCTTTTTTTGTTCTAACAACCACAGCTCTAAACTTCTGGTGATTCTGAGCCGCACCAACTGGTAAAGCTTTTTTAACAACTACCTTTACAATATCACCAACCTTAACTGCTCTTACTTTATGACCACCATAAGTACCAATTATCATTCCTAACTTTCCACCAGAATTGTCTGTAATTTTTACTGTACTACCTCTTTGTAACATATTAATCGAATAAATATTTATTTAATAACGACCCATCTCTTTTTCTTAGAAATAGGTATATTTTCAACTATTTTAACTTTTTGTCCTTCAGTCAACTCCAAACCATTATTATCTGCAAGATATTTCTTAGTCTTTCTCACCTTCTTTTTGTAAATCGGATGAGAAACATAAGAAACAACTTCTACAACAACAGTTCCTGTCATTTTTGCACTAACAATCTTTCCGTCTAAAATCAATTTTGCCATCTTATAAACATTTCAAAATTATCTCGAATTAATCTCAGTCATAATTTTTGCAATTTTCTTCTTTAACTCTTTTGTACTCCCAATTTTACCCATAGATTTAGCCCAAGTCATCTTGGAAAGCTCAGCTTTAAATTTGCTAAGTTCTTTCATTAAGTCCTCTAATTTCATATCTTTATATTCTGAAACAGTTTTCTTTGCCATGACTTATTTACTAACCATTTTAATTTTAACTGGCAATTTTTTACTTGCCACTCTAAACGCCTCTTGAGCCATTTTATCTGTTATTCCACCTATTTCAAACATTATTTTACCTTTTTTTACACCTGTAACCCATTTATCAATTGGACTTTTACCACCACCCATTCTACTCGTAGGCTTCTTAGTAACGGGCAAATCAGGAAAAATTCTAACCCAGACTTTACCTTTTCTTTTAATACTCTTACTTAATGCCATTCTCACAGCCTCTATTTGATTAGACGTAACGAATCCATTTTCTACAGTTTTTAAACCATATTCTCCAAATGCGAGGTCAGTACAAGTACTTGAAACTCCCCTAGGAACCTTAGTAAAAATCTTTGTATATTGTGTCTTTTTTGGCTGTAACATAAGTTTTATTCTATCTAAAAATTACTTTTCTCCAAATTTATTTATGAACCCAAACCTTAACGCTTGTTTTACCTGCGTTAGGATATTGAGCCACTTCACACGCATAATCAATGTCAGCTCTTATTGTTTGTAAAGGAACTGATCCATCAATAAACTTCAATCTTCTTGCATCTTTCTGACCTCTAATTCTTCCAGAAACCCAAATCATAACTCCTTTAGCTCCAGCCTGCATTGCTTTATTAATCTCTGCATTAGCAAGTAACTTAGGGGCTTGTCTTTTTTCAATACCTTCTACGATGTTATTAGCAATAATTCTTGCATTGGTTTCAACACTCTCTACTTCTTTGATTCTCAAATCAATTTCTTCTTTTACAATAGATTTCAATTCTTGCTTCAAAGTTTCGATTCCACTTCCTTGCCTTCCAATTACAACACCTGGTCTTGCAACTTTCATCGTAATAATAACTTTTCCAGAAGCTCTTCTGATATTTACACCCGCCAAACCCGCTGATTTAACCTTCTTAGCAACCAAATCGTGAATAGCAATGTCCTCGTGAAGATATTGCTCATATTGTTTACCTGTAGCATACCAACTTGATTTCCAACCTTTACTAACCCCTAATCTCATTGCTGTTGCATTCATTTTCGTACCCATAACTATGCTTTATAAGATAATGTTATATAAATATCACAAAACCTTCTAACTGTCCTATCACCTCTCCCCTTAGCCCTCGCAATCATTCCTTTTATTTTTTTTGATTCTCCAACCATAACTTTCGTAAGCTTAACCCTTTCAATATTGGGGTTACTAATTTTCGCATTAAGACCATTGTACGCGTTTTTCAAAGCTTTAATAAAACTTTCAGATACTTTCTTATCTGAGACAGTTAACTGGGCAATTGCATCAGAATAACTCATATCTCTTATTAAATCTGCAACCAACCTAGCCTTCTGAGGGGAACTAAATACTCCTCTTCTTATTGAACTACTTGTTATATTTACATTTTCAGTCATTTAATAAAAAGTACAACTTATTCAAATCTTCCTGCACTACCGTAAGTCTTAGCGACTTTACCTTTTTTACTGTGACCTCTAAAATTGGTAGTAATCACAAATTCTCCAAATCTATAACCAACCATATATTCATTTACTGTAACTGGAACAAATTTTTTTCCAGCATATATTTCAAAATTCATACCCACCATCTCTGGAGTAATAACACATGCTTTATCCCAAACCTTAATAGGACCAAACTTTCCCTGATCCTTAAGAACCTTTACTTTGTCAACTATTCTGGGGTTAATATATAAACCCTTTTTTAATGACCTTGACATATATCTAATTTAAATATTAACTAATTCTTCAGACCATTAGCATGTCTTTTCGCTATCCTATGACTAATGATAAACTTTTCAGTTTTTTTATTTTTTCTTGTTTTCTTACCAAGTCTATTTCCCCAAATATCCTTTGCCATTCTAATACCATTTCTTGCTTCTCCTGCACCATGTGGATGCTCTTCGGCATGCATTGCTACTCCACGCACCTCTGGTCTCCAACCCAATCTTCTCTTTGTACCAGCCTTACCAAGTGAGCGGTTGAAATGATCAGCATTTCCCACGACACCAATAGTAGCTAAACATTTATTATGAAGCAACCTTACTTCACCTGATTGCATTTTCACAATTGCATAACCACTTCCATTACCACCACGTACAACCAATCTTTGTCCTGCAGATCTTGCTAATTTTGCACCACCACCTGGCGTAACTTCTACAGCACAAACAGAAGTCCCACTTGGAACATTTTCTAAATACATACTATTTCCAATTACCGGATCCACTTTTTCTCCAGACTCAACAATACTCCCCACTACCAATCCTTCTGGGGCAATCATATATCTTCTCTCCCCATCCTTGTATAATAACAATGCTATATTTGCAGATCTATTTGGATCATACTCTATTGACTTAACAACAGCAGGAATACCAAATTTATTTCTTTGAAAATCTAAAATTCTTATTCTTCTTTTAACTCCACCACCTCTATGTCTAACCGTTATTCTTCCTTGATTATTTCTACCTGCATTACTTTTTTTGGCAACTGTCAAACTTTTTACAGGTTTACCTTTTTTCAACCCAGTTCTGTCAACAAGAACAGTGTGTCTCTTTGATGCAGTTGTTGGTTTATAAAACTTTAATGCCATATATTAATTATGAAACCTTAAAATCTTTTATATTATCACCGTCCTTCAAATATACGTAAAACATTTTTTTATTAGGTGTTTTTGCAAATTTTCTTACTCTTCTATTTATTCTTACCTCTCCTTTTCTAACCAGGGATATAACATAAACAACCTTAACTTTAAACATTTCCTCAACCTCAGCCTTCACTTTGTCTTTTGTATAGGAAAGATCACCCTGAAACAAGTAACAGTTACTATTTTCAATCAATCCATATGTTTTTTCAGAAACAACCGGCTTTAACATATAATTAATCTCTATAAACTTAACTCTAATTTCTTCCAAGCATCAACATCCATAAGTACCACATCACCATATAAAAAGCTCATCCAATCCACTCCATCAACAAAAAAACTTAGTACATTCGGTAAATTCCTTACACCCATCGAAAATTTTCCTTCCTCCTGACCTCGTACATAAACAAAAGCTCCATCACCAAATGACTTCAAAATTTTACTAACTCCTTTACTTATAGAAGTCTTCTCGTCATAATCTTTTTCAAAATCTTTTACCCAAAACAACATTCCCCTTCTCATTAATTCACTTAAAATTGATCTATACAACAGAACCTTTTCTTTTTTATTCATTGACATCATTGTCTTAATTCCTTCTGGTCCATGTGAAACACCACCGCCTACCCAAATTGGAGATCTGGTCGAACCATGTCTTGCACGTCCAGTTCCCTTTTGCTTCCAAGGTTTCCTACCCCCTCCTCTTACATCACCTCTACCTTTTACCGTAGCAGAAAAAGCTCTCTGATTATTAAGATAAACCCTCAAATACTTCTCAACCAAATCTTTTCTAAATTCAACATTAAAAATACTATCTGGTAGCTCTAACTTACCAACCTCTTCTTTTTTTATGTTGTAAATATTTACTTCCATCAATATTACTTAAAGATATAAACTATACTTCCCCTTGCACCGGGAACAGCACCCTTTAACCAAACATTATTACCTTCAACCTTTAAAACTTCTACGTTTGATAACTTTACCGAATCAACACCGGTTCTACCAGGCATATTCTTGCCTTTCCATACTTTTCCTGGTGTCTGTGCCCCAATTGAACCCTGATGTCTTTGTCTAATACCTTGACCCCTAGTCTTAGGTCCACCTTTCATTCCCCATCTTTTCATTACGCCCGCAAACCCCTTACCCTTGGAAACACCTTTAATAGTTACTTTGTCACCAACGGCAAGATTTTCGTTAGCAGAAATCATCTTACCAACCTCGACATCCATAGTCTTTTCCTCAGAAACAACAAATCTGGGAACAAAACCAATCTTTTTATATATCCCAATCAATTGTTTTTTTACATATTTGATTGGCTCTCTACCCACCACAACCTTAGTATCAAGTACATTAGCAATAACGTTACCAGATACATCAATAATAGTACAAGGAACTACTTTTACACCTTGCTGGAAACTATCCATATTTTTCTTTTTACCTATAATTACCATTTTTTTCTTTAAAATATATCATTACACAGGGCGTATTCTACCCTATTCTATCTTAAAATGCAACACTTGACTAAACACTTATCAATGCTTAAACAATTTTTACCTCAACATTGACTCCATAAGGAAGTTCCAAATGTTGTAAAGCATCAACAGTTTGAGTAGTTGCTTCATAGATATCAATTAGTCTAGTGTGGACAACACGTTGAAAATGCTCCATTGAACGCTTTTCAATGTGAGGTGAACGCAACACACAATATATTGTACGATTTGTAGGCAAAAATACAGGACCTTTAACTTTTGAACCTGTATTGAATGCGGCTTCCAACACAACATTGGCACTCTTTTCCACCACCTTAGGGTCAAAACCCTTAATTTTTACTCGCATTCTTTTGACTTTACCTGCCATTTTTAACAACGTTAAAATAATGAATAACATCACTTTCGTGGGCCCCGAAAGACCCACAAAACCTCAGCATAAACTACTTAATAATCTCAGATACAACACCTGATCCAACAGTTCTTCCACCTTCTCTAATTGCAAATCTCATTCCTTTTTCAATAACAACTGGAGTAATAAGTTTGACACTAATCTCAACACTATCCCCAGGCATAACCATTTCTACACCACTTGGAAGAGTAATCTCTCCTGTAATATCAGCAGTCTTAACAAAGAACTGAGGCTTATATCCACTAACAAATGGCTTATGTCTTCCTTCCTCTTCCTTTTTCAAGATATAAACTTGACCTTTAAATTCAGTGTGTACTTGAACAGAGCCAACCTTAGCAAGCACATGTCCTCTACTAACATCTTCTTTCTTTAAGCCTCTTAGTAACAATCCGACATTATCACCTGCAATACCACGATCCAAAGATTTCTTGAACATCTCTACTCCAGTGACAGTTGTCTTAACTGACTTAGGATCCAAACCTAATAATTCAACTTCATCTCCAACCTTAACCGAACCTCTCTCAATACGTCCGGTAGCAACGGTACCTCTTCCTTCAATTGAGAATACATCCTCAACTGGCATTAAGAAGTCCTTATCAAGTTCTCTGACTGGTTCAGGAATATATGAATCCAATGCGGCCATAAGTTCTTCAATTCCCTTAACACCTTCTGGATCACCATTCAATGCTTTATAAGAGTTACCAATAACAAAAGGACAATCAGCATCAAATTCATATTTCTTTAACAAATCTTTAGTTTCTTCCTTAATAAGTTCTAACATTTCCTCATCTCTTTCACCAAAAACATTTATATAAACGAGGATTTTAGGAACACCTACCTGCTTTGCTAACAAGATATGTTCTCTTGTCTGAGGCATTGGACCATCAGCAGAACTGATAACTAAGATAGCTCCATCCATTTGAGCTGCACCGGTAATCATATTCTTAATATAGTCTTTATGTCCTGGACAATCTACATGTGCATAATGTCTATTCTCAGTTTCATACTCAACGTGAGCAACTGCAACTGTAAGAATTTTTTCTGATCCAGCACGAGCAACACCACCTTTTGCAATATCTGAATAACCCTTAACTGTTGCCAAACCTTTGTCAGCTTGGACTTTAAGAATAGCAGCTGTTGTAGTTGTTTTACCATGGTCGATGTGACCAATTGTACCTACATTAACGTGTGGCTTAGTTCTTTGAAATACTGCAGGAGCCATAATTATTTTGTAATAAAATTATCTGAAAAGCTCTGTACAAAATAACAGAAGCTGGGGTAGTGTATCATATCACTTTTAAAATTGCAACAGCCGTTTAATAACAAACAGAAATTGGTCCAAAAGTGAAATTTCACCTACTCGACAAGTATGCTACCATATTTGGGATAAATTTGTAAAGACAATTAGAAAATTCCCATCACATAACCCACATAATATATTGAACCTGTAAAGATTATTATCGAATCTTTAGGCAACTTATCAATTTCACTCAATATTTCATTAATATCAATTTCTTGCTCCCCCAAATTAGAATAATAATTAAAAGGAACTCCCTTAATCTTTAACCTAACAGTATATATTTTATTAACATTTGACTTTATCAACTCAATCATTCTCTTCCCCTTCTTTTTTCCAGTTACAGCTAAAAATAAATATTTCGAAGTACTTGGATAAATTTTATTAACAGTATTTATAACTCCTGCGACAGATTCAGGTGTATGTGCAGTATCAAAAACTAATAATTTGTCATTAAATTCCTTTGTGTCTAACCTACCTAAAAGCTTAATATTATATGAAATTTCATCGTTAACTTTAATTTTAGAATTTACAAAATGGACAACAGAGGCTAAATCAACTAAATGCCCATCAGAAACTAAATTGGTATTTAGTGGAATCTTTTTTTCTAAAATTCCATTATCCATGATATAAACTTGTCTATTTCTAACCTCAAAACTATTATTTAATTTTAAAATCTCGACATCTTTATGGATTTTACTCACGATACTTTTTTGCATTGTTAATGACTTTTCTAAAACATATGCCCTTTTTGACTTGTTAGCTATAGCAACTTTATGTCCTATTATTGAGTCTATTGATCCTCCTAATCGTCTTCTGTGTTCATTATGAACTGACGTAATAACCCCAACCTCCCATTGTTCAAAAACATTTGTATAATCATATAAAGCCCCAATACCAGCTTCAATCACTAAATAGTCTAATTTCATCTTGGAAAAATACAATAAACCTACAATAAACATTGCCTCAACATATCTCAAGGATCCATAATTGGAATTCGCACCCACTTGTTCATTAATTTTCATCACTTTTTCAAATATTGGCAGAATTGTTTTATCATCAGCCAAATCACCATTAAACCAATATCTTTCGTTATATTTACACACGTGAGGTTTAGTTATCACTCCTGCAGAAAAACCGTTATGATAGAGAAATTCTCCCCATATTTTAGAACATGAACTTTTACCACTACTACCGGTAACGTGAATTTTTTTTACTGTATTAAGATATGAAAGTTCAGGTAATAGATTAATAGCAAATTTGACCCTTAATGGACGTAAATCTTTACCTTGATAATTTGCCTTGTATCTTTTGGATGAATTAAAGTCACTGAACCATTCATCGAAATTTTTATATTTCACGTTTAAACATCTAAAGGAAATTGAATACACAAATCACTTACTTCAGCTCTTATCCTTAATATTCCACTATCAGATGCAATTTTACTCTCGAACTTATCGAAATCATCAATGCTTTTATAATTTTGACATATTTCCATTACTTCATAAACCCACTTTGCTATCTGTTTCATTTCTTTTTCTTTCATTCCTCTTGTCGTAACAAAAGGTGTTCCTAATCTTATTGCTGAAGGATCGTTGGGTGAACGAGTTTCTCCTGGCATTGTGTTTTTATTAGCAACAATCCCAGCATACGCTAACGCTCTTGCAAATTTTTTACCCAATACACCAAAATTATTTAAATCAATAAGTATTAAATGTTTATCAGTACCTCCAGTTACTACATTAAATCCCCTTTTTATTAATTCTGTTGACAATAGCTGAGCATTTTCTACTATTTGTCTTGCATAATCTTTAAATTCTGAAGTTAAAACTTCACCTAACCCCACAGCAATTCCTGCAATTGAGTGATTATGTGGCCCTCCTTGTAACCCCGGGAAAATAGAACTGTTCACTAATTTAATTATTTCTTTTTTTGCCAAAATAATTGCCCCTCTATTACATCTTAGGGTCTTGTGAGTTGTCATTGTTACTACATCAGCTATTCCTACAGGGGATTTATTAACACCCGATGCAATCAGGCCCGCTTCATGAGCAATATCAGCAAGATAATAAGCCCCAACCTTATTTGCGATATCTCTCATTCTTTTATAATCGATCTCTCTTGGATATGCAGTCCCTCCAGTAATTATTAAACGAGGTTTCTCCTCTAAAGCGATTCTTTCAATTTCATCATAATTAAACACTTGCGTTTTAGGATCACTTTTGTACTGAATTACACTAAATATTTTTGATACCACATTAACTTTCCTTTCTCCCCCTCTATATACAAATTTATCTTTTTCAGTTGCCATTTGTTTAGAAAATGACCATCCATGAGATAAATGCCCTCCGTCTGGCAAATACATACTCAAAATTTTATCCCCAGGAGTTAATAAAGCTAATAAAACCGCAATATTCGCAGAACTTCCAGATAAAGCCTGAACATTTACCCCCCAATTTTTGGGCAAGCTAAAAGCTTTTTTAGCTCTTTTTATTGCAAGTCTTTCGAGATCATCGATATTACTATTACCTTCATAAAACCTTTTACCAGGGTAACCTTCAGAATATTTATTCATGAAGACAGAACCAACCACCTCTCTCACAGCTTTTGATGCAAAATTTTCTGAGGGAATTAAAGAAAGTGTTTTTTGTTGTCTTTCTATCTCTGATTTTAAAATTGCATCCACCTGTGGATCTACTTTCGATAATTGGCTCATTTTTATAATAATCAACTTAAGTTCATAATGATGATCACGAATTATAAAGCAAAACAATTCATCTATAAATTTATTCCATATTTCACCCTATTGATATAACGTTTTCAAGCAAGGATGCAATAGTCATTGGTCCAACCCCACCTGGAACCGGTGTAATATAAGAACATTTATCCTTAACACTTTCAAAATCAAAATCTCCACATACTTTTCCTGTTTTAGGATCTTTAGAAATTCCAACATCTATTAAAACAGCTCCTTCCTTTATCCAGTCTTCGGTTATCATCTTTGGATTACCCATCGCAGAAATTAAGATATCTGCCTTTTGGGTAATACTTTTCAAATTTATCGTACTCCTATGGCAAAGAGTAACTGTACTTCTCCTATTTAAAAGGAGTCCAGCTAGTGGTTTACCAATATATGGACTTGTCCCTATAATAACCGCATTTTTACCTTCTAAACTAATTTTATACTTTTCCAATAGTCTTATAACTCCAAGTGCCGTTGCTGGAACAATATATGCCTTTTTTTGAAAGATTCTTCCTAAATTATAGGCCCCTAAACCATCCACATCTTTGCTAAATACAATTGAGTTCACAACTTCAATTGTATCAATTTGGGAAGGCAAAGGAAGTTGAACCATAATTCCAGTATAAGTATCATTCAGATTTAACTCTTTTATTTTTTCAATAATTTCAATTGTTGAACTATTAGTATCAAAAGCAAAAACTGTACATTCAATTCCAACTTCATTTGCTCTCTTTTTTTTCATTGCAACATACATCTTACTCCCATAATCATCGCCTACAATTATTATTGCAAGATGTGGCTTGATTTTCCATTTCTCTAGTTCCACTTTTAACTTAACATCTGCTAAAATTTCATTTGCAATTTGTATACCATCCAAAATTTTCATATATTAACAATAATTTTATGTTATTATAATAACATAATCTCTTGACTTTATCAAATACAATTTGACCATTTTGAAATAATTGATTGTTCACAATTGATGTGATAAAATGTAAATAGCTGATATAATTTATATGAATATAAATATGGACATTTTAAGTCAAGTTATAACTGCAGATACAAGAAGAGATATAATTACTCTTTTTATTCACCATCATAACGAAAAATTCCATCTTAGAAATTTATCTCGATTAACCAAAAAGCAAGTCAACGCTGTAAGTAGAGAATTAAGCAACCTAGTAAAGATTGGTTTCTTATCTTCTGAATTTGCAGGAAAAAAGAAATATTTCTTTATTAATAAAAACTTTTTACTTCTGGAGGAATTCACCAAAATGATTTACAAAACTACTGGACTTGGTAGAAAAATCGTTGAGAACAAGAAGAATATCGGAAACGTAGATCTTGCAATAATAACCAATAATTACATTAAGAACGTACATAAAAATCAATATGATATCGATTTATTACTTGTAGGGGAAATAATAATTCCCGTAACCGGACAATTAATAAAAGAGGTCGAAGTTGAGCAAAGAAGAGAAATCAAATATACTGTAATTTCAAGAGAAGACTTCGATTTTAGAAGGAAAAAGAAAGATATATTTATTGAAAACATATTAAACAACGACCACATCGTATTAATTGGTAAGGAAATTCTTTAGTGTTTTACATGAAATTTATGTTTGTCTTTCCACTGTTTTATTTTGTTGTGATCTCCTGAAAGAAGTACTTCTGGTACTTTCATCCCCTTGAAATCACTTGGTCTTGTAAATTGAGGATACTCTAAATACTCTTCGTTCGTTTCTTCAGACAAAGACTCAGCATTAATTACTCCGGGCAACAATCTCACAACTGAATCTACTATAACCATTGATGCTAATTCACCACCAGATAAAACATAGTCTCCTATACTGATTGACTCATCTACCAAATTCTCGTGTACACGAAAATCGATACCCTCATAATGACCACAAATTATTAATATTTCACTCTCAGAGGCAAGTTGCTTTGATTTCGAATAGTTAAGCCTAGTACCTTTGGCACTGGTAGCAATAACATGAGAATTTGGACCTTTAATTTCGGAAAGTGCATTGTAGATAGGTTCAATCATATATAACATTCCTGCACCACCACTAAATGGAGTATCATCAATCTGTTTATAAGTACCAATCCCCCACTTTCTAAGGTCAAAAACTTCAATATCTACCAAAGATTTATCAATTGCTCTTTTAATAATACTGAAATCCTTTATTGATGTTACAAATGAAGGGAACGCAGTTAGAATTTTGATTTTCACAGACTAATTGAATAATTATTTATGTTTATCAATCATTTGCATATATCCCATTTTGTTTCTTGCACCGACAATAGTTTCAACAACTTGACCATCCTTAAAAATCAATACAGTAGGAATACTCATTATTTCATATTTAGACGCAATTTCTCTACAATCATCAACATTTACTTTCCCAACAATTATACCAGGATTATCCTTATATTCTTCAACGAGTTCTTCAATAACTGGTCCAACCATCAAACAAGGTCCACACCAACTAGCCCAGAAATCAACAATTGCTAACCCTTTAAACTGTTCAACAGAAGTAGCAAAATCAGAATCTGTAAATTGCTTTGCCATAAAATATTCTTCAAAAATTATATCCAAATTAATTATAGCATATTATTACAACTAAGTAATTTATAAAAATTATTTTACTTATAAGATACGGAAAAAACATATATTCCTTTCAATCCGTCACCTAAATTAAACTCAATAATTACATGCTGTTAACTTTTTGATCTTATAACCTAGATGCTAAAGTATTAAAATGCAATTATGATAGAAAAATTGATAAAAATACAAAAGATGAAAATCATCGAGCCAATTTCAAATTTAATTTTTCCACCACACTGTGTAATTTGCCAGAAGGGAGGTAAATGGATATGCGATAAATGTAATCAAGATAATATGGCTTTTGCTCAACAATGTTTTGCATGTAAAGAAGGAAGTTTTCAGGGAAGAACACATAAAAATTGCGAATCAAAAACTAGTATATCAAGACTCATTGCTTTTTATAATTATAATAAAATTACAAAAGAATTATTAAAAAACTTCAAATTTCAACATGGATATATATTACTCGATATTATTATTGATCTAATTAAAGAGAGATTAAAAATATATAAATTTGATCCGAATACACTCATAACAGCTATTCCTTTACACCCCAACAGAGAGCGTTGGAGAGGTTTTAACCAATCTGAATTAATTGCAAGGCGGATAAGTCAAATCCTTAATATCAATTATATTAATATATTGAAAAGAACTAAAGATACACGTCCTCAATCAACTTTAAAATTTAAACTAAGAGAAGCAAATATGGAAAATGCATTTGAAATTGACAATAACCACTCTCTACCTTCTAATGGTAAAATTATTATCTTTGATGACGTGATCACATCTGGAGCCACAATAGAAAATGCATCATCAATTCTGAAAAAGAAATATCAAAATGTAAAAATAACTGCAATGTGTTTTGCATTGTCAGTTTCTAATAAAAAGAGAGAAATTACTTCAAAAGATATACCTTAAAGCTTGACCCTTTCCCTAATTCACTTTGTACTTCATATCTTCCCCCCATTGCCTTTATTAAACCAAATGTTACATATAAACCCAATCCAGTTCCACCAGGTCTTACTACACTCGTCTTTACTCCACTACTCTGATCATTTATGTATTGATTTGCACGGAAAAATTTTCTTCCAAGATTCTTCAACTCTTCAGGACCAATCCCTTCGCCACTATCGCAAATTTCAATACACACTTCATTTTCACTCTCACTAACTTTTATCCCAACAAAACCTGATTGAGTATATTTTATTGCATTACTCAATAAATTATCAACAACCTGTTGCATATATAACAAATCACCAGTAGCATAGACATCGTCTGTAAATTCTGATCTTATATCAATACCCTTGTTCTTAGCATCCTGTTCAAATGCTAACAGACTTGTTTTAATTGTTTTTGAAATATCAACTTTTGTGAGATTCACTTGTAATCTATCTGCATCTATTTTCGTTGCAGCCAACAAGGTTTCAACAATACCTAATTCACGTCTCAACGCAGATCTTATATATTCAAACTGTTTCCCTACCATATCATTCCAAATTAATGGCTTACCATTTTTTATTTGTTCCTCATGAGTGATATCAACTAATCCAATAGCATTCTTAATAATTGTAAGTGGTGTTCTTAATTCATGTCCCATGATATCAAGCATGTCACGTTCTCTTTGTCTCATATTCTTCATTTTAATCATTTGCACCTTTATTTTTTTCACTTTTTCTCTTAGTTCAGCCGTTTGTTCATCGACTCTTTGCTTAAGTATTTCATTAAGATTATCAACTTGACTAAACAAATATGCTCTTCCTATTGACTGTCTAAATTCATCCATTATTTCATCAAGAATCTTGATTTCCTCACTTACAACTACTCTATTATCTTCCGGGAATTTAACCATCATTAACCCATTTACTCCCATATTACTGACAATCCTTACTAAAATTGAAACTCTATTGTATTTCATAAAAGTTAGTACTCTTTTCCAAGTATTAGGAAATGCTCCAATTTCTTCGATATCGACTGTCTCAAGCTCCGTAAGCACAAGAGTGTTGCTTGAAAAAACTAAGTCCCAATCCTTAATGATAAATTTGATGTCATTTTTATCCACATATCCAATTTGTTCGCCTACGGAAATAATTTCCCCATTGGTAAATTCCTCTCCAACATAAAGATATACATTCTCAGCATTTAAAATATTTTTAACAGTATTAACATTTGCACTACAAATTGTTTCTATATTTAATGACTCTCTAAAAAGTTTAAAAATCGTATCTTTTTCCTGTTCATAATTAGCACGAGTGTTAATATAAGCTATTTTTATGTATTCATTAAGGCGTTTAAAAATATTAATCAAAAGATATGAATGAAGAGGAGCAATAAAAACGAGACAGACAATAAACCAACTAAGTGTATAAGTGTCAAAGTCTAGTAAATTAATAAAATATATTAGAACAGATATTAATGCCGTATTTGCCAACGAAAGCATTATCCATTTTATAAAACCACCAATGAAAAGCTTCGACCCCATAAATCTTTTAGTAAGCATTGAATAAGCAACAAATATTGAGAAAAAAACAGTAAATGTTGGCCCCCATTTATAATATTCAGTTGTTCCACCAACTAACGGCACAAAATAATCAAAAATAATAATAGGTAAAAACATCAGTACAGAACCTGCCAAAAAGTATATAACCTGAGATTTCTCATATCCCACTGTACGTTTCAATTTCAAAAAAAAATATGTACTAAGCATAAAAAATCCAACGACATTTGGTAGAGTATAAACAAGATATCCAGGTCCCATGTGAGCAATTGAGGTAGCATTAGCTTTATCATAAACAACTGAAATTACTACATTGTCACGAAATAGAAGTACATAAATACTCGGAATTAAAAGAATAACGATTAAGAGGAACATTAAATTCATCTTAGTCGTTATCTTGCTTGGGAAAATATATATAAACCAACAATTTGCCAACAACATAACATACGACAATATATATATTACTTTTAAGCCGGTAACATTTCCCAGAAGTGACGTATTATTATATAAAAACGTAGCAATGGACCATAAAATGATAGATAAAACAACAGTAGTGTAACTAAACACCATTATCTTCTTTCTTCCACTGAAAATAACTAACAATAACAATATAAAATTGATGACTGAAAAAAGCACTGTAAGAAAGCCAGCAATATCCATTAACAATTATTTTAACTTAACCGTAAAAGTACTTAAAACCATATCTCTCCACTCTTCTTCCTCACCAGGATCATCAAAAATTTCAACTTGTCTATCATTCAATAATTCAAGTAAGTCTTTATATGAGTCAGCAGTGTTAGTGTAAACAAACCTTCCCCATTTTGACAAACTTGTTCCTATAGAAATCATCTTCATAAACTTTAAAAACCTCCCGATTTCAAAGCTAAACAACATTTTCTTTAACCATCCAAATGTTTGAGCTGCTCCTTCCGAAATAACTCTAACCACTATACCATTTTTATACACGTATTTATGACGATAATCATTAGGATACTTTTTATCACCCAATATTTCATTAAATTCTTTAACTATATCCTTTCTAAATATCTCAGCAATTTTAGTAGTCAACGGGATCACCACTTTCATATTTTCATTTAATCCTAATGCTTGAAAAACTGCATTTTTTGTAGTGATCTTTACTGAACTGGCCAGCAATTTTTTACCATCTTCACGACCAAAATATGGTAACGCATTGTCTGCAAGATATGCATCATATTTTAAATCTTCATTACCATTTATAATATCTACCTCTTTTTCAGTTGATGATATTGCATCATCAATTTGTAAAATAATTGTATTAGGTTGAATTTCTAAATCATGAGGGATATCTTTAAAAACAATTCTGTTAACAAACGAAGATCCTAAAATAACATTCATTATTTCAAGATTAATTGTTGCTAAAATAATAGCTGCAGCACTTATATCTGTCGTAGTACCTCTTATATCCTTAACTCCACTTCTATGCAACATTGAGATTATCGTTCTTTCAGCAACTCCAGCACCAGTACAAATCCACCTTAATCTTAAAAAACCTCTTTTTCCATAATTATCGTTTAAAAGTGACGTAGCTATCTTGGCATTTCTACTTATAAGTTGATAAGTATCCCAAATTGTAACACGATAAAGAACATTCATTACCTTATTATCAATCTGTTCAACCTTTATTCCAGAAACTTCTTCAAATTTACTCAAAACATCAGGGTATATTTTTTTTCTTATTAAATCACCAAGTTCTGGAGACATTGTATATCCTGCATTTTGAAAAACCGGCATGTTTTCAAGAATCCTAACATTCCATTGTGTTTCCATTTGCACAATTTGTTCTTTAAGTGGTTCACTCAATTCAATAGAGAACGAGTTTAAATTGCCATCGTGCGCATATTTTTTTACACTAACCATATTTTTTTAAAAAAAATTATATAATTATTTACAATCAACATTTCCATTGGTTGATAATTCACAAGTCAAAGATCCAACTCCATTAGCCAAGGTTAATGATTGTTCTTGTTCATCAATTTTAACCTTTGTAAACGAGGGAACTCCACTTGTAATCTCAAATGTTTTTTCTGCATCAAATTCAATTATATATCCACTTTGAACAATTCTTGCTACTTTTATTTCACCATCAATATAAATTTCCAACCAAGCTTGTCCACCTTGAACTGAGACTTCAGCATTAAATGAATTTTTAATTGGTTGAGTAATTACTACTTCACTTTCAGAAGCTTGATCATCGGAATTTCTAGTAACATATAGCTCTTTTATTGCTTCCTTCCCAACTCCATCTTGAAACATAGCTTTAATAATAATTACATTATCCCCAACTCTAAGCGTTACCTCCGTTTCAAAATACCCCTTTTCATCAACATTAACTATTGAATCATTAATTAAAACTGACGCTCCAATATCGGTATAACCACTAACAGTAACTGTTCTATTGTCAGTTTCTGTTCTTTCCTCTGTCGGAATATTTATTTGTAAATTAGGTGGTTTCTGATAATAGTAAACTTGTAAAAAAAGATACCCTAGAATGACTAATAATATTAAAGCTATTGAACCAATAGCTATTGTTTTAGGAGTAATTACAAAATTTAATTTTGAAATTGGCCTTGTTGACTTAGGGACCTCAGGTTCATTTGCTTTACCATCAATACTAATAAATCTCCTATACAAAGCCATGATATTTTCCTCATCAATTCCTAGAAACCTCGCATACAGTTTAATAAATCCCTTTGCATAAACAGGTGATTCAAAATCTGAATAGTCGTCATTTTCAATGGCGATAATATAATCCTTACGGATTTTTATCGACATAGCAACATGCTCAATATCCAACCCTTTATTTTCCCTTGCATCATGTAAAAGTTTCCCTGGAGTTAAATATGAAAAATCATTATTCATTTTCACCTCTCATTTTCTGAATAAATTCATCGGCAGAACTAATAAGCACCTCTCTTGGTTTACTTCCATCTGCACCTCCAATTATCCCCAATTCATACATCTGGTCAATATACCTCGCTGCTCTGTTGTATCCAATTTTAAATTTTCTCTGTAAATATGAAGCTGAAGCTTTTTGTTGCGAAACAACAGCTCTTATGGAATCAACAAAGACTGAATCTGAAAAATCAAACCCACTTTCATCGTTATTAACAACGCCTACTCCACCAGCTTCGAACACTTCTTCTTGATATATCGGTTCTCCTTGAGACTTCAGGAACTCAACAACCCGCTCAATTTCCTGATTTGAACAATATAATCCCTGGATACGAGTTGGGTGCGATTTTTCAGGAGATTTATAAAGCATATCTCCTCTTCCTAACAATTCTTCAGCACCAACTTGATCAAGAATTACTCTAGAGTCAATACTCGTAGAAACAGTCATTGCAATTCGAGCAGGAATATTAGCTTTGATAAGTCCGGTAATAACATTTACCGAAGGTCGCTGAGTCGCTAAAATTAAGTGAATACCAACAGCTCTTGCCATTTGTGCTATACGTACAACTTTATTTTCAACATCTACTCCTGTTGTAAGCATCAAATCAGCCATTTCGTCAATAATAATAACAATATATGGCATCTCAGTATATCCCATTTTTTCATTATATTCTTTAATATTTCTCACACCTACTTTCTTTAATCGTTTGTATCTATTCTGCATTTCCTCTGTTGCCCAAGTCAATACTCCAACGACTTTGCTTACATCAGTAACTACAGGAACCATAAGATGTGGAATATCAGAATAAGGTGCAAATTCAACAGTTTTAGGATCAACTAATATTAATCGTAACTGATCTGGAGACATTGACATAATTAAACCCATTATAAATCCATTAACAGTTACCGATTTACCTGAACCCGTAGCTCCTGCAATCAACAAATGTGGCATTTTAGTAAGATCCTGAGCGATTATTTCGCCAGTAACAGCTTTTCCAAAAACCAAAGGCAAATCAAACGAATGATTTTTAATAAAATCTGACCCCATTAATTCCCTAATACTTATTGTCATCGGTTTATCGTGAGGGACCTCAATTCCAACATAATTTGTTCCTGGAATTGGAGCCAAAACCCTCACACTTCCTGAGGGAGCTGCAAGCGCTAAAGCGAGATCTTTACTCAAATTAACAATTTTACCAATTTTGGTACCCATAGATACTCTTAATGCGTATTGCACAACGGTTGGACCATAATGAAAATCAACGACTTGAGTAACTATATTAAAACTCTTTAATGTGTCTTCAATTAACTTTGCCTTACCCTTATAAATATCAGTTCTATCTTCAATTGGAGGGGGTACTTCTAACAAAGTAATTGGAGGATATTTCCAATCAGGATAAAGTTGAATCGATGTGTCATCTGTGTCAGACAATACAGATTCAACATCTTCTACTTCCTTATCTTGGGTGTGATCAAACATAGTTTCTTTATGAATTGGACTCGTAATTGTTTGTGGACTATCTAAAAATAATGTCTCTTCTTGTTTATCATTTCCAACAAACTCTCCTTCTTCAGTATCTTCTTGATTTCGTGAAAAGATCGATGATATTTTACTTGCAATTGCTATAAAAATATTTCCAATAAAAGATATTGAAATTCCAGATAAAGCACTGAAAATTACAATTCCAACAAATAATAAAATAATAAGCTCACCTACCTTATCAAACAATCCATATAAAACATTATGAAGTTCATAACCTAAAAGCCCACCACCACGTCCTTCTTCAGCAACCTGCAATCCATTATCAGCATATGGAAAATGAAATAATGGTAATGCCCAAACACATAACAATAAGAAACTTACCAAAAATGGAAAACTAGTAATTCTACCATCATACCCAAATAATTTGGTAGCTATTAATATAAGAAATATACCAAAAATTATTGCAGTACTTCCAATTTGACTTGAGATAACGCTAAAAAACTCACCGGATGAAAATAATGACACTATAAATAATACACCGATAACTAAGAATACCAACCCAAAAAACACTTTTGTTTCGGTACTTTTAATAGTAATATCTTTTTTCTTAGAAGGTCTTCCTCGCTTTGCCATGGGTAATAAATCAAATAATATCTATGATACTACAAAAACAATACGAAATGCAAGGACGACCCTTCCAAATATTATTGGTTTCTACTGTTTTGGTGTTGCCCTAATTCCTGCGATTTTTTCAACTATAGTTTGTGGAACTTTTGCATAATGTGAAAATTCCATAGAGAAAGAACCTCTACCTGACGTAATCGATCTTAATTCATTTGCAAAGCCAAACATTTCTGAAAGAGGTGCCTTACAATGAACCACGACAATTCCAGATTTTGTTTCGCTACCTTCAATTTGTCCTCTCTTACTACTAATATTACCGGTCACATCACCCATAAACTTTTCAGGGACATAAATGTCTAATTTCATAAAAGGTTCTAATAATATTGGCTTTGCTTTACTCATAGCATCTTTTAATGCCATTGATCCTGCTATTTGGAATGCAATATCGGATGAGTCGACATCATGGAACGATCCATCATATACACTTACTTTGATGTCTACAACAGGATAACCAGCAACTACACCACTCAAAAGTGTGTCTTTAACACCCTTTTCAATAGATGGAACATATTCCTTAGGAATGGCACCACCTTTTATATCATTTGTAAACTCAAATCCACCTTCTGGTAAAGGCTCAATTGATAACCAACAGTGCCCATATTGACCTCGTCCCCCAGATTGTTTGATGAATTTTCCTTCACCTTTACTTGGAACCTGAATAGTCTCTTTGTAAGCAACTTGTGGAGCTCCAATATTAGCTTCAACCCCAAATTCTCTCTTTAATCTATCAACGATAATTTCCAAATGTAACTCTCCCATTCCTTCCAATATAGTTTCATTTGTTTCAATATCGGTATGCACTCTCAAAGTTGGATCTTCTCTTAACAATCTTCCAAGAGATTCTCCTAGTTTATCTCTATCTGCTTTAGTTTTGGGCTCAATAGCAACAGAGACTACTGGTTCAGCAAATTCAATCTTACTCAAGAGTACAGGATTTTTTTCTTCGCAAACAGTGTCTCCTGTAAAGCTATCTTTCAAACCAACCACTGCCACAATATCTCCCGTTCTTGTTTCATCAATTTCTTCTCTGTGATTTGCGTGTAACAATAGCAATCTACTTGCACGTTCTCTTAATTTCTTTGTACTATTATAAATATATGTCCCTTTCTGTAATACTCCACTATACACTCTTACAAAAGCCAAACTTCCCACATGTGGATCATCAATAATTTTGAAGACCAACCCTCTAAATGGCTCTGTATCCTCTGGAATAATTTTAACTTCTTCTCCCGTCTTTGCATCGAAACCAATTGGAGCGTCAATATCAAGTGGTGAAGGCAGATAATCAACTACTGCATCCAATATTTTGGTAGCAATTGGACTTCTTGAATCACCTCCCAAAACTGGGAATATTCTACCCGTAATAACGCCTCTTCTTAATGCAGCTTTTAATTCTGCAACTGAAATTTCCTCACCATTTAAATATCTCTCCATAAGTGCATCATCAACTTCAACAACTTTTTCAATAAGCTCAGTTCTGAACTCATCTACCTTACTTACTAAATCGGCAGGGATTTCAGCCTCATACAATTCCAAATCTTCAAATGATTTGTACATGTAAGCTTTTCTCTCGAGAATGTCAACAGTACCTTTTAAATCATACTCTCTACCTATTGGAAGTTGTAAAACGACAGCACTTGAGCTTAATCTTTCTTTAATACTGTTATAACTCATATAAAAATCACCACCAATAAGATTAAGTTTGTTAACAAAACATATTCTTGGTACGTGATATTTATTTGCTTGTCTCCAAACGGTTTCAGACTGCGGCTCAACACCCATTTTTCCGTCAAAAATAACAACCGCTCCATCTAATACTCTAAGTGAACGCTCAACTTCAGCAGTAAAGTCAACATGGCCAGGAGTATCTATAATGTTAATTCTATGAGAAACATCACCTCTCTTCCAAAAACAAGTTGTAGTTGCGGACATAATTGTAATTCCTCTTTCTCGTTCTTGATCCATAAAATCCATCGTTGCTGCCCCATCATGAACTTCTCCAACTTTATGGATTTTTCCTGTAAAAAACAGTAATCGTTCGGTAGTAGTTGTCTTTCCTGCATCAATATGAGCAATCATACCAATATTTCTCAAGTAGTGAAGGTCAACTTTTACATTTACGCCTTTAGCCATACAACAAAATTAAAAAGTTAAATTTTTGGTAAACCCAAAACAAACATTAATTTTATTATTTGTTCTAGAATATACCACATATTAAGCCAATATCTTCACAAGAGAAAGACACGATTTTCAATATGCAGGACGTATTGTATCAAAAAAATATAAAATATGCATCTATTTACTTATTGATTGTCTAGTTCGTGACAAGATCGGAATTAGAAGATTTTCATTAAGTGAGAAATTATAAGTAATAATCACTTTTAAATTCAATATTTTTGCGCCTTCTCAGTTACTATACCTTTAATATCTTTTTCTATAGCTTTTGAAAATAAATTTTTAGCGTCGTTTGCTTCATTACGCATATATAGAACCAAACCTTCACAATAAGTTCTGTACGCTTCGTCAACAAACTGTGAAAGTAGAGAATCAACAGCATCATAATCCCTTTCAGCAATCAAAAGTTCACATCTCAAAAGTAATATTTCATCAGACAATCCTGTCTGTTTTACCACATCATCATCTTTTGACAGAATTAATGAAACATATTCAGATGCTTCCTCTGTCCTCCCTCTTGAGAACTGATATTCTCCAGCTTCATATGCCAACGTAACATACTCATTATTTTTATCTAGTTCAGAATAAAAATCCAAAGCTTCATCAAATTGCTCCCTTATTGTTGACTCCATTTTTTGCAAAATAAGAAAATCAATATACTCCTCCCTTATTGGACCACTCTTATCACCCCCAAGAATTATTGCTTTTTTATAATAATCAATTGCCTTGCCTGCATCATTTTTTTGCACATATAGTTTTGCCTCAGCCCACCAAACATAATAAGAATAAGTGTTTATTTGTATAGCTTGTGAAATATATTTTTCAGCATTATTAACATCTCCATCTTCAAGATAAGCAATACCTAACAAGAACAGCGGTTCCCAATAATTTGATATGTCGTTTATTTTTGTTGAAATTAAAGAGATAGCAGATTTATTAAACCCATGTCCAACTAAAATATTAGCAAATTGACTCATAGTACTTAAGCTTAAAACCTTTTCATCGGTGATTTCGGTAACTTCTACCAAATAATTATTTATCTTCTGAATATCCTCATTTTCAACGGTCTCCCCACACAAATCAAGATTGTCCTTAACTTGTTCTAAATCGTCATACAAAAACAAAACTTTATAAACTATCAACTCTTTTTCAACATCGGATTTACAACTCTTTAGAAGTCGAAGGTTAGTTGATACATCCTGAACATTTCCATCCTTCATTAACCTTTCAATCATTAATTTTTCTTCGTATTGTGGATTTGAAAAATCAGCAAATTCCTTAACAGAATTAACACAATTGTTTGAATCATTGTTTAGACAATATAATCTTCCTAATACTCTCGCAACCTCTGTTTTATTAACAACAGATACAGGAGAGGAAGTTAAAAAATCAATACCTCTTTGGTAATCTCTTTTGATTTCATATATCTGAGCCATAGTAGTATATAGCCTAGCATCGGAAGGATCAATCTTAAGCCCTTCTTTTAAACCGTCAATTGCAGAAACAAATTCTCTACCTGTTATGTCCTCTTGTGCTTTTTGCAATATACCTTCTACCCTTTGTTTATCAGCTTCTGATACTGATCTCGAGGAAATAAAAACAATTGCAGTATAGGAAGCAATCACCAAAAGACATATAATCGAAACGATTGAAATTGTCTTAACAATTCTATCAGATAGATCTTTTAACATATAAATTTAAGCAGTAATATTATTTCTAGTTACTTCATTTTACCACAAAATAATTAATTACATACAAGGACGATGGATCATTATTAATTATTTGTTAAATAGAAAATAGAAGTAAAACATTACAATTATATGACTTATCACTTATCATTTAGTTAATTCTTCTAATACATTCCTCTTTCCCCAGAATTTGCATAGCCTCAAATAATGGTGGAGAAAATGCACTTCCACAAATATATACTCTCACAAGCATAAACATATCTGCATGTTTCATCGCATACTTATCTGCTAAGCTTCTAATGTCTGCAACCCAATTATCCTGTATCCATTTACTACTATCTTCGTCATAACTGGACAAAACTTTCGAATAATCATCAATTGCCTTTTTAAGATCTTCAGATTTATAAGAATCAAGCCCTTTAACTTCTAACAAGTTTGGAATTTTAATTACTTCATAAAAAAATCTTAATAAACCAGGAATTTCTGATAATACATGAACTCTATCTTTTACAAGTACGAGCTTTGCTCCTAGTTCCTTATCGTTTAATATCTTGTTCTGCATAAAATCATCTTTCAAATACTTTTTACTCCAGTCTCTAAATCTTTCCACAAACTTATCCACGCCCATATTTCTAATATACTGACCATTAAACCAAAGTAATTTCTCCCTATCAAAAACAGGACTCGACTTGTTCAAATCTTTCATATCAAATAACTCAACAAACTCTTTTAGTGAAAATATTTCTCTCTCCCTTTCACCATATTTTCTTTCAATATTAGGAGACCAACCTAGCAACATAATAAAATTTAATAAAGCCTCCTCTAGATAACCCTCTTCTAAAAATTGACTAGTAGAAACGTTTCCTTTACGTTTAGAAAGTTTGCCTCCAGCAGGATCAAGAATTACTGGCATATGAGCAACTTTAGGAAAAGGATAACCGAACCCTTCGAATAGTAATATATGTTTAGGCACACTTGGAAGCCATTCAATACCACGAGTAATATGTGTTATACCCATCATATAATCATCAACAACAACTCCCAAATGATAAGTCGGAAAACCATCTGCTTTTAAAAGTACTGTATCATCAATGGTATTGCTATCCCATTCGATTTTACCTAATAATTCATCAAATACTGTCAATGTACGATTTGATGGAACTTTTAATCGAATAACATACTTTTCACCTTTATTTAATCTATCTTTAACTTCATCTGAAGACAAATTTCTATGTGGTGATCTGAAAGCAATTTTTTTATCAACTTTAAGTTCATTAACTTCATCCAGTGTTAAAAAACAATAATACGCATATCCTTTTTCAACTAATTCTTCTGCCTTTTTTTTATATATTTCAAGTCTTTCTGACTGCACATATGGGCCATATTTACCTCCTTTTATTGGTCCCTCGTCATAATCTATCCCAAAGCTAGTAATGATTTGTATTAAATTATCGATAGATCCTTCAACATACCTTTTCTTATCAGTATCTTCAACTCTTAAAACAAAAACTCCTTTATTTCCTTTTGCTAACGCATATGAATAAAGAGCAGTTCGTAAGTTTCCAATATGAAAAAAACCTGTAGGGCTTGGAGCAAAACGGGTTCGAACTGTAGTTGTCATAGTAAGTATAGTGCAAAATTATTGTCTATATAATAGCATTTTTCAAAAGAATTAACAATGTTATTCCTTTAGATTTAATATTCTTTTAATATTAACAACTAAACAAAACACTGTTGATGCTAAAAAATTTATAACCAGATCAATAATTGTATCTTGATACACCCACACAGCAAAATTTTTATCGAATCCTCCTAACTCCCTGATAATATATTCAAAAAACTCATTAAAAACTCCAATCAAATTTATAACCCCAAGTACTAATAAAATTCTCATATACTGTTTTTCATTTAAAAAACCTCTCCAAACAACAAAACTTAATACAAATGAAAAAAGAAAATGTTCAATTCTATTTAAGTAATCATAACTCACCCAATTATTAGCCATCATAAATTTAGTAAATATTACAAATAATGGATAAATTACCATAACAAGTAAAACATCACCGTTCGCCTTATTGTTTTTGTGTAATATTATTACAGTAATAAAACATATAAAATGCCACCCTAATAATAATATCAAAACTTGTAAACCCCACAATGCAGGAAAAATTATTGATATTAGCAAGCAATAAATCAAATATATTTTATATTTGTTAAATAATTCTTTTTTCATACTTATTTATACGAATCTATAAAAAAATAGTAACATTTTGCAATTCTTAAAACTATACAGTACAATTAAAACACTTTTATTTCGTAATTTGAATTAAGATGACACTTACTGAGGCAGCATATTGGAGTAAAAAAGCCGTTGTACTATTCGTTGCATTCGTTGTTATTATTTTTATCGGATGGCAAATTGTAAATTTGATAAGCCCTAAACCCAAGATACCCGAGAAATACCTTGTTCCAAATGAACTTTGCCAGGAAGGCCCCCTACCAGCACTACAAATATATCCCCTCTCCATTCCAGTAAACTTTGCTAATCTTGAAATTGAGACAGCAACCGGAAGATATCCGGATTTACCTAAAATTGTAAACGTCTATAAAATAGAATATCGTGGAGGGTCCTTAGCCGCAAGAGATATGGCAATAGCCATTGCAGATTCATGGGACTTTGATGAAGCTACTATAAAAAGAAAAAGTGCAAATGAATACCTTTTTGAAAATGCAACAAATGGAAAAACGATAGTAATTGAAAACAGTAACCAACATATTGATCTAACCACCAGTATGGCATCCGTACCTTTAAAAAATGAAGTTCCAGACAATAGTGTATTGATCGAAAGTGCTAAGCGTATACTAACAAATGAAGGATTATTCCCCAAAACAATTGACACTGATCTTGCTCGGGTTACTTATATGGTTAAAGGACCATCCGGCTTTAACACCACAGCTTCAAGAATTACTGCACATGCAGGAAGGATAGACTTTTTTAAATCAAAAGAGCTAGTAGCTGTCGAAGAACAATATATTGACAGTAAAGAGCTTGGAGAATTCCTGAGAGAGAAGTTACCAGATAGCCCCAAAAGAAGAGTCAAAATAGACGATAAAGAAGTTGAGGTACATTCATACTCTGTTCCGCTTGTTCCAGACAGACCATATTCTAGTAATATTTATATAACAGTAGGCAACAACAAAATAAATCCTCCCAAATATGATTCAGTTTTTGAACTTCATTACATTAACTGGCCTGTTGCTGAAGAGGCATGTGGAACTTATAAACTCATGGGAGAGACAGAGGCAATGCAAAAAATCAAAGAGGGTAAAGGTTATCTTGTACATTTGCACTTAAAAGGAACCAATCCTCTCGATCCACTTCCTGCTGGTGTTGAAATCTCAAAGTTAAAAGTATATGAAATCTCAGTAGCATATCTTGATACTGCGGTTTTACAAGAATACTTACAGCCAGTATATGTTGTAAGAGGTGAAGCAGAAACAACTTTTGGAACAGGAGAATTTATTATTTATGTACCTGCAATTGAAAAAACGAACGGGTAAACGAACTAACAAACGAATGAGTGAACAAATGAATAGGTGAAAATATTGATTTGAGAGTAGTGACTTGTTCTTTAATACTAACTCATAATTTTTAACTCAGAGCTCAGGAAACATACGTTAAGTAGAATTAAAAAACGAACAACTCACAACACATTTTATTTTACACTTATAACTTGTTACTTATTCCTTGTTATTTGTAGTAGGCATCTTCCCACTTCTTCCCTATTTTCTGCACCTAAAATTGCAAATGCCACTAAACCGTTATCTGTTTCCACATAACTTACCAGATTCTGCTTTGCTACTATATTAGTTCCAGTTTTTCCACCAGTTACTTCATCTGAAATTAAAAGTTCATTTCTATTTTTTAAGAAATTGTTATTATAATCAGGCTCAATATATCTTATTAAATCACCATTGCGATTATAAACAGGAATCTTAATAGATTTCATTTCAAGTCTATCTTTTAATACTTCGGTTTGTAGCACTAAATTTAATAATAAAATAGCTTCATCAGCCGTTGAATAAGCATCTTTTTCCTCAATTCCATTAGGGTCTATAAACTTTGTTGCCTCCAAATCTATTTCTCTACCAATTTCATTCATTCTTTTAACAAATTCATCGTAGCCTCCACGATAATTATCTGCAAGCATATATCCCACATCATTTGCAGAAAGAACCAATAAAACATCTAGCGCTGAGCTTACGGATATAAATTCACCTTCTTGTAAGCCAATTTCACTTTGATAATAATTTCTGTCCTGAATCAATGTGATCATTTCGTCCATATCATACTCACTATATACGATATACGCAGTCATTAATTTTGAAATACTAGCCAAATACTTAGGTGAGTCAGAATTATATTCTAATATTTTTTCACCAGTGGTTAAATTAACCATTTTGACTGAACCAGCATTTGCGACACATTGACTATATTGACTAGTTAGTGCTTTATGATTAATTGGAGAAAAGACTGTAAAATCTATACTAGATATTTCAGATTTAACCTGCTCATTAGACGAAACAAACACTGGTACTTCTGTAGAGCTAGTTTTGAAATATCCCCAAACGCTACTCACTATCCAAATTATAATTGGAAGAACAAAAACACCAGAAATGATCCAAAAGACTTTTTTATCAAGTGCAGGCCTGGCTTCAAGCTCTTTCCATTTCTTAGATCTAAACAAAGTTTCGACTTCCTCATTTTCCTCAGGCATTACATCAGATTTAGTCGTAGAAACCTCTTCACTCACCGGATCCCATATTTTACTGTCAGACATATCAGAAACCGATTGTTCATTCTCTTCCTGATCGTTTTCGCCAACATTTTGATAATTACGCCAATTGCGAGCAAAATCTGTCATAATATCTATAATTCAATATCGATTACTCTAAATTGTAAGCTTTGATTCCCATTCCACTCGTTTATATCCAAATATCCAAGCAAATCAACTTGACTTACATCAATTATTTTATTATATAATCTACCGAATCCAAAAGCTATACACACAATTTCATTAAAATCACCATATATCGTAAAGCGTAGATGAGAACCGCCAACAACCTTTAAATCTTTTACTTTTGCATTATTAACCCAATAAAGAGGTTTGTCATTCATGTCCCCAAATGGTTCAAGCATTGATTCTGTTAAAAATAACTTCATACTAAGTTCATCTACACCTAATTTCATTTCCGCTTTCAACTTTTGACTTGGGGTTTCAGACATTTTGGGAACAAGATTTTCCAATAAACTCATAAAATTGTCAATATTTTCACTTTTAATTGAAAAACCTGCAGCCTTATCGTGACCACCATACCTAACAAGATGATCATCTAACTTTTCAAGTAATGAGACTATACTAAAATCACCAACAGCTCTTATAGAACCCGTACTTACATCAGGTTTTTTAGCAATTATTACTGAAGTCTTATTGTATTGATGAGACATTTTTGAAGCTACAATACCAATAATACCCTCGTGCCATCCTTCTCCTACAGCCCACTGAATTGAAAGCTCTGATCCCCTAACCTTAATTTGCTTATCAGCCATTAAAGCGATTTGATTACTCATCTCTTTCCTATTTTCATTAACCTTTGATATTTTCTGCGCATATCTTTCAGCTACTTGTTCAGAATCGGTAACAAGCAATCTAACCGCATCAAGTGGATCTCCTATTCTTCCAACGGCATTAAGCTTAGGAATTATTTGAAATTGCAGGTCTTCAGATTTAATTTTCAGGGGTTCCAGATTCGAATTCCTAAAAAGTGCAACAATTCCAGGTCTTTGTGAAGAC
>Ga0116186_1000552_pt1 | contig 43896 bp, 27 predicted proteins | sample AD_JPNNA4_MetaG_FD_89806 | JGI IMG/M metagenome (GOLD analysis project Ga0116186, IMG submission 89806) | Active sludge microbial communities of municipal wastewater-treating anaerobic digesters from Japan - AD_JPNNA4_MetaG | ecosystem: Engineered > Bioreactor > Anaerobic > Digestate | place...
CCGCCCAAGTAGGGATTCTCCGTCGGCGGGATGGGACAAAAACCCTGCGCTTCGTCCGGGCTGAGGCAGTGCCAGGGAAGCACGAAGGGCGGGCGCAACGTCCGCCTCGGGCCTCGGGTCTTCTTCATGGCTGAATTGCGGGCAGTTTGGCCAAGGCGACGCGGAGCGTCTCAACCTCGTGGTGACTGTACCCTCGGTGCATGGCAACGCTCTTGTGCCCGGTCAGCTTCATGCGGATTTCCTCGGGCACGCCAGCGTTTGCCAAGCTGCTTGTGAATGAGTGCCTCAACGCGTGAAAGGATCGTTTGGAGAGGCTCCGAACGCCCTTTGCTTCGGTTCGCTGGCAGTCCACGCCAGCCTTCCGCATGATGCTCTTGAACGATTCGGACAAGCCATGCCGTCCGCCGGGGCCTTTGCCGGCCATGGCGGGCATGACGTGCTCTTGCGGTTCGTCCGTGCCGGCGAGCGCCTCCAGTCTGGCGAGAAGGGCGTGGTGTAGCGGGACGGTGATCGTCCGGCCAGTCTTGCGTTGCTTCACGGTCCACGTCCCGGCGGCGAGGTCCACGTCCGCCCATCGCATGGCCACGCAATCGCCAAGGCGTTGCCCGGTGTAGTACGCCGTTAGGATCAGGGTTTGCCATTCGCCTTGCGCGGCGGCAACCAGCATCATGATTTCCGCTTTCGTGAACGTCCCGCGCTCCACGCTATCGGCGGCGGGGAGGTCCACGGCCTCGGCGGGGTTCGTTGTGATCAAGCCAAGCCGGCGGGCGCGGTTCAGGGCGATGCCAACCGCTTTGGCGTCGATTCGGACGGTGCTCGGGGACAATCCTTGCCTCATGCGGCCCGTGACAAAACTCTGGACGTGCCGGGGGGTCAGTGCTGACAGTGGTTTCTTTGCGATGGGGCCAAGATGGGCGATGAATTCGCGAATTGATTTTTGGTATCGGGCCAGGGTGCCGGCGGTCGCCGTTTCCTCTTTGCTGGCGAGCCATTCGGTCAAGTGCTCCTCCACGCTCGGGCAACGCAGGGTTTCGCCTCCGCCGGCGCGTTCGAGAATGTCGGCCAGGATTTTCCGCGCCTGTTCCTCGGTCAATGAGCCTGCGCCGGCCAGCTTGTCCGCCCGCTCGAATTCAAGGGCGCAAGCCAGGGCCGCGCTGCGGTCGGTTTGCTTCGTGGAGCGCAAGCAAAGCACGCCTTCGGCGGTCCGCCATGCGGCGTGCCAAAACTTCGATTTTGGTCTCCGGTGTACGCTTGCCATAGTTCGATTCCCTTCGTTGGTGCTAACATACTGCTAATGCGCGCCCGTGTCAAGCGTGTGTGAAAGTGTCGAATTTATTAGGAAAATCGCAGGGGAAACGATTGGGATCGAAACGTGGGTTCGATTCCCATCACCCGCTCCAATCCTCGCATGAAACCTGAGACCGTCCTCATCACCGGCGCGTCGTCGGGCATTGGCCGCGAACTCGCCCGATGTTTCGCCGCCGATAGGAGCCGGCTCGTGCTGGCGGCGCGTCGCACCGATGCCCTCGAATCCCTGGCCGCCGAGTTGCGTCAGGCCAGCGGCATCGAGGCCGTGATCCTCGCCGCCGACCTGGCGCGTTCGGAGGCAGCCGCGCGGGTCTTCAGCCAGATCGAGCGCGACGGGCTTGAAGTGGACGTTCTTGTCAATAATGCCGGATTCGGCGCGCAAGGTCTCTTTGCCAAACTGCCTCTCGACCGGCAGCTCGAGATGGTCCAACTCAACGTCACGACCCTGACCCACCTGACTCGGCTCTTCCTGCCCGGCATGATCGCACGGCAGCAGGGCGGGATTCTCAATGTCGCCTCGACCGCAGCCTTTCAGCCCGGCCCGCACATGGCCGTTTACTATGCATCCAAGGCCTTCGTCCTCTCGTTCAGCGAAGCGCTGTCGGAGGAATTATCCGGAACGGGAGTGACGGTCACGGCGCTTTGTCCGGGGCCGACCGCGACCGGGTTTGGCGAGGCGGCTCGAATGCGAAGACAGCCTCTGTTTCGGTTGCTCACGATGTCGGCATCGAGCGTGGCGAAGGCCGGGCACCGCGGGTTTCGGCGCAATCGGGCTTTGGTGATTCCCGGTGTGCGGAACCGGCTGTTGACTTTTTCCGTGCGGCTCGCGCCGCGCTGGTTGCCACGCAGGATTGTTGGCGCGATGAACAAGCCGATCGAGACGTGAGGTCATGCACTTTCGTAGCGAGCCAATTGGCGGCAAGTGAATGACAATTTCAGCAAAGCGCGTTCGAGTCGGCGCGCTAAGCTTACGGTTGTTGCGTCTGGGACACGGATGACGGTTCCGTCCGTGCCGTCGAACCACGGACACGTCTCGTACGCGGCGTTTTCTCTTATGGAAACAACAGTGACGGCGCGGAGTGAAGCGCCCCCCCGCAAGCCGCTCGAACACCCGAGCGGGGACAAACGTTTCAAGATACTGGAGGTGTTCATCAAGCGCCTGCAGCACCGGCAGGACATGTTGATTGAAGTGCTGCACAAGGCGCAGGAGCTGTTCGGTTTTCTCGATAACGACCTGTTGATCTATGTGGCGCAGCAACTGCGCCTGCCGCCCAGCCGCGTGTTTGGCGTGGCGACGTTTTATCACTACTTCACTCTCAAGCCGAAGGGCGCGCACACCTGTGTGGTCTGCATGGGAACGGCCTGCTATGTGAAAGGGGCCGATCGGGTCCTGGCGGCGATCGAGCAACATGCCGGGATCAAGGCTGGCGAGACGACATCCGACAATCAGTTGTCGCTGCTGACGGCGCGTTGCATCGGGGCGTGCGGAATTGCCCCGGCCGTGGTGTACGATGGCGCGGTGACGGCGCGGCAGAGCGCGGAAGACGCGCTTGAACGCGTGAAAGGATGGACCAATGGATCTCGCTGATCTGCTGGAAATCAAGGAGAAGGAACTGCGGACACGCAAGCCGATCCGGCTGCGGTGCTGTCTGGCGGCGGGCTGCGTGTCGTCCAATGGCCAGGCGGTCAAAGAGAGTCTCGACAAAGCGGTGCAGGAGGCGGGGTTGGCGGACGAGGTGGAGGTGCGGCAGGTTGGCTGCATGCGATTGTGTTGCGAGGGGCCGCTGGTGGCAGTGGATCCGGCCGGCATCCTCTATCAGAAGGTCGCCCCGGAAGATGCGGCGTCGATCGTCGCCGCCCTGAAAGGGGGCGAGACCCAAGTCAAGCGGGGCGATCTGAACCATCCGTTTTTCACCAAGCAGATGTCGATCGTGCTTGAGAACAGCGGTGAAATCGACCCCGAACGGATTGAATCGTACATTGCCGCCGACGGCTACCAGGCGCTCAACGACGCGCTGGTGGAGATGAAGCCGAAGGAGGTAATCGATGCGATCCTGCAGAGTGGTTTGCGGGGGCGAGGAGGGGCGGGCTATCCGACGGGGCTGAAGTGGGCGACCGTCGCCAAGATGCAGGGCTCCAAGAAGTATGTGATTTGCAATGCAGACGAGGGCGATCCGGGAGCGTTCATGGACCGAAGCGTCCTCGAGAGCGATCCCCATCGCCTGCTCGAAGGGATGGCCATCGCCGCCTATGCCGTCGGCGCCGACCAGGGTTTCATTTATGTCCGGGCCGAGTACCCGCTGGCCATCAGCCGGCTGCACACCGCCATCAAACAGGCCAAGCAGCATGGGTTGCTGGGCAGTGGCGTGCTCGAAGCTGCGTTCACATTCAACGTCGAAATCCGGATTGGCGCCGGGGCCTTCGTCTGCGGCGAGGAGACAGCCCTGATGGCGTCGATCGAGGGCGAGCGGGGCACACCCCGGCCGCGTCCGCCGTTCCCGGCGGAGCGCGGCTTGTATGCCGGTCCGACGTTGATCAACAACGTCGAGACACTCGCCAACGTGCCGTCGATCGTCCGGAAAGGGGCGGACTGGTTTGCGGGCATCGGGACTGAAAAGAGCAAGGGCACCAAGGTGTTCGCTCTGGCGGGCAAGATCACCAACACCGGTCTGATCGAGGTGCCGATGGGCACGTCGCTACGCACGATTGTCGAGGAGATGGGGGCGGGCGCGCCCGACGGCAATCAGGTGAAGGCGGTTCAGACGGGCGGCCCATCGGGCGGTTGCTTGCCGGCGTCCCAGTTGGACACGCCGGTGGATTACGAGTCGCTGCAGCAACTGGGATCGATCATGGGATCGGGAGGCATGATCGTCATGGATCAGACCACGAATATGGTCGACGTGGCGCGCTTCTTCATGGAGTTCTGCATGGACGAATCGTGCGGCAAGTGCACCCCGTGCCGGGCCGGCACGGTGCAGTTGCACGCACTCCTGGACCGCATTCTGCGCCGTCAGGCCACGGCCCGCGACCTGGAACTGCTCGAAGAACTCTGCGATCTGGTGAAGCACACAAGCCTGTGCGGCCTGGGGCAGACGGCGCCCAACCCGGTGCTGAGCACGCTGCGCTTTTTCAGGAACGAGTATCTCGAGTTGCTGCAACCCGAGATCGGCGCGCCGGCCGCTTTCGGCACCCCTCCAAAGCCCGACGTGAATCCGACGGGTTGAATCCCGAAGAGGCGCGCTGTGTGGAACGATTAGGTTGAGCAACGGGAAATCGCATTATGCCTGTCAAAACACTCACGATTGATGGCAAACCGGTCAGCGCGGTCGAGGGCCAGACCGTGCTGGAAGCGGCTCAAGACGCGGGGATTTCCATCCCGACGCTCTGTCACCTGGATGGGGTGTCGGATGTCGGCGCCTGTCGGCTTTGTTTGGTCGAGGTCGCCGGCGTGTCGCGGCTTCTGCCCGCCTGCGTCACCAAGGTGACCGAGGAGATGGAGGTGCGGACGGAGAGCGAGCGGCTGAAGCGGTATCGCCGGATGATTCTCGAACTGCTTTTTGCCGAACGCAACCACGTCTGCGCCGTCTGCGTATCCAACGGGCGCTGCGAGCTGCAGAATCTGGCGGTCGCGCAGGGAATGGACCATGTGCGATTCGCCTATCGGTTCCCGCCCTACGAGGTCGACATCACGCATCGGATGTTCGGCATGGATCATAACCGGTGCGTGCTTTGCAGCCGGTGTGTCCGGGTGTGCTGGTTCATCGAGGGCGCTGCGACGAAGAACGTGGCTGGCCGCGGCGCGGACGCGCGCATCATCACCGATCTGAGTCAACCGTGGGGGGAATCGGAGACGTGCACCTCCTGCGGCAAGTGCGTTCAGGCGTGTCCCACGGGGGCCAAGTTTCACAAAGGTTCGACGGTGGCGGAGATGGAACGGGATCGCTCGCGCCTCGAGTACATCGTCACCGCACGGGAGAAGAAGCAATGGATCGTCTGACTTTCGCGACTGTCTGGCTGGGCGGCTGTTCCGGCTGCCACATGTCGTTTCTGGACCTCGACGAGTGGCTGGTGGACCTCGCCGACATGGTCGAGATTGTCTACAGCCCGATCATCGACCGCAAAGAGTACCCGGAGAACGTGGCGGTTTGCCTCATCGAAGGAGCCGTGGCTAACGAGGACAACCTCGAGCAGGTGAAGCTGATCCGCGCCCGGACTCGCCTGTTGATCTCGTTCGGGGATTGTGCCGTCACGGGGAATGTGACGGCCATGCGCAACCCGCTCCGGACGGCGGAGCCGGTGTTGCAGCGGGCCTATCTCGACACCGCCAACCTGCGTCCCCGCATTCCGCAGGCGCGGGGCATTGTGCCGCCGCTGCTCGATCAGGTGCTCCCGGTGCACGAGGTGGTGCCCGTGGACTACTTCCTGCCTGGGTGTCCGCCTCCGGCGGACCGCATTCGCACCTTGCTCCGCGACGTCATCGCCGGCAAGGGATCCCTTTTGTCGGGCGAGAACATCCGCTTCGGCTGATGGGAGGGGGGCACTCTTCACCGTCATATTCTTCTCCTATGGCCCAACAGATTAAGATCGATCCCGTCACGCGCATCGAAGGTCACGCCAAGATCACGATCCAATTGGATGAGGGCGGCAACGTCGCCAATGCGCGCTTTCATGTGACCGAATTCCGCGGTTTCGAGCGGTTTTGTGAAGGGCGGCCATTCTCCGAAATGCCGGGCATCACGCCCCGCATCTGCGGCATCTGTCCGGTCAGCCATCTGCTGGCCTCGGCCAAGGCCTGCGATCAGATTCTGGCGGTGGACATCCCGCCGGCCGCGGAGAACCTGCGCCGGATGATGAACCTGGGCCAGATTGTCCAGTCGCACGCGCTGAGCTTCTTCCACCTCAGCGCGCCGGACTTTCTTATTGGGTGGGAAACGCCGCCCGAGCGTCGGAATGTCTTTGGATTGATCGCCGCCCACCCGGAGCTTGCGCGGGGGGGCATCCGGTTGCGTCAATTCGGACAGGAAGTGATCGAGCATCTGGGAGGGCGCAAGATTCATCCGGCGTGGGCTGTGCCGGGAGGTGTGCGTCATGGACTGAGCGAAGCGGGACGGGAGGCGATTCGCGCCAAGATTCCCGAAGCGAAGGCCGTCGCGCTCAAGGGAATCGAGTGTTTCAAGGAAGTGCTCAAGACCCACGAGCGTGAACTCCAGGTCTTCGGCAATTTCCCGAGTCTGTTCATGGGCCTGATCGCGCCGGATGGCACCTGGGAGCACTACGACGGCCGATTGCGGTTCATGGATGGGGGCGGCAACACCATCGCCGACCATGTCGATCCGCAGCGCTACGATCAGTTCATCGGCGAAGCAGTCGAAGAGACGTCCTACCTCAAATCGCCGTACTACCGTCCGCTCGGCTATCCGGGTGGCATTTACCGTGTTGGACCGTTGGCGCGCCTCAACATCTGCCGCCAGATGGGCACGCCGCTCGCGGACGTGGAACTGACGAACTTCAAGAGCATGGGGTGGGGCGCGGTGACCTCGTCGTTTCTGTACCATTACGCCCGGCTGATCGAGATTCTCGCCAGCATCGAGCGGATCGAGCGGATGATTGACTCCCCGGAGCTTGCGAGCAAGCAGTTGAGGGCCGATGCCGGGATCAACCGCCGGGAGGCCGTTGGGGCGAGTGAAGCGCCGCGGGGCACCCTCTTCCACCATTATCAGGTCGATGCCAACGGCCTGATCCAACGCGTCAACCTGATCATCGCCACCGGCCAGAACAACCTGGCCATGAATCGCACCGTCACCCAGATCGCCCGCCATTTCATCCAGGGACCCGAAATCCCGGAGGCGATGCTCAACCGAGTCGAGGCGGGGATTCGCGCCTTTGATCCGTGTCTGAGTTGCTCGACGCACGCCGCGGGGCAAATGGCACTGGACGTGACCCTGATCGACGCCGAAGGGCGCGTTCTCGATCGCGTCGCGCGGTAGGAAGCCCGGATATCGGACCGCGGGAGCCCTGTGCAACATTCGCGGCGGGGATACCCCGTCCGTTGCATGAGAAGGCGGTTTTCTGCCGTTCTTTTTCTGCTCGAAATCGCGGCTGCGGCATTCCACCATGCCGCTCATGACAACACGTTCGCTTCATCCCGGTCTTTCCCGCCGCCAGTTCCTCACGATTGCCGCCGGCGCGCTCGCTGCGCCCACGATCATTCCCGCCAGCGCCCTGGGTGCCGATGGCGCTGTCGCGCCGTCCGAGCGCATCACGCTGGGCGCCGTCGGCTGGGGCATGCAGGGTCCCGGCAACACGGGCGCATTCATGAATCAGAAAGACTGCCAGGTTGTTGCCGCCTGCGATTTGGACAAGAACCACCTGGCTTCGGCGGTCAACGCGATCAACCGGAAGTATGGCAATCAGGACTGCAAGGCCTACCACGATTATCGCGAACTGATGGCCCGAAAAGACATCGATACGGTCATGCTGGCCGTGCCCGACACGTGGCACGCGCTGACCGCGGTGGCCGCCGCCGAAAGCGGCAAGGACATTTACGGCGAGAAACCGCTGGCTCGGACCATTGCCGAGCAGCAGGCCATCGTGCGCGCGGTTCAGAAGCACGGGCGCATTTGGCAGACCGGATCGTGGCAACGGTCAGTCGAGAACTTCCACAAAGCGGTCGAGATCGTGCAGAACGGCCTGATCGGCAAGGTCACGCGCGTCGAAGTCGGGCTGCCGGCCGGGCATCATGACTTCGCCGGCACGGCCCCGGAACTGCTTAAGAAACTCGAAGGGGTTGCCGGCGCGCCAAGAAACCTTGCCCGCCTGACTCCCACCACCCCGGGTTGGGACGCCGCGGTGTCGGCGCCTCCGCCCGAACTCGACTACGAGACATGGCTCGGTCCCTCCCAGATGGAACCGTACGTCAAGACGCGCGTCCACATGAACTGGCGTTGGAACTACAACGTCGGAGGGGGACAATTGCTCGATTGGATTGGACATCACTGTGATATCGCGCATTGGGGTTTGGGTTTCGACAACACCGGCCCGGTCGAGGTTGAAGGGCAGGGGGAGTTTCCGGCCAAGGACGCCGTCTGGAACACCTGCACCAGATACCGCATCACATGCACCTATGGCGAGGGCGTGACCATGATCATTGCCGGCGGACATGGGAACATCCGCGGCGGCACGAAATGGATCGGGACCGATGGTTGGGTCTGGGTTGATCGCGGCGGCTTCGACTGCTCGAACGAAGACCTCAAGGACATCTCCCGGCTGCCGGAGAGCCTCCGCAAGGTCAAGGCCTATCACTCGCGCGACCACCAGCGGAATTTCCTCGACTGCGTCAAGTCCAGAAAGCCGACCATCACGCCCGTCGAAGCCGCGCACCGCTCAGCTATTCCGGGTCATCTGGGCCTGATCGCAATGCTTGTCGGACGCAAGGTCAAGTGGGATCCGAAGACCGAGGTCATCGTTGGAGACGCCGAGGCCACGAAGCTTCTCAGCCGCGAATATCGCCCGCCTTACAGTCTGGCATGATCGCATGGGCGGAAAGATCGTCAGGCCATCTTCTCGAAGACACGGCGGGCGTACTCGGCACTGCGCCGATGAGCCTCGACGGGATCGAGCGTCTTGGGCGTGCCGGCCTCGACGGCAATCTCGAGGACGATGTGGGGTTTGACCTTCTTGCGGATGAGCGCCGCCGACAGCGCTTCGTAATCGATGTCGCCGGGGCCGAACGTTTCGGACCAGACGCCCTCTTGCGACTGGCGTAGGTGGACCTCGCTGATCCGATTGCCGTAGAGTTCGATCACGTCGAAGAGCGCGACCTGGGAGTTGCCGGCGCCGCGATACATCCAGTGGGCGTCGAGGCAGAGCGTGACATGGCGCGGATCGGTTCCGGCCAGCATGTGATGGAACTCGCGCGCGGCCATGCGCAGCTCGATGTCGTGGTAATGATAGGCGAGCGTGATTTTGAGTGCGGCGAGTTCCTTGCCCAATCGGTTCATGACCGCGGCCTGGGTGCGCAGTTGCTCATCGGTCTTGTTCTCGGGCCCCCCCCAGCGGAGCGGGTTGGGATTGGTGACGATGATCCGGGTGCCGAACGGTTTCACGGCACGGGCCGTCGCCAGGATTTGCTCGACGCTGCGGTCTGCCGCCGCCGGCTCGTGCAGGGTGCTATTGACATAGACCGATCGCATCTCGAGCCCGTGCTTCTTGAGCAAGGGGAGCAGCGTCCTGAGGTCTTCGGTGCCCCCGACACCCGGTTCAAATCCATTGAGGCCGCTCGCCGCCACGTCCTTCAAACCCGCGTCCAGCGAGCCGGCAAAGTTGCGCCCCTCACGCTGGTAAAACACCTGCCAGGAATAGGCGTTGGTGGCCAGGTGGAGTTTGTCCCCACGGGCCGCGCGGGCCGGCGACGGAAGGGCCAGCGCCGCTGCGCCAGCCAACGCGGTGTGCTGCAGAAAGGTCCGACGCGACAGCGATTGGGTTTGCATGGGCCAATTCAAGCATGCCGAGGCTGACGCGGCAATCCTTGGCAAGACTTTCCGCAGACCTTTTTGCAGACCCGCGATTTCCATCAAGTAAACAGTTTGGAGCCCACGAAATGGGGCCGGCCGCGGCTCGATCCACGTACGAATATTCAGCCGTGCGGATCAGGCCATCCTGTGTCCAGGCCCTCGACTGCAGGAAGATCGTCCGACTCTGGCGCCCGAGCTTCACCTCGTGGCGATTTTGCGGTTGGTGGGAGCGACGGGGGGAGTCCCAAGGCTGGCTTCCGGCGCGCGTGGCTGCGGGCTGAAGGTCGGGCTCCCATTCCGGTTGCACCCAAAGTCCGCCAGCGCGTTGTGCGCCCCCCCTCGAAGTATACGCTGGTCACGTCGTGGAGAAACGCCGCCCCGGCCCCTTCCCGCACGGCTTGGGGGCCAAAGCCGCCTCAATCAGGCTCTGGCCATCCTCCAGGTTGATTGCGGCCGCGATGCCAAGGTCCTCGATGACCGAAGGGTGCAGCCGATACGAGAGGGCGTGCACATCCTCGGTTATTTGACTTCTTTGACCGTGACCAAGCCGACGTCGATGTACTGGCCACCGCCGGTCTGGCGGCAGTGGACGGCGATGGTGTTGGGGCCTGCTTCGAGGGCAGCCTTCGCCTGGGGCGTGAGCGGCGCGGTTTCGTAGGCCGTCGTGTAGCCGGAGAGTTGGAGCGCCAGCACGCCGTTGAGATAGACCTCGGCATCCTCGTCATGGTGGATGAGGAACTGCACGTCCTGGCCGGCGATGGCCGGCAGCGTGAACTGGCGTCGCAGCCAAATGTTCGGGCTGTTCCACTCGGTCCGCACCCGGGCGCCCGGAGTGCCGCGCGTGCCGAATCCGCTCTGTCCCTGCTTCCAGGCGGAATCGTCGAAGTCCGGTTTCTCCCAACCTTGTCCTGGACGTGATGTTGTATAGCGCCACGGCTGGCCTGTCCGTTCGCCGGTTGGCACGGCTTCCGTCACAATGGGCGCCTTGGGCATGGGCGCCCAGTTGGAGGCCTTGGTTGTGTCGCGTCGGGCATGTTTTCTCCAGACGGCATTGTCGTAGAGCATCTGAGCGAATACGCCACCGATCACGGGGCGGGCGGTGAAGCCGACCTTGCGCGCCGTCTTGGTCTGGTACCAGTCGGTGAGAGGCGAGCGATCCGGCGTTTCGTTCATGAAGAGGAAGATCGGGTCGGTCAGAGCCTCGAAGTCGGCGCGGTTCTGGGTGAGGGTCGCGGTCCAGGCGATCCAATCGAGCTTGGTATAGGTCTGACGATTATCGAGCGGCAAACCGTAGCGATTCTGGATCGTCTTGTAGAAGTCCATTTCCTTGCGCATGACCTCGGCAGGGAACAAGTCGAGGCCGAGGATGCGGTCCCACATGAGATTGTACTTCTGGCTCCAGGTGCCGGGACGATCGAATGCGAGCCGGAACTTCTCGCCGTCGTCGGCCTCCTTGACCCAGCGCGCCGCGAACTCCTTGGCCAGCTTCAGGTATTCGCCGGCCTTGGCGTTGTCGCCGCGGGCCGCGCAGAGTTTGGCGAAGGCACCCAAGCCACAGATGGCCTTGGCGCTGAGATTGACGTTGTGGGCGAGATGTCCGGCGAAATCATCGGTGCAAAGCTGGTTTTCCGGATCGAAGCCTTTGTCTTTGAGGTAGGCGGCCCACCGTTCGAGTTGGGGCCAGTAGAGGCCGGCGAAGTCCGCGTTGCCCTCCATGTGGGCGACGGCGCCGAAGAGCAGGAGCAGGTTGCCGCTCTCCTCGACCGGCATCTGATTGTTCTCGCCCCGCTCGCCGTCGCCGTACACCTGACCGTTGGCGTGCGGGTAGGTGCCCAGATCATGGGGAGCGAAGGGGAGCTTCCAGCGCTCACTCGCCGCGTAATTCATGAACGGCACGAGGAACGACTTCGCCAGCGACGGCCCGAAGAGCAAGAATTGCGGGGACATCGGGTAGAAGATATCGGAAGTGCCGATGTAGCCATTCGAGTGGTTCTCTTTGCTGAATTGCAGCGGCTGGCCATTGGCGTCAGCGACGAACTTACCGCCGGCAAAGCACTGGCGATAGGCGAGCGCGCACAGCTTTGCGTACTTCTCGCCGCCGGCGCGTTCGAGATCGGCCATCAATTCCTTGTCGAAACTGTCGCATTGGGCGGCAAGGCTCTCGAATTCCCGGTTGGCGGCTTGCAGCAGGTCGGACGCTTCCCAGCCGTTGCGCCGCCAATACGGCCGCAGATTCTTCTTCATGTACTGAATCGAGAAGAGGTCGTCGTAAGCAAGAATGAGGCGCTCGGTGTCGCCTTCGGTCCCGACGCCGCGCAGGCGGAAGGTCATGGCGGCCACGGGTTGGTCGTCGTTGGCGGGGCGCGGTTGGCGCGCATCCATGGTCTCGGGGAGCGACCCGCTATGCACGAAAGCGGCGCGCGCTGCCGAGGCCGGGGCGACGACTGCCTGCTGGACGCGTCCGGAATCCGCCGCGGTGTACAGGTAACCCCAGTCAATGCGCAGATCGTCGCCTTTCTTGGCCAGGACGGGCTGGTCCTTCGAGCCGACTTTGAGCGCGACGAGAGGACCGAACGCCTCCTTTGACCACACCACGGCTTGTGCCGGGTCATTGACCGTCAATTCGGAGGAGGCGTCGAAGTAGATTGCGACGTCATGCTTTTGGCCATCGAGCGATTTGACGTCCCAGATCAGGTAGGTGACCGGACGTGAAAGCACGTCGATGTTGTGCGGCAGGACGGGGGTAAGGAACATCAGCGCAAGCGCGACGCCGTCGCCCTGGAATCTGTAGGCGGTGCGTGTCGGCAGGACCGCCAGGTCGACCTGATCGAGTGCAGGCACGCCGACGGGGCTTGGGCCCATGACCCGGTAGGGCTTGCCATCGATCCGGATCATGCTGGTGAGCCGATGCGGCTTGCCGGTCCAGTGAGTCGTATCCTCATCCGTCAGCCGATCGGCGGGAGACCAGATGCTGAAATAAGGGTCGCAAGCGACCAGCGGCGTGGCTGGCGGGACCAGGGTGGCGCCTTCGGCGCGGCGCGGCGGCGGCGGGGTGTAGACCGTCAGGTTCGCGGCGCGGATGGCGGCTTCGTCCAGCTTGACGACGGCGCGGTCATAAGTCATGAGGCCGTTGACCTCGATCTCGACGTCGGTGGTCTGTGTATAGACGGCGGCGGCGAGACCCGGCTCGCCGGTCAGAGGACGGAGTCTGCGGATGAGAGCGATGTAGGCGTCGGTGAGATCGTCGGAGTTTTTGTAGCTGCGGTAACCCCAGTTCTTTTCGTCTTGCCACGTGTGGCCCTGGAGCGGCAGGCCCAGGCCGCCAAACTCGCCCAGGACACCGGCGCGCATCTCCTCGATTCGCGGTGCGGCCGGGCCGGGGTAGCTGTGGATGTCCATGACGTCGCCGACCTTGCGATCCGTCCAGCCGCTGGCGTTGTTGACGAGACGGGTTGGATCCCAGGACCTGATCAGATCGACGATGCGGGGTGTGTCCCATTGGCCCCAGCCTTCGTTGTAAGGCACCCACATGACGATGCTCGGGTGGTTGTAGAATCCGTCGACGAGCGCCTTGAGTTCGGTTTCGAAGTTGCGAGCCGACTCGGGCGAGCGGGTGATGTCGGGATCCGATCCCCCGATATACTTGTCGCCGCTGGGCATGTCCTGCCAGACGAGGAGGCCGAGTCGATCGCACCAGTAGTACCAGCGCGCCGGCTCGATCTTGACGTGTTTGCGGGCCATGTTGAAGCCGAGCCGTTTCGTCATCTCGATGTCGTAGCGGAGCGCCTCGTCCGTCGGCGCGGTGTACAATCCATCGGGCCAGAATCCCTGATCGAGCGGGCCGAACTGGAACAACGGCTTGTTGTTGAGACCGAGTCGAAGCGTGCCGTTGGCGTCCTTGACCAGCGCGCTCTTGCGCATTCCAAAGTAGGACTCGGCCTGGTCGGTCGTGGTGCCGTTGTGCGATACGGTGAGCTTGAGCCCGTAGAGAAAGGGCGTGTCCGGTGTCCAGAGCCGGGCGTCTCTGAGCTCGAGTTCGAGAATCGTCGAGAATGGGCCCGCGGCGGCGCGGTTCTTTTCTCCGATCGCGCCACTGGCGACGATCTGGGTGCCATCCTGGATTTCCGCCTTCACCGACACGTCGCCCGTGCCGCCCACCAGCTTGAAGTCAAGCCGGACCGCGCCGGCATCGACATCGGGAGTGATCCGGACCGCATCGAGATGGGTGGCGGCCACCGGCTCGATCCAGACCGTCTGCCAGATGCCGCTTGTGGGCGTGTACCAGATGCCGTGCGGATTGCGAATCTGTTTGCCGCGCGGCTGGTAACCGGCGTCGGTCGGGTCCCAGACCGCAACGACGATTTCCTGCTCCGCGCCCGGTTTGAGGGCGGTGGTCATGTCGAACTTGAACGCGTCGTATCCGCCGCGATGGCGCCCCACTTCCTGGCGATTGACCCACACGGTTGCTTCCCAATCGACGGCGCCAAAGTGGAGCAGCACCTGCTTGCCTATCCAGGCGTCGGGCACCTGAAACGTCCGGCGATACCAGAGCCGCTGATTCTCGCCCAGGCGCTTCATGACGCCCGACAGCGCCGATTCGAGCGGATAGGGGACGAGAATCCGGCCATCCCATGCGGCGGGTCGGGATGCGTCCTTGTCGGCAATCGCATAGTCCCAGAGGCCGTTGAGATTGAGCCAATCCGCGCGCTTCAACTGCGGACGCGGGTATTCCGGCAAGGCGTTTTGGGGCGACACATCCTTGGCCCAACGCGTCATCAACGGGCCCTGCGCCGGCTGCCAATCCGCGGCGTGCGGTGTGATCAGGCCGGCCAGGGCACCGAGTGTGAGCAGAAACACAGTGGCGAGCTTCATCATCGGCCCAGTTTCACTTTGGCGAGGGCGTTCGTCGAGCGCAAATCCGCTGTCCTCGCAGAGTTGTTCTTGCCGGGGAACGGCTTTCTGGCGCACCGTGTCGCGCCGATGCGGTTTCTGATGTTGAATTGGCGAGATCCGAACAACCCGCTGGCGGGGGGTGCGGAGCGGGTGACTGCCGGTTATTTGTCTGCCTTACGCCAGCGCGGGCACGAGGTGTTCTGGTTTGCGAACCTTTTTAGCGGCGCGGCGATCGAGGAAACCGTCGAAGGCATCCCGGTCGTGCGGGGAGGCGGCAAGGGGAGTTCGGTTCTGGCGGCCAGGCGATGGTATCGGCGGCAGCGTCCGTTTGATCTGGTGATTGACCAGCATCACGGGATTCCGTGGTACGCGCCGTGGTGGTCGGGCACGCGGTGTGTGGCGTACATCCACGAGGTGTTGGGGCCGATCTGGGACGTGTTCTACAACTGGCCGTGGTCGGCCATTGGCAAGTGGCAGGAACGTCGGACGATCTGGCTCTACCGGAATGTGCAATTCTGGACGGCCTCGGCCTCGACAAAGACCATTTTGTCCGAGATCGGCGTCCGACACGTTCAGCTCATTCCCTACGGCGTCCATACGACAGCCATCCCGGAACTCGAGTCGAAACCGATCGAGCAACCTGTGCGCCTGGTCATGGTGTCACGGCTCGCGCCGAACAAACGAGTCGACCACGGCATTCGGGCTTTGCGATGCCTGGCCGACCGGGGCATCCGAGCGACGCTGAATATCGTGGGCGCGGGCGACATGGAACCGGCGTTGCGGGCTCTGACCTCGAATCTGAGAGTGGGCGGGATGGTGCGTTTTTCGGGGCCGCTCTCGGAAGCGGCGAAGGATGCTGCGCTGCGAGAGGCTCATTTGCTCCTGCACGCCTCCCTGCGCGAGGGGTGGGGGCTGAATATCATCGAAGCCAACGCCATGGGCACACCCGCCGTCGTCTATCCCGTCGCCGGGCTGATCGAGGCCACGGTGCAGGATCAGACGGGGCGCGTTGCGGACTCGGAATGCCCGGAGGCACTCGCGGATGCCGTGCAGCGGTGCGTCGAAGCGCAGGAGGATTATCAGCGGTATCGACGTTGTGCGTGGGAGCGGGCTAAGACCTTTCACTGGAGCCAAGTGCTGCCAAAGGCATGCGATTGGCTCGAGGCACGGGCTAGCTCGCAGAGCAGTCCTCTTGCGAAGTCTGACCGCCCTGTGCACCGTCGGGGTGCGAACCATGCGGGCTAGGGGCTGAGAACCGCGGGATCGCTCAGTGTTGCCGGTCAGGCGTGTCTTGATTCACTCCGTTCTTGGAACAGCCGCACGACTTCTTGTCGCTGTGCGCTTCGAGCACACCCTCGGCTACAGCGCGGCTGACGGTCTTGACAGCATCCTGAGTTCCCGAGGCCAGATCGGAAATGGCGGCGGCAGCGACGGGCACCTGTTCCGCGGCGGTGTAGCGGGCGACTGCGCCCATAAACCCGAACAGGCACATGACACCGCCGACAAAGAGCAGCGGTATCCCAACCCAGCAACACCAAAAGAGACGGGGCGATCCACTCCCCCCAAAGGCCGCGAAGAAACTGGAGAGGCCGATGATGAGGAAGACGAGACCTGTCGACCCGAGCAGCAGGCCCGCGACACGCAGGAATGTGCGGGTTGCCGTGTGCCGCGGTGTTTGCAGTTGGTTCATAGAGGGCGGTCAGGGCTTGCCCTGAATCTTGAGCAGGACCGTGGAGGACAAGGCGTCGGGCGCGACTCGAGGCAGCGTCAGTGCGACGCCTTCTGGTGTCTGCGCAAAGCGCACGGTGGCGTCGCTTCCGAGCAAGGCGGCGGAATCGACGCTGTTCTTCAGACCTGGCACGAGCAGGTTTCCGTCGGCGGGCCAGTCGAACACGTGCAAGTAAAGTCGAGTCGTGCTGTCCGGTGCGGCTTTCTGGGTACACCGGCCCCAAGGCAGATGCTTGAAAGGGCTGGCGCTGGTGCCGTAGATGGCCTCGTGATGGACTTTCATCCAACGTCCGATCTCCGCCAAACGCTGAACGCTCGGTTCTGGAAAGAGGCCTTCGCTGGTTGGGCCCACATTGAGCAGGTAGTTGCCGCCTTTGCTGGCGCAGTCGATGAGGTTGCGCACCAGCGTCCTTGTGCTCTTCCAATTCTGGTCATGCTTGTTGTAGCCCCAGTGGTTGTTCATCGTCATGCACGATTCCCAGTAGACGCCCGGACCAAACCCGGTAGCGGGGATTTCCTGTTCGGGCGTGCCATAGTCGCCGACGCCGCCCGCGCCTTTGTCCATTCCGTCCATGCCGGCGCGGCCCTTGCCGACGCGATTGTTGATGATGATGTCGGGTTGGAGGCTGCGGACGTAGTTGTAGAGGTCGCGCCCGCGCTCGACGGTCCACGGTTTCTCCCATTCGCCGTCGAACCAGAGGATTCCCAGCGGACCGTAACGGGTGATGAGTTCCTTGAGTTGGCCTTTCATGAACCGAATGTAACGCTCCATATCGGGCGGCGTTGCCGGCGCCGTATCGTTCCAGGCGCGACGGGTTTCCCAGTCCGGGTGATGCCAGTCCATGATCGAGTGGTAGAAGCAGAGGCGCAGGCCCTCGACCCGGCAGGCCGCCGCCAACTCGGCGAGCGGGTCGCGCGGGAAGGGTGTCGCTTTCATGCACCAGTCGGTGAGATTCGAACGGAAAATCCCGAAACCGTCGTGGTGTTTCGATGTGATCACAATGTACTTCATCCCCGCATCCTTGGCCATGCGCACCCACTGACGGGCGTCGAATCTGACCGGATTGAACTCCTTCGCGTACTGCATGTATTGGGAGACCGGCATTTTCGTCTCCTCGAGGAACCACTCGCCGTAGTTGGTCTTGCCCTGCCATTCGCCGGCAGGCACCGAATAGACGCCCCAGTGGATGAACAGACCGAACCGATCGTTGTTGAACCAGGCCATCCGCTCGGCCTTTTGGGCGGGCGTTTCCTGGGCGTGCACCGCGGTCGCACACAAAACAACAGAAGCCATCGCGCAGAGCCATCGTGTCATGGAATCTCTTTCAGTTGCTCGGCAGAACCGAGATTTGGAGTCTCAACGGGCATTGTGACGATGGGCGCAGACTACCGGCTCCCGGCTCAGGCCGCGAGAAAATTCCATGCGCGGACGGGGACTGGATTCCGGCGGGGAGCACGCCGGGCGGTCGTGTTGGCAAACGGCGCTCGAGCCCGTCCTCAGAACTCGCAGCTTGAAGAATTGCAGCGTGAACTGCGTCCGCAACAGGTCTGTCCGGTGGATTCCCATGCGCAGGGCGCTGCTGAGCCGTGCGATTTCCTGCCGCCCTTGAGGATGACACCGGCGCCGGCACCGAACTGCCGGCGGACCTCTTTGCCGCATGCAGGGCATGTTTGCAGGGGCGGATCGGACATCCGTTGTCTTCGCTCGAAGCGGTGGCCGCAATGGCCGCATTCATAGTCATACGTCGGCATTCTCTTCCTCCATTCTCGTCTATTTTGTGATTGTGTCTTCGCGTCCGGCTTCGTCCAATCGAGGCTGCCATTCAACCAGAACGGTTGCCCAAAGCACGCCATTTTTGGGCCATTTCCGGGCCTGCGCAGATGGCGAATCGGTGCCGGGAAGACTGCGCTGGCGCACGCGGTTGGCGCTCGGTTCATGGAGCGTTTTGACGTCCAACGACTTAATGTGACTTGCCGCGATGAAACCGAAACGTTCAACGTCCAACTCTCAACTCTCAACTCGTCGATTCATGGGAGGCAGGGGCGGGTTGTGTGTTGGGACAGGGCATGAAATGGGCTCGACTTTCAGGGGAAACCTGGGATGGTCCTCTCTATTTCAGATGAAAGCCCTTTACGCCTTGTGCCTGGTTTTGGTTGCTCCTGTGCTGGCCTCCAAAGCCGATTTCCAAGCGGGTGTGGCCCGCATTTCCATCACGCCTCCCATGCCGTTCTGGCTGACGGGTTACGCTGCACGCACCAATGCCGCGGCGTCGGTGCGGACGGAACTCTGGGCGAAGGCCCTGGCTCTCGAGGATTCCCGCGGAGGCCGGGCGGTCCTCGTAACGAGCGATGTGATTGGCCTGCCGCGTGAAATCAGCGATGCCGTTGCGGAGCGGGCCCGGAAACGTCACGGGCTGAAGCGATCGCAGGTCTTGCTCAACTCGTCGCACACGCATGCCGGGCCGGTGATCTGGCCCAACCTGCGCGTCTTGTTTGATTTCGACGAGGCCGAGCAGGCGCGCGTCGTCGATTACACGCGCAGGCTTTGCGACAATCTGACAGCGGTGATCGATGCCGCGCTCGACGATCTCGCCCCTGCCCATATCGCCTCCGGGCACGGTGCCGCCCACTTCGCCATCAACCGACGCCAGCCCACGTCCAACGGCGTTCGGATCGGGCAAAACCGGTCTGGGCCCGTGGATCACGATGTGCCCGTGTTGAGCATCACCGGGGACGGCGGGGCGCTGCGGGCGGTTGTATTCGGCTATGCGTGTCATAACACCACGCTGGGTGGGAATTTCTATCACGTGGACGGCGATTACGCCGGGTGCGCCCAGCGCGAACTCGAGAAGGCGCATCCGGGCGCCACCGCGCTGTTTCTCATGCTCTGCGGCGGTGACCAGAATCCCAATCCCCGCGGAACGTACGAGCATGTCGAGCAATACGGCCGGTCTCTGGCCGACGCCGTCGAGCGCGTTCTCTCCTGCGGGCTCAAGCCCGTGCGCCCGCCCGTCCGCAGCGCGTGGCGGCAGACCCAGCTCGATTTTGCCCCGCATACACGCGCGACCTTCGAGGAAGAAGCGAAGAGCGCCGACAGATTCCGTCAGCGGCGCGCGCGGCTGATGCTTGATACATACGATGGCAAGCGGCCAATCCGTAAACTGACCTATCCGGTCCAGGCCATCCGGCTGGGAAACGACTGGACTCTTTTGGGGTTGGGCGGCGAGGTCGTCGTGGACTACGCGCAGCGCGCCAAGACCGAATACCCGAAGGACAACCTGACCGTGGCTGGGTACTGCAACGATGTCAGTTGTTACATTGTATCGGACAGGGTGCTGAGCGAGGGCGGATATGAACCGGTCGACAGCATGATCTACTATGCCCAGCCGGGGCCGCTTGCGCCGATGTCGGAGGAGCGAGTGTTCGCCGCAATCCGACGCGTGATGCGCAAGGCCGGCGCGCGTTGACGGGCCGAGGGGGGATCGGATTGGAAGAGTGGCCGATTGCATCCGCAGTGGGAGCGCGACGCCCCCAACCCGCGTGCGAGGGCGTCAGGTGTCAGATCACGACCGGGCCTTGTCGGCTCGCTTCGGTTTGGCTGGCTTCGGATGGAACAGTTCGTCTCCCTTCAATCCCGTCATGTGTTCGAGACCTTTGACGAGGCGGAACATGGCGTAGAAGACCATTGCCGAACTTGGGATCACAACGCCCGGCCAGCTCCAGAACTGGAGTTTCCCCAATTGGCGGTTGAACTCCTCGGTGCCCGATTGCGCCGGGAGAAGCCACCAGGCCAGCGCGAAATTGATGACGGCGCTGATCAGGAACGCGCCAGCCAGAATCCACGAGGCCCATCTCAGCAACTGATCGAAGGCGGCGATGTTGCGCCGTTGTTCGAGAGCGCGGTGGATTCGCTTGGTGTCCAGCAGTTGATCATTGTACAGCAAGGTGCGGACCAGTGGTTGGCGCGTGCGCAGGGAGGCCGGAATTGCCAGTCCCAGAACCAAAGGCACGGCGGCTTCCTTCACGGCAAACCAGAAACCGCTCATCTTGAGCAGACCGAGGCTGCCCGTGAGCAGCGTGCCCACGAATCCGACAATCGAGATGACGTTCCAAGTGCGTCGTCGGACCAGATCGTAGATGGCATAGCCGAGCGGAAACGACAGGGCCACGATCATGCCCCATGCCGGGCCAAGGTATTTCTCCTTGCTGCCGTAGGCCAACAGGATTGCCGGAATGACCGCGCCGAACAGCAGGTTGAGCCAGAGATTCTCTGGATTCGAGCGCGGGGCCGAATCGAATGGGATCGCCTCGCTTTGGAAAGGTTGCGTGGCCGATGTATCGTTCATTGTCTGGCGCTTCTATCCGCGTCGAACTGTCTCATGGCTTCGCTGGAGGCAATTCGGATATCGAGCTTGCCAGGACCAGCGCTCCGATCGGCACCGCGTCTTCACGCAACTGTGCCAAACGCACGTCGGGTCCGGGTTGGAAAGCGGCCATGACGTGCGGCGGCAGGGCGGCGAGCACCGCCTTTCGCAACGGCTCTCCGATCAGCGACAGGCCGCCTCCAAGCACGATGACCTCCGGATGAAACAGATGGATGACATGGGAGAGGGCAAACGCGAGATCGGAGGCTGTCTCCCGAAGGATGGTGTTCGCCGTCGCGTCTCCGTGTTCGATGGCCGCCTTGAGATGCCTTGCCTCGCCGTATGTCTCCTGGCCCACCAGACGGGCGAGCAATCCGTGCGGTTGGGCCATCTTGACAGCCCGCACTTTGCGATCGACGGCCCAACCCGCACACCGCGACTCGACGGTTGCACCGGATCGGTCGAGGCGCACGTGGCCGATCTCGGCTTCGCCCGGCGTCGCGCCATGGTAAATCCGGCCGTCCACCACCAAACCTCCGCCCACGCCGCTCCCAAGGGTGACGTAAAAGACCGGATTCGCTCCTTTCCCAGCCCCCAGGCGCGACTCCGCCAATGCGGCCACATTCGCGTCGTTGTCGATCACGACCGGCAGCCCGAACCGTTCGCGGAGCCATGCGGCGAAAGGAAAACCCGACCAACCCTCGACATGATGGGAACAACAAACACGCCCGGTGCGCCAGTCCACCGGGCCACCAAAGCCGACAGCAATAGCGGACTGCGCCTTCTTGGAATGGAGGTGTTCGACCGTGATCTCGATCTGACGGCGGATGGCCGCCGCCCCTTGCCCTGGTTCCACATCGAACCGAAAGCGATCGAGAATGCGTCCGCGGTCAGTCCCGACAACGATTTGCAGTTTGGTTCCGCCGATCTCGATTCCAACCACTTCACGCGCGATGCCCATGGCCAAGTCCCGGAGTCGATAGCTCTGCCCGCTTCAGGGGCTCTCAGCGATCTTGCGCCCGCGGGGCGACAGGGGGTGATGAGAATCCTGTTGGCCGGCGAGGCACGCGCCTCTCGAGGCCTTGGTCTCCGCGCGGTGCATCTGGTTGTTGTCGGTGTTCTGTCGCCCCGTGAGGGCACCGGGCCTACAACGGATGGAGATTGCCGATGTAGGCCGCGTGCCCGGACGCGGCGCATACTCGATTCCCACCGACACCCTCCAGATGCACTGGTCTTCGCGGGCGGTCAAGGCTCGACGAAACATGCGGGCCAAGCGGCATCAAGCGTGTGGGGCAGGGGTCGATCCTGAACTTTCCACGACGGCCTGCCGCCGCGATTCAGCCCGCTCCCGGTGGTAACTCGAGTAGTAACGATTCTGATAGTACGTGTAGGAGTAGTAGTAGGAATCGCGTCCCTCGAAATCAATGTCATTCAAAACGACACCACAGATGTGAATGCCGGCGTCCTGGATGCGCTGAATAGTTCGGCGCGCGTGATCGCGCCGGACCTTGTTGAACTTGGTGACGAATACGACCGCGTCGGCCATGGCCGAGAGGATCAGGGGATCGCTCACGGCTGAAACAGGCGGGCAATCGAGGATCACCCGGTCGTAGCGCTTGCTCAGTTCCTGCATGAACTGAACCATCCTTTGGGATCCGAGCAATTCCGATGGCTGAGAACGAATCTGTCCGCAGCAGGCTACATCCAGATTGGTCACCTCGGTGGTCTGGATCACATCATCGACCCGGTTGGTCTGTTCGGTGAGGTAAGCCGTCAGGCCCATGGGACTGTGAAGCTGGAAGGCCTTGTGGAGTGAAGGTCGGCGCAGGTCGGCGTCGACAAGCACCGTGCGCAAACCGGTCTGGGCAACGACCACAGCCAGGTTCGATGCGACGAGGGACTTGCCCTCGGAGGGGATGGTGCTCGTCACAGTGAACACCCGCATCTTCTCGGCTTTGGCCCCCAGAGCGATGGCGGCTCGGACGGTGCGGAAGCTTTCGGCGGCATTTGACTGCGGATGCAGGTGGGCCTGCAAGCCGCTCTCGACGACGCTGTTGGTCTTGATATTGGGAATGTACCCGAGGAATGGCAGATGGAGGTACAACTCGACGTCATCCTGGCTCTTGATCGAGTCGTCCAGGAAGTTGACGAAAAACGCCAGGCCGATCGCGAGTCCTAATCCTCCAAAAGCCCCCAGGAACAACGTCAGCAGAACTCGAGGCTTGACCGGCATGGTCGCGGCGTATGCGTAGTCGATAACCCGGATGTTGTTGCCCTTGTCTCTCTGGACCAGCTCGATTTCCTTCATCTTGGCGAGGACCGTGTCGAACAACGCTTTGCTGCTCTGGGCCTTGCGCATCAGGACATCGTATTGCATCTTCGCCTTGTTCCACTCCATCTGCTGGTCTTCCCATTCCTTGACGTTGGCAGCAAGTATCTGTTCCGAAGCCTTCGCCAGGCGCGCTTCGGAGCGGAGGATTTCCGCAACCTGTTGGGCCGCGCCCTGCACCGAGCGGTGCGTCTCTTCGATCTTCGACCGCGCTTGAATCACGGCGGGGTGCTTGTCCTTGTAGCGTTTGAGAAGACCAGCCAACTCGTTTTCCTGGCCGGAGAGCTGGAGTTGCAGCGAGTTCACTTTTCCGTCGGCAGCGATCTTCGGGAAGGTCTCGAGGGGATTCCCGGCCTGGATGTGACGATCCAGTTCCTCGACGATGGTTTGAGTGGTTTGGGCCTGCGCCTTGGCCATTGCGTATTGCGCCTGGGACTGGCTGAGCGCCTCCGCCACGATGTTGTAGCTGCTGTCCAGCGACACGAACTTCACCTGAGCCCGGTAATTCTGAATGTCCTCCTCCGCCTTGGCCACGTCCACCTCGAGACCATTGGCCTGGCTTCTCAGGAAGAAGAGCATGTCCATGGTCCGCTTCTGCTTCTGAACAAGGTTCTGCTCGATGAACTCCTCCACGAGCGCGTTGGCGATGCCCGCCGCCTTGGACGCATTGGGATGCTCGACCACGACATCCACCAGGCGGCTCAGACGGATTGGATTGATGCGGATGTCCTCCGCCAAAGCGCGGGCAACGTCTGGGCTGTCGCGATAGCGGGAGTCCTCGTTGATTTTCTCGCGCTTGATGACGATCTCGAGCAGGCTGCGGCTGAGGAGATTACGATACTGCGTCTGGAGATAGTCCTGATCGGTCATCGACATGACGACCTCGTTCAGGTTGAGGCTCGCCGCGGATTCCCGGTCGATCTGAAGACGGGCGGTCGCCGAGTAGATCCGCGGCGCCTTAAACAGGTAGACCAGACACAGAACAAACACCGAGACGAAGGTCGCAATCACGAGCCATCGACGCTGCAGCACGATATTCCAATAGTGCCGCAGATTCAGGTTGCTCGATGACGATTCGGAGGCCTCGGGGGGGGCTGCCTGAGAGGTATAATAGGAATAGGACATGAGGCGCGATTAGAGGACGCTCTCCTTGACTTCGATGATGTCGCCGGGTTGCACCCAAATCTTCTTGGCCGGATCGGTTTCCTTCTTGAGGTCGTCCAGCTTGAGCGTCCGGGTCACGCCGTTACGAGTGTACTCGACCGAGTTCCGGGCGCGGGGAGTGACTCCGCCCGCCATGGTGATGATGTCGTAAACATCGAGTTTCTGTTCGCCCGTGTGCGGGATGGGCCCCGGTCGATTCACCTGTCCTACCACCCGCACAAACTCGGAGCGGTAATCCTTGACCGTGACGATCACCTGCGGATCGACGAAATAGTCCTTCATCAGCAGGTCGCGCAAGCGCGCGCGCAGTTCCGCCGGAGTCAGACCGCCGACGCTGACCTCATCGAGGAACGGGAACTGAATCGTGCCCGCGGAGGAGACGCGGAACTCGGTCTGCAGGTCGCGTTCGCCCACGATGGTGATGAACAGCAGATCGTTCGCGGCGACTCTGCGTTCGGGTTCCGTGCCGGCGACCTGGGCGATCGGTCTAGCGCAGATCGCCGTTCCAATCCAAAGCGCCAAACCCGCCAAAGCCGCCCCATGCAATCGAATGTGTCTCATCGCTAATACCCCAATGATAGGGCCAAAGTAATCTCATTCACCGCGTAGTCAACACCCGCCCATGGCGACGATCCGTCCGATTGCGTGTACTTGTAGTACAAGCCAACCGTGAACCACGGTCGAGGTTGATAAGCGATGCTGGCATTCGCTCCGAGAATGTCCCGATCATATCCGGGCTGACGGCCCGCGGCCGTGAGGCGCGATTCGTACGAGTTTAATCCGTAACTCCCGCCGAGCGTGACAACCACCGGGTGGGCGGTTCCCAAAGCGTGGCGATATTGGAGTCTGAGATAATCGCTTGTGTAAACGGCCGCGCTGCTTTGCACGGATGCTCCAGTCCCCCGATTATAGGACAACGTGGCGCTGCTGCGCTCGGTCAGAGCCGAGGTCAGGGAGACCTGCGCGATGGGCGCTCCGAAATCGAGGTCCGCTCCCACCTCGTTCGGCTCCGCACTCACCTGCTCGTAACCCACCTTGGCTGTGCCGGTCAACTTCGTGGTGAAGCTCAGGTTCGCCCCCAGGAAACCGCCGATCGTCTCGAGATGCGGTGGTTTATCCCGGAAGGGCATATTTGGATCGCTGGACGTCTGGCCGTAGTGGACTTCGCCGATCGCCTCGACTTTGGGGCGGACCTGGTACCCGAATCCGCCCGTGACCCGCCACACATTCCGATCGTAGAAAGAGCTGTATTGGGACTCATCGAAATCGAGGTTGTTCAGTGTGAAGCGCCCGTAGGCGGCGGTCTTCTGGCTGATCTGGTAGCGCAATCGTTGACTGAAGTCCAACGTTGTGCGCTCGACATTGGATCCACCCACCACGCCCCCTTGCTCGAAACTCTCGTAACCGCCATAGACGGTGTCCATGAACCCGAAGGAAAACGCCGTGTCCGAGAGGAATCGGCTCCCGCGCCAGGTTCCTGTCAGCGCCAAGTTATGGGCGACAGCCGTGTCGATCATGTCGACTCCGTGGTACCAGTAATGGTTGAAGTCGTATTTGAAATGGAGAATTCGGTCGCCATCCAGCCGGCCCAGCCGCACGTCGACAGCAGGCGTAACGCCCGTGATGAACGCAGACTCCTCAGACCCGGAGTTGTAGAACAGGTTGTCATTGTAAGTCTCGCTCGCACCCACACTCGGTCGCACCACCAAAGGTCCAACGCTGAAGGCCAGCAAATCCTTGGCTTCGAAGCCGTAACCGTGCGTCGGAGCCAACAAAGCGCACATCACCGCGGGCGCCAAACCGCTCCCATCACGCCATGAAGCGCCACGGCGTATCGCCCTTCCTGAAGCCGATTTGTGTTTTCTCATGATTGTGGTCCTGTTACCCCTCGCACGACTATGCGGTGTGGTGCGAATCCTAGGCGCGACGCAGGCTGCGAAGTCAACTCGCAAGCCCCGATGCCCGCCCCTCGCGATCGCATGACTGCCGATCCCGACATGGCCGCGCGTTTCCGGTTGCGTTTCGTGCAGAATCCACGAACGGACACACTGTGGCAAGCGCGATTTCCATATCGCTTTGACACGGCGCCCGCCGCGTCTCCTTAATGCGGTGTGTCTGTGAATCGTCCCGCCGCCAAACTCACGACATCGCAACGCGTTGTTCGAACGTTGCGCGTGTTGGGCGCGGCTGCGGCGGCCACGTTGGTCGCTGTGGCGCTGCTGCCGTTCTGGCTTCCTCCGGCGCTCAAGTTGGGACTCCCGCGGCTTGGGGTTCAGGCCGGCGCGATCGATCGGATTGGATATGCGACCCTTCAGTTGCAGGAAGTTCATTTCCAATCGGATACAATGGACATCACGCTTCGCGACATGCGCCTGCCGCAGCCCATTGCCTGGGCTTGGCGACGCTGGCTCAACCCCGCTCCCGATACGAATGCGATCATCCGCCTCACAGGCTGCGTCGTCTTGCCCAAGAGGGCTGATCCCTCCGAGAAGAGGGGGGGCAAGCTGCCGGCGCGATTGTCCGGGATGCTCGATGCGGCGAACGAACTGATTCCCGGACTCAGGAAGTGGCTGCCCCCCCTCGACTTGAATGAAGGCCGCATCGTGCTTTCGGAGCATGAGATTCTCGTGCCCGAACTGCGTTGGCGGGCGGGCGAGTTGAAGGCCACGGCGGAAATCGGCCAACTTGGTATAAACACGCGGATCAGCATCGCAGCCCATGCACCGGGCCGGCTCTCATTTCGGCTTCAGGACCTGTCGCGGCAGGTTGAATTGAAGGCCGAATTGCACGCCGGGGAATCGGAATGGGGTCTGACAGGCGTGGGGTTCTGGCTCGACAACGTTGTCCACCTCCGGGCGAAGCATGGGCGCAATAGCAAGGGGTTGTGGCCGGACCGCGTCGAACTCGAAGCGCCGCAAGTCAAGCTGTCGGGGCGGGTTCTTGGGGTGCCGGGGTGCTCGAATGTGCTTGGACAGGTCCGCTTGTTCGGGACAGAAGGCCGATTCGAGTTGCGCGTCAGCGGTCGCACGGAACCGGCCAGCGTGGACCTGCCACCCGGTCGGCTGAATATCGAGGCTCTGGTCAATCCAACGGAAATCAGCGTCACCGGCTTCGAAGCCCGGATCGGGACCATCGATGCCGTGCTTTCGAATCCCGTGACTTGGCGTTGGGCAAGCCGGCAGATCGACCGCCCGGCGCGACTCACGCTGCAGGCGGACCTGGATGCGCAGTCCTGGATCGACATGGGAGGCCGGATTCAGGGCGACGTGCTGCTGACACTGGGCGAAGGACTCGAACCGCGCGCGGAATTCGAGTTCGCCGGGAAGGCTCTGACCAGCCGCTGGATCGATGTTTCGACTTTGGAGTTGAGTGGACGAACCTCGGGGCGGTTGATCGAACGGTGCGCCGTTAGCGCGCGTTGGGAAAACGGCTCCGAACTCCGCGTGGTTGGGCGCGGATTGGACCCCGCCGGCCGAACACTGTCCGATGCCCAACTCGAGGCCGTCATCGAACCTGGGCTGCCGTTCCTGGGGAAATGGCCTCTGACATTCCAATCTGCCACCGCCCGCGCGACCGTCTCCGGTGCATGGACCAATCTGCAGCATCGCGGGACGGTGACGGTGTCCGGCGGATCCGTCCGCGGCCTTAAGACGTTCGATCTGACCGGGCGTTGGGAAGGGGATCGCGCGGAGAGGATTTGGTCTTCAGTCATTCTGACAACCGATGGTGGCAAGGCGGCGTTCAGCGGAACAATCGAGGACCTGTCGAACCTCACGCTCAGCGCCTTGAGCCTGCGCGCGCTCGACGAGCCGCCGCTGGTTTTGCGTGAACCGGCACGCCTGAAGATTCTCGCTCCAGCAGCGCCGCTGCCCGGTCCGCGATGGAGTGTCCAGACCTCCCCGCTGACACTCGCAGATGGCCGGCGGCAGATCGCTCTCGAAGGGCTCATTGAATGGCCCGCGCGCGCCCAAGCAACTCTTGCAGTGACAAATCTTAACACTCGGTTTCTCGACGCTTTTCTTGCGCGTCGACTCCCGATGGCCGCCCTCGAGTCGCTGGCGGTCGAGGTCAGCGGCGGGCGCGGTCCGGCGATGCTCACCGTGGCGGCGAGCGGTTGGTGGCAGGCGGCTCCGGATTTCCCGATCCGGATGAACGCCAGGTTCAAGGGCGATGACAGCGGCCTGCAAATCGCCGAGTTTCGAATGTTCGAGGGCGAGGCTGAGGCCCTGCGCATCGAGGGCGGCATTCCCCTCGTGTGCGGTTTCCTCGAGACGGGGCGGCTCTGGCACCTTTCGTCGGGTCGGGGGCTTGAATTGGATTTCTCGCTGGCACTGACACCGACGATCGAGATGCTTGGATTGGAGCGGTTGGGCTTTGCCGCCGCCAACCTGCGTTGCGAGGGTTCGGTGTCCGGCACGCCGGCTGCGCCTGTCGGTGAAATGCGTCTGCGCGCGTCCAACCTGCTGACTCTGACCAGTTCCCCGTTGGCGGGCTGGCTGCCTCGGATCGACGACGTGGACCTGATTCTGCGGGCGGATGCGGACCATGTGCGCCTGGACTCGGCCCGACTCGAGGTGGAAGGCGCGCCCCTCGATGTCTCGATCGCGCTGCCGGTGTCGAGGGACTTCTGGGTCGCGGCCCTGCGAGGGGCGTTCGAGGCTGACCCCGCGAACCTGAGCGGCTCCGCGCGTCTCGATGCGCTGCCGCTGGCTCGATTGGCGTCGAGATTCGTCCCCGAACTGCGGCCCGAAGGCACCCTCAGCGCCGATGTGCAACTCCTGGCGGGCTGGCGCTGGAGCGGCAATCTCGAGTTTGGCGGCTTCGGGACGCGTCCCTTGCCGTTCATCGGACCGCTGCGAGACCTGCACGGCCGCATGGTGCTGCGTGATCGGCGGGCGCGGTTGGAGGGGGTGGCCGCCGACGTCGGGGGCACCACCGCTCAGATCGAAGGCTGGTTCGACTTGCCCGCTGTCTCCGGGATCGAATGGAGAACGCCGGCGTTCGACATCCGCCTGGGCGGGACGCAACTCGCGCTCGTTCGACAGGCCGACCTGATCGTGCGCGGCGACCTCGATCTGCGTTTGCAGCACGGGCAGACCGATGCGCCGAGTCTGGCGGGGACGGTTGTGTTGGGGCGCAGCTTTGTGCTCAGCGATCTCGAGGCCGTGCTGGGCAACCGCCTGCGGGCCCCCGAGCGCCCGCCCCCGTTCTTCAGCGTCGTGCAGGAGCCATTCGCCGGCTGGAGGCTCGATGTGGACATCCAGGGCGACGAATGCATCCATGCGCGCAGCCCGTTCTATACCGGCGTGCACTCGGTGCATCTCAAGCTGCGCGGCACACTGCGCGACCCGGTGTTGCTTGGCGACGCGCGCGTGGTGCGCGGCAATCTCACCTTTCCGTATGCGACACTGCCGGTGCGCCAGGGGCTGGTGACTTTCACCGAGACCGATCCCACGCGGCCTCGCGTGCAGGCCTCGGCCGGCGCGCGGGCGTTTGGATACGATCTCATTCTCGATGCGAGCGGCACTCTGACAGACCCTGTGATCCGGTTTTCATCGAGCCCGCCGCTGAGTTCCGAGGACATCCTGTTGATGATCACTGTGGGCGAACTTCCCCGCCAGCAAATGGACGCCACGGCTGCTGACCGCCTCTCGAAGCTCGCCATCCTCCTGGGCAAGGATCTGATGAACAAGCTTGGAAAACCGGGGTCCGGCGAGGGGCAGATCATCTATCGCGCCGGCGAGCGTGTCTCCGCGCGCGGCAAGGTGACTCGCCATCTCGAATACAGGCTGACCGACACGTGGTCGCTGGTGGCCGAGTATGATGAGTTCGACGAGCTGAGCGCCGGGGTCAAGTGGAGAGTCTTGCGCCGATGAACCGTCCCCGAGGCAAGGCGTGGATTTGGACGGCTCGTCTCGCTGCGGCCCTTCTCCTCGGCAGTCCAAACCGGACTGGGGCCAGTCCACCGACCGCACCGAATTCGCTAACCGAGCCCAAGATCAAACCGGCTCGATTGATTGTGCGAGGCCATGGTTTCTTGGGGAATCTGCGCCTCAAACAGCAGTTGCGGGTGCTGCAGCCGGACTCGCGACCCCCGGAATTCCTGGATTCGCGCATTCTCGAGGATGCAGCCCTGCTCCTGCTTTCCGCCCTGCAGCGCGAGGGCTACCTCGAACCCGCCATCGAGTTGCAGGTGCTCTGCGACGACGGGACTGAATCGGTGTTGTCCGCCAGGCCGGAGGCTCCCCTCGAGGCACCGGCGCATTGGCGCGCACGACGCGCGGTGTTCCTGCTCGATCGCGGCGCGTTTCATTACTACGCACGACTGGATTTCACCGGCTTGACTGCCCTGTCCAAAGCGAAAGCGGCCGGCTGCTTCCTGGTGCCCGACATGGTGGTGCCTCAGAAAAAGCCGAAGGTGTACACACCCGCCCGGCTCGATCGCGGGCTGGCAAGTCTCCGCGAGGAACTGCGCCGATTGGGCTATCGGGACGCGGTGGTCGAACGGGAGTCTGTCCAAACAGACCCCCTCACCGGCAAGGTGAGCGTGGCCGTGCGTGTCGAGGAAAACCGGCGCTGGTGGGTGACGCAGTTGGAGACGCGTCACCAAGACCCGCTCCAGGGCCCCGTTGGTTCCGTCCAAACCACCTTGCTGCGCGAGCCCTTTTCGCCGGCGTGGGAGCAGGAGTGCATCCGATCGCTTCGCAACGCCGAGTACGCGAAGGGACTCCCTGACGCGCGGGTGACGATCGAGACGGAGACGCTCCGGGAAACCGAGAACGAAGTCGAGGTCCGGGTGCTGGCCCGTGTGAAACGAGGGGCCCCGTTCCGGGTCGGCGAGGTCACGTTCGACGGCCTGAACCGCACTCGGGAATCTCTGGTTCGCAAGCGGGTGCCGCTGATTCGGGGCGAGCCGCTCGATCGGCTGGCCATCGACGAGACGCGCCTGCAGTTGCTGCGGCTGGGGGTCTTTGACCGGGCAGAGGCCGAGATCGCCCCTGCAACGGCTGAGGACGCGCGTGACGTCCGCTTCGAGTTGCGCGAGGCCAAGCCGATCGAGGCCAGCCTGCTGGCTGGTTGGGGGAGTTACGACCTGCTCTGGGGCGGTTTCGAGCTCGAGCAGATCAACCTGTTCGGCCTCGCCCACAGGCAGCGTCTGGTGGCCGCGCAATCGCTCAAGAGCACCAAGCTCGAATACGCCTACACCATCCCCCAAGTGTTCAGTCCCCTGGGAGAAGTGACGGGGCTCGGTTTTTACCGGCGGCGGGAGGAGACCACATTCACCCGTCGTGAATCCGGGGCAAGCCTGAGCTATCAGCGGCTGGTTCCCTCGTTGCACAGTTCCATCGGCCTCCGTTTCACATTCGAGGAACTCTCGGCCGACGACAGCCATTTCGATCCCGATTATGGGCGGAAACGTGCCAGCGCATCGTCAGTCGGCCTGACGCTCGATCATAATCGCACGGACAATGCCCTTTATCCGTCTCGAGGGTATCGGCTTTTCGTCACAACGGAACTGGCGACCGACACGTTCGGAGGCACGGCCAATTACACCCGCTTCGAGTTGGGCGGAAGCTGGCACCGACCGCTGTCGCGGACTCTGATCGCGCATCTCGGCGCATCCCACGCCTGGGTGACCACGCCCGGTTTGGTGGGGGACGACTTGCCGTTCAACAAACGGTTCTTCCTCGGCGGCGCCAGTTCGGTCCGGGGGTACGTCCAGGGGGAAGCTGCATCCTACGACCCGGCCGGGAGGCTTGTGGGTGACGAAAGCTACCTGTTGGGCCAGGCGGAGATCGAACAGCGACTCACTCCGCGCTGGTCTTTCGTGGGATTCCTCGACGTCGCCGGTCTCGCGCGCGACATCGCCGAGTATCCCGCCAGCGAGGTGGTGGCGTCCGTCGGAGCCGGCATTCGCTGGCGCACTCCCATCGGCCCGGTGCGGCTCGAATACGGCTACAACCTCAACAGGCGCCACCGCGATCGCGCCGGATCGCTGCATTTCTCGGTCGGCTTTCCGTTCTGACCGCGCCAGGGACCGCGCGCTGAACCGGATCGGTTCTGGGATTGGCGTTGTGGGCCAGGTCGGGCAGCCTTTCGCCATGGCTGCGACTGGTGGCGAGTCTTCCGTCGGGACTGACGAGGTGCAAAACAGACCGCCTTGCCCGTCCCGCCGATGCCGCCCGAGTGAGACCGTGGTGTCAGGGGGCAGGTCTGTGATCAGGAGCGATGTGCCGGATGTGGCGACGGGCTCGCCGAACCTGTAACCGTCGGTTGAACGATAGACTTGGTATCCCGTCGCCGCCCCGCTGCCGCCCTGAGCCGCGGGGGGGAAACCAAGAAACGAGGATTCCTGCCGGCTGAGCCATGGCGCGGGGATTGGCCGGCGGCTCCGGCAGGAAGATCAAGGGAGCTGCGTCGAACTGGGCGAAGTACCGCACGAGTCCCTGGTAAGCGGCGCGCGCGCACCAGGTCCGCGAAGTCTTGTGAGATGTCCGCATTGCGAGATTCCCGACAAGAAACTGAAGGGCGCGCAGAGCACAACGAAGACCGATCTGAGTCCGCGTGTGAGTTTCTTGCCGTCGATGCGGCTTCGGACCGAGCCGTAACATTGCGATCACCAGTCGATCGCGGCTGTGAACACGGCGGCCAATCGCTCCAGACCCGCCTGATCTGCGGCGTCGAAGCGGTTCCGGACCGGGCTATCGAGGTCGAGCACCCCGTGCAGGCGCCCCTCCTGAAGCAGCGGGACGACCAGCTCCGAGTTCGACGCCGGGTCGCAGGGGATGTGGCCGGGGAAGGCGCGGCAATCGGCCACCCGGACCGACGCGCGCCGTTCCGCCGCCGCGCCGCAGACGCCACTGCCTATCGGAATCCGCGCGCACGCCGGTTTGCCCTGGAACGGTCCGAGGAGCAGGACCTCGCCGACAAGGCGGTAGAATCCGGCCCAGTTCAACCCGGGCACCGTGTGATAGAGGAGGGCGGCGGTGTTGGCGGCGTTGGCGATGAAGTCCCGTTCGCCTGCCAGCAGCGCGCGCAACTGCGCCTCCAGTTCACTGTAGGCGGCGGCCTTATCCGCGGCGACGATCCGTTTGAGTTCGATCATGCGTTCGGTCTGCATGTACTATTCCCGTCTTCAAGTCCGAGCGTCATGTCGCCGCTGAGTTGTCCGATGACGTCACAGGCGTCCTTGACGATGCGCCGCAAATGCTCCTCGCTCTCGAGGCTCTCGGCGTAGAGCTTGATGATATTCTCGGTTCCGGACGGCCGGGCTGCGAACCAACCGTTCGGCGCGGTCACCTTCAGACCGCCGATGGGGTTCCCGTTCTCCGGGTCGCGGGTTGTGATAGCCCGGACCGGTTCGCCGGCGAGTTCCTTGAGGATCACCGCGTCCGCGTTCACCTGCCTGAGCAGTTTCTTCTGTTCCGGGGTCGCCTTGGCGTCGAGTCGTCTGTAGTGGGGACAGCCGAGAATCGCTGAAAGATGGTAAAAATACTGGGCAGGATCCAGGCCGGTTCTCGCTTTGATCTCGGCCGCCAGGAGGCCGAGAAGAAGTCCGTCTTTGTCGGTGGTCCAGACCGAGCCGTTTCGGCGCAGAAAGCTGGCGCCGGCGCTCTCTTCGCCCCCGAAGCAGTAGGTGCCACGGTGCAATCCGCCCGCAAACCACTTGAAGCCGACCGGGACCTCCGCCAGGCGGCGGCCAACGCTTTGGGCCACGCGGTCGATCATGGCGCTGCTGACCACGGTCTTGCCGATGGCCGCAGTCAAGGGCCAAGCCGGTCGGCGGGTGTGCAGGTAATGGATCGCCACGGCCAGGTACTGATTGGCGTCCATCAGACCGTGTGAGGGCGTGACAATGCCGTGTCGGTCGGCGTCGGGATCGGTGCCGAACGCGATCTCGAAGTCCTTCTGGAACCGAACCAAACCCTCCATGGCGCATCGGCTCGAGCAATCCATCCGAATGACGCCGTCGTGATCCACCGTCATGAAGCTGAAGGTGGGATCGATCTTGGGGTTCACGATGGTGAGCTCGAGACCGAAGCGCTCGGCAATCGGTTGCCAATAGGCAACCGAGGCGCCGCCCAGCGGATCGACCCCGATCCGCACCTTCGAATCCCGGATGGCATCGAGGTCCAGGACCGAGGGAAGACCGTCGATGTAGTTCTGAACGAAGTCGTATTGGCTTGTCGTGGATTGCCTCAAGGCGGCGGCATAGGAAACCCGCCTGACCTCTCGGTTGCCGCTGCGCAACAGCTCGTTGGCCCGATTCTGTATCCAGGTTGTCACGTCGGTGTCCGCCGGGCCGCCATTGGGGGGATTGTACTTGAAGCCGCCATCGGTGGGCGGGTTGTGTGACGGGGTGATCCCGATCCCGTCGGCAGTGGCGGATTCGCCGCCGTCGTTCCACGCCAGAATCGCCCTGGAAAGCGCCGGAGTAGGCGTGAAGCCGTCCCCAGACTGGATGCGGGCCTCGACACCGTTGGCGGCCAGGACTTCGAGGGCCGTCTGTTCCGCCGGACGCGAGACCGCGTGCGTGTCTTTGCCCATGAACAGTGGGCCGTTGATCCCCTTGAGCCGGCGATAGTCACAGATCGCCTGAGTGATGGCCACGATATGGCTTTCGGTGAAGGTCCCGTTCAGCGGCGTGCCCCGATGCCCACTCGTCCCAAAACTGACCCACTGGTGTGGGTCCGCTGGGTCCGGTTTGCCTTCAAAGTAGGCTTTCTCGAGCTTGCTGACGTCGATGAGCAGGTCAGTCGGCGGCGGTTTGCCGGCCAGCGAATGCAACTTCATATGCCGGCGGAGATCATGGAGGGATGCCGCATCGGATGCCAGCAAAGAAAAGCAAAGCCCATCCGGTTTGTCACATGACGTTCTGGATTCTCTCGAGGCGCTTCGGTAGACTCCGCCCCATTATGCTTTGCGAACCACTGTTGCAGATTGATCTGCCCGGCGTTGCCAAAGTCAAAAGCGGAAAAGTGCGGGAAATCTTCGATCTCGGTGACGCCCTGCTGCTCGTCGCCACCGACCGCATCTCCGCCTTCGATTGCATCATGCCCAACGGCATTCCGCGCAAGGGCGAAGTCCTGACACAACTGTCGCATTTTTGGTTCGAACGGTCCGCGGGTCTCATCCCCAATCATCTCCTGGCCGGGCCTGAGGCGCCTCTGCCGGCGGTCCTGCAGCCCCACGCCGCGGCGCTTGCCAGACGCAGTATGCTGGTCAAGAAAGCCAAACCGCTCGCCATCGAATGCGTCGTGCGCGGTTACCTGGCCGGCTCGGGCTGGAAGGAGTATCGTGCCCGCCAGACCGTCTGCGGCATCGCGCTCCCCGCCGGGCTGACCGAATCCGCGGAGTTGCCCGAACCCATATTCACCCCGGCGACCAAGGCCGAGAGCGGCCACGACGAGAACATCTCCTTCGATGAAGCGGCCGGAATTGTCGGTCCTGAACTGGCCGCGCAGGCTCGGGCCGCGAGCTTGGCCCTCTACACCAATGCCCGCGATTATGCCCGCGAGCGAGGGATCATCATCGCCGACACCAAGTTCGAGTTCGGTCTGTTCGACGGACAGTTGATTCTCATCGATGAGGTGCTCACGCCCGACTCCTCGCGCTTCTGGCCGGCCGACCAGTATGTGGCGGGTCGCAGCAGCCGAGTTTCGACAAGCAGTTCGTGCGCGACTATCTCGAGACGCTCGATTGGAACAAGACTTCGCCCGCGCCGGCCCTCCCTCCCGAGGTGGTGGCGAAGACGCAGGAGAAGTACCTCGAGGCCTACGAGCGGTTGACAGGTAACACACTGTCTAAATCCCCTCCAGCAAAACCGGAATTTTTGCACAGACCCTAAGCAAAGCGCATGAGTGGTTCCTGGAAGCAGCGTCGTCGTTGTTGTCTAACTCATTGGGCCGTAGTTTTTTGCGGCATTCGTCCACGCTCAGGTCGGCGTCGAGGTCGCGGAGCGTGTGGAGTGCGGCGGTTTATCGCCGCTTTCCGAGGGTGCTTCCCTGTGCATTGCCATATACCACGCCAAAGCGGTGCTGAAGCACACGCACTCCAGACGCTTCGCGCTACCGCACACGTTTGTGCCCGGGCAGCTTCAGCGAAAGGTCCGCATCTCAGCCGCCCCAAGGTTGACGCGTATGCGCAGCCGCGGGATCGGCCCTCCCGCAGGGGCGGCCTCGGAGAACAGGGTAGGTTGATGCTATGCCGTGCAGTCTCGCGCGTGTGAACGATATGATTCAGAGTCCTGCTCCAGGCGAGCGTGAGGTGCGGTTCGTCGGCGACATTGTCCGTTTCACTCTGCGTCGCCGCGATGACCAGCCGTGGCCACCGCGTTGGCGGGCATTCCTGAGAACCAACCTCGGGCGGGCCGCCGCCGCCCGCTCGGAGATCATCGCCTCGGTCGAACGCGAGCGCCCGCCGGCCCTGGGTTCATGGCACGATATTCCGTTGAAGCTCGAAGGGTCGAGGTGGAACTGCGAAGTTCCGCTGGCGGAGGTGGGGTGCTTTCGGGCGAAGGCCTATGTCCGCGACGAGCGCGGGTGGCAGCACTGGCCGGAGGGCCCCGATGTCAGCATCAACGTGCAACCGGATTTCTGCCGGACCGGCAACATCATCTACTGCGCCTTCACGCGCATGTTCGGTCCCACCCGCACCGCGACTTCGACGGTCGATCCGAAGCTGGACGCCCGCCTTGAAGTCCTCGATCGGCGCGGCTACACGGTCATCCCACCCTCGGGCAAGCTGCGGGACCTGGTCCGCGCGCTGCCCCATGTGTTCGGCACACTTGGCTGCCGGATTCTGCACCTGTTGCCCGTCAACCCGACGCCCACCGTGTACGCTCGCTTCGGGCGGTTCGGCAGTCCGTACGCCGCCGGCGATCTGCTGGCGATCGATCCCGCGCTTGTTGAATTCGATCGCCGCACGACGGGTTTGGATCAATTTCGCGAGCTGGCATGGGCCGTGCACGAGCGCGGGGGCCGGCTGTTCCTCGACATGGCGATCAACCACACCGGCTGGGGGTCGACGCTCCAGGAAGAGCATCCGGAGTGGTTTGCGCGGGATCGGGAAGGCCGGTTGAAGAGCCCCAGCGCCTGGGGGACCGTTTGGGAAGACCTCGTCGAGCTCGAACAGCATCACCCAGGACTGCGCCGTCATTTTGGGGATGTCTTTCTCGAATGGTGTCGGCGGGGTGTGGATGGCTTCCGCTGCGATGCGGGGTACCAGGTTCCGCTGCCGGTCTGGCAGTACGTGACCGCCCGTGTGCGCCAGGTGTTCCCGGACACCGTCTTCTTGCTCGAGGGGCTGGGAGGCGCCTGGGAGACGACCGAGAGCCTCCTGACCGAGGGCGGTCTCCAATGGGCCTATTCGGAGTTGTTTCAGAACTATGATGGCGTCCAGGTGGCCGGGTACCTGGACCATGCATTGCGCCAGAGTCAGCGCGTCGGGCTTCTTGTCCACTACAGCGAAACCCATGACAACGAGCGGCTTGCGGCCAAAGGACGCGCCTGGTCCCTCCTGCGCAATCGTCTCTGCGCCCTTGCCAGTGTCAACGGCGCCTTCGGTTTCACCTGCGGCGTTGAATGGCTCGCTCCAGAGCGCGTGAATGTCCATTCAAGCCGTGGCTTGGCCTGGGACAGCGCGGACAATATCGTGTCGGAGCTGTCGGTGCTGAACCGGTTGTTGGCCGATCATCCGTGCTTCTTCGACGGGGCCCGGCTGACTCGCTTGAGCGAGCCAGGCTCGCCCGTCTACGGCTTGCGGCGGGTCTCCGCGGAAGGCCTTGATGAGGTCCTTGTCCTGGCGAACACCGACGTCGCGTCGCCGCAGCCCCTCCGGCTTCATGCAGACAGCCTGCCGTCCGGCGCTAACGGTGGATCGGCGTTGGTCGATCTGCTGGATCAGGAGCCTCCGGATTTCGCCCTCAAAGGCGCGAACCTGATCGTGACCCTGCCGCCGGCAGCCGTCTTTTGTCTGGCGTCCAGCCGGGGCCCGCGTGGCTTGGCGGGCGAGGCCTATCGGCGCCGCAAGGCGTGCGAAGCACGGGCGCTCAGCACGCTGTGCCACCACCTGCCGGTCGAGATGCTCGGCGCCATCGACGTGGTCTCGCTGGGGAAGCGCTTCTCGGAGAACCCCGCGGCCTACTTGAGCGCGCTCACTTACCTGACGCCCGCTACGGCAGGCCAGGATGTCGAATCCGCTCTTGATGCGGCGACGACCGCATTCCCGAGGGTGGTGACCTGGGAGTGGCCGGAACGGAATCGTGTCGTGCCCGTGCCGCCGGAGCATTGGCTCCTGGTCCGTGATGACGCTCCCTTTCGCGCAACGCTGGCTGCCAGCCCGCCGACCGCATCGGTCCCGCAGCACGCGGTGTCCATCCCAACCGCCCAGGGGCACATCGCCTGCTTTGCGCCCCGAGGCGATATCGGCGATGCGAGTCTAACGGTCGATCGATTCGTGAACGAAGCGGACCGCCGCGCCGAGGCCCCAGTGCGTTTTCTGCCGGCGAGACCGCATGAGGGCGAACGGTCGGCACTACCCGCGCCCGATTCCGTGGTCTTGCTCACCAACGAGCGCGGTGGCATGGCGCGCCTGCGTGTCGACCTCGGTTCGATCGAATCCAAGTACGACTGCCTGCTCGCGGCAAACCTGCACCCGCGCGTTCCGGTGGATCGCCATGTCTTCGCCAAGCGGGCTCGAGTCTGGATCAATGCCGACGGTTTCATTTCGCCCCTCGATGCCGGCAATCTGTTGGCCTTCTCGCACGGTCCCCCCGCTCGGTGGCGGTTCCTCGCCCACGCCGGAGACGGACGTGAGGTCGAGATCGGCCTCGAAGTCGGGATGATTCCCGGTCGCAACACCACTGTGCTCCGGTTCAGCCGGGTCGACGGGGCGGGGTCGGACCGCAAGAGCCTGCCCCCGGAAGCCGATGTCCGTTTGACCGTGCGCGTCGATATCGAGGACAGGGGATTCCACGCGGAGACGAAGCGCGGCAGCGGGGTCGAGGGCCACTTCGCCAAACACTGCCAGTCTCTCGCTGCGCATCCGACGCAGTCCGGCACTCGATCGCGCGCGTGCCGTCCGGATCTCTCCGATCCCGCGCACTCGAATGCCCCGTCCGGTCGGTCCGGTTTCGTTTTCACGCCGACCGCGGACCGGGAACTGCGGGTTTGGACCGACGCCGGCGAGTACCATCCGCAGCCCGAGTGGTGCGAGAGTATTCCGCATCCCATCGAGCAATCGCGCGGGCAGATTGGCGTCGGCGACGCGTTCAGTCCGGGTTGGTTCGAACTGTGCCTCGATCCGGGTCGTGCCGTGGCTCTTGTTGTTTGCGCCGACCCCAGGGATCCGACCCCGGAGGAGGTGCTGGGCCCTGCCCAGCGGGAGCAGAGGCAGGCGGGATTCGAGGAGCGCCTGGCTGCTGCCGCGGGCGCGTTCGTTGTCCGCCGAGATGCTGTCCGCACAGTGATTGCGGGCTATCCATGGTTCCTGGATTGGGGCCGCGACACGCTCATCTGCGCACGGGGCCTTTTGGCGGCCGGGATGCGAGAAACCGTGATTCATCTGCTGCAGGCCTTCGGCCGCTTCGAAGAGCATGGCACTCTCCCCAATGCAATCCACGGCGAGGACGCGTCGAATCGCGACACCTCCGACGCGCCCCTCTGGTATGGCATTGTTTGCGAGGAGTTAGCCGCGGGCGATTCGGAAATGCTCCATGCGCTGCGCGTGGATGCGGGCGGACGCACGATCGCGGATGTGCTCCGTTCGATCGCTGTCGGCTATGCGCGGGGCACTCCGAACGGAATCCGCATGGACCCGGCCTCGGCCCTGATCTGGAGTCCGAGCCATTTCACGTGGATGGACACCAACCACCCGCCCGGCACGCCCCGCGAGGGGTACCCGGTCGAAATACAAGCCCTCTGGATTCGTCTTCTCCGGCACCTCGATCGGCTGAGGTTGCCGCCCGCCGCCGAGCCCTGGGATCAGCTCGCCCGGCGCGCCCAGTCCTCACTCTCGAAGCACTTCTGGCTCGAGGACCAGGGATGGCCGGCGGATGTCCTCGAGGCCGGGCCGCGCCAGAGCGCCGCGTCCGCCACCCCGCAGCGCGCGCTTCGCCCCAATTGCCTGTTCTCCATCTCATTTGGATTGATCGCAGGCGAGCAGGCCCGACGCACCGCGGAAGCCGCCCGCAAGCATCTGCTTGTGCCGGGCGCGTTGCGATCCCTAGCGCCGCTGCCCGTTGACCCCCCGCTCGCAATTCACGGTCCCGATGGCCGCACCCTGAATGATCCGAAGCATCCCTACTGGGGGCGCTACGCCGGAGACGAAGACACCCAGCGCAAGCCCGCTTACCATAACGGCACGGCCTGGGTATGGATGTTGCCCATCTTCTGCGAAGCCATGGTCCGGGCTTGGGACTGTGCGCCCGGCGCCCAGGCTGCCGCCCAGGCTTATTTGGGCGGCTCGGAATCGTTGCTCGATCGAGGCTGCCTGGGCCATCTGCCCGAAATTCTGGACGGCGACGCGCCCCACAGGCAGCGGGGCTGTGACGCCCAAGCCTGGAGTGTGACCGAGGCCCTGCGTGTCTGGCGTTGGTTGGATGCGCTCGCCTGCTCTCCGGGCTGATCCTTGCCGGCACCGAGGCGGGGGACGTGCATACCGACACCGGATTGACAGTCCGGACGGTGCGGTGAGCATGAGGTGGCGGAGTTTGAGGATTCGCGGGTCGCGTTTTTTTTGCTGAGATTGTCCTTTACAAGAGGGGCCAAATCCGGATATCAGAAGCGCTTGTAAATGTAAGTGATCTGAGCCGTAAGACACAATCCTGCCATGCATAAAACCATGCTGCTCCCCTCGTTTGACAAGCGTTTCCTAAGGCCGTGCCTTATTTGGACGTCATTGCTGCTCTTGGGCATGCGTGCGCTGGATGCCCAAGTTGTTTACGAACAGGTCCATTCGTTTGGCGCGAGTGCCGACAGCGGGGCGTATCCAAACGCGACTCCGCTGATCGGTTTGGATGGGCGCCTCTATGGATCGACCCTCTACGGTGGATCAGCCGGCGCCGGCACGCTCTACAGAGTCGAGCGAAACGGTTCGGATTTTGTGGTTCTTCATAACTTCAGTGGATTCGATGGCAGTCGCCCCATTGGCGGGTTGGCGCAAGACGAGGCGGGGGTTCTCTATGGCGCGGCAGCCGGTGGCGGATACGGCACCAACGGTGTCGTTTTTAAGATCAATCCTGACGGCTCGGATTTCGCTGTCATCAAGGAATTGGCCGCGGATGGTTCGGAGGGCCGCGAGCCCGCTGGCGGACTCGTGCGGGCCAGCAACGGTGTGCTCTACGGCGCAACCTTTTCAGGGGGTGCCTACGACGGAGGAACGATTTTCAGCGTCAATACCGACGGCACTGAGTTCACGGTTCTGCGGGAACTCGGTGACAGCCCCGCGGACGCGCGGGGACCTCGGTGCTTCCTGATTGAAGGGTCGGATGGAATGCTTTATGGGACAACCCGTTACGGCGGTACAGAGGATGCGGGCACCCTATTTCGGATCACGAAGTTCAGCTTTGGTTACGAAGTTCTGAAGAGCTTCGTTCCCGCAACGGAAGGCCAAGGGCCTCTCGCAGGGGTGATCGAGGGAAGGGACGGACGGCTCTATGGCACTTTGGGAGAGTATGGCCTGGGCGACGCAGGTGCAGTGTACGCCATCAACCCTGACGGCACTGGCTTTACGATTCTGCGCTCCTTAGTTCCGAGTGAAGGAGCAGGGATTCTTGCCGGCGTTTGTCAGACCAGCGATGGAATGCTCTACGTGATCGCTTCGTCTGAGGGAGCGAACCTTAAAGGCTCGGTGATGCGATTCAGAGAGGACGGCTCGGAGTTTTCCGTCGTCCAGGACTTCGGAACGAGTCCTGGAAGCCCAAGCACAGGCATCACAGCGCTTGTCGAGGGGCCGGATGGGCAACTGTACTACACGACTGCACTCGGCGGCGCGTTCGATGATGGCACAGTCGCTCGAATGCAGAAGGATGGGAGCGGCTTGCAGATTCTCAGGAGCTTCTCCGAGAGTGGTTCCGCTGCCATCACACCTCGCGAAGGCGTCGTGGTTGGGAAGGACGGAATCCTCTACGGCACGACCGTGGAAGGGGGGATTAACAATCTTGGGACCGTCTATAGAATTCGGGCGGACGGGTCGGGTTACGGCGTCCTCCGCGTTCTCGGTCAGTCTCAAAGCGACGCAGCGTTGCCGGTCGCGGGTCTTATCCAGGCAAGCGACGGCTTTCTTTACGGAACAGCCACTGCGGGAGGCACACATGGCCAAGGTGCCCTGTTTCGGGTCGCGCCGGATGCCGGTGGCTATGCTGTGGTTTACAGTTTCAGAGGGAAGCCTGCCGATGGTGCAGTGCCATCAACCAAGCTGCTCGAAGCCAAGGATGGTTTCCTTTACGGCACCACATCCTACGGGGGTTCCTCGAACAACGGCACAATCTTCCGCATTCGCAAGGACGGCACGGAATACACGGTGCTGAGGTCGTTCGGCGGGGCTCCCAACGATGCAAGCAACCCCAACGGGGATCTGCTGCAAACATCTGAAGGGCTCATTTACGGAGTTACATACATTGGTGGCAGCGCCAATCTTGGCACTGTGTTCCGCCTCAATCCGGACGGCTCCGGATACTCGGTTGTGAGGTCCTTCACAGGCGCGTTACAGACGCCGGCAAATCCGTGGAGCGGGCTGATCGAAGGGAGTGATGGGCGTCTGTACGGGACCAGCCTGGCTACGGGTGGAAACGGTGGAAGTGTCTATTCCCTGGCCAAGGATGGAACTGACCTTAGGGTCATTGTTGCTTTGCCCAAGGCAGTCGACGGAGGCACGCGCCCTCTAGGACGGCTTGTCGAGGATTCGACCGGACAGCTTTGGGGTATCTGTTGGCTCGGTGGCCCGGCAAATGGCGGCACTGTCTTCAAAGTTGCCAAAGACGGGTCCGGATACCAAGTCGCGCACGAATTCCTTGGGGCCCCCGCGGACGGCTTCGCGCCAATCTCCAGTCTCGCCATCTTCTCCGACGGCGTCATCTATGGAACGACGACGAGCGGTGGTACTCTCGACTTTGGCAGCCTCTTTCGCATTTCCTCGAGCCATGCTGTCCATATCGAAGGCGTCTCGAAGCAGCCAGACGGTCCAGCAACCGTCAGCATCAGCGCAGTTCCTGGATGGCTGTGCCAACTTGAATGGACTTCGGAGGTGAGACCGTCTGCCTGGAACAGCGTGGTAACCGGTCGAGCCAATGCGGCCGGAAAACTCGTTCTGACTGACGTTGCTGCAAACGATCAGGCGATCAGATTCTATCGCGTGCGTGCTACACCCTCGACCGCAGACCAGGCGAATTAGAGTCTCTTTTTTGGGGCGGCCCCAGAACCATTCTGGCCACCCACCATTCTGGCAGTGGCATCGAGCGACTGCCAAAGTGCTAATTGGTTTGTCCAGTGGGGTCTGGCTCACCGCGTCTTGGAGGCCGTGCATGCCATCGGGATCGACGAGATTCACTGGGGCAAGGGGTTGCGGTCGGACAATTTCCTCACCGTCATCTATCAGA
>Ga0116186_1000581_pt1 | contig 42538 bp, 41 predicted proteins | sample AD_JPNNA4_MetaG_FD_89806 | JGI IMG/M metagenome (GOLD analysis project Ga0116186, IMG submission 89806) | Active sludge microbial communities of municipal wastewater-treating anaerobic digesters from Japan - AD_JPNNA4_MetaG | ecosystem: Engineered > Bioreactor > Anaerobic > Digestate | place...
TGGTGGGAGAGGTGGTAGGGACGGTGGTGGTGACAGTAGTGGTGGGAGAGGTGGTAGGGACAGTGGTGGTGACAGTAGTGGTGGGAGAGGTCGGAACAGGGACAAGCACTGCGGTTGGGAGTATCGTCGTCTGTCCCTCGTTTACCTGTGCTTCGGTCCTGAATTCCTGGAATCCAGCAAGGAGTATGCGGATGGAATGCATGCCGGGACTGATTCGCGAGAATGTCACTGGTCCGCCGGGATCGGTTGTCCCGTAAAAGATATTATCGATATATACATCTGCCCCCCCAGGTCTCGAATGAACCTGCAGCGAACCGAACAACGGCATGAAAGTTGCAGAGATGACATGATTGGTATTGACCTTGTTGAACGTGTAAAGGGGGATCGCCCCGAGTGACCTCTGGTCCACCATCACGTTCTCTATCCGGTAGCCCTGGAATGGCTCGATCACGAAGAGCTGGTCGCTGCCTTTCAAGACTGACACATCGCCTGATGGGGAGATCTTCCCACCTGTCCCTGCAGTGGCTCTGATGGTGTACGTATCAGCGGCAAATGAAGATGCAGGCAGGGAAATGAGGGCGATTATGAGGATGAAAACAGGAAAGCGCAGGTGTGAGTGGTACATGGAACGCGAATGAACGGGACAGTCCAGGTTACTTCCTGCCTGGGAGGATGAGAAGCAGGCGGGCCCCCGCGGTTCCCTTTGCAAGCTCGATCAAGTCCCCGTCACATACCTCCACAGGGACCCGCTTCTGCAGGGGGTTGCTGTTCAGGTAGGTACCCCCCGTGCTTCCCCTGTCCTCTAACAGCCACTTGGTCCCCTCCTTCCTGAAGACTGCATGCGGCTTGCTCACCCTGCTGACAGACGTGTACTCGCGGGATAGTATCACATCCCCCTCATTCTCGTTTGGTCCTGCCACACTGGGATCTACCCGCCCGATGCGAACACCGGTCTCCGGGATGCAGAAACACTTCCCATCATCTGGCCCTCCAAGGAGGATGAGCATAGGGTGGTTGCCCGTGATATCTCCCTCGATTGCATGCCTGACCTCATCGAGACGCCTCTTGAGGTCTGTATCAGTCATCTTGATCCGCATGTTGGAGAAGATGCCCAGGTTCCGTACAACCGCCTCCATTGCCCCCGGAACAAGCGAGTATTTCCAGACAGGGTGCACGCCTTTCGATGTCTGCTGGCCGAGTCCCACTTCCTTCCTTATGAGACCCATCCCCATCAGCTTGTCCAGGTGCTTCTTCGTGTTCTCGTAGCTAGTGGATATCTCGGACGCAATCATGCGCACGTCGCGGGGTTTCCTCTCAAGCATCTTGAGGATTTTAAGGCGCTGGCTGTTGGAGAGGACTTCCAGGTACTCGGAGAGCTCGTGGTAATAGTCAGGTATCTCATCGAGTACAACGGTCCTGGCTGCGTCCTGGGGTTCCCTGGTCATCCACCTCCACCTTCTATATAGAATGCAACTGCAGGAACTAAAATATTCTCCGGACCGGAAAGTCTGGGGTGGGCTGCCACAGAAGGAGTTCGATATAAAAGACTAAACGCACGCAGAGTTGATGAGGGCCGGCTATGGTTGCATTATCTCCGGAGAAAGATGCGGTATCCTGTTTACGATAGGAACGGATCGTGCAGGAAGAATAGAAGAGCTGCCAGGTGTCATCAGCGGGTGAGAAGATGGAACAGTTCCATGTGCCAGGGGACCTCGATGAAGCCAGGCGGATCCAAGTGGATATCCGAAGAAAAATTGATGAGAATCCGAACGTTTTCGATATAAACCCGGCACTTGTTGGGGGGATGGATATAAGTTACGGTGTCTCATCCGCATACGCCGCAGTAGTACTCGTTGGATACCCGCACCTGGACTTCTTTTCACGCGTCGAGGCCAGGGGAGCAATTGAGTTCCCTTATATCCCAGGGTATCTTTCGTTCCGGGAGATCCCGCCCCTCCTTGAGGCATTCTCGCTGCTCCCCGATCCCCCGGATCTCATCCTTGTGCATGGTCATGGGTATGCGCATCCACGGAGAGCAGGCCTGGCCACGCATCTTGGATATCTCCTGAAGATCGCGAGCATTGGCATCGCCGGTCGGAAAATGGCGGGGATGCATGCCCGGGAACCGGGAGAGTCGAGGGGAGATTCCTCGCCGTTGATGATGGAGGGGGAGCAGGTAGGAACAATCCTTCGGACCCGTGAGGGGAGTGTCCCTGTCGTGGTCTCTGCCGGATACCGGACCACGCTTGCGCAGGCCGAAGAGATCACGCTCGCGTGCTGCAGGGACACGCGGTTCCCTCTTCCGCTGGTGCTCGCCGACCGCGCCGCAGCGAGGATGCGCAGGCGATGCGAGGGATAATGGGATCATGGGAGATATTCTCGTGGGCATGCAGACAGAAGAAGCCCGGGCCCTCATGTGCGCGTTCCTTAAAAAGGAGAGTCTCAGGTCGCATTGCCTGTCCACTGCTGCGATAATGAAGGCGCTTGCACACCGCATGGGGAAAGACCCTGTTCAGTGGGAGATAACGGGGCTTCTCCACGATATCGATTACGAACTGGTGGGAGGAGACATGCAGCGGCACGGTGAGGTGGGGTACCGGATGCTGATAGAAAGAGGGATCGGCGAGGATATCGCAGGCGCGGTCAGGAGACACAACGATCTCCTCTATGGAGACTCACAAGAGCCGGTGGACGTGGCCCTGCAGGCGGCCGACAACTTATCCGGACTCATCATCGCAGCTGCAGCAGTGAAGCAGGGACACATTACAGAAGTGTCTGAAAAGACTCTCCAAAAGAAGTTCAAAGAGAAGGCGTTTGCGGCGGGGTGCAGGCGAGAGAAAGTGATGGGAATTACCAGGTTTATGGAACTTAATGAGTTCTTTTCACTCTCTCTTGCTGCCATTCAGGAGATTCGCGGGGAACTTGGGCTCGCCTGAGAGCGGGGACAGACCTGATACAACCCAGGAGAGAGAACCGCTCTTTTCGAAATTGTTCCCTCAGGTGCATGAATACGCAGGCCTTTCATCTCATCAGGGTTTTGACAAAGAAGAAAGAATGGGCGGGGGATATGGGTTTGCATATATGTCAAAATCAGGGAAGATTAAAAAAATGCAGAGGGGGGTGAGTCCCTCCCAGCTCCTTACCCCTGCTCGCTCTTCTCTTCCGGTTCTTTGCGGGGTGGGCGTTCTGGCTTCACATAGGTAATGTGGACTAACTCGATACCCTCGTGAACGGTTATGCTGGGGGAATAGCCCGTCTCCATGACCAGGCAATGGGCCGGGCATACCTCAACACAGCAGTTGCAGACCACGCACTTCAGGCGGTCGATACTCCAGGTTTTATCGTCCTTGATTACGCAAATCGCACCCGATGGGCATTTTCTCATACACATGCCGCATGAGATGCACCTGGCAGGGTCGATCGTGACCCGTCCCCGTGATATGGCGGCCACCTTCGCGGATACCGCCGGGTATCTCCTCGTTGCCGGGCTCTTCAGTGTGGTCAGTATCGCGGTTTTTGCCATCTCAAAGAATGCCATGATCTGTTCACCTCTCCATGCACCCGATACAGGGGTCAATGCTCAACACGATGACCGGAACATCGGCAAGCTCACATCCTGCAAGCATCTTCACAAGGGGCGGGACGTTCGTGAGGGTCGGGGTCCGGATTCGCGAGCGGACAAGGTGCCTGCTCCCATCCCCCTTTACATAGTGCACTAGTTCACCGCGAGGTTGCTCGGCGCGGGAGAAGCATTCACCATTTGGATTTCCTTTTGGCTTGACCTCGATCTCTCCTTCAGGGATCTTTGCTGCAGCCTGGCGCACGATGTCAATTGAAGAGAAGACCTCCTTTACTCTTACCGCGCATCTTGCATAGCAATCCCCATCGGTCTCTACAACTGGCTTGAAGTGAATCTTCCCATACGCGGCGTATCCGGTCTTCCGCAGGTCAATGGCCACTCCGCTTCCACGGGCAGTTGGCCCCACCGCCCCCAGGTGATACGCATCACCATGTGAGAGCACCCCTACACCGCGCGTGCGGGCGATGATGGACTCATCGCGAAGGAAGACATTCGCGATCTCCTTGAAGTCCCGCTCGAATCCTGCAAGGTCGCCGACCATGCGATCGAGAGTCTCACCTGGAATATCCCTTCTCACCCCGCCTACCTTGCAACTCCCCTGGATGACGCGCCCGCCGGTGGTCTCCTCAAGGACATCGAGCACGGACTCACGCAATCTCCACGACGCCATGAAGAGGTTCTCAAAGCCGATGGCGTCGGCAAAGAGCCCGAGCCATAAGAGGTGCGAGTGCATCCTGGAGTATTCAGACCATATGGTCCTGAGATAGAGCGCGCGTTCGGGCACCTCGAGGTTCATGACCTGTTCTACTGCCTGGCAGTAGGTCATCCCATGGATGAAACTGCATATACCGCAGGTCCTCTCGGCGATGTAGACGTATTCAGGATACTCGCGTTTTGCGACCAGCGTCTCGAGGCCCCTGTGGATATACCCGATGGAGGGGATGGCCTCCACTACCCGCTCATCCTGGAGCACCAGGTCAAGGTGGATAGGTTCGGGGAGCACAGGGTGCTGGGGCCCGAAGGGGACGATTATTCTCCGGGACATGGCTCCTCCCCCCTGAACGTGGGATTTGCAAAGGGGTTCTTTTTCGCGGTCCTGAAGAGATTTCCGCCAAAGTCAACGTTCATTCCTACAACCCGTATACCAAAGAGGTCGTGCATCTCGTTCTCATAGATGAACGCTCCCCAGTAAATCCCGGAAATGCTCGGAACCTCTGTCTGCCCGTCCACCACGATCTTCAGGTTCCTGAACTGATAATCCAGGTCAAAGGAATAATTGATCTCATACGTCTCTCCGACTTTCGTGCAGTTCAGCTGCACCAGCCGGTATCCCTGCTTTTTGAACTCTTCCACTCTTCCGATCAGGTAGTCCCGCTCTATCACGGTGGTCTGGTCTGCGTCCATAATCATCTCTCACCTCCCCCAGTCGCCCTCCCGTGCGCAGGCATCCTCTTCTTCTCCTCGAGGATCGAAAGCGCCCGGACGATGCCGTCTATGATCGATTCAGGCCGCGCCGCACATCCCGGAACATAGACGTCCACGGGGATGATGCAGTCGATTCCCCCCACCACGTTGTAGCACTCCCTGAAGACCCCTCCGCTTGAGGCGCATATCCCGACCGCGACCACCACTTTCGGATCAGGCATCTGGTTATAGAGGTTTTGGACGACCTGGCGGTTCTGCTCGTTGATTCCACCGGTAATTACAAGTACGTCGGCGTGCTTGGGATTGCCCGTGTTGATTATCCCGAACCGTTCGACATCGTAGAGTGGCGAGAGACATGCGAGCACCTCGATGTCGCACCCGTTGCAGCTCGACGCGTCATAATGCAGGATCCATGGAGACTTGGAGAGGTGCGTCATACCGGCACCACCCCCGAGAGATAATAGAGCACCCCGAGATTGACGAGTCCCATCATCCCCGCGATGATCCATGCACTCTTCAGCGTGAACTTCCAGGTGGCTCTGGAGAAGGTGTTGTCTATCAGGATCTCGAGCAGGTAGGCGACAATGATGGCGATGATGCCGACCAGTGGGTTCCATGCAAAGAAGAGATAGATGAACCCCAGCAGGAAGACGTTCTCATACCAGTGTGCGATCTCCACCCGTGCGAGCATCGGGCCGGAGAACTCTGTGGTTACTCCTTTGACGATCTCCTGGTGTGCATGGTGCGAGGTAGAGAGATCGAAGGGGGATTTCCTGAGCTTGATGGTAAGGACCATAAGGAACCCGAGGAAGACTCCGGGCAGATACAGGATCAGCGGCAGAGAACTTGTCATGATCTCCCAGACAAAGAAACTCTTTGTCACCATGTACATCCCGACAGCTGCAAGAATAATCATCGGCTCGTAAGCGATGATCTGGATCAGCTCCCTCTCGGCACCGATGAAGCTGTAAGGGGAGTACGACGAGTAGGCGCCCAGCACCAGGAATATGTGGGCGAGGGTGAAGGCAAAGATCACCAGCAGGAGATCTCCCCCCGCAAAGAAGAGGGCTCCGCTTGCCACAATGAAGACGAGGTATGAGAGGACATAGAAGTGCTGAGATGGCGTCACCACGATCTGCTCCTTCTGGAAGAGCTTCCCCACATCGTAGAAGGGCTGGAGGATCGGCGGGCCGACACGCCCCTGCATCCTCGCCGTCAGCTTGCGGTCGATTCCTGCCAGGAGTCCGCCGATGAATGGGGCCAGGACGATAAAGAGGACTGCATACTCGAGCAGGATCATAATGCCACCCCCGCGGTGAGTGTCCCGACCAGGAGTATAAGCCCGAAACAGAGGGCTGTCCCGGCCATGAAGAGTCTCTTCTCTCCGAAGACCTCCTCAAGGTAGTAATTCCCGAGAGTCACCTGCCGTGTGACTCCCATGGAGCCGAGGAAATGGAGGTCTGGCGTCGCAGGCCTCCCCGCCATGTAGGGAGGGACGATATTCTTCTCTTTTCTGAACCAGAGCAGCGAGAATGGCATGATCATCAGGAGGAAGAGCATCATGACCATGATGGTGACGTTGTCCTGCGAGAGCCGCGTGGTCGCACCGTACACAGAGAGGACAAACGGCTCTATGAGGTATGAGGAGATGAGTGGGAATGCAAGGCATATGAACACTGTCATGGCGGTCAGAAGCGAAAGCGCAATCCACTTCTCCTGAGGTATCCGGTTCTCAACTTTTGCGGCCACTGGGCAGACCGAGATGATCTTCCCCATCCATTTCGACCAGAAAAAGACCGTGATCGAACCACCAAAGGCAAGGATGGCGACGAAGATGAGGCCGAACTGGGCCTCGATGAAGGCCTCGATCGCAGCCCACTTGGAAATCAGCATCCCGAAGGGGGCAAGGAACATCCCTGCGATGCCTATGAACATCATGACGGCCACATGCGGCATGCGCACGATCAGGCCGGTCATGTCCTCGATGTCCTTGCTGCCGATACGGTGCTCGACTGTGCCAACACAGAGGAAGAGGAGTGACTTGGCAATTGCGTGGAAGATGATCAGGAGGATCGCTGCCCAGACCAGTTTGTAGGTTCCCACGCCTGCACAGGCAACGATGAGGCCAAGGTTTGCGATGGTAGAATAGGCAAGCACCTTCTTTGCGTTGCTCTGGGAGATGGCAATTGCGGATGCAAGCAGGAATGTGAACCCGCCAATGAGCCCGATGATGAGCCCCTCCATCGTCCCGGTCAGGACGGGTGCGAACCTGACGATGATGTAGACACCGGCCTTTACCATCGTGCTCGAGTGCAGGAGCGCCGAGACAGGGGTGGGTGCGACCATTGCCCCGACGAGCCATGCAGAGAACGGCATGAGCGCCGCCTTGGTGATCCCTGCAAACGCGATCAGGACAGCCGGAACCAGTGCGACCATGTGGCCTGAATGGATGAGGGTGCTGATGTTCAGGAGCTCGCCCCCGGGACTGACAAAAGCCAGGTAAAGGAGGGCACCCACAAAGGCGATTCCTCCGAGCAGGTTCATGTTCAGTGCGAGGAACGCATTGTTGATAGCTTCTCCTGTTCCCGAGTATCCGATGAGGAGGAAGGAACAGAGGGTGGTGAGCTCCCAGAAGAAGAAGACCCATGGCAGGAAATCTGAAAAGACCAGGCCGAACATTGATGAGAGGAAGAAGAACATCAGGAAGAAGAACGTCCTTCTCCGGTCCCTCACTTCGGGGTGGTGCTCCTGGTAGGTGGCCATGTATCCCAGGGCATATACACAGATGAGACTTCCAATAATCCCGATGATCAGGGCCAGGATAAGGGAGAACTGGTCGATGAAGAGGTTCGGGACGATATGCGTCCCAGTCGCAGCAAGACTCTCATAGTATACAAGCAGGGCGGCCTGTGCGACAACCAGGAAGATGGCCAGGTATTTCTTGTATTTGATACCAAGGTAGACCAGGAACGCGGCAATAACCATCTCCGCCAGGAACATCAGCTCCGAGATTGAATCGAACTCGACCGGAAAGAATCCCGGCCCGGTCTCAGGAGTGATGAACAGGAGGTAGAGGGACGCAATCCCGATGATGAGTGCACCTGCTTTTACAACCAGCCTCCGCCACGCATCGGCAGAGACGAGGAGGAGGAGGATGGCGATTACGGCAGGAAAGAGTACCAGAAATGGCAGTGTGATCATAAACTCGCCCTCGAATGGGGTAAAGTCTAGATTTCTGTCATTATTAATCATTCCAATTTGACGCGAAAGGGGTGATACCATTGCATTTTTCATTCTCCGGGTGAGGGGACGTCCCCCATTCGCTATACGTCGCAAGATAGGACCTGGCAACACTTTTTAAGTTTTTGAAGTCTACATCCTCGACACCTGTCGAAAGGGGTGATTGGCAGATGGCAGATATGTCCAGGACAGAGATTGGGAGGCGGATGTATTCCCTGCAGAAAGAGAAGAACGTGGAACGTGTTATCGAGAAGATCAGGAAGCAGCTTGGTTCTGATTGGGTCTACATCTCGCAGGAAGACCAGAACGTACTGAAATACGTGATAGGTGAAGTCTGGGTCTACAGGGAGCGGGATTTCTGGGAGATGGTTCAGTACACCCGTCTTACCGTGAAAGCGATCCTTGATATCGTATCAATAGGGAGAAAATTGATGTCGCACGAGTCAGATCCAAGAAAATCTGTTGAAGAGGCATCAGAGATTCTGCGTCTGGGTTCAGGACAGGGAGCGTAAAATCTTGGGAGGGATGTTGGAGACACTTTGCAGTGCACGAGTGCAATGCAAGGGTTTATTCACACATTTCACAGATATTTCTGATGTTTCATCAACGGGATCGCAACGCTCCCGGTGATCAGCAAGAACATGGAGGAGACACTCGCATGAAATCGTACCGCCACCTGCGACATGTGCTGGCAACATCCCGTGCCGGTCACGGGTTCTGCCGGGAAACTGATCAGCGGGGGCTGATTACCATATACGAGAGGATCGAGAGGAAAGGCTCGCGCAGGGACTGATATTCCCCGGTGCCAGGGTTTCTACTGAGTCTTTTAGAGGGCACCCCGGCAGAGAGGATAAGAGGATTTATTTTCCCGATATTCGAAAACCACGCGCGAAGAAATAAACAGATCCGTACGTCTCCTCCGAAGCACACTTTTTTTTCAAACTTTCAGATTTCATCCGTAATTTTCATCCGGGGCACAAATTCTCTTGTGGGGCGTCGGTGTCCGAAAAGATATATACCCTCACGGGGATTGTAGAGTGAGCTGGTGGGCATGCCAGAAGTAACGGATGATGAACGGGGCCGGAGAGTCTTCCAGATCCACAGGGATATGGCAGTCGAGAAGGCGATAGCCCGGCTGAGGGAGAGCTTGGGGCAGGACTGGAAGATCTATTCCGCGACAGACATCGCTCTCCTCAAGTACATGCTGGGGGAGAGCTGGATATCCATGGACCGCAGGAAATGGGATAGTTTCATATTCACCCGGCTTTCAAAGGAGGATATTGACGAGATAATCAGGACCGCAAAAGAGGTGAAGAGAAAGGAGAGGCTGGAGAGCGATGCGGTCGTGCACGTGGCAGAGATTCTTTCCAGGAGTTCACAATTGCGGTGATGCGGCTTTCTTCTTCCGCTCGATGATCTTCTTCACTTTTTTCAACCGGTAAAGGTCTTCGCGCTCACGTTCGTCGATCGTGATCTCGATATATTTTGCCTGTCGTTTCAGTTCAGGGATAAGCACCTGCTCCAGGGCATTCACTCTCCGGCGGGTCATCTGGATTTCGCTTCCTATCCTCCGAAGGGAGGTCTCGGTCTCTGCGAGGCTGATGATCAGGTCAAGTTCCGCCTCGAAGTTCTCGGCTGCCTCGTCGATTCTCCCGCTCACTCCAAGGATGCTATATCCCCGCTCGAGGAGCCCCTTCACGAACCGTTTCTTCTCGATGATTGGGACCGGGACACCCATGATGTTCTTGCCCTTGATCTCAAGGGTGACACCCCTCCTCGTCGCAAAGGATGCAGATTTCAGGGTGACAGGGTCGTCGACTGCCATGGCGATGAGCAGCGAGTGCTGCGCAACATCTGCACGCCTCTCAAGTTCGTCCCTGGACTGCGAGACCGATTCCATGATGTGGAAGAATTCCTGAATGAGTGCGTCCATTTTCTGGCGCAGGAGATCCCTGCCCTGCTCTGCGAGTTTGATCTGTGCATTCTTCCTGATTAGCTCCATCCGGGTGGGGTTAATCTGCTCCATCGGTCACTCCTTGCGGTAGGCTGGATGGTACTTCTTGATATACTCGCGCTTGATCCGCTTTAGTTCCTCCTCGGGTAATGCGGAGAGGAGGTCCCACCCCGTGTCCAGCGTCCTTGTGATGGACCTGTTCTCGTCTCCCTGTGTGATGAAGTGACGCTCAAAGTCATCTGCAAACTTGAGGTATTTCTTGTCGAGTTCGGTCAGCGCCTCCTCCCCGACGATTGCGACCAGTTTCCTGAGGTCTCTGCCATAGGCGTACGATGCGTAGAGCTGGTCTGCAACATTCCGGTGGTCTTCTCTTGTCTTCCCGGGCCCGATTCCAAGGTTCATCAGCCTTGAGAGGCACGGGAGTGCGTCGATCGGCGGATCCGCGCCCCGGCGGAAGAGGTCACGCGAGAGGACGATCTGCCCCTCCGTGATATACCCGGTGAGGTCTGGAACCGGGTGAGTGATGTCGTCGTCAGGCATGGTGAGGATCGGAATTTGGGTGATGGACCCTGCGATCCCCTTGATCCGGCCTGCACGCTCGTAAATGGATGCAAGGTCGGTGTACATGTATCCGGGGTACCCCCGCCGACCCGGTACTTCCTCGCGTGCGGTTGAGATCTCGCGCAGGGCTTCACAGTAGTTGATCATGTCGGTCAGGATGACCAGGACATGGAGGTTATGGGTGTAGGCAAGAAACTCGGCGACGGTAAGGGCGCAGCGGGGGGTCGCGATCCTCTCGATGGTGGGGTCATCGGCAAGGTTCATGAAGAAGACCACGCGCTCCAGTGCACCGGTCCTCTCGAAATCCTTCATGAAGAATGATGCTTCCTTGTAGGTGATCCCCATCGCGACAAAGACCACCGCGAACTTCTCGTCCTCTCCAAGTACCCTGGCCTGGCGGGCTATCTGTGCAGCGAGTTTGTTGGCAGGGAGTCCCGCGCCAGAGAAGATGGGAAGTTTCTGCCCCCGGACGAGGGTGTTCAGGCCATCCACTGTTGACATTCCCGTCTGGATGAAGTCCGCGGGCTTGTCCCTTGCAGAAGGATTGATGGGCATGCCGTTGATGTCAAGACTCGCCTCCTCGATGATCTCAGGTCCCCCGTCCCTGGGTTTGCCAACCCCATTGAAGACGCGGCCCAGCATATCAATCGAGACCTTGATCATCGGGGGTTCGCCGGTGAACCTGACCCTGGTATTCATATTGTCGATCCCGCTGGTCCCCTCGTAGACCTGGATAACCGCGAGATCCTTTGAGATGTCAAGCACCTGCCCCGTCCTTTCTTCTCCATTCGTGAGTATTATCCGGACGATCTCGCCATACGAAACTCCCTTGACATCCTTCACAAATATCAGCGGGCCTGATACGTAATTGACTGTCCTTGCTTCCTTCGTGAAGAGCGTTGGGCGAGTCATCGTTCGGCCTCCAGTTCACCGAGCGCGTTATCGATCCTGGTGATCAACCCTTTTATTTCCTCAATCCCAGTCAGCTCCTTCATCCTGCCGATATCAGCCTTTACGGGAAGTTTGAGGATCTTCGAAAGTGCAACTCCCCGCCCCATGGCTTCGTTCACGCGGTCAAAGAAGGAGAGAATCACCTGCAGCATCCAGTACTGCTTCTCGAGGGGGCAGTAGGAGTCGATATCGTGGTATGCGCTCTGCTGAAGGAAGTCCTCCCGTATCATTCGGGTGACCTCGAGGATCGCTTTCTCACTCTCGGGAAGTGCATCTGGCCCGACCAGCTGCACGATCTCCTGGAGTTCAACCTCTTTCTGGAGGAGGTACATCGCGCGGGCCCTCAGATCCATCCAGTCAGGAAAGCCGCTTTGTGCATACCATTCCTTCACCTGGTCGAGGTAAAGGGAATAGCTCTTGATCCAGTTCACGGAAGGAAAATGTCTTCTGTACGCCAGGTTCGTGTCCAAGGCCCAGAAGGTGCCGGTGATTCTCAGGGTATTCTGTGTAATGGGCTCAGAGAAATCGCCGCCGGGTGGGGATACAGCACCGATTATCGTGACAGATCCAATCCTGGAGTCGGAGCCGAGGCATATCACACGGCCGGCCCTCTCGTAGAACGCTGCAAGCCGAGTTGCGAGGTAGGCGGGATATCCTTCTTCTCCAGGCATCTCTTCAAGCCTCCCGGATACTTCCCGCAGCGCCTCGCCCCACCGAGAGGTGGAGTCTGCCATCAACGCCACGTCGTACCCCATGTCGCGGTAATATTCCGCAAGCGTGATCCCGGTGTAGATGGATGCTTCCCGTGCGGCGACCGGCATGTTCGAGGTATTTGCGATCAGGATCGTCCTCTGGATGAGGGGGAGTTTCGTTCGGGGGTCGAGGAGTTCCGGGAACTCTGTGAGGACATCAGTCATCTCGTTTCCCCGTTCGCCACACCCGATATAGACCACGATCTGGGTGTCAGACCACTTCGCGAGCGTCTGCTCGGCAACTGTCTTCCCTGTCCCAAAGCCGCCAGGAATCATGGCCGTGCCCCCCTTGGTCACCGGGAAAAGGGTGTCAAAGATCCTCTGGCCTGTGGCAAGGAGGGTATCCGGGTCCATCTTTTTCTGGTAAGGCCTCCCTTTACGGACCGGCCACCTCTGCATCATTGAGAGTTCATACCCATCGTCAAGCGTGCAGACTGGCTCTTCAACCCTGAAACCCCCGCCGCGTATCTCTTTTACAGTACCGGATACGAAGGGTGGAACCAGAATCCTGTGCTCTATGTGATGCTCGGTCACGGTCCCGATCACGTCGCCACCCCTGACACGATCTCCTGCCTTCACCTTTGGGATGAACTCCCATACCCTCTCCCGTGAGATGCCGGAGATCGAGAGGCCCCTTGAGATGAAACTCCCGCTCTGCTCCGCAAGTGCCGGTAATGGGCGCTGGATGCCATCGTAGATGGAGGAGAGGAGACCTGGACCGAGTTCAACCGAGAGCGGGTTGCCGGTATTGGCCACCTTCTCCCCTACCCGGAGGCCGGTGGTATCCTCGTAGACCTGGATGACCGCCTGGTCGCCGTCAAGCCGGATGATCTCGCCATTTAAGTCCTGCTCACCGACTTTCACCACATCATACATTCTCGACCCCCTCATCCCCTCAGAGAGGACTACGGGGCCTGAAATCCTTGAAATAACACCGACGATCATACTCTCACTTCCTCAACACGATGTTGTATCCGATGGCCCGTCGAAGGAGTCCCTCGATGTAGCTCGTCCGGTCCATTCTCTTCTGTCCTGCCGGGATTGGAATGATGATGGGGCGATACGATTTCTCGATCTTCTCAGTCATCTTCTCATCAAGGGTCTGCATGTATTCCTCGTTCATGGCGATTATACCGGTGTCATCCTTATTCAGGAGTGCAGGGAGCAGTTTTCCCGCCTCTTCCGGGCTTGGCACCTCCATCACTTCAACTCCGGCGAGACGGAAACCTGGTGCGGTATCTGGGTCTGTAACCACGACGAATTTATACATTGATCAGGGCCTCCCTGAGCTCTTTATCTGGCACACCGCTCTGCTTGCAGCGGGCGATTATCCTGATATTCGTGACTTCGGCGTACTTTGCCCAGATGTAGCCTATTGGGATGGCAATGGAGAGGGGATCTCCAAGGAACTGGCTGATACCTTTCCTGACAAGATACCTGTCCAGCTCTTTCTCGAATGCAGAGATCTTCTCTGCAGAGACATACTCCTGCGGTATTCCACTGAGGAATCTGTAGGACGTCGGCTCGAGCAGTTTCAGCGCACCTTCCAGAGTTCCAGCCTTTACCATCGAATAGAGGGTCTCGGTATCGAGTTCGGAGCTCCCTTTCATGAAGAACTTTTTTGCATCCTCCCGGTCCATGCGGTCCCTGATTACCCTGAATACCGTCCGAAGATTGTTGATATCGATCTCCGTGACCAGCATCTCCCGGATTATTCGGTTATCCTCAGTATCGCGGCTCTTCAGAGTTGAGAGCGCGTGCTCGAAATAGAACGTGTCGATTGCGTACTCGAGCACGAGCATGTCCCTGGTCTCGGAATATTCCTTGAAATTCCTCGTCAGAGGACGTGCATAAGGGACGCCCCATGTCGCGAGGAGGTCAATAATTGCCTTCACGTCTGGCTGTTTGACAAGTTCTGTGAGCGCAGCCTCGCCTAGTTCACCTGCAGGGATAAGGCAGTCGAGGATCTCCGATGCGGGTGCATGGATCTTCTTTCCCCGAAGTATTGTCTTGATGTTCTGGACATCCCACCGCTGGAGAATTAGGGTGAGGAGGTTCTCCTCCTCACCGCCCTTGATGAAGCCGAGTATCGCCCGGAATGCCCGGATGAGGTCATTTCGTATCGCAACCTCGACACGGTTGATGCCTGAGAACTGGACTCCTGCTCTCTCCAGCTCCTCCCTGTATGAGGTTCTCTCGAGATCCGCGATAATGGAGTCGACATCAGGCTTGTTGATGAGCTGCTCAAGAAAGGGTCGCCCGAGGAGCCTGCTCTTCATGGCCCTTATCCGCGCATTTACGTATGCATACTCCATGTCGCTCACCCAAAAAGGATATTGGAAATTTCAGGCCTGTAGAGTTCTTTTGCTCTCTGTATGCGTGCCTCGATGGTATTGAGCACCAGGAAGCGTTCGTCGCGTGTGGATGCATTCACTCCCCCTGAACAGGTAAGGTCGCTGATTATCTCACAATCCAGTTTCAATTCGCGGAGTATCTCCCTGCAGATGGCCTCATCACGAGGGTCGACGTGGAGGATCAGATCCCCTGCGGGAAGCGTCCCGGTTACCTCGTTGATGAAAGTTGCAAGTGCGTTTCGATAACGCGGGTGGCTGCGGATCGTTGCAAGTGCCTTGGATGCCTCTTCAAAAGCCCGTTCCAGGATCTCATTCTTTGCAGCAATGACCTTCTTGCGGTTCTCCTCCCTGGCGAGGGATAGCATCCTGTTCCTCTGGTGCTCCACTGATTTTTGTGCTTCTTCGAGATAACGGCTCTTCATCGGCCCGGTTTTTGCCTTCGCCTCCCTGATCATCTCTTCCGCTTCAGCGTGTGAGCGTTCCTGTATCTCCTTTATCCGCTCCTCTGCACTCACCTCCACTGCCCGGATCAGTTCTTCGATAGCCATGGTTGAACCCTTCTTTCAGAGTCTCTGGGACGATTCCTCCGGTACCCCTCCCTGCAAGAGTCGCCCACCCTTCACACCAGCATTATCATGATCATGGAGGCGACGACAAAGCCCAGGATGACCAGGGTCTCCGGGATTGCCACAAGGATGATCATCAACCCGAAAGTCTCCGGTTTTTCTGCGATCGTTCCTGCCCCTGCTGCGCCAATCTTCGACTGTGCGATACCGGTGCCGAGCGCTCCAAGCCCGAATGCAATGCCTGCCCCAATGGGGATTCCGAAATCAACCATTCACACCAGCTCCCTTTTTCGACTCGCCGCACTGTGCATATGCGGCATACATTTTTCAACATACGCTCCCTGCCATGTGGGAGACCCGGGTGGAGACTCCGCATGGCTGATGACCATGGAGAAAGGCCATTCATGGATCAATCAGGTTACATGGCACAACTCCTCTTGAGTTTTCGCACAGAGGCCGACTTCTTTCCAGAAGGAATTCCAATCTCGTACTTCACGACGATTGGCCTCCTTCCTCCTTCTTGAAAGGTTTGTACATCTTTCCTCCTCCCTCGTAGAATTTTGAATTGAATTCCACCAGGTGCAGACGCAGGGAGTGAAGGAACGGGCTGAACATCGCGAGCACTATGTTCAGCGTGTGGAGGAGTGCCGCAATCAGGAGCCCGAGGATTGCCACTTCCATCATTCCTCCGAGTTTGTTGGCGACCGCGGCAAGAATGACCGATGCCATTCCGATCGCCATGATACGGGCGTACGAGAGGATATTTCCCACGGTGCTCATGATCTCGAATATCCCAAAGAATCCTCCGCCATAAATGAGGAGAGGGAGAGCGATGAAGATCAATATCACTCCCAGTATAAGGAGGGGGTCAGCAAGCGCTTTTGCTGCAGCGCCTATCACGAGTATCAGGCCGGTTATGACAACAATCATGCCGGCTTTTTCGCAGATGTGCTTTTTTGCCTTGGCGACATGCCGTTTGCAGCTGATTTCAGTGTATGAATTGAGGATCCCGATTCCGAGACCGAGGAAGACGTGGAAGATCCCTATCGCGATTGACAATATAAGGAGCGGAACGATGATCTCGATCCGGTTCCACGTGATGCCGAAGAGCTCCTGCGGATGGATCCAACCCATGTGTTCACCGAAATCACCAAAAAACTCCCCGTACAGCCAGCCGAAGAACAGGGTCGGGAACGATACGATAATCAGGATGTTCATGAGGTGCTGCAGCCAGTCCCGGTCGCGAAACTTCCATTTCACGATGAGAGCAAAACCAAGAATGATCAGGCCATACGCGATGTCGCCGACCATGATCCCGAAGAAAATGGGAAAGAATATCGCGAGGATGGGGCTTGGGTCGATCTCATGAGACTTCGCAGGGCTTATGACGCGCATCAGGTATTCGAAGGGTTTGACGATCCGTGGGTTATCATAGAACGTCGGTGCATCTGCCATCTCTTCGGCACTCACGATGAGTTCATTGACAACAACCCTGCCGCCGAACGCCTCTCTCAGTTCATTCACTGTGTCTTTGAGGAATTTTATTGGGATCCAGCCGAGGATGACAAAGGTATAGTCAGTCTGGCCAATCTTTGAGAAGACGCCGAGCTCTTCGTTCCTGTCCTCGAGTATCTGGTAAAGGGCTTTGAGTTCTGTGTAATATTCGGACGAGATCTTTGCCAGGTCCGCGTTGATGCGGTCCATCTCTCCGGTCGCTTTCTTCTTCCTATCCTCGATCAGGGTGAATATTTCACCGAACGGTTTTCCAAGGTATTCCGGGGGAAGGCGGATCTCGTTCACGTTCTGGGTGAATATGAACGAGTGCACCTGTTCGGAGTACCGCTTGTTGAATATAGTGACGGCTGCGATGGTGGTGTCATCCACATCCGCCGATATGAGTTCGAATTGCTTCCTCGTTATATCGGAGAGCGAGTTGCGTATTATCTCGATGACATCCTTGAATTCCTTCTGGATAAGGATGACCGCAACTTCGAACCCTTCGAGAACGGGGAGGGTGCTCTCGATCGGCCGTAACTTCTCGATTATCTTCTCATACCTGATCAGATTCTCGAGGTTCATCTCGAGATCGCTCTTTTCAGAAGCCAGTGTTCTTGTTTCAGTCTCGAGTTCTGCGATTATCGAGTGTGCGTGGCCGAGCAGGTCATCGTGGGACATTGCCTTGAGCCTGTTGTATATCGCAAATGTCTCTTCCTTGTCCTCTTTTCCCCTTGGGAGGGTCAGGAGTATGCCTCCGATCTTGGCAAGTGCATTCGCGATATCTCCGGCCTGTTCGACGCTCATTCGCCGGAGTATGGTATCCCCCGATGCCACCTTGGCAGACGCATCCTCGACATGGATCGTTCCCTTCCGGTAGAGGTGATCGACCACGCTGTGGAGATCTTTTTTCGGCCCTATCACCTGGATTTTCACCATCTTCTGAAGCATGGCACACTACTCTGCGAGTATTAAGGAGACGATCCGGTCGACAGCAGGGCGGAGGTTCGCCTCTCCTCTCGTGCGAATCCCCTGAATTTCTTCTTCGGTCTTTGCTCGGAGGACATTTATTTCTCCCCGGACCCTCTCCATCTCTTTCTTTACCAGGTCTTCTGCGGCAGTTCTCCCTTCCTCCTCACCCTGCTTCAGTATTGCCAACGATTCCTTTTTTACACGGGAGAGGTGTTGATCGGCCAGATTCCTGGCTTCATCGATCTTCACGCTCATCTCGAGTTCCTTCTCGCGTATCTTCTGCAGCAATGATTTTTCCGTTATCATTTCATGTCCCCTCACCGTTTCGCATGTTCTGCACTGCTCTGTCTTTCACAGGAGTCGACAGGCTACCATCAAGAACAGGAAAATCGCCAAGTGCTCGCCCCAGTCCCGTGCGTTTGCCCGTACGGTAAGCGACTCCCACGCGCCTCATTTTTTCCCAATGTAGGATTTGCAGTGCACTTGCCATTGTATGAACCTCCATCTCTCCCGAATGAGCGATTATTTGGCCTTCCTCCTCCGATAAAATCCTTCACCGATTTAAAGTCCGTGGCGATGGCGAAGTATGGCAGTCACGCCGTGGCATTGTGGATATGCAAATCTCTCTTGAGGTTTGTAGGGCGAACTTCTCGAAGCGTCCTGGATCCGCTCTTCGCAGCGTTTCAGGACCAGTAGTTTCATTTTCTCGATTGTCTGAAGCGCCTTTTCGTTCACCATGTCGCACCTACACCTCTCTTTGAAGGACTGTCTAAGTATCTATCTTAAGATATATATTTTACTATAGTTCCACTCAAATACGCAGTTAATTTTTTATATTTTTTAATTTGTTTTTAATTTTTATGGTAAATGCGCGCAATTGAATAACACTCTATTAAAATTTTCTCACAAGGTGCGTCCAAATGATAGACCCAGTTCTGGGATATCGATAAAATCTCAGATTGTGTGGTGGAATACATCTGGCGCCCTGGATTGTGTTCACATCACGATAAAAAAATTCCATTGAAAGGTTAATCCTCCCTTGAATATTCTGGCTGCGCTGAAATTCATTTGCAGGAGACGCCCATCGATACTGCCTGTCCTCATCGGATGCATTGGGTGCAAAGGATGAGTCTGCGTGCACACTGGGAACCCTTCCATCGCATAACCGCAGTCGACGGATATTTTTCATACGATATCGAAAAAGGGAGCGGGGCAGGGTTATCATCCCCAGCAATCCCCACATTAATGATATTTGACGATGTTCACCGGACGAACTGCGAATGCGATCCACAACTATAAAGAACCGCGCAGCGGTAGATCAGGGAAAGGTATGTTTTCAAAGATCCTGTTTCCTACCGATTTCTCGGAATATGCAGCAAAGACGCTCGACTGTATTGCGGGATTTCCCGGTGTCCGTGACGTGATACTGCTGCATGTGATCAAGGAGACGATATCTCCACGTGGAGGCGGCGAGATAGGGAGTGCCCTCTTCTATGAGGGAAAAATCACTCTCAAGGAGGAGAAGCGCCATCTCGAGAGCCTTGGAGAGAATATCAGGGTCCGCACCGAAGTGAAAGTCGCGTCAGATGTTGCCGGGGCAATTGTTCAGGCCGCAGAGGAGAACGCGGTCTCTCTGATAGTCATTGGCGCACGCGGGAGCAGCCTTGTCGAGGAAATTCTTCTTGGCAGCGTATCAAAGGCAGTCGTCCGCAGGAGCCGTACAAGCGTGCTGATCATGCGCCATAAGATTACCAGGGGCCTGCAAGGGAAGACTTACGAGATGTTCTGCCCGATGATCCTCTCCCGTGTCCTCTGCCCTGTCGATTTCTCCATGTACTCCGACAATGCGATTGCACGGCTCTGTGCAACTCCAGGAGTGGGAGAAGCCATTCTCCTCTGCGTGGTCTCGCGCGGGGAGACAGAGGAAGAGATCGAGTATTACAAGCAGAGGGCGAAGCAAGGGATCGAGAAGATCCAAAGCGATCTTGCCATGCAGGGAATCATGGCGAGGGCTCTCGTCAAGATTGGAAACCCCTCCTCCGAGATACTCAGGGTTGCCGAGGAGGAGGACGTGTCCGCTGTCTGGATGAGTTCTGTCGGGAGGGGCTGGTTCCGCGAGCTCCTTCTCGGCAGTACCGCGGATGCCGTTGCAGTGAACTCAAGGAGACCGGTGTTCATCATCCGCTCGAAAGAGTCCTGATTTCCAGGCTACAGGCCGGCGCATCATCTTTTGTCCGGCGATCTCTCCTTTCAAATAATGCACCTGCCAGATTTGAAAAGATCCCATCTCTCCGTTGAATAAGACCGGAGAGTATATGGTAAATGTGGCATTCCCAATTCCTGAGGTTTATCCTTGCATATGTGTGCCTGTTTCCGGAAAAAGAGAAGAACGGGGATCTTTCCTGGTCTCACCCTTGTATTTTGGGACGATTCATGTCCCGAACCTTCCAAGAACCCCCAGTGTAAAAGCCATCACCAGCAGTGCGACAGTCTCGGTCATTCCAAGCACGATCATGTAATTGCCGAACCCTTTTCCGGTCTCTCCCATTGCATCACAGGCACATGCCGCGCATTTGCCCTGGAAATAGGCTGAGAGGCCAATCGCAGCCCCGCAAAAGGCCCCGATTCCCCACAGGTAATAGCCCTGCGCCGTTAGTTCAAACATCCGGTTCATCACAATCATCCCGTAAATAGTCTGGGTAAGGGGTGCACCGACAAACGCAACGAGCATAAATGCTGCCGGCTTGTTCTGGATGTAGTTTTTCTTCCATGCCCCTATCGCAGCCATGCCTGCTGTCCCTGCTCCGGCGGCAGATCCGAAGGCGGCCAGGGCCAGCTCAAGACTGAGCCCTATATCCTGAAATTGTGTTACAACACTTGGATCCATGATATTCTCCTGATTTCATTCCTCTTTAAGCGGGTCGAATGCCGTTCCGCTCCAGGTCACGTTTGCATGCCCTGAAAATTCGAGCACGTTCAGTCTGACGCCATGTACAAGCACGGACATCGGTCCTAAAATGATGTTTAAGCCATGACCTGTGATAAGAATTACTGCGCTTGCCACAAGGGCCACTATCCCATTTCCGAATCCAAAAGCAAGGGTATTTGTGGTCTCTGCAATCGCAAGGGTTGCAAGGCCGACCGCGAAGAGACGGATATACGAGATGACATCGGTAAAATTGTTCATGAGGCTCAGCGCGACTGTTGCAAGCCCGGTCCCAATCCCCTTAAGGACATTCCGCTGAGGATGGGTGAAGAATATTACTAGGAGTACCCCGGCCGAGATCAGCCCTATTCCGAAAGAGGGAAAGGCCTCTCCGAGGATCAAATACCTTGCAAGGAAAAATGCGGTCCAGAGGACACATATCCATCCGATGTCAGAGAGAAAGGTGAGCGATGGAAATTTCAGCACCGCCCTCCATGAGTGCGCAATGGAGAGGTGCAAGGCTCCAATGAAGAAGCAGAACGTCTGTATGAAACTGGGATCATTCAATTCGGGGACAGGAGGGACATATCCAATATTAAGGAGCCAGGTCTGGCCAAAAAAAACCCCCGTAAGAACTCCCCAGATAACCGCGGAGCAACCAAGGAGGTAAAACAATGAGAACGTAGTCTTCAGATCGGGATTCTCGAGGATCCAGTTCTTGAGCACAACCTTCTGTAATATCAGGGTGATAAGGATATACGCGACTCCATATCCTGCGTCACCTATGAGGATACCGAAGAAGAGACTGAAGAATACCAGGAAAGGGATACTGACATCAAGTTCCCTGTAGCCTGGCGTGAGTCCGAGCAAACCAAGGACAGGCTTGATCAGGCTTGCCCACTTCGGATTGCGGATGAGCGTCGGAACTTCGTCGATATCTGATGGATCATTGATTAAAACCCCCCATCTCTTTTTTCTGGCTTCTGCTATCAACTGCGCTTCCACGTCGAACGGTATGTATCCTGTGACATAACTGATTGGGCCATCCCGGCCCATCCCGCTCAGCACCTCCTGGAACTCGATCTCCTTCTCCAGTTCCCTCCTGATTTTAGAGAGGGAATCACGGTAGCGGGCATACGAGAGAAGATCCTTCCTGGCCGATTCCATCCCTTCATTCATCTCCTGCAGTTGCCGTTTCATTGCAGATACGCTCTGCTTTGGCAGGGCGATCTCAGGGTAGGGGCATTCGAATCTCCTCCTCGCTATCGCGACACAATGTGCGATGTCGCCAGTAGCAAAAATCGTCTTTACCACGACATCATCAGGAAAATATTTCACCTCCTTGAGAGGGACCAGAAACAGTCGGATGTAGACCCCTCTCTCCTGGAGGAACTGCACCTCCGAGGGTTCGATATCCCCCCAGCCCTCCCATTCCTGGATCTGACCGATTACTCCTCTCGAGGCGATCTCCAGCTGTTCATGGCGTTTCCTGGAATCAAGGATCTGGCCTGCGACCTCTCTCCAGTCCTTATTCAAAAGAGGCTCCTGCGGAATTCTCTCTTTCTCTGATGACCCTACCTGGTTCAGCACATCGAGAGCGGAATTTATTACCCCCACCTGTTCCCGGAGTTTCGTGATGTTAGTGCTTTCAGGGGCGTTCTCGTGCTCCACATGCATGACGCCAAGGGCCCGCAGTGATCTAACCGTTGACTCTGCATCGTGGGCCTCGCAAAGGATATTCACCTTCTTCATCGGGACGATCATACCCCTGCCTCCATGGCCGCCGCTGCCTCTATCTTCTTCTTGGCAATCTTGCTCCTGCCTACGGCATTGGTCATCTGGTCGCCAAGGTGGATCTTAATCAGGCGAATCGCTTCTTTGGCCTCCGGGATCTTCACTTTCTCAAAGAGGTTTACGCGCTGCGTGGTGATCCGGAGTTCATGGTTGAGAATCGATATTCCCTCCTCGAGGATACGGATCTCTTCCTGCAGGGATACGATCTCCCTCAATGCCTCAATGCCGCGATCGATCCAGAGCGGCTCAAGGAAGAGATCATACATTGCCGTCTCGAACTCTGCACGCTCAAAGACGGGAAGGTCTACCCCCGCAACATTTTTCTTTCCTCTCACCACGTGTTCTGGCACAAGCCACCTCCCGATTCCCGGGTCCTCGGCAAGGAGAGCAGACCACTCCATCGCAGCCTTCATCTTCCTGGAGAGCTCATCCTCGGCCCCCTTCAGGATAGACTGGTGGTGGAGGATTTCAAGTTGGATCTGCTGCTTCTTCAGCTGGAGAGTCGGAAGGTACCGCTCGAACTGGCGGAGTGCATCCCGCTGGCGCTTGAGTTCCCCCTGGGAGAGTTTAACCTTCATGCGTTCCCGGCCAGTATGCGTCGATCATAGACCGCTTGATCCCCGTCTCTTCAGGAGAGAAGCATTGATGGAGGATCTCCCACCCGAGGTCGAGTGCTTTTTCAAGGGGAATATTCACCTCAAGGGACATCATCTCCTTCTCAAAGAGCCTGCCGTACTTCAAAAGCTTCTGGTCCCAGGCGCTCATCTCGAATCCCATAGCCTGCTTCTCAAGGGTTTCCCGGTACTCGGCAAAGAGCTGGATCATGGTATCCATGATTGTCCTGTGGTCCTCGCGAGTCTTCCCGTTGACCTGCTGCTTCAGGCGGCTCAAAGAGCCGAATGGCTCGATCACGCCATTCTTGAGATAGAACTGCCCCTCCGTGATGTATCCTGTGTTGTCGGGGATGGGATGAGTCACGTCGTCTCCCGGCATCGTGGTTGCGGCAAGGATCGTGATCGATCCTGCAGTATCAAAGTCCACTGCCTTCTCGTACCGCGACGCGAGCTGGCTGTAAAGGTCACCAGGGTACCCTCTGTTCGAGGGGATCTGTTCCATGGTGATCGAGATTACCTTGAGCGCGTCGCAGAAATTGCTCATGTCCGTCAGCAGAACAAGCACCCGTTTCCCCGCGAGGGCAAAGTTTTCTGCGACCGCGAGGCTGATATCAGGGACGAGCAGGCACTCAACTATCGGGTCTGCGGCAGTATGCATGAAGACGATGGACCGGGAGAGTGCACCCTGCTCTTCCAATGTCTCCTTGAAAAAGAGGTAATCGTCGTACTTGAGCCCCATGCCACCAAGGATGATAATGTCGACCTCGGCCTGGATTGCAATCCTCGCGAGAAGCTCGTTGTAAGGTTCCCCGGCAATGGAAAATACGGGAAGCTTCTGCGACTCGACAAGCGAGTTGAAGACATCGATCATCGGGATGCCCGTCCTGATCATCTTCTCAGGGATGATCCTCTTTACAGGGTTTACCGGAGGTCCGCCCACCTCCACGAGGTTTTCGTCGAGAGCAGGTCCGCCATCGAGGGGACTTCCGCTCCCGTTGAAGATGCGGCCGAGGAGCATCTCTCCGGTGGGGATTCGCATCGGGTGACCCAGGAACCGGACTCTGTCTCCAGTTGAGATGCCCCGGCTGCCGGCGAATACCTGGAGGAAGACTTTCTTCTCGTCCAGCCGTATCACCTGGGCAAGGGAGGTTCCACGCCGGGTGATCACCTGGGCGAGTTCGGCATTGCCTACGTTCTCTGCCTCGACGGTAATGACGTCGCCGACGATCTGGGTGATGTTCGAGTAAAATTTTTGCATCCTATCCCGCCTTTGTCCGTTCAGCGAGGAGCGCTCGTATCTCTGTTTCTGTTCTCTCGAATTCTTCGCTCTGCCAGGGGGCGGAGTTCCATCCCCTGAAGAGCTGCCGCAGTTGCTGGAAAAAGTGGAGTGCCTCGTCCTTGTTGCTGAAGGAAAAGTCTGATTGTATTATCTCGTCAATAAAAGCAAAGACGTAGGACTGTCTCTCCTCCGGGGTCGCTTCGTCAACAGGGTCAAAAGCGTTCTGCTGGAGGTAGACAAAGTCAAAGAACTCTGACTTCAGATAGTCCAGATAATCACCAAGAGAGGTCCCCTCCTCCCCGACAACCCTCATCATCTGTGCGATATCGTTGCCCTTGCGGAGGAGCCACTGGCCTCTTTCCTTCTGCTCCTGGTCAATGAAACTCCTGTACTTGCTCCAGCTGATAAGTGGATCGATTGCGGGGTAGCGGCGTGCATCGGATCGGCTTCGGGAGAGTCCGTGGAATGCCCCTACCACCTTCAGTGTTGCCTGAGTGACAGGCTCCTCGAAGTTTCCACCAGCCGGACTCACCGCTCCTCCTATGGTCACCGAGCCAAGCGCGCCATCGTAAAGCCTCACCAGCCCTGCCCTTTCGTAGAATGAAGCGATGTGAGACTCGAGGTATGCGGGAAACGCTTCTTCACCGGGGATCTCCTCGAGCCTCCCTGACATCTCCCGCATGGCCTGGGCCCAGCGGGAGGTGGAATCGGCAAGGAGCAGTACATGGAGGCCCATCTGGCGGTAGTATTCCGCGATGGTGACCGCTGTATATACACTGGACTCTCTTGCGGCGACGGGCATCGAGCTCGTGTTACAGATAATGACGGTGCGGTCGCTCAGTGGGTGGCCGGTTTTTGGATCGACCAGCGTGGGAAATGTCTTGATTGTCTCCACAACCTCGCCGGCACGCTCGCCGCAGGCAGCGATTACCACCACATCGGCATCTGCGTGTTTGCTGATCAGCTGCTGCAGCACTGTCTTCCCTGCCCCGAAGGGGCCAGGGATACAGTACGTCCCACCCCTTGCGACGGGAAAGAGCGAGTCAATGAGGCGCATCTTGGTTACAAGCGGTTCCGTAGGCTTGAGCTTCTCTCGATACGCCCTTATTGGGATCTTCACCGGCCACCGCTGGCAGAGTGATACATGGTGCACGTTCCCTTTCTCATCCTTCAGGTGGGCGATCGCCTGGTTCTTCGTGAACTTTCCGGGTCCTTCAACAAAGACAACCTCGAAAAAACCTTCCCAGGAAAAGGGAACCATGCAGTAGTGCCTGAACATCTTCTCCTGTACAAACCCGATCTTATCCCCTGCGCGTACCTTGTCACCTGCTTTCGCGACAGGAGTGAAGTCCCATGCCTCGGAACCGGAGAGTGCCTCCATGTAGATACCCCTTTTCAGGAAGAATCCGCATTGCGCTGCGAGATCAGGGAGAGGGTTCTGCAGGCCGTCGAAGATCTGCCCGAGCATGCCGGGTCCCAGTTCAACTGAAAGGAGGTCACCCGTAAACTCTACCTCCTCGTTGATCTTCAGGCCGCTGGTATCCTCGTAGACCTGCATCTCTGCAAGGTTGCCGCGCACACGGATGATCTCGGACTTGAGACGCTCTTTTCCGTGCTGGATGTAGGCGACTTCGTTCTGCATGACGGGAGAATCGAACCTAACCGTCACCATGTTGCCGCTGATCCTGGTTATCCTGCCCTTTCTCAATCCAGTCATCTATCCCCGTGCCTTCTGTAGTGTGTGTTCAAGAATGCTGCCCGGGTCCGCGTTGTGAATGGGCTCCCATCTGATGAGAATTAACAGTTTCAAGGCATAAGTTATCAGCAATACCAAATCAAAGTGGTGCCCGGCTGCAAGTTCATCGAGGGCTTTCCAGCGAACCTCATCAAGAGACATCTCGGCGGCGAGGAGAGAAGGATTGGCCAAAGCCGCCGTTGCAGCAGCGGTAAGTGTGGGATCAGGTGAGGCGCCTGGCCGCAGAGACGACGAAGGTTCCCGATGAACTCTCTGGCTGCGGACTTTCACGAGCTCATTTCTGAGCGTGGTATCAAATTCTATCCAACGCCTGACAGTCTCCTGCCGCGAGCGGTCCTCCTGATATCGTGCCGGTTCAGGCAAGTTGCACAATACTATGTAATCATGGGCCGGGATGAATTCGCGGCACATCCCGAGGAATCCTTCAAAGGAGAACGGCGGTTTCATGCCAAGATGCAGCGTTGGAAGGCTTGAAACAAGATAGGGGTAAAAATCGGCCATATTAATTCATTCCCTGGCGGCTTCCTGGAGAATCGCATGCAATTTTGGCTTGAGATATACGCCGATATATTCTGCAAGGCTCTTATCTGAGAATTCAAAGCATGACCTTCCGTTGTCGAAACTTATGATGAAACCGCCAGAGATCTTGTCAGATGGTCGTAAGACAATCTCCCGCTTCGTCTGCTCCTTGAGACGCGAAAGGTAAGAGTTCTCAAATATCTCGAAATCCTCTCTCTTCATCTCTATCTCGATACTGCCCGTCACATCCGCAGAGCACTGAGTGACGATTGAAGAGAGCAGTCTGAACAGGGTTTCAGGTGTGAGAGAATCCCGTACATCCATGAGGATAATACGCTCGAGCATGGTGCAAATTTCGTTCCTGAGCGAAAGGAGCAGATCTCTGCCTGCCTGGATGAGCAATGCCTTCTCCCTCTCCTCTTCACGACGTATCCTCTCCTGTGCTTCAGAAAGGATCCTCTCTGCTTCGAGCCTCGCCGAAGCAAGTATCTCCTCGGCGTCCTTCCTGGCATGGGCCTCGATCTCGCGGGCTTTTTCTTCTCCAGCCCTGATACCCTCTTCGCGTATCTTCTCGATCAGGTCCCTGACATCCTCTGCCATTCTGTGCCCCTTCCCGTTTTCCTGCATATTAAGATGGGATACACCAATATAATCAGCTCGATTCTTTCCCGCATTCGCGCTTTTTGGTGCCACGGGTAACGACCACTGGAGACGTATAATTCATATACTTTTTATTCACGCCGAGATCTCACCCTTACCATATCCATATACAGGGAACTATTGTGTTGCTGAATGGCTGCATATGCTGGCAATAACCGCGTGAACCATATCATAACCGGGGCTCCGAAGGGTTGTAATTCAAAAAAAAAATCGAATCCATTATCTCACACATAGCGGAAATAATGAAGATCTACACATGTTCGGTCTGCCAATGCTCACGATTGCCACAGTCGGTGGCACGGTACTGATAGTCGTCCTCCTCCTCCTCTTCTGGGGCCTCCATTACAGGGCGGCGCTCTCATGATTGATCCAGTCGATGCTGCGATAGTCGCGCTTTATTTCGTCGGGCTAGTAGGCATTGGCATCTGGGCGTCAAAGAAGATCCATTCCATGAGCGACTATGTGGTGGCAGGACGTTCTCTCGGGTTCTGGCTTTTTACCATGCTCATGGTCGGATCGGTATGCAGTGGGATGTCTCTTCTTGGTGTTTCGGGGCTTGGGTTCAATTTTGGCTGGCCGACCATATGGGAGCAGATATTCGTTCCCCTCTCTGTGGCGTTCTGCATCATCTTCTTCGGGGTGAAGATCCATGGTCTGGCCAAAAAGAACGGGTACCTGACTGTCCAGGATTACTTCGTGCACCGGTATAACAGCCCCAAAGCGCTCCGATCGCTCTCGGCCCTTTCGGGCATCGTTGTCTCGATGATTTACCTTGCCGGGCAATATACTGCGGTCAGCATCGTCCTGATGTGGATCTTTGGACTTCCTCACTGGATTGCGCTTCTTCTTGGTGCATTCATCGTGACCATTTACACAGTTATCGGGGGTCTCTATGCCGTAACCTGGACCACCCTGATCCAGGGGCTCATCCTCATCGTGGGCGTGGTGGTCATGGCGCCCCTGGTGATCATGAAAGCCGGGGGATTCACCCACATTAACGATGTGATGGCGGCAACCAGCCCTGACCTCATGCAACCATGGGTTGCAGCCGGCCTCTTCACCCCCGCATACGTGGTGTCGTTCTCCCTCCTGCTCATGGTCGGTCTTGCATGTGCACCCCATGTGATTAACAATATTCTTGCTGTCAAGGATGCGCGATACTTCGGGTGGGCGCCGCTTATTGCGTTCCTCATTTACGGGGCGGTTATGTTCCTCCTGAAATTCGGCGGTTTTGCCGGCATCGTCCTTGTCCAGGAGGGAATCATCACACTTCCGCAGGTGAAGAATGCGGGTGATTTTGTCTTTATCTATGGAATTCAGTCGGCGATTCCCAATATCATCGTCTGGGGTCTGTTTGCCGTTGTAATTCTTGCCGCAGTGATGTCAACTACGGATAGGCTGATGTTGACCATCGGGACCTATTTCAGCTGGGACATATACCGAAACGTCTTCCGGCCAGAAGCGTCTGATGCCCAGGTGCTCGTGGTCAGCAGGATCGCGGTCGCAGCGACCGCGATCATCACTGTCGCCCTGGCACTTGATCCACCCGCGATGCTGGTTTGGCTGATCTGGGCCGGCATTGGTATAATGTTTGCCACATTTGCGGTTCCCCTCCTTGCGGGGCTCTATTGGCGGAGGGCGACCCGCGAGGGGGCACTCGCGGCAATGGCGCTTGGCCTGGTCTCATCCTGCATCTTTGGGGGGATCACATACTTCAAGATCGCCCCGCTTCCTGTTCATTTCAGCCTCTACGGTGTAGTCATTGCGGTAGTCGCCATGATTGTCGCAAGTCTTGCAACAAGACCAGTTGAGGGCACGATCCTTGATGAAACCCACACGGGGTGGTATATCAAGGTCAAATAACCTCCCATCTCTCTAGAATCACGTTGATTGGGTCAGGTACTGTTGGGGAAAAATGCACGGAACCTCCTGGCGTAATGAGAGGGTTTTTATGCGCGGTGAGGGTATTTAAACCCCATTAGATTATCCTATACGGATATAAAAAGAAAAAATATTTATACTATACAAGCAATAAGAGAATCGCCTCAGTGAGGAACAATCTGGGGATACCTGCCATGGTGAAACGAGCACCCATATCCAAACGGCTCAACGATATGGGCGCGTACATGTCGATTCACCGTGGGGCCGAACAAATGTTCAGGTAACATACTTCCAGTATGGAATGAGGCCATGGTCCAGAGCGGCGAAAAAGGCCATGGGCGGCAGAGACATTCCATGACGGGGGCCGAAGAGGTATGTTCAAGGAACATGATGCCGGGACGCATCGAACCTGCATCCCAAAACGGCGTAAGAGATGCAGGTGGGAAAGACGATATATCCTAGGGCCGAACATGTGTATCCGCAAGGGACCTCACGGGGCACATCCATCCCTTTGGATTCTGGGTCTTCACGCTTCTTTCTCACAAGTGATGGGTGTTGCCTGCAGGGACGAGTAAGCATGACAGCAGACTTCCTGGAACAGGTGGCAAAAGGAGATGGGTGGCATCAACAGGAGGCGTCCACCCCACCCCTTTTCGGGGCAGGGTTTCCACCATGGATTGGAACGTTCAGTCGGTGATTTAGTTGGACACTAATACACCTGATATAACATGGAGAGCAATAATAATTAAACCTTTTGGAATAATCAGGGCCTCGGAAAACGTCTATTTCCCAAAAATGAGTCACCATCTTTAAGAACGGGGAGATATTCATGCAAGACCAGGTGTAGATATTAACACCCCTGCAAGAACCTCTGTGTGATTATTCCTGAACTTTCCATGTCCGGTTGAATAGGGCACAATTCCTGGGTCAGGGCAGAGAATCCTCATCACATGGGAATTCTGTCAATCCCTCACAATGAGTAACGCTTTCCTGAATACATCCATTTACTCTTTTATTCAGGGTAACCTCTCGGGAATTGGAATGTATGGATTATGCATTCGTTCGATGAGTAAGTGTGAATGAAGGAGGAGGTCGAGGGCTACCTTGCTTCTCCTTGGCATATGAACTATCGTCCTACCAAATATTCCTCTGCAAAAAGCACACTGACGCATCTAATGGTCGGGGGCAAAAGGATATAGGAGTACTTGTTCGGCCGCGACCGTTCGCAGCGTGCCAATGACCCCCAGGAAATTCTTCCCTGCAGAGAACACATCGCATTTCAGCCGCTGGAAGAGAATATGATTTTTTACTGTGGCTGCAGGGTTTCCTTGGAGCAGAGAGCATAATTCTTGTGAGAAATCTTGTAGGAATGGTATAATTGCCAGTAAGATACCGGGCAGCCTCCTCAAATGCGGGTGATCGAACGGCCGGCCGTTAGGGCGGTGGCCCTCGTCATGATCCATCCTGCCCAATGCATTTCATGCACGGTGAAAAAGGTGGGGTAAGTGGAAAATTTCCCGGTTCACGCTAGTTCGTGGGAGCGAATCCGTCCCGTCCCTTCTCTAATCTGCCCGCTGGTAGTGTGCGTGTTCAACGGACTAATCTACTGATCCCGGATAAAGCCTTTCTCAATAAGATCTGAAAGCCATGAATCAAGGAAACGGGAGAGTTCGTTCCTTGCCTTGAGATCCACTTTTCCAGGTGCGGTATACACTTCTCTCTTTATCTCGCCTGCCTGGAAGGTGAGTGGTTCAGCGGTCTTCCTGACACGGTCGATCCGTATCTCAATGTCAGGATCAGCGATCATGATCCCATCCACTTCGGGGTTCTGGGAGAGTGCGTACACATCTTCAGACAGCCGGTCAATGCAGAGCGGAACGAATGGCGGCATCTCTATCACGGCATATTGGCGGACATCGAGGACCCCGATCTTCTCGAGTTTTTTGTAGATTGACTGGTAAATATCTGGCATCTCCTCTCCAAGGCTCCTGTTGCTCAATAGGTGAGAGGATCGGAATGATAAATATTCTCAGGCAATCGCCCGGCAGTCACATGGGGGGTATTCCACCATGGAAGGGCATTCCTGGTGAAACGAGTGTGTCGCAAGGGGAGGATAATTCCCCAGTGAAGCTTTTCTTCAGGAGCCGCATCACAGGCCTGCAATATGTTCGAGGAGAATTCGTATACCTATACCGATGAGAATGATCCCTCCAAGAACCTCGAAACCCTCACCATATTTCGCTGCAAGGATACCACCGAGCATTGCCCCCGCACAGGCGAAGAAAAATGCCATGACCCCTGCGACAGAAGCGAAAAGGAGTATATCCTGGGTTACGAACGCGAGGGTTAAGCCCACCCCCAGGGAGTCTATACTGGTCGCAACCGCGAGGAGGACGAGTGTCGGGAGGAGGAGGCAGTCGCGCCTCTCACGCTCTTCTCCGCCCATCACCCCTTCATAGATCATCTTTCCCCCGATGATCAGGAGAATTACACACGCGAGCCAGTGATCGATACCGGATATCTGTTCCACCAGGGCTGAACCTGCCAGCCATCCAAGCACCATCATCCCCGCCTGGAACAGCCCAAACGTCGTCCCGAGCCCCAGGGCAATGTTCATCCTCCGTGTGGGCGTGGATGACGCGGCTGCGAGTGATACCGCGAAACAATCCACCGCAAGCGATATGCCAACGAGGACAATCAAAATGAAGTCCATCTGCCATAACTGTTACGCGGTAAGCAACCAAAAGTGATTGCGTCCATATATACCCCAAAGACACTCTGCGTGAGCTCCCAATTCCGGACATGAAATGGATACCCTGGAAAGGTATTTTACAGGAACGGAGAAAGATCTGCCATGTTATAGCATGACAGGGAGGGTCTGGTATTCCGTATACCGGGTATGACGAAGTATATACCCGCTCGCTCCGTGACCCGGAGCAATTCTGGGCTGAGGCGGCAGAAAATGTCTCGTGGACGCGTCAGTATGACCGGGTTCTTGATACATCCAACCTGCCATTCGTGAAGTGGTTTCCTGGAGGTGTCCTCAATACCTGCGAGAATGCCATCGACCGGCATGTGGAGGCGGGAAATGGCTCCCGGATAGCCCTTATATATGACAGTCCCGTAACGGCGACTGTGATACGGTACACGTATGCCGAGCTCCGGGACCTTGTAGCGAAATGTGCAGGAGGACTCCTTCAGCTTGGGGTGAAGAAAGGGGATCGCGTGGTCATCTACATGCCCATGATACCGGAGGCGGTCATCTCGATGCTCGCCTGTGCCCGAATCGGCGCGATCCACTCGGTGGTCTTTGGGGGTTTTGCCCCCAAAGAGCTGGCATCGAGAATCCGCGATGCACGCCCGAAGGTCGTCCTGATTGCTTCGTGTGGTATCGAAGTCAACCGCATCATCCCATACAAGCCGCTCATCGACGAGGCGGTGTCTCTCGCCGGGGTCCCTGTAGCGCATTGCGTGATCGTGCAGAGGCCCGAATGCCCCGCAGAACTCACGGCTGGAAGCGACAGGGAATGGAGAGGGTTCATGGATACTGCACCACCTGCAGCTTGCGTCAATATGCAGTCCACCGATCCGCTCTATATCCTTTATACTTCCGGCACGACAGGAATCCCAAAAGGCGTGGTGCGGGACAACGGGGGGCACCTTGCCGCGCTCCTCTGGAGCATGAGATACCTCTACGGCCTCTCCCCTGGCGAAGTCTTCTGGGCAGCTTCAGATGTCGGGTGGGTGGTCGGGCACTCATACATCGTGTATGCACCCCTTGCATTCGGCAGCACGAGTATCCTCTACGAAGGGAAATCCGTAGGGACTCCGGATCCCGGCGCGTTCTGGAGAGTCGCGTCACAACATGGCGTGAACGTGCTCTTCTGTGCACCGACGGCCCTCCGCGCAATAAAGCGCGAAGACCCCGAAGGGAAGTACCTGGAGAAATACGACCTCTCGAAGCTCCGCACCCTCTTTTTAGCCGGGGAGCGGTGCGACCCTGATACCCTGGCCTGGGCACAGAAACGGCTATCGGTCCCAGTCATCGATCACTGGTGGCAGACAGAGACAGGGTGGGCGATCGGGGCAAATCCTGTCGGAATATCCCCGCTCCCTGTGAAACCCGGATCATGTACAAGGGCCATGCCGGGCTACGATGTCCGCATCCTCGATGACAGCGGAAGGGAAGTTCCCCCGGGGGTTACGGGGAACATCGTTGTTCGCCTCCCCCTGCCTCCCGGTTGCTTCACCACACTCTGGCAGAAGGATGACGAGTGTATAAAGACCTATTATTCCGCGTACCCGGGGTATTACCTCACAGGCGATGCCGGTTTTATCGATGAAGACAGGTATCTCTGGATCATGGGCAGGACCGACGATATCATCAACACCGCCGGCCACCGGCTCTCCACCGGTGCGATGGAGGAAGTCCTCGCCTCGCATCCTGACGTGGCGGAATGCGCTGTTACCGGCGTTGCAGATGAGGTGAAAGGGGAGATCCCAGTAGGTTTCGTGGTACTCAAGGCAGGAGTACAGCGGGAGAATGGCGACGTGATCCGGGAGCTTGTCCAGATGGTCAGAGATCGCATTGGCCCCATCGCCTCGTTCAAGACGGCCGTCGTGGTCAGGAGACTCCCAAAGACGCGTTCAGGAAAGATACTCCGCGGCGTGATGAAGAAGATAGCCGATGGCCAGCAATACTCTGTTCCCCCGACCATCGAGGACGCTTCCGTACTCGGCGAGGTGGCCGAGAGTCTCAAGGGAATAGGATACCCCCGAAAAACATGGTGACAAGTGTTTACCCGGGTAAGGATGCAAATGAGGGCGTTCCTCTGCCCCACTGGAAGGGCACCGGGAAATGCCGGCACAACAGGTCAAAAATGGTTCAAAGATCCTGAAAATATATTCCAAAGATTATTTTTGAATGGGATGCGGAACGAGTGGTGAAGGGTGATCTGTCGCAATGCTCATTGGTATGGACGTCGGCGGGACCAATACAGACATTGCCATGGTGGACCATGAGGTCACCTCAGTAAAAGTCCCTAATACCCTTGGTGTCCGTCAGGTTCTGGGCCGCATCCGCAGGCCGGGGCGACTCGCGGTGAGTACGTCGACTCCCCTCAACAGGGTGTTGGCCGGTCCCCCCATGAAAGTGCAGACAATCCTTATCCCCGGCCCCGGCCTCTCATGGCCAGGCAGCATCCGCGGTGCAGTCAACCACAGGGGTGAGGTCGTTGAGAGTATTGATCTCGAAGAAGTCGACGTGGCGCTTGCTGTCCGCGGCGACGTCCTCGCCATCGCCGGTAAGTTCTCGGTGAGGAACCCTTCACTTGAGCAGGAAGTGGCTGCGCGTGCCCTGCACTACTATACCGCGGAGAAGATCGCGGTCAGTCATCATCTCGGTACCCTCAACTTTCCAGCGAGAGTGGCAACCACAAGGCTGAATGCCCAGCTCATGGAGACAGTCACTCTCCTCACAAAAGAGATCGGAGCAGAATATCGCGATTTTTTCTTCTTCAAGGGTGACGCGGGCCTCATTCCACCTGACCACGCGGTCAGGAATCCTTCAGTCCTGTATCGTTCGAGTGCGGCAGCGGTTGCACTCGGGGCATTCTATCTGAGTGGAATCGCGGAGTGCCTGGTGGTGGACGTTGGGGGAACCACGACGGACCTGGTCCCCCTTTCCGGAGGCAGGCCCGTGATGGAGACCATCGTTTCAGAGAACGAGAGAACCGTCACGACCGCGGTCGCCGCACAATCTATCCCGTATGGTGGTGATTCGTTGATAGAAGAGAGGCTTTGTCCCACACGGGTGGGAAATGCCATCGCATTCGGGGGAGAACGTCCAACCCTCACCGACGCGCTGAACGTAACAGGTTGCGGGATAGGGGATGCCATGGCATCCCGAAAAATTACCCCTCTTATCGCTTTTGAGGCATTGGAAGAGTATTATTCCCTCGTATCTCAGGCTGTCGCCATGCATGGTGCACGGAGACTTGTCGGTACCGGCTATCTCGCACCGTTCCTGGTGCCTGAGATCGCGCGCCGCACAGGGACTTCTGTCACAATCCCTCCACATTGGGACTGTGCGAATGCCGTGGGGGTGGCGATCTCCCGCGTAAGCCTCACTCTTCACGCGAGGTTCGATTCGGGTCGGGGCTGTGTGGTCTTCAATGGTGAGCCACAGGAACTGCGGAAGATGGGAGATGAGGAGGCAGTGCTTGATCGGTGCAAGGAAGAAGTGCAGCAAAGGGCGCTCGCAGCAGGGGCAGATCCACGCGACGTAGAGGACGTGCAGGTGCTTTTCTTCCATTCCTACGATGTCATCAGGGGTACTTACAGGAGCGCACGCATCGCGGACGTGGTGGTCCAGATCGCCCCGGGCATCACTGCGGAGGCGCCATGAGGACCGCGCTGGTATTTCATCAGAGGTATCTTCTCCACGAGCAGTCACGCGACCACCCCGAGCGGCGTGAGAGGCTCTCTTACACCATCGACCAGGTCAGGGAAGAAGGCCTGTTCGACCACCCCCTGATACTGAACCTCACACCCACAGAAGCCCCATGGGACGCGGCTGCACGGGTGCATATTCCGGAATACCTCTGCTTCCTGGAAGAAGCGAGTAAGAGGGGGGGTTTCATCGACTTTGACACCAGCGTTCCCACTGGTCTCCTCTCCAGCGCGTTGCTCGCGGCTGGGGGAGCCATTCGGGCCGCTGATGCGGTGATTTCAGGGGAGGCGGTGAACGCATTTGCCCTGGTAAGGCCCCCGGGACACCATGCCCGCCAGGGGACAGGTGCGGGGTTCTGCTACCTCAACAATATTGCCATCATGACCCGGCACGTGCAGGAGAAGGGAATGAGAAGAGTGATGATCCTTGACTGGGACGCGCACCATGGGGACGGAACCCAGCAGATCTTCTACGAAGATCCGTCTGTCCTCTTCACGTCCATTCATCAGTGGCCGTTTTACCCGGGATCAGGCAGTGTTGACGAGATCGGGTCTGGCGAAGGCGAGGGGTTCACTGCGAACATGCCAGTCCCTGCAGGGACCGGCGATGAGAGCTACCATTTCCTCTTTGATTCCGTGATTGCTCCACTCGCAAGGGAGTTTTCCCCTGACCTGATTGCCATCTCTGCGGGTCAGGATAACCATTTCACCGACCCACTCACGGGGCTTGCCCTCACCGCGAGGGGCTATGCAGAACTTATGAAGAAGGCCGTTGACCTGGCTGAAACGCTCTGCGGGGGGAGGCTGGTTGCAGTCCTCGAGGGGGGATACAGCGTGGAAGGAGGGCTGCCATACACAAACCTTGGGATCATTGCCGCGATGGCAGGACTTGATCTTTCGAATATCCGCGAACCGGAAGCCTACCAGGGATGGCTGGTGAGAGCAAAGGACCCTTCAGCCCATGCAAAGGTGAGAGAGCACGCCGCGGCCCTCCGCGCGAACCTTTCACCGTACTGGAGTTGTTTTGAATGAATGGAATAAAAACGGTATATCCGGATTTTTGGGATAAAAGATGAAAAGGATCACATCATTGATTTCGTGATGCACGCATACAGAATGAAACACACGTGGGACCATCTGGTCACATATCCGTGCTGATGTGAAGCCCCGGGTGCGGTTCTCATGCCGAATGGGAAATGAATAACGGATGCATATGCAGAAAGAATTGATACCACGAAGGAATATCCATCCAAAAAAGAGGGCCACATGAACTCGGCGAAGGGATCACCCCGCATTCGCCTGGGACTGGTCCAGGCAACTGCCGGACAGGATCCTGGGGAGAACCTGGAGAAGACAGGAACGATGATCAAAGAGGCTTTTTCCAAGGGGGCGCAGGTCGTCTGCCTCCAGGAGCTCTTTTCCGCGCCTTATTTTCCAAGGGCCCAGGGTATTGACGCGAGACAGTATGCAGAGCGGATACCGGGAGAGACGACTCGCGTGCTGGGGCTTCTTGCGAAGCAGCATGGCGGCGTGATCATCGCGCCCATCTTCGAACAGGGAGATGAAGGGCGTCTCTATAACTCAGCGGTCATTATCCGCAGGGACGGCACAGCGGGTGGCGTGTACCGCAAGGTACATGTCCCGCATGACTTGTATTACTACGAGAAAGAGTATTTCTCACCTGGGTCTTCTTATCTGGTGGAGGATACCCCTTTCGGACGTCTGGCGGTTCTCATCTGCTACGACCAGTGGTTTCCTGAAGCAGCGAGGGCGGTATCGCTGATGGGGGCCCAGGTCATATTCTACCCTACAGCCCTCGGTACAATCCGGAATATGGAGGACCCCGTCGAGGGTGACTGGCATGATGCATGGCAGACAGTTCAGCGGGGCCACGCGATTGCAAATGGAGTTCACCTGGCAGCGGTGAACCGTGTGGGGATAGAGGGGGAACTTTCATTCTTCGGGGGATCGTTCGTCTGCGATGCCTTTGGAAACCTTGTGGCGAAGGCAGGGAGAGGAGAGGAGGTGCTGATCGCAGATATAGACCTCTCTTTGAATGAACTCGTGCGAGAAGGGTGGGGATTTCTCCGGAACCGGCGGCCTGAGACTTATGGCATCCTTTCCGGCAGTATCGGATTTGCACAGGGCGACACCCCCAAGGCCTGCGGCTTTCGCATGCCCGCGGAATGGGAACCTCACCAGGGAATCCTGCTCTCATGGCCCCACGACAATGGGACGTTTTTTGATCTTCCCTCGGTTGAACGCACCTACCTCGAGATAATACAGGCACTACAGGGCCGGGAGCGGGTCTATCTCCTTGTCAGGGACCAGGAGATGCGGTCGCGCGTGCGGGAGTTGCTTGATGCAGGCGGCATCAACAGCGGCCAGGTAAAATACCATATCCATCCCTATTGTGATGTATGGTTCAGAGATTATGGCCCCACGTTCCTGGTGCACGAGCGGGAGCCGAAAATTGCAATGGTGAACTGGAATTTCAATGCATGGGGCGGCAAATACCCCGAACTGGAACACGATGACATTGTCCCGTCGATCCTGGAAAAGGTATTGCAGATCCCTGCATTTACACCAGGCATGGTGCTTGAGGGGGGGTCGATTGAGGTCGACGGTCGCGGAACTCTTATGACGACCGAACAGTGCCTCCTCCATCCAAACCGGAACCCATCCCTCTCAAAGGAGCAAATCGAAAAGGTGCTCCGGGATTTCCTCGGTGTATCCAGGTTCATCTGGCTGAAGGGGGGGATAGAAGGCGATGATACCGATGGCCATGTCGATGACGTTGCCCGTTTCGTCAACAAAAAAACCGTCGTGTGCGCCGTCGAGGAGGACAGGACGGACGCAAATCATGAGGTCCTCCGGGAGAATTACGAGATACTGCGCAGTTCTTCTGCCTATGATGGCTCACCTCTCCGGGTAGTGCCGCTTCCCATGCCTCGATCTTTTCCTGAGCCGGTCCCGGCGAGTTATACCAATTTCTACATCGGAAATGGGGTCGTACTGGTCCCGACGTTCAGTGACCCTGCTGACGGCCGCGCAATCAGGACGCTCAAGGGTGTCTTCCCGGGAAGGGAGGTGGTCGGAATCGAATGCAGTGAGATGATCAGGGGAATGGGAGCCATCCATTGCGTGAGCCAGCAATTGCCCTCGCCCTGACGGCAGACCGGGCCTTCAAATCCCATTCTCTCTCTTCTTAAAAATCACAGGGACCGCGGGGAATGAGAGGTGCAGGTGGACAAGCACCCAGGCGTGACCTGTCCCTTTCAGAACCGCAGTGAACCTGCCTTCCTTGAGCAAAGAATCCTCCGCGGAAGAGGCATGAAACGTACCAAATACCCAGCTGATGGTACCTGTTGCCTCTATCTGGATGTTTGAGAGCTGAAGATCGGGCAGATGTTCTGTTTCCCGTTCGAGAAAGACCTGGAATTGATCGAGGCCTTGGAACAGCTTTGCGGTTCCCGGACCGAATCCCGAGCATCCCGGATCAGCGTGCGAGAGTATTGCGGGGATATCTGCCCGGTTCCAGTACCGTACCAGGAGGTCAAGGGTATCAAGTACCTGGAGGCAGGTCTGATGACTCGGATTCATGTAAATAAGGTATGGATACGAATCAATACAAGCATATCGTAATTTCAGGGATCGGGACTGCCAGACGATGTACGCTCAAAAGCCCATATCCCCACCTGTCCACCAGCGTTGATCTCAGGTCCTCTCTCACCTGGTGTAGCTTGGAAGATGAAGGTGAAAGTGGCGGTATCTTCATTTCCTGAAGCTTTCGATGCGTCTTCCCATGGTATCTCTGGGCCAGGTGCCGGGTTCTCGAGATGATGTTCTTTTATCGCTCATACAGTGGAAACCCCGACGGGTGGCTCCTTCTCATTAACGCTGGCCAGGGTGTGGGGATGGCGAGGGAAAAAGGCGGGACTGATGCAAAATTATATGAGAATTGATCATTGAGATGTGTGATGACAGGGACAGTCTCTATGGAACCGGGAGATCTGGAGAAGTACGTGGAGAAACTCGAGCAGAGGATCGAAATCCTTGCAAATGAGAATGCAGCCCTTACCATCACCCTGAATAAGATGATGAGGGAGAACATGAAGCTCAAATCTGAAATAAATAACCTTGGGAAGAAACTCTCGTTGGTGGATGCTGATCCTCCCGTTCGCTTCGATCCGGAGCTGCAGAAGGAATGAACGACTACGTCCCCTCAACCCCCCTGGAACCCATTCTGCAGGATCCCGACCCGGGCATGCACCTGACCAAAGAAATATGCCACAATTACCGCATCATCCTCCACGTGGACATGGACAGTTTTTATGCGTCCGTGGAAGTGCGCGAACATCCGGATCTCAAGGGGAAGCCGGTCGTGATCGGTGCCGACCCAAGAGAGGGGAGCGGAAGGGGGGTCGTCTGCACCTGTTCCTACGAGGCCAGGAAGTACGGAGTCCGTTCCGCGATGCCCATCTCACATGCATACCAGCTCTGCCCAAATGCGGTATTCCTGCCACCGCGTTTCCCAGTGTATACCAGGGCATCAGAAAGGGTAATGGCTGTCCTGCGTAGGTATTCAGAAAAGTTCGAGCAGGTGAGTATAGACGAAGCATATCTTGATCTCTCATATCTGAAAAACTTCGCAGATGCAGAGCTTGTCGCACGGGATATCAAGAAAGAAATCCTCGCCACTGAGCAACTCAGCTGTTCGATAGGGATTGGCCCGGGAAAGGTCGTGGCAAAGATCGCGTCCGACATGCAGAAGCCCGGAGGATTGGTCGTGATCACTCCCGGGCTGATAAAGGAAATCCTATACCCGCTCCCGGTAACCAGGATTCCCGGAGTAGGCAGAAAGACTGGAGACGCCCTCGTGCAGAGAGGCATCTCCACCGTTGGAGATCTCGCAGAGGCGGATATTCAGCAGCTCATGGGGGTATTGGGAAGATGGGCAGTCCCGCTCCAGAAAATGGCAAAAGGGATAGATGATTCTGAGGTGAGGGGACATTCGGATAGCAAGTCGATAAGCAGGGAGATGACATTTGAGACCGATATTGACTCTCCCAGCGTTATACTGGAGACGCTCGAAGGTATGGCCCGCGAACTTGGCAAAGACCTTGCAGAGCGGAACCTCTATGCCAGGACTGTCACCGTAAAGATAAGGTTTTCAGATTTTGCAACGTTCAGCAGGTCACGCTCGCTTCCGTGCCCCACCAGGGATGTCCGGGCAATCCTCTCAGCCGCAAGGGATCTTGCCCTGCCTCTCATCTCGCAGAACAGGGTCAGGCTTGCAGGCCTTCGTCTCTCATCCCTCTCACAACTCGATCGAAATCAGACGACAATCGGGGAATTTTGCGGGTGACTTCGAAAATGGCGGGACCTTTGGAGCCAGGCCACGGTAGGACATGTCGGCGGGTATGTGTGTGAAAAAAAAGTATTGTGGGAGTTTCCTGCGGGGGACTCCTTGACTGCTACAGGACACACGACACAGAGAACACAAACTTCTCTATCTTTCCCGATGCGGTCACCTTCTGGTGATACTCGATCAGAGAAGATACTCCGTTTGCGTTCCCCTGCATGGAATTCTGATTCACCCAGGCAGATACAGTACCCTGTGCGTAAGGACGAGGCAGGGAGACGGAACCGACATGGTCGGTCACGCTTTGAGCCGTGGTCATATCTCCTTCATTCTGAAGGGACGATAGGGTGCATAAGGAGTAGAGATCGTCCAGGGGTTGGGGGGATTCCAGCTGCGGGTCATAGACGGAATTTCCCTGGAAATCCGTGACCAGTGAAGCTCCTGCCGGGGATAGAATCCCTATGCATATCAGAATGAATCCTGGCAGTATGAGGTTCCGGTTCAGGTACTCCAATGTGTGTTCACCTCCTACATCTTCGCGTTCGGGAAATAAGACGCTGAATGGGCCATATTCCGTGCAGGTATGGCCAAGCTGCCTTTCCCGGGCGTCAGGTGGCGGGTATGCACTTTCCTGGCGCCATTGAGTGTTATGCGGTATGCGGTATTTATAATAATTGAACCATGGGGTTTGTATCATATGAAGATCCGTGAAGGGAAAAGACTAAACATCCCATGAGAGGAAATTCTCATGTATGGCGGGGGCAGTTGCCAGGAAAGAAGATGCAGAGGCGATAAATGAGCTGCGCCAGTACCTGCAGGAGATAGACGTTTCCATTGTCAAAGAGTTCGACGAGGGAGAGTTCCGTGGATTCTGGGTAAAATTCGGTGATTATCCAATTCTTATAGAGAACCAGAAAGGAAAGTGGTATTTCATCGTTGCATTCCAGATCACGCTTCCTTTGGGACCGGAACAGGATGCACTGAACGAGTATTATGAAAAGAAGGATCAGCATTTCATCTTCGAGCTCACTAAAGCATTCACCTCACCTCTCACCGGCTTTTCACGGATCATGGAAAATGGGAAGGTGGTGGGATTCACCCTTTCCAGGTATATCTATCCATTTTATTCCGACTTCTGTGTAAAGGACCTTGATAGGGCACTTCAGGCTATAGTGAGCCAGGGTGCGGAAGGAATCGCATTCCTCAAGACGATACTCCCCAGAAATCCTGAAACTTGAGGAGGTGCCTGAATCCTGTTGATGATGACCCTTTATTGTGTGGTATTTATATTCAGTGGGTAATCCGGTGGGGTCTATACCTTCAGGAACCCTGACCGAGAATAACAGAATCCCACCTTGGGAAATATTCTTTTCACCCTGTAAGAAAAGACCCCTCTCTTCACACTTGTTGTAAATGTGTGAGGGGTTATGGACGATTCTTTTTAA